>Ga0208492_1000180_pt1 | contig 62088 bp, 43 predicted proteins | sample Subbioar_CSW14AB_FD_184820 | JGI IMG/M metagenome (GOLD analysis project Ga0208492, IMG submission 184820) | Serpentinite rock and fluid subsurface biosphere microbial communities from McLaughlin Reserve, California, USA - CR12Mar_CSW14AB (SPAdes) | ecosystem: Environmental > Terrestrial > Deep... | reverse complement strand
GGATTACCATCAAATCTGCAGTATCCTTCACTTCCGTTCTGGTTATAATAATTCTGATGGTAATCCTCCGCAGGATAATAATTCGTGAAAGCCACTATTTCGGTTACAATCGGGTTTGGATAAACTTTAGCGGCATTCAACTCTTTTTTATACGCCTCGGCTTTCGTTTTTTGCTCCTCGTTGTGGTAAAAGATCGCTGAGCGGTATTGGGTCCCGAAATCATTTCCCTGGCTATTCAGGGTAGTTGGATCATGTGTTTTCCAAAACACTTCCAGTAATTCATCAAAGCTGATTTTAGACTTGTCATACACGATCTGGCAAACTTCGGCATGACCGGTTGTACCGCTGCATACTTCGCGGTAAGAAGGATTTTTAACAAAGCCGCCGCTATAGCCACTCTTAATGCTTATTACACCTTCCAGTCGTTGAAAAACCGCTTCTACACACCAAAAGCAGCCCGCGCCAAAAGTAGCGGTGTCAAGTGTGTTAGCGCCGGTATTCTGTATAGACGGTTCAGGTGCTGTTTCATCTGTTTTCATAGTTTCCTTGTTTGATGCTGTTTTGTTTTGTCCGCAGGCGGAGATAAAAAAAATAGCTGCAACAAATGTTACAGCCATTTTTATTGCAAGTATTTGTTTCATGCCTTATTTACGATTTTCCTCCGGCTTTGGTTCTTCGCCCGGCTCAACAATTTCAAATATTTTGTTCTCTTTTTTCTTTTTTGGCTTTTTTGGCTTTCCGCCTTTTTCACGGCCAACCATATCGTAATATTTTTTGATCTTATCGTTCTTGGTGATCTTTACCGTTCCATCAAGATCCCATTCAACAGACACAAAATTGATCATCACGGTTTGGTTGTCCTCATTTGTGGCGGAAGATTCTACTTCCAGCAACCTCACTTCGGTATCAGTCGAGTCTGTATATATCGAATCTTTGTTAATACGGTATCTGATCCATTTGTAACCAAACTTATCATACAGGAAATCACTGAATAATTTGCCATCTTTAAACGTGAGTTTATCAGCAATCGCTTTTTTACCAGGGATGCCGTCTTTCACCTCATCCAACATAATGTTAAAAGTTCTTTTATGTAAAGAATCTTTCTCACCTTTAAACGCCGCCAGGGTTGTAAGGATTACAACACATAAAACACCCGCCCGGAAAGAAATTGATTTTAATAACCGCATAACAATTTTTATAGAATTTTTATACGTAAAAATAGGAATTTATTATTTACTTAACCGTTAAATATAATTAACAAAAATGCAGCCTCTTGCCGAACGGATCCGCCCTAAAAACCTTGATCAATATATAGGTCAGCAACATATCATAGGTCCGGGCAGCGCCCTGCGTAGCGCTATAAGCCAGAACCTCTTACCCTCGCTTATTTTATGGGGACCTCCAGGCGTTGGAAAAACTTCCCTTGCGCTCATTATCTCCGGCGAATTAAAGCGTCCTTTTTATATGTTAAGCGCGATCAACAGTGGCGTGAAAGATGTGCGCGAGGTTATCGAAAAAGCAAGTGATAATAATTTATTCAACCAGAACAAACCTGTACTATTTATTGATGAGATCCACCGCTTTAGTAAATCGCAACAGGACTCCTTATTAGGCGCGGTAGAAAAAGGGCTTGTTACATTGATTGGCGCTACAACAGAAAATCCTTCATTTGAGGTGATACCCGCTTTATTATCGCGTTGCCAGGTGTATGTGTTAAAATCGCTTGAAGAAAAAGAACTTCTTGAGCTTTTAAAAAATGCCATCCGCGATGATGAATATTTATCCACAAAAAAAATTGACCTGAGAGAACACGAAGCGCTGATCCGTGTAAGTGGCGGCGATGCACGGAAATTGCTGAACGCACTTGAAATTACGGTGAACAGCCAGGGACCGGGTGAAATTGTGATCACAAATGAACTGGTACTAAACACTATTCAACAGAACCTGGCTCTGTACGATAAAAACGGCGAGCAGCATTACGATATTATTTCAGCGTTTATTAAATCCATAAGAGGAAGTGATCCCAATGCCGCTCTATACTACCTTGCCCGTATGCTAAAAGGAGGTGAAGATCCACTTTTTATCGCGAGGCGCCTGCTCATCCTTTCAAGTGAAGATATCGGCAACGCAAATCCAAATGCCCTGTTGCTTGCAAACAATTGTTTTAATGCCGTAAATGTGATTGGCATGCCTGAGGCAAGGATCATTCTTGGTCAGTGCGTTACTTACCTTGCCTGCAGCTCTAAAAGCAATGCCAGTTATATGGGCATTAATGAGGCCATGGCCGCCATAGATCAAACGGGTGATTTGCCTGTGCCTCTGCATTTACGAAATGCACCCACCAAACTCATGAAGAATTTAGATTATGGAAAGGATTATAAGTACGCACACGCGTATGAAAATAATTTTATTGAGCAGGAATTTTTACCGGATGCGTTAAGTGGTAAAAAGTTTTATGAGCCCGGGAATAATGCGCGCGAGGCAGAGCAAAGGACTTACCTCAAAAAGTTATGGAAAGAGAAGTACGGGTACTGATACTTTAATGCAATTGTTTCCTTACCATAAAGGTATAAAGCGCCATGAATAAAAGAGAAGGTACAACTGTCACTGAAGTTGTTAGCAGAAGGAAAGGATTCAATAGATCTGATGAATCTAAAAAATGATCGTAACCCAGGGCCCAGAAAATAACAGTAATAATATTGGCGCATTGAAAAATCATGTACACAGTATACCCTGCTTTTAACCTGTTCAGCATCATGGCCGCACCAACAAGCGTACCCATATTAAACAAAGCGGAAGCATAACCAAATGGTTCCCGGTTATGGTGAATGGATAATTCAGAATAAAATGTCTGTACAATGAGCCCTTTTATAATCCCCAATACTGAGCCTATCAGCGTTAATATACACAGTGTGATAAGCGCAGCTGAATTTGTAGTGGCTGTTTGTTCCTGAGAAGGCTGCGATTCAGTTTTATACAATGGACTACCGCAGGCCGGGCAGAATTTTGCCTGTATATCCTCGAGCGGAGTACCGCAATTTGAGCAGAATTTCATGGATGGTCCTATATTGTATTAGCTATCCGACAAGATCGTAAAAGATCTCTTAGGAGTTACCACTCGTCAGCTTTTGTTTCTGTGGCGATAACCGCCATTCCTGTTTTAAGATCTGCTACAACCTGAGCCGCACCTCTTAAAGCTTCACCCTTTAATTTTTTCCAGACAAGATCATTCATGGCCATGCTGCCGCATTCGGGAACCGGATTGTCTATATTTCCGCCATTCGTATTACCTGTTTTGCTTATGTGTTTGATCTCAGAAACCGTGTACCTGTATTTACTATCCTTGCATTCTATTACAACCTTCATGGTAACCTTACCTGTATAATCCACTTCCGGATTCAGGTCTTTAGGCTTAACCGGAAAACTTGCAACACATTCCACTTTACTGCCCGTTGTTGTTCCACCTGTTTTTTTGTATTTATCGGTTTCAACTTTGATCCAGGCCACTGCGCGTTTTACAAGCTCGGTTGCAGCAAGCGAATCCGTAGGAATCACCTCAGTTAGTTTTGTTTCTATTTTTTTCTTGGCAAATTCATCCTCCTGCTTGGCAGGGTCAGCCGGCTTATCTGTTGCGGTTTGAGCAAATGAAATTCCCGAGACAAAAAACAGTAAGAGGGTAAGTATATTTACTTTATTATTCTTTATCATAGTTTCCTTTATAAAATACCTTGAGTATAATTTCAGGCTACGAAAATACTGTTTTTTTTAATAAATGCGAGGAAATCGCCCAGGGTCTGTTTCATGCATTAATCCGTAAATCACATCAAAAATGTCATCCGCATTTGGTTTACTGAAATAATCTCCATCGCTTCCGTAAGCAGGTCTGTGTTCCTTTGAAGCAATGGTAAGGGGAGCGGAATCTAAAAACTTATAAGCGTCCTGTTCTTCTATGATCTTTTGCAAAATATATGCACTTGCGCCACCGGGCACATCCTCATCCAGAACTACCAGCCGATTAGTTTTTTTAACAGATTCAACCAGTGTTTTATGAATATCAAAAGGAATTAATGTCTGAACATCAATAAGTTCTACCGAAATACCTTGTTTTTCAAGATGTTTTACCGCGTCCTGTGCTATTCTAACGGAGCTTCCATAGGTAACAAGGGTTACATCCGTTCCTGCGATCAATACTTCCGGCACTCCCAGGGCCACTTTATACTGGCCAAAATTAGAGGGTTGTTTTTCTTTTAAGCGGTAGGCGTTAAGAGGCTCTATCACGAGTGCGGGCTCATCTGCCTCAAGCAAGGTATTATAAAATCCGGATGCGATCGTCATATTCCTTGGCACGCAGACGTTAATACCACGGCATGCATGTACGATCATGCCCATCGGCGAACCACTGTGCCAGACCCCTTCCAGGCGGTGTCCGCGAGTACGGATAATTACAGGGGCTTTTTGTTTTCCTTTTGTTCTCCATTGAACCGTTGCAAGATCGTCGCTCATTAGCTGAAGAGCATACAGGAGATAATCGAGATACTGTATTTCGGCAATTGGCCGCAAGCCCCGCATAGAAAGGCCAATGGCCTGCCCCATAATCGTTGCTTCGCGGATCCCGGTATCAAACACCCGGTGCTCGCCGTATTTAAGTTGTAAACCTTCAAGTCCCTGGTTCACCCCGCCAATTTTGCCGGAGTCTTCTCCAAAGATCATGACTTCAGGGTATCTTTTTAAAATGGCGTCAAAATTTTCACGCAGGATCTCCCTGCCGTCCATTAATTTTTCTTCACCATAAGTTACCGGCAGAGGGGCTATATTCTGAACCCGTTGCGAAGACTGTGAATACAGGTGTGAACTATAACGGTCGTTATTCTGCAGACGCGCTGTTTCCAGCCACGCCGTCAATTGGCTGCGGGCAGAAGACTCGTTTTTATGAGTTAATCTTAATACGGTTTTCACCGCTGCATGAACGTCTCTCCTGTTGGGTTCTTTAATGGACTGTAATTCTTTTTTTACGGCAACAACTTCATCGCCACCTATTTCTTCAAACAACGTGCTTACCTCGGTAATCTCAGACTTAATCGGTTCAAGGTAGTTATTCCATGCCGCCGTTTTTGCCGCTTTCACCGTTTCCTTCGCTTCTTCTTCTATTTTAACCAGTTCTTCTTCATTTGCGAGGGCATTGGTTAAGATCCACTGGCGCATTTGCCTGATACAATCGTATTCCGATTCCCATTCCAGGCGCTCCCTTGATTTATAACGTTCGTGTGAGCCACTTGTACTATGGCCCTGTGGCTGTGTTACCTCCTCTACGTGCACCAACACCGGAATGTGTTCCTCCCGGCAGATTTTGATCGCTTTTTCGTATGTTTCACACAGGTGCGCATAATCCCAGCCTTTGGTTTTAAAGATCTCGTACCCTTTGCCTCCATTCTCCCTCTGAAATCCTTTTAAGATCTCGCTGATGCTTTCTTTGGTGGTCTGGTATTTTTTTGGAACGGAAATCCCGTGTCCATCATCCCAAACACTCATTAACATGGGCACCTGGAGTACACCCGCGGCATTAATGGTTTCCCAGAACAAACCTTCGCTTGTGGAAGCATCCCCGATAGTACCAAAAGCCACTTCATTCCCCTTATTGCTGTAATTCGTAAATGGTGCCTTTTGAAGTTCTTTGTTGATCCTGTAAAAATGCGACGCGTAGGCAAGTCCTAACAGACGCGGCATCTGCCCGCCCGTGGGAGAAATATCGCTGCTTGAGTTTTTTTGATTGATCAGCGCTTTGAAGGTCCCGTCCTCGTTCAAGCTGTGTGTTCCAAAATGCCCACCCATCTGGCGTCCCGCACTCATGGGCTCATGAGAAATATCGGTATGACCATATAGGCCCGCAAACCATTGCTGCAGGTTAAGGGCTCCGATCGCGAACATAAATGTCTGATCGCGGTAATAACCACTTCTGAAATCGCCGTTTTTAAAAACCTTGCTCATAGCAGCCTGTGCTACTTCCTTTCCATCTCCAAAAATCCCAAATTTTGCCTTCCCTGTAAGCACCTCTTTTCTGCCCAATAAACTGGCCTGGCGACTTTCGTTCACCAGTTTAAAATCGCTTAGCACAATATCCTTAAATTCGTCGAAGCTTAAATTACTCGTTTTAGCAGCGCTGTCTTGTTTTCCCATAGTAAATGCTTAGTATTACAAATATAACAGATTGGCCGGAATGGGGAAAATATTTTCAGATTTCAGCCATTTTTGGCCTTATTTTTCCAAACTCTCGCGAAAATATAAAAAACAGATAACCTTCACTTTATTTTCATTATCTTTAATGTTCTTCATTAAAAACAAAATAGACACATTAAACTAAAAAGAACATGCGTAAATTAATTTCCTCCCTGGCATTATTCACGGGATTTGGCTTAAGCGCTCAAAATTTCTGCCACACAACAGAAATGCAGAACGCTTGGTTTTCGGAACATCCTGAATTAAGAGCGGCATTTGATCGTCATCAGCAGGCAGCGGCGGAACTGGACAGAGAACTTTTTAAAAACGGCTACAACCTTGCTGGAAAAAGCGCCGCTGCGGGAAACTATACCATCCCGGTTGTATTTCATATCCTTCACCTTGGAGGAACTGAGAATATTTCGGATGCACAGGTAATTGACGCGGTAAATATTTTAACACGAGACTTTAATGCCACCAATGCAGATACCTCCGACGTGGTTGCCCAGTTTAAACATTTTGTGGGAAATGCCCAGTTTGATTTTATGCTTGCAACAAAAGACCCGAATGGAAATTGTACGAATGGAATTATCAGGCATTTTGACGCAAATACGGACTGGAGTGGCAGTCTTTCCGATTACGCCTACAGCTGGCCTTCTCACCGGTACCTGAATATTTATGTAGTGAGGACTATGGGTGGTGGCGCAGCGGGCTATACTTTTTTACCAGGCTCAGGCGTGCCTGCGGCTATGGATGCCATTGTGATCTTAAATAGTTATGTCGGCAGTATTGGATCCGGAAGCACTTATACTTCGAGGGCATTAACCCATGAGGTGGGACATTGGTTTAACCTGCCACACGTTTGGGGAGGTACTAATCAACCGGGGGTTGCCTGTGGCGATGATGGTGTGAGTGACACGCCCGTTACGAAAGGATATTCCTCGTGTAATCTTAATAACACTAATGTATGCACTCCGGGCGTGGTTGAAAACATACAAAACTATATGGAGTACGCCTACTGTCAAAAGATGTATACCCATGGGCAGGCAATCAGGATGCAAAATGCAATTAACAGCGCTGTAGCGGGCAGGAATAATTTATCCACTGCGGGTAATCTATCATTAACAGGTATCACCAGCCCGGGCGCAGGGTGTATTCCTGGTGTGGACATCCTGGCGACCCCTTCATTTACTGTGTGCTCGGGCAAAACACTCACCGCTCAGAGTTTTACCTTTAATGCAAATCCAACATCTTATTCCTGGACCGCGGATAACTCGGCGACTGTGATAAACCCAGGTGCTGCCTCTACGCCGGTTCTGTTTAACAATCCGGGGATTACCCATATTATCTGCACTGCCGCAAATATAAATGGTAGTAGCTCTAAGACACTTACCATTTATGTATTGAACGGGGCTACCCAGATCAGTTCATCCAATACCGAAAGTTTTGAAGGTTCTTCTGTCGCGCCTCCAGTTTTATGGAAAGTCATAAGTCCGACCTCACCGGCTGAAAAATGGGAAGTGACAAACGCCGCAGCAGCCGATGGAACAATTAGTATGTACGCACCAGGTGAAATTCTGAATCCAAATTCAATAGTGATCCTCGAAAGTCCTTCTTATGATTTTAAACACAACCAGGGCCTTCAGTTCTCATTCAAATATGCCTATGCAAAAGCGGCTATTGACAACAACGATATTTTTAAAGTGCAGGCCAGCAAAAACTGTGGCGGCGACTGGACAGATGTCTGGACCCCAACCAACTCGAACCTCGCGGCCGGCTCAGGCGAAACTACTTCCGATCTTTATATTCCTGCTTCCACTCATTGGAAACTAAAAAATCTTACACAGCAGCCACAATTCGCACCTTTCTTAAACGAAGATAATGTGCTGATCCGTTTTTATTTCCAGGAAAACGTGGGTGGAATTGATTTTGGAAACAGGTTTTATCTGGATAATATCAGGTTTGCGATGCCAACCGGTGTGAATGAGCTGACACGGTCTATTGAACTTAAACTCTATCCTAACCCCGCACATTCAGCTTTTAATTTAAGTTTCCGCCTGTCTGACGCGTCAAAGATAAAATACCAGGTATGCTCTGTAACGGGCGCTGTTCTCATGGAGGAACATGAAAAAAATTACGCTGCGGGATCTCATGTGATCAGCATTAACAGCGCTTCTACTCTGTCGGCCGGTATTTATTTCATTAACCTGGAACTGAATGGCGTGAAAATGAGCCGGAAGGTTGTTGTGGAATAATATTGTTTCATAAAACGAAAAAATCCCACCCTTAAAAGGTGGGATTTTTTTGCTCTATTCTTTTATGATTTTTTTTGTAAAACTTAGTTTTCGATCTTTAATGACTTGAAGAAAATATGCTCCTTTTTGAAGGCTACTTAAGTCTAGTCTGATTTTAGAATCTATTACAGTCGACTGATTAAAGTTTAACAACTGACGGCCAGTTAAGTCAAATACCTGAAATGAATAATTTTCCGATTCGGTTTTGTTTTGAAATTCCAGGCTAAGAATATCTACTACGGGGTTAGGATGAGTCATTATTATTTTATCTGTATTTTCATCAGATTGTAAGCCTGTATACATCGAACGTTCATAGTCACACGCGTAACTGGTAAATTGTTTGATTCCGAATTGATTATCTTTGTAACACAAAAACCGTAAGAACCAATCAAAATCACACCCCTGGTAGACATTGTTGTAATAATTAAATAAGAAGGCGTTACATCCAAAGCGTTCGGTGAGTATAGCCTGGTATATCTTATTACCGGATTGCTCAATTCTTTTGTAGGTTACAAACAAGCGCTTCAGATTAAATCCGTTTTCTATGACAAAGTTAATAGAATCCACTTTCACTGTATAGGTACATACTGTAAGGGTTGTCTCCCAACTTTGACCTGCAGTTACATTAAAATTATAAAGGATTTGCCAGCTGTTGTTTGTTTGAGAATTTCTCATAAACACGGTATCTCCTTTTTGCTTAATCAGCGTTATATCGGTAAGCCCATTGCATTCCATGTAAAACTTGGCATGCCTTAGTACCTTCGAGGTCTCTGAATTTATAACTGAATCCCTTACGTAAGTAATTCTCTCAAGTGTGGCGGGCAGGTTAGGGCCTGGTCGTCCAAAATTATACGACCACTCAGCGCCTGCAGGACAAAATATTACTTGGGCTTTGAATGCACAACCCAAAAAGCATAAAAATAATGCAAGAAAATTCTTTTTCATTTGTTGGGATTTAGACAACAATTTACTTTTTAAATTACTATTCCTTCGCAAATTTCTCAACAGCCACTTGCTTTCCCATTTCAAAAATTTGTAGAAAATAAATACCAACTTTAAGGTAGCTTACATCTAATTCTGGAGTTTCGCCCGTGCTTTTATACTTTGAAACAACCTGGCCAAGGGTATTTACAATTACAAGTTCGTATTCTCTTTTTTCCACGGTTGCGTTTTCAGTAAACTCTATTTTCAAAAACTCACTTGTTGGGTTCGGATAAACGTTTAACTTCTTATCCGGATTAAATCCCCTTTTTATAATTCCAACCATATTTGTTGTATCAACTGGCAACGGAGGGTATATTATTGAATCAACCTGCATCACAGAAGATAAACAGTTTGGCGTTACACAACCCAGGCTATCAGTTTTTACGGCCCAGGCTTTAGATTTATTTGTTGGAGGGCCGATAATACTTCCACACAAAATAAAACCTTTATCTATCGTTTTATCTATACCATAAAACTGCTCAATTAAGCTTCCTGCGGGGACGTGATCATATTCTCTAGCCCATTTGAGGTTGCCATTTTTATTAACTTTTAAAATAATGCCATTCATATTAGCATTTGCCAAAGGAAAAGATGTTTGGGCCGAATAAGCCCCTGAAACCACCGTGCTACCATCATTTAATACTACAGCGTCGAGAAGCCCGCTGGCTGGCATAGCATCGCCATAGGTTTTTTCCCACTTCAAATTTAAATTGACATCGTATTTACTAATGCATAGTTTATATAAGCCTATATTTCCATAAATACCTGTTTTCAAATCACCGATAGCTATGTAAGTAGAATCAACTGGACTAAAGTACATTTGTAAAATATGACGGTATTGATAATATTTGGCCCCAAATGCTATTTGAGAAATAATGCCAAGCGTATCAATATAAACAAAAGTATTTAAATACTGACCAGAGGCGGTACATCCAGCTAACAATATCTTTTTAGTTACGGGATTATAAATTGCGTCTGAAACAAAAAAATTATTAGACGTGGCAATGTTTATTGTTTGCAATATGTTAAGATTACTATCTACCTGTAACATAATGGGCCATTGCGAAGTAGAATTTCCTGTGTTACCGATCAAAAAATATTTATTATCATTTAATTTAGTAATACCAAGAATTGCATGAAAACCTGGATTTGAATAAATAACTGTCTTTAGAGTGTCAAGTGTAGTGCGACTAAATTTATTCAGGATAAAACTTTGATCATTTCCCACAAAATAGCTCCCAGACAAAAAATAAGAGGAAGGAGTTGCCTCAATAAAATTTTTCATCCCCGAAGTAAAACTATTGTAACTTTTATTAAACATATTAAACGAGTTTTTAATTACTTCGTTTCCGTTTTTGTCGAGCATGAGTAAACCCACGTCCAATCGACTTGTTAGACTGTCGACTGTATAATTCACAAATACACAATTCGAATCTGGCCTAGCAATAACATTACTCGATTTATTCGAATGATAACCCGTTTTATAATAGGCATCGAAAGTGGTTTGTCCCTTACAAATTAATTGCAAAAGACAAACCAATCCTAACACGTTATACCATAGTTTTCTCAATTATTTTATAATTATCAATTTCTTGGTACTTAAAATTTTACTTGCCTTATATAAATTTAGTAAATAAACCCCGTTCTGCAATGAACTTACATCAATTTTACACAGCCCGTCACAGATTTGTTCAATAAGTAGCGACCCTGAAAGGCTAACAATTTCGACACCAGTAACATCTGCTTTATTATTACTTTGAACTGTAATTTTTTCTGACGCCGGGTTAGGAAATACTATTACAAATTTTTCATCTGCTATTTTGGCGACTTCCTTCTTTTCCTCTTCCTGAAAATTACCACGTCTTTCAGATTCTGAACCCACATTTTCCGGCTGCAGAGTTATTTCTGAGTCTCTCTCCCCATAAACACCTGCGAGTAGAGTTTTTGCATATGTGCTCAGGAGCGGATTGTCACTGCCAGATTTACTTTTTAAATAAGTTCTGATGTCACTGTTTGGGCGCATCACTTCTGCATAAGCAGCGTCTGAGTGCAAATCCAAAATATAATCAAAAAGGTTACAGATATCCTCATTTGCACTATTTGACCTAAGTGCAGTTATCCTGCCCTCGGCTATGGCAAAATGATTAGTTGCTATTGCAAGGTCCACACACTTCAACGCACTATTAGGCATCTCGTTGCGATCGTAGATAGCAACTATACTATCGAAAACAGGCACCGCTGTATCTGAAAGAAAACGACGGATTTTCTCATTATTAAAAAGGCCCAGTTGATTTTTTGCCAACGTTAGCTGACTTTGTATCAACTCTCTTTCGCTTAGGCGATTTTGATCAAATTGCATAACACTTAATGAATTGTGTAGTGTTTCGTCAAGAGAAAGATTACTTATCGTTTTCCAAACCGTTGGATGGACAGGTGCATTTTTAGTAAATATCTGTTCTATTTGGATTGGAGTGATCTCGTTCAAGCCAAAAAAGGCTTGTAAAACAGCATCGCTTAAAAAATCCTTACTCTGCAAAGTCTCGAATTTTTCAATTACGGGAGCTACTCCTGAAAGTAAATTTAATAAATCTTGGGTACTTCCACCATCAAGTTTAGTAGTTAACTGTGTTGTTAAAGAAATAATATCAGCCCTGCTTGTACTTATATTTGCAGAAAGTGCAGCCTTGCTAAAAGATTGAAAGTAATTCGGTGCACAATAGGAGGACTTTATCGGGCTCAACGGTGGATTCCCTGCCAGATCAACCAATTCTAAACCATTGCTGCAATTGGGCTGAGGTGTTGGGTGAAATTGATTTCCCGGAAAGGATCCATGACTGGTAACTACGAAAGCATTTGGAGTATTGATGTAAAATTTATTTTCATCGGCGCAATTATTGGTGTGGTAAGTATTCCTAACATTTTTATCTTCTGTTTGGTTTGTAACCCCTTGAGTAATGGATACGCCCCCGGGTTGCACCGGAACAGGACAACTAACACACACAGGCCCAGTATAGGCAGCTTGCACTCCTATATTATATTTGCAATTGAGGAAGTCGTTACAGTTCATTACAAGGCCGATACCACTCGTCGTGGTCGTATCGTAATTAATGTTCTGCGACCAAATGCCTTGTTGATGATACTGTATTGTATTGTTATATATACTGTTTGCGCCCGGGCCACTATTATTCACAAAAATCGCTCCAGAAAGGTATCCGTTTCCGGAGTATCCCTCAAAGTAATTATTTTCTACCACATATCCGTCACAACCGTCAAGATATACTCCATAAGTTAGTGGTCCTAGATTTCCTGGAAGTTTAACGTTGTAAAACTCAGAATTCACAATTTCAGTTCCGTAGGTACCTGACAAAAAAATACCACCTAAACAGGCATTAGGCTTCGTAGCACTTCCTATACCGGTCCTTTGATCAATTTTAATATGTCTTATAACACTTGGGGTGTTCATTATCCAATTATTAATAAAAATGCCGTACTTAAATCCCCTAAAAAGAGTTGAAGTTAATGTCCCATTACAATTAGGTCCCGATTGATTGGAACAGTGGTCCTTAACATTAAATGAACCGTTAAAACACCTGATTCCAATAGCTTTCATTTTGACACGGTCAGTGAAGTAAGAACCAAGGATGTCTATCTTAAAAGTTGTATTGATATTAATACCGGCGAAAGGATCATTTGCATTTACATAACCACTATCTATTCTGAATTCATCCTTTTTAAAATAACTTAAATTATCCGCTCCACTTGCAGTCCATACATAGTAAGGATTAAAATTAACCGCAATACGGTTATTTTCATATTTTGAATTTTCTGAAAAAACGATTCCGGCGCCTGTATAAGGTATCCATGACCCCGGGAAAGTAACACCACCTGCTATAAAATAAGAACCAGTAGAGTTGTACTTTCCAACATTGACTCCTATTTCTGCGTTTTCAATCGTTGCGCCATTCAGTTCTAACATTCCCACCGAGCTGTTTGGCATTTGCGTACTTGGATCAATGGATTGTATTCCGCCAGGATTAGATTGCACCTCGATTCCTTGCCATGGATCACCACACGCACTTGTTACTTTGCCATTTAGTATCGAAAGCTTTGCGCCTGGTTCAACAATAATTTTGGTTCCGGGTTTCATAAATACACAACCTGTAAGAGTAACATGATTCCCTGTTGGGATAATAAGATTAGCGTCGGCATTTAAGAGACCCGAATAGGTATTAGAACCCATAGCCCAATCACTACCTAATGAACATGATGAATTCGTTAATTTTTGCATCATCGGGTTCGATTTTAACTGATAGTGCATCATGGCTATTTGTTTTGGCGAAATATAGCCTCTGATCCAAACACTCCCCATCCAGTTGTTTCCTATCTGGGTAGTGGTGGTAGCATTATCTTCGAGCCAATAATCATCCATCGGTGGCGGTGGTAAAATGGTACCGTTTGGATTTGAAAATGTTGGTGTGTCATCAAAAGTATGATACAACCCTAAAGCATGCCCAACCTCATGCAAAAAATAAAGGTGTCGCGCGCCGCCATCAAACAAACCAAAGGCACCTGGACTAGCATCCTCTATATTTGTCACATAGTTAGATGGAATTGTCCAGGATTTACCTACAGGTCCTCCGTTGTTTACATTAAAAACAAGATTAAGGGCATATGGATCCGTAACAGAGTATGCAGGAAATGTTGACGAGTTAGGTCCGTTTGTACCATACTGCGCGTCGTACTTAAAACTAATGGACTTAAAAGAAAACCTGATCTTTGTGTCTGTGTAATTTGTAGGTGCTGTATATGGATTAGGCAAAGGCAAAGTAGGAGCACTAAGGTTTCCCCATTTTTGATTCATAAAATTTATAATGTCGATACATGTACCCTGGGTTACTGTATCAAATTTTCCCGGACCGGTTAAAGGCTTAAAAAAAATGAAATTAACCGGTATGGTTACATTATTTGCTGGAATGTAACCCATTAGATTTCCGCACATTGAAGCGGGGGCAGGTGAAGCCTGTGCGGGTGAAGCGGGAGTTCCGCACGATTGTCCAAAAGCGTTAAGTGTAATGAACGCTGTGCAGATTAACGAGGTGATTTTTTTCATATTATTGGTGGGTTTTTAATATATGTTTATAAGAAGTCTTATGCGTGGCTTTATACAAAGCTTTTCATGAAGAATAAATTTCTATTTCCGATAATTATTAAATTTTAGTACGTTAGATATTAATTTGGGAATTTGAGGTCACAAAATAGTTACAATTTTTGACTTGAAGGTTATTTAAAACTTCAAACTCATAAAATAAAAGTGGCTGATTACATATTTCACTCAAAACCAGTAGTCAATTTTTTTTTATCTTTAATATCACAACATATTTAAACGTCAAAATGCATAAGGCATTCTTTTTTTGATTGTTTTTTTAAGTTCTGTTGGCATTATGGCAAAACATCAATGCGGTTTCGACTGAAAAAGAAAATGAATGGTTCAGTAAGTATCCTGAACTGAAAGCAGAGTGCGAAAAACGCAGACATCAACTGAAATAGGTCTTGATTTCCTAAACACTATAGCCCATTCCTAAAAGAGGAAGACCCTATTTTTCTCAGACTATTGTCCATTCCTAAACTCAATAGGCTGTTCCTGAAATTTCCAGCTTTCAAATGCGCTTGTAATGGTAAGTTTGTTCCAGGAATTAAAACAATACATTCATGAAAAAGATCATTTGCATATGCTCTTGCATAAGCCTCAGCGTCATTCAATCTTTTGGACAATCCTGGGTGACCCAGGCATCAGGAACCGGCGCGGCCCTGAATTCTGTTTATTTTGCTTCTGCTACTCATGGCTGGGCTGTTGGAAGCGGTGGTGTAATTGTTGCAACAACTGATGGAGGAACCACCTGGGGAAGCTTAACTTCCGGCACGTCCGTACAATTAAACTCCGTGAATTTTAGTTCACTGTCCAGTGGCCTCGCTGTTGGCTCCGGAGGTACAGTTCTCAAAACCACAAACGGCGGCGCTGCATGGAGCAATGTTACTTCAAGCATCCCGTTTAATCTCACTTCCGTATGTCTTACGTCCGGAACTGCAGGCTTTGTCGCCGGTGATATGGGAGGCGCCGGTGTTACCAGCAATGGAGGGTCAACCTGGGCAGGCATGGCTACTAACACGGCGAATGGTTTAAACTGCATCTCATTTGTTTCTAATACCCAGGGGGCCATCTGCGGAGTTAACGGCGTGATATTAAAAACAACCAATGGAGGAGGAAGCTGGACCAGTCAATCGTCCGGGCTAACAGTATCTTTTAATTCGATAAAATTCATTTCAGCCACCGAAGGCTGGGTTGCAGGAAATGGAGGCACCATCCTTCATACCACAAATGGGGGAACATCATGGACCGCGCAAACCTCCGGGGTTACCACGCATCTTATGTCTATTTTTTTTACTGATGCACTGAATGGCTGGGCAGCAGGGGCAGATAAAATTCTGAGTACTACTGACGGAGGCGCAACATGGACGTCTTCAGTAGTTACGGCTAATTTCCTTTCCGACATCTTTTTTGTGGATTCATCGCACGGTTGGGCGGTTGGCTCAAATGGCACTATTTTAAAGTACAGCGGCCAGTCTTCAACAACAGCATTAAAAGAGTACAATCCGAACGGAGCATTCCGTCTTTTCCCGAATCCGGCTTCTTCCCTTTTAACCATACAAACGGAGGAAGACATTAACGAGGTTGCCATCTATGATTTGTTTGGCGGATTGGTTAAATTGGAAAAAGAAAAATCATTTTCTGTTGCCGGACTTTCACAAGGAGTTTATCTGGTGCGACTCAGTACAGAAAACGGAATAAATACAGCACGTTTTATTAAAGAATAGCATCCGTCACACTATTCCTGGCAGAGTTCTTTTGCTTGTTCTGGATTTAAAACAAGCTATGCATCACAAAAAAATCCCACCTCGTTTGAGATGGGATTTTTTCATTAAGATTATTCTGAATTACATCTGGGCGTCAAGCTTGGCGGCTAATGCCGATTTTGGAACGACTCCAACTTGTTTGTCTACTAATTGTCCGTTCTTAAAATAAAGAAGTGTAGGAATATTCCTGATACCATAGTTCGCGCTGATATTTGAATTCATATCCACGTTTACTTTACCTACTACTGCTTTTCCTTCGTATTCTTTTGATAGTTCTTCCACTACCGGGCCAACCATTCTACATGGTCCGCACCATTCTGCCCAAAAATCTACCAATACCGGTTTATCGCTTTTTAATACCAGTTCTTCGAAGTTTGCGTCTGTGATTTCTAATGCCATAATTTTATTTTTTATGATTACTTATTTATATCAATTTTTATTCCAAATCAAATTTAAAGTCTTTCTGTCAGTTTTTTAAAGACGAATTCAACATAATATGCCATTTAACTAACAATAACATTGTTCCTTTTATGCAGATAAAGTCCGATACCAATGGTAATAAGCAGAATAATAGATCCCACCAGTGCCAGCGTGTTCCCGGTTTGATAGGTCTTAGGTTCAAACTTAAACTCAATTTTGTGCTTACCTGCAGGAAGGCTCATTCCCCGGAGTACATAGTTAACAGAAATATGAGGTTTCAGTTGCCCGTCCACATAAGCATTCCAGCCCTCCGGGTAATAGATCTCGGAGAAAACCGCAAACTCGTCCTGTTTGGCATCACTTTCGTAAACCAGGTAATTCGGTTTATAAGATGTGAGTTTAATAGTTCCCTCTCCTTCGTAGGTATCTTTCAGCTTTTCCATTTTACTGAATTTCTCAGTAGTGATCGCCTGGGTTTTTGTATTCAGTTTGTACAAGCCAAGTATCTCATCATCCGCCGTGGGCACTACAAAAATATTTTTAATAAACCAGGCATTTCCGTTGGCCTGTTTGTTCAATAATGGGATCTCAGGACGGTCCTGGCCTCCCGGAATGATCAGGTAGCGGGTGTTCAGCATATTAATAACCTGGAGTCGCGCGAGCAAAGCGTTTATGGCACTGTCACTTCCAAAAGACTTCCCTGCATTGTTGTAAAACAATTCTATTTCCTTATCCAGGTGAAAATCGATGAGTTCCTGGTATTTCTTAAGTTTCGCTCCATGATAACCACCAACCGATTTGTGATGATAAGAAGTAGTGGCATCGTTAAAGCTGTTTACACTTAAGTTTAAGACACGGTAATCGGGTGTTGGGTCCATTAAAATTTCTTCATCCGCCCGTGTTTTGTTCACCAGGTTCTCCAGGTTCTGCTGCTTTGTAATAAATGATTCATTATTCAGGTAACGCACGTCCACCGTCCAGAGATCAATGACGATAAAAAATCCCAGGGTCACTAAGAACAATTCCTTTTTAATTTTGTTCGTATAATACAGGAAGAGTAACATACATGCAAGCGCGATAAAGATCGCCGAGCGTATCGCATCTGATTTAAAAATATCGATCCGCGCCTTTTCGATCTGAGGCATGATCTGCGCCACACCTTCACGCACCTGGTCTTCCGGCGCGCCCTGCTGAACCGCCTGGCGGATCATCATTTGTTCTTCATTGTTTGCCTGAAAAGTATTTACAAGTTCAGGTGCAACGTAACCCAACAAACAAAACCCTCCTAAAATACCGGCTGAAATAATAACCAGGCTTTTGAGGCTCATTTCCTTTTTGATGCTGCGCAGGCGGATCTTTTGTTCCCAGCTTTTTATCTTAAACAATTCGTTAACAGCCAGTATCGCCAGCAAAGGAATGGTTAGCTCCGCCACAACCAGGATCATAGCCACAGCCCGGAACTTGTTATACCCCGGTATATGATGCATAAAAAAATCCGTGAGTGGCATAAAATTACTTCCCCAGCCCAATGCAATTGTTAGAACTGTTGCAAAGAACAAAGGCCATTTTATGGAGTTTTTTACAATAAACATTCCCAGTAAGGCCAGGAACATAACAATGGCTCCAATGTATACGGGACCACTGGTAAAAGGCTGATCGCCAAAATAGGGATTGGACCTGGCAACATCATCTCTCATTGCTCCGTTAACTTTGCTCAGGGATTTGGGGTTTGAACGTCCGATGCTGCCGCTGGCCCCGCCTTTAAAATCAGGGATTAAAAAGGTAAATGTTTCCCCGATCCCATAACTCCATTGCGTTGCATAATCCTCATCCAGGCCTGTTGTGGTATTTTTTTCGTACTGTTGTTTGAGTGGCTCCGAAACAATTTCACCTGTATCCGCACTGCCAGGCCGATCGGCAATTGGCTTATTTTTTTTCAGGTTTGATTTTATGGTGAGCTCTGTCTTGCCACGTGTGCTGAATTTGCCATACTCATTTGTAGTAAGCAGGTTGCCCGCATTTGGCAACAGACCTATTAAGGAGGTGACTAAAAACAACGCCAGCGCCTTAAAAAATGTGGACAATGTCTTTTCCTTAATGGCTGTGATAAAATAACCGGCTATGATGAAAGCAATGAGAATATAACCATAATAAGAGATCTGCACGTGGTTGGCGTTTAATTCCATTGCGGTAAATAAAGCCGTGACAGTGAGTCCCAGCCAATACCTGCCCTTAAAGAGAAGGATCACACCTCCGATGAGCGCAGGTAAATACCCAAGTGCATTGGCTTTGGAATTATGTCCGGCTTCAATAATGATCAAAAAGTAAGAGCTCAGACCGTAGGCCGCCCCTCCAATAAGTGCAAGCCAGGGATTTACGTCAAGGCATAATAGAAGTATAAAAAAACCCAGACAATACAAGAAAAGATAGCCGCCCGGATGTGGAAGGAATAATTTAAAAACACTGTCAAAAAAGCCAAGCCAGTTACCAGGATATTTTGTTGAGATCTGGTACGCAGGCATTCCGCCAAACATTGAATTCGTCCATAAAGGTTCGGCGTTTTCCTGCGTCCTGAAATCGGCAATTTCTTTACTCATTCCCTTATGCCGGGAAATATCATCCTGCCTGAGTTCCTTACCGCTTAGCAGAGGCTTAAAATAAATAAGCGTTATTACCGCGAAAACCACGATGGCAACAGCATGCGGCAGGTATTTTTTATAGTCGAATTTCATAATTTCTAAAGTTCACAAATATATTAAAATATTGCCCTCGGGTACTTATTTTCATGTAAATCGCGGCTTAAATTATATTTTTCCGTCACGTCGATTTTATTACTTTTGTAGTCCTTTAATTTATGGATGCTAAAAACTATTTTGCTCACCCCACTGCCGTTATTGACGAGGGATGTATTATTGGTGAAGGCACTAAGATCTGGCATTTTTCGCATGTAATGCCAAACTGCAGGCTCGGCAAAAATTGTAACCTGGGTCAGAATGTTGTGGTGTCGCCTGATGTGATCCTTGGCGATAATGTAAAAGTCCAGAATAATGTTTCCATATACACAGGTGTAACGTGTGAAGATGATGTGTTTCTGGGACCTTCCATGGTATTTACAAATGTAATTAATCCAAGAAGCGCGATAAGCCGCAAATCCGGATATGCAAAAACACATGTTGGCAAAGGAGCTTCCATTGGAGCAAATGCAACGATCGTTTGCGGGCACGACATCGGTAAGTACGCGTTTATTGGTGCCGGCGCGGTTGTAACCAAAACAGTTCCTGATTATGCATTGGTAATTGGAAATCCCTCACGCCAGGTTGGCTGGATGAGCGAATATGGGCACAAGCTGGAGTTTGATAAGAACGGGATGGCTACCTGCAAAGAAAGTGGGCAGAAATATAAACTGGAAAACAATAACGTTTCCCGGGTCAGCCAATAATATATACGGATGCAGGTTCAAAAAATACAAGCTAAAATCCACTTTATAAGAGATCAACGCGTTATGCTTGACTTTGATCTCGCTGAGCTGTACGAAGTAGAGACCCGTGTTTTGAACCAGGCGGTTAAAAGAAATATAAAACGTTTTTCTGCTGATTTTATGTTTCAATTGAATCTTTCAGAATGGGAAATTTTGAAATCACAAATTGTGATATCAAAAACTGAAAAACGTGGAGGAACTCAGAAAATGCCTTTTGCCTTCACAGCGCAAGGCCTGGCCATGTTAAGCGGAATTCTTAATTCTGACAAGGCCATAAACGTAAACATTAACATTATGCGGGCTTTTGTTGTATTACGCCAATTTGCCCTGATTAATGAAAGCCTTGCTTTAAAATTAAAGGAAATTGAAACTAGGTTTGATAAACAGTTTAAGGATGTCTACGAAGCAATAAATTTTTTATTGCAAAAGGAACAACAAACCGCCCAACAACAAAAAAGAAACAAGATTGGATTCAAAAAATGATCATGGAAGAAAAATCTAAAATAAAATTCGCAGTTGTCGGGCAGGGCCATATTGGCAAACGCCATGCAGAGATGATCCGCAGGAACCCTCATTGTGAACTGGTAGCGGTGTGTGATACTCTTCCGGAGGAAAAACTCGGCCTTGAAAATTTAAAAGAAAAATTTTATAGCAGCCTGGAAGAATTAATGACTGCTCATCCTGAAGTTGAAGTGGTTAACGTTTGTACTCCTAACGGCCTTCATGCAGAACACGCATTGGCTGCGCTGGAACAGAACAGGCATGTGGTGATTGAAAAACCAATGGCCCTCACTAAATCGGATTGTGAAAAAATAATATACTCCGCCCTCCATCATCACAAAACCGTTTTTTGCGTGATGCAGAATAGATACTCTCCCCCAAGCGTCTGGTTAAAAGAAGTGGTCGAGAAAAAAATAATAGGCGACATCTACATGGTTCAGTTAAACTGTTACTGGAACCGGGACGAACGTTATTATAAACCCGGAAACTGGAAAGGCACACAGGACCTGGACGGCGGGACCCTGTTCACACAATTCAGCCATTGGATCGACATCCTGTACTGGATCTTCGGCGACATTACAAATATCCAGGCTAAATTCGCGGATTTTAACCATAAGAAAACCACTGCTTTTGAAGACAGTGGGTTTGTTAGCTTTGATTTTGTGAATGGCGGCATGGGCTGTATTAATTACTCTACCGCCGTTTGGGATAAAAACCTGGAATCGTCTGTTACAATAGTTGGAAGCAAGGGCAGTGTGAAAGTGGGCGGACAATATATGGACCAGATCGAAGTATGCAATATTAAAGACTATACCATGCCGGAATTGAGCCAAACAAACCCGGCCAATGATTACGGCGCCTATAAAGGTTCCGCCAACAACCATTACAGCGTGATAGAAAATGTAGTAAATACACTCCAGGGGAAAAATAAAATCTCAACAAACGCGTTAGAGGGGCTGAAGGTTGTGGATATCATCGAACGCATTTATGCGTTGAGGCCGGCTTCAGTGTTAAAATAATAAAGCAAACATTTAATTGTCAATCGAAAATCAAGAACAGGAAATGAGCATTTACAATAAGATCATAAAAAAAGAAGCTTCGGTAGCGGTCATAGGCTTGGGATACGTAGGATTACCGATCGCGTTGGCCTTCGCTAAAAAAATAAAGGTAATTGGCTTTGATATTCATGCAGGTCGCGTGGAGATGATGAAAAAAGGAATCGATCCAAGCAATGAGCTGAGCAAAAAAGAATTCGCGAATTCTGACATTACCTTTACACATAAACTGGAAGATCTTAAAAAGGCATCTTTTTTTATTATCGCGGTACCTACTCCAATTGACGAACATAACTTACCCGACCTTAAACCTTTGATCGGTGCATCCACTTCTGTTGGAAAGGTCCTTAAAAAAGGAGATTACGTTGTTTATGAATCTACAGTTTATCCAGGTTGTACTGAAGAGGATTGTATCCCGGTTTTAGAACAGCATTCGGGCTTAAAATTCCAGAAAGATTTTAAAGTCGGATATTCACCGGAACGTATTAATCCGGGCGACAAAGAGCATACGATCACCAAGATCCTGAAGATCGTGTCAGGTTGCGACCGGGAAAGCCTCGAGAACATTGCAAAAACCTACGAGATCATTGTAGAACCAGGCACACACCGGGCTTCAAGTATTAAAGTTGCGGAGGCGGCCAAGATCATTGAGAACACGCAGCGCGATGTAAATATCGCCCTGATGAACGAGCTTTCTATCATCTTCAATAAAATGAATATTAATACCTATGATGTGTTAGCCGCCGCGGGAACCAAATGGAATTTCCTGAAATTTTCTCCGGGTCTTGTGGGGGGGCATTGTATTGGTGTAGATCCCTATTATTTAACCCACAAAGCCGAGTCGCTTGGTTATCATGCACGCGTGATCAACAGCGGACGTTACGTGAATGACAGTATGGGCTTTTATGTGGCTAAAAATTGCGTAAAAAAGATCATTGCCGCGGGAAAGAACATTTCGAAATCAAAGGTGCTGATAATGGGTGCAACCTTTAAAGAAGACGTAAGCGACATTCGTAACAGCAAAGTGGCCGATATTGTCAAAGAACTGAAATCCTTTGGCGTAAAAGTAGAGATCGTTGATCCTCTCGCCGACAACGCGGAATTAAAGCATGAATATGGATTCGGGCTTAATAAGCTGGCAAAGGGCTACGATGGAGTTATTGTTGCAGTAAACCACAGGGAATACAAAGCCCTTGACGAGAAATTCTTCACAAGCATTCTTTCTAAAAAAGGAATTTTAGTAGACGTTAAAGGAATCTATAAAGGCAGGATAAAAAACCTGAACTACTGGAGCCTGTAGCTCGTTTTATTTAAATTCAAAAGGCGCCTGTTATTACAAGCGCCTTTTTTTTGCATTCTTTTCGGTTAGGAAAATTACTGCTTTATTATTTTTTTTGTAATGCTTCCCTTTTCCGTTTCAATCATTACAAAGTATAGACCTGCCGGAAGTTCCGGATCTGAAAATATCGCTTTGGTATCATTTACAACATTTTTGCTTATGGTCATGCCCAGGGTATTTATCACTTCTATAGTTTTAATCGCCGTTTCGGATTCAACGGTTATACTATTTTCAAAAGGATTGGGAGAAACTTTAATTGACAAATCGTTTTTTAAATGCTCTTTTAATGAAGTGATAATAAAAACAAGAGAGCTGCAGGTTTCATTATCCTCAAAAACCTTATCAGCTTCTCCGTTAGGAAGCGTGATATAGAAACAATATTGTGCTGTAAAACTTGATGCGACTCCACTGTAACTATACACTTTTCTTGCAAATCTGGTAGCAGTGAATGTCAGGGAATCGCCCGGCTGTAAAGCTAATCCTGAGAATTTTTCCTGGTAATAATATGCTCCACAGCCCATAGAAGGCGAATCAAAACAATTTAACTTAAATTCCGAAATTATTGAAGCACCTATATTTTTTATTTTAACTCCCGGCCTCAAAAATGTGCTGCAATGAAACTCTCCCGGTGAAGGAAAGTTTGAGAAAACGCAGGATACATAGGTGGAATCAGGAATTATTGAAACCAAAGCAAGATCATTCGTAAAGTTGTTGTTTGAAAACTTATTGATTACACTGAGTGAAGTAAAATAATGATAGGAAGGACCTCCCCATGAATTAAGCGATGCCAGACCCGTACCAAGTATTGCAATGTTGTTTGAGTTTAAACATAAGGCATTTTGACTAAAACTATGCGTTGTTGTAGTTGTTATGGAAATTGAATTAAAAGCGGTATCCGTAACTGCATAATTCGCACCTGCTGAAGCAGAACTTAAAACGGCATAAACAGTATCTGCGCTGATTACGAAATCGGCAACAGGTAAGCCTCCTGAAAAAGCGCTTGAACTGATAAGATTCCGGGCAACTGAAAATTTATAAAGTTTACCGTCAGTACCCAATCCCATTATTTTTTGCCCCCCGTAATAAGACAATTTACTTAACAAAACCGGAAGCGTGTTGCTTGTTACGACCACTCCTGCCGGAGAAATTTCCGCCAGTAATTTTATAGCAGACTGGTTAGCGCTGATCAGAATATTATTATTCGACAAAAGCATTGCCGAAGAGATACCTTCAAATCCAAAATTTGTTCTGGAAATAAATTGCCCCGTTTTACTGAATTTAAACAATACGCTATCTGTAAAAATAAAATAGCTGGAGTCCGAATGTTGCAAAGCTGCCTTTGGATTATCGTAAGTATTTACTACAAACGTGGAAGTGAAAATGCTGCTTCCATTGGTATTTAATTTGGTTAAATAAATGTTTTGGGTGGAATCTACCACATCACACATAATCTCACGACTAACAATTACCAATTTATCATCAAAAGATCTAAATCCATGGCTGGCATAAAAACCAGGAACCGGTAACTTGAAAACAAGATTTCCCGCTGCATCGTGTTTATAAAGATTGGTCTGGCCGAAATGCTGCACGTCATAACTTCCGGTAGTAAAATAAAGGTCGCCGTTAATGTTAACCAGGAAAGGATCGGGTTTTTCATTGATATCATGGTAAGCTTTGTTAAAGCTTGTTTGCGCGATCATTTGACCAATAGCGCTTAAAAATGCAAGGCAGAGTAAAAGTTTTTTCATGTGGGTAGGTTTTTAAGTAAAATTAGAGCAATTTTCATGACGCTCTGACTATAATTTGCCGCAGGTGGTTTTAAATTTATGAAAGGTACATTTTGTAAAGTAAGTGGATCAGTAAAGTGGTTTAGTGGTTCGCTGAAATTTAAATTTTGTGAAATAGCTCTTTCCATGAGCGATCAAACCAGATAAATGCCTAAAAATCTACTCAGGGTCGGAAATTTGTAATAAATTTACGAAAATTTCGAAATTAAACACGTTAAGTATCAAGGCATGAAAATTCTAATTACCGGAGGAGCAGGATTTATTGGTTCGCACGTAGTGCGTTTATTTGTAAATAAATATCCCGATTATACGATTCACAATTTAGACAAACTTACCTACGCTGGTAACCTGGCGAATCTTACTGATATTGAAAACAAACCCAACTATAAATTTATTAAGGGCGATATCGTAAACGCTTCGTTTATCAATGATCTTTTCTGCAAGGAGGAATATAATGCCGTGATCCACCTGGCAGCTGAAAGCCATGTAGACAGAAGTATCACCAATCCTCTTGAATTTGTGATGACCAACGTAATTGGCACCGTTAATCTTTTAAACGCGGCCAAAGAACTTTATAAAACTGATAAAACGAAATTCACAAAATTCTATCACGTAAGTACTGACGAAGTATACGGAGCGCTTGGAGAAACAGGCATGTTCACCGAAGAAACGTCTTACGACCCGCATAGCCCCTACTCTGCTTCCAAAGCCAGCAGCGACCACTTTGTACGCGCCTACCACGACACCTATGGTCTGCCGGTTGTGATCTCTAATTGCAGCAATAATTACGGCCCCAACCATTTTCCTGAAAAACTGATCCCTCTTTGTATCCACAACATCAAAATGAACAAACCTCTGCCTATTTATGGAAAAGGCGAGAATGTGCGTGACTGGCTTTTTGTGGAAGATCACGCTACTGCCATTGATACTGTTTTCCATAAAGCGAAATTAGGCAGCACATACAATATCGGCGGCCATAACGAGTGGACCAATATTGATGTGATCCGCTTATTATGTAAAGTGATGGATAAAAAATTAGGTCGTCCGGAAGGCACAAATGAAAAACTGATCACCTTCGTAAAAGACCGCGCCGGTCACGATCTGCGTTACGCGATAGATGCCACAAAACTTAAAAACGATCTGGGCTGGGTGCCTTCGGTAACTTTTGAGCAGGGGCTTGACCGTACAGTAGACTGGTACCTTGAAAATAACGAATGGCTTGAGAATGTTACATCCGGTAACTACACTCATTACTACGAAGAGCAGTATGTGAAGCGTTAGTTATTCCTTGTTTAAGGTTTCTTGTTTCTGATTAATACGGGAAAGAGAACTAGGAATTCTCATCCTTAATCACCATCTGGTGCGTATGCCTGCTTCGCTGTTCTATTAGAATGATTTTATTTTCGCTGAGTCTGGCAACCGTTTCCTGGTCGTAATTACGGATGGTCATAAGCTGCACGTTCGTATTGTATAACACCTTAAATTGTTGCTGGAGCTCATGAATGAGCGGCTCTATTTTCTGAACATCATTGTCGGTGCATACACTGAAGCTGATCGCGGAATTCTGCATCATATGTATGTGCACATTGTATTTTGAAAAAAGATTAAAGATCGTGCTCAGGTTATCCTCCGCAATAAAACTAAAATCTTTTGGCTGGATAGACAAAAGGATCTGGCCCTCCTTAAAGATATAGCTGGTTATCGAATTTCCCTTTTCCCCTTCTTTTATAAGGGTTCCCGGCTCTTCCGGTTTCAGGAACGATTTTACATATAAGGGAATATTTTTGTTCTGTAACGGTTTAATTGTTTTTGGATGAATCACCGATGCCCCGAAATAAGTGAGCTCTATCGCATCGTGATACGTTAGCTCATCGATCTTCCTGGTATTCTTAAAATATTTAGGATCGGCATTCAGAACGCCGGGAACATCTTTCCAGATGGTAACCTGTTTTGCATCTGTAAAATAGGCCAGAAGCGCGGCCGTATAATCACTTCCTTCCCTACCCAGGGTGGTGGTGTAATTCTCTGATGTACCTCCGATAAACCCCTGCGTTAAAACGAGCTGCTGTGTTTTAAAAAGCGGCAATAATTGTGTGTGTACAAGGTTAGCGCTGAGTTCATAATCCACTTTCCCCTCCCGGTATGAATTATCAGTTTGAATGATCCCCCGCGCGTCCAGCCACTTATTTTTCAGACCATCGTTATTGAGATAGGCTGAGACAATTTTCGTGGACAAAATTTCTCCCTGCGCAACGATCTGGTCGTAATGATGGTTAAATGAGAACGAAGGCTCTTCTTCCAGGATCCACAAGATCTCCACAAACACATTTTCAATTTCATTAAAAACAGGGTGATTCTTATCCCGGAACAAAGTATCCAGGATCTGGTGATGGAAGACCTTTATTTCGCTCAGGATCGCCTCAGTATTGGTCTGCCTGCTCATATAAGCCTGTACCAGTTCTTCCAGCTTGTTGGTAATTTTACCCATAGCCGAAATAACCACGATGGTAGGTTCTGAAGCAAAACGTTTTAAGATAGAAGAAACATTTTTAACCGAATCGGCATCCTTTACCGATGCGCCGCCAAACTTAAAAACCTGCATACATTAATTTTGAGCAAAGTTATAAAAACAAAAAAACCATCCAAACGGGATGGTTTTCTCTATAAAATTATCAGGGATTATTTTGTCGGTTGTGATGGAGGGGCTCCTTGTCCGCCATCAGGCATACCAGCGCCTTGTGGCTGAGCTGCCGGCTGTGGTTGTGCCGCCGGAACCGCTACCGCTGTCTGTGCTTTCTTTTTAGTTACAGAACCTGCATCATCAGAAGAAGAAGTATCAACAACAGTACCTTGAGGCGACATTAAAACACTTAATAAGATCAGAGCTATTGCAAGTCCCCAGGTTAATTTTTCAATCACTTCGGTACCTTTTTTAACACCCATGATCTGGGTAGCCGCGCCAAACTGGCTTTGAATCCCGCCACCTTTAGAGTTCTGAATTAAGATTACCAGTACCAGTAATATACACACTAAAATAGTAAGAATCGAGAAAAACATGCTTTTTTATTTTTATTGGTTATTTTAATTTTAAATAAGAGGTGCAAAGTAAGTACTTTTTGGGGAATTTTCAAACTTTTATTGAATTTAAGCCTGGTTTTACGCGTTATTTTTCAATTTCTGGATCAGTCCGTCATAATATGCTCTTTTTTGCGGGAACTTCAGGCTCAGTATTTCGTAGGCCCGGATTGCCTTGCTTATGCTGCCCTGTAATGCATAGATCCTTGCCAGTGTTTCTGTCACCAGGTGCTCATTCTCCAGCAGGCTTTCTTTTGCCTTGATATCCGGTGTGTAAAAACGCGGTGGTTCATCTTTCTGGCGGATCAGCCCGGGACTGGTTTCAATGATCTTATCGATAATAGCTTTATTTTTTAGTTTCCTGGATTCTGACTCCGTCTTTTTCTGCTCTTCTTCTTTCGCTTGTTTTTTTACTGGTTCCTGTTTTGTTTTTTCAAGATTCACCTGCTCTCCGATCTGCTGATATGGCTGACCGTTATTCTTTTTTAAAAATGTAAGCCAGTCGGCAAAACTCTCCGGCTTTTCTTCTCTTATTTCCGTACGATTAAATTCGGGGGTTTTCAGAATTTCCTTTTCTACAAAAGAATTTACAACTTCTTTACCGATCTCCCGTTCAAGGATCTCTTCAGCATTTAACACAGGTTTTAACTCAGCCGCTTTTTCTTCCGGGTTCGCCTCTGTTTTTATTTCCGCTTGTTCCGTTGAAATTTCTGCAGCTTTTAAAATATCCAGCTCCTGTCTTGTATCCTCTTTATGCGAATCCAAAACTCCCTCTTTTTTCCCCATTGAAAGAATTTCCGGCTGCTCTTCCCTGCCTTCATTTTCAACCTGGTGAATCAACCTGAATAAATGCGCCCGGTTGGGGGCAACTATCGCTGTTTTCTTAAGACTTTGCTGGTAAATGGAAGCATCCCATTTTTTGGAAGCGATGCTCAACAAAAGATGTGCCGATTGAAAATAGGGAAAATCAATCACAAGTCTTTGTAACTGTTTCACACTCTCCTTGTCAAGCAGTTTGGGATTGTTAATATATTTTATCAGGTCGGCTGACTGCATGCTCTGTTTACCAATTATTAAACGCGCGGTTAAAAATGTCTTCCGTCAGCTGCCTGTAAATTTCAGCCACCAGTTCCGGCTCTTTGGCAGAGATACTCTCCGTGCTGTTGTAATCTGCAAAGCGGGTGAAAGTCTGTTCAAAATTTTTCGCAGGCTCAAATTTATTAAAATAAACCACTTTTACAGAAATTGTCAGGCGATTTAAACTGGCCTGGTCGTTGCTTTGTATTGCCACAGGCGACACGGCATAATCGGCAATGTATCCTTCAAACTGAAGGTCGCCATCTTTAGGCATCAAGGCCAGATTGGTTTGTTGTGATACCACGTCACGCATTTTTTCAGTAAAGCGTTGTGACAAGCTTGGCGCGCCAAGGGTTGTATTATTTGTAAAAAATCCTACGCTGATAGTTTTTGCTTCAACTGGTATGGAAGCGCCACTAAGAGACACGTGCGGTCTGCAGGAGGAAAACGCTGCGACAACTACAATCAGGAAATATTTTAAACTCTTTACGAACACTTTTTTGATTTATTATTTTTTGATTTACAATTTACGATCTGGTGCAGTATACAAATTCATGTATTGATCTGATTCACTTATTTATTTTCCGATGCAACAAGAAATCAGAAATCTTACTCCTCAATTGCGTATTCGTTGATCTTGCGATAAAGCGTGCGTTCACTGATCCCCAGTTCTTTCGCCGCATTTTTACGCTTGCCCTTATGCTTGCGCAATGCTTTTTTGATCATATCAATTTCCTTATCCTGCAGCGACAATGTTTCTTCCACCTCAATTACCTGTGACGACTGGTTGTTCGGAAGTCCCATAGGTGTATGAATTGTAAGACCCGTATTTCCATTATGCGACTCGTTTTGTTCAAAAGAACGGTTCAAGATCACGGATTCCGTATTTACTTTTCCACCATTGCCGGACACAAGGTCAAACACAATTTTTTTAAGCTCATTAATTTCCGCCCGGTTGTCGCGCAGCACTTTAAAAATAATTTCCCGGTCGTTTTCAAAAGCAGAAAAATTATGTTCATTCTTTAAAACGCTCGGAACATTATTCGAATTGTATTGCGGAAGATATTTTAACAAAGTGTCCGCATTTATCTCCCTGCTTTTTTCAATGATAGAAACCTGCTCGGCAATATTCTTAAGCTGGCGGATGTTGCCGGGCCAGTAATAATTTATAAGGACCTGCTCCGCATCCGGAGTCAACCGCAATACCGGCATGCTGTACCTGGCGGCGAAATCGTTCGCGAATTTCCGGAACAACAAGTGAATATCGTCTTTTCTTTCACGCAATGGCGGCAAATAAATGGGAACGGTATTTAAACGGTAATAGAGATCGGCCCTGAATTTTTCCTTTTCAAGAGCCTGGTAAAAATTAATATTGGTTGCAGCTACCACACGTACGTCTGTTTTTTGCACTTTGCTGCTTCCCACTTTTATATACTCTCCGCTTTCAAGTACGCGTAACAGGCGCGCCTGCGTTGCAAGAGGCAACTCTCCTACTTCATCCAAAAAAATGGTTCCACCGTTCGCCACTTCAAAATAACCTTTACGCGCTTCCGTTGCACCGGTAAACGCTCCCTTTTCGTGACCGAATAATTCACTGTCAATAGTCCCCTCTGGAATTGCTCCACAGTTTACAGCAATATAAGGGCCGTGCTTACGCGCACTGTTCTGATGTATAATCTGAGGAAAAACTTCTTTACCCGTGCCACTTTCCCCGTTAATAACAACGTTAAGATCGGTAGGCGCTACCTGGCGCGCTATATCAACCGCGCGTTCCAGGAGTATGTTATTTCCTATAATTCCGAATTTTTGTTTTAATTCTTGTGTGTTCATTCTTCAATCTTTTAAACACGAATTACACCAATTAACACGAATCAATTTGTGCCATCCGTGAAATTAGTGTCAAACAATTTCACCAATAAGGGTGCTGGTAGTACACTTGGTAACCATCACATTTACGTAATCTCCTTTTTTATGATTGCCTTTCGGAAAAACAACAACAGTATTCTGCGGGTTCCTTCCCATTAACATCTCCTCCGATTTTTTAGAAAATCCTTCCACAAGTACTTCATGCACTTTTCCAACGCCCATAGCTGTTTTGATCCCGCTGTTTTTTCTTTGCAGCTCCACAATCTCTGCCAGTCGCCTGCTTTTCACGGCTTCAGGCACATCATCCGGATATTTGCGCTCTGCCAGGGTTTTAGGGCGTTCGCTGTATGAAAACATATACGCGTAATCAAACTGTACCGTTTCCATCAGGCTGATCGTTTCCCTATGCTCTTCCTCTGTTTCTGAACAAAAACCTGTAATGATATCGGTGCTGATCCCGCAACCCGGTATGATCCTGTTGATGGCGGCCATCCTTTCCAGGTACCATTCACGCGTGTAACCGCGGTTCATCATTTCAAGGATGCGGCTACTTCCGCTTTGTACGGGTAAATGAATGTAATTACAAATATTATGATACTTCGCGACCATCTCCAGTACATCGTCCGTCATATCTTTAGGATGTGAAGTCGAATAACGCACCCTTAATTTGGGGTCCACGAGGGCAACCCGCTCAAGCAATTGCGCAAAGCTTATTGAATTTGCTTTTTGTTCTTCCGTAAGACTTTCTTTTCTTAATCCTCCTCCGGTATACAAATAACTATCCACATTCTGTCCTAAGAGCGTTACTTCTCGGTATCCTTTTTCAAACAGGTCTTTCGCTTCAGCCACTATGCTTTCCGGATCTCTGCTCCGCTCACGCCCGCGGGTAAATGGTACAACACAAAAGCTGCACATATTATCGCAGCCACGCATAATGCTGATATAGGCGTTTACACCATTGGTCCCAAGCCTAACCGGGGTAAGGTCTGCATAGGTTTCTTCCTTGCTTAATATTACATTGATGGCTTTGTGCCCCCCTTCCGCTTCTTCGATCAGGCCGGGCAAATCCCTGTAAGCATCGGGACCTACGACCATATCGACGAGTTTTTCCTGTTCCAGGAACTGTGATTTTAAGCGCTCAGCCATGCAACCCAGCACCCCAACCAACAATTTCGGGTTGTTTTTTTTCGCTTTCTTAAAATCGTTCAAACGGTTCCGAACCCTGAGTTCCGCATTTTCACGGATGGCACAGGTATTTAAAAAGATCAGGTCGGCTTCTTCAAAATTACTGGTGGTACTATACCCTTTATCCATTAAAATAGAAGCCACAATTTCACTGTCCGCAAAATTCATCTGGCAACCATAACTCTCTAAAAACAACTTTTTATCCCCCTTATCGGTTCCTGGGTTTTTGGTCTCCATAAGAAAAGGTGTTCCCTGGAGTTTTTCGTCTATAATTTTACTATCTGAGTTCATTAATGGGTGCAAAATTAATAAATATGTGACAATTTGACATATTTTTAACGTTTTTAGGCGGATATTCTTGTAAATTGTTATTTAATAAATCCAATTGCTTGCATTTTAAATAAATTATTTTTTTTCTTTGCCAAAAATTAAAAATAGACATTTTGGGTTCCGGCTCAAAAATTGATACATATATATAAGGTATGAGTAAAAATTTAGTGATAGTGGAGTCCCCTGCAAAGGCTAAAACCATTGAGGGCTTTTTAGGGAAAGATTATACAGTTAAATCGAGTTTCGGGCATGTGCGCGACCTTGTTAAAAAGGGCTTTGGTATTGACCTCGAGAAGAACTTCACACCAACCTATGAAGTGCAGCCCGATAAAGAGCGGGTGATTGCAGAACTTAAAAAACTGAGCAAGGGTGCCGACATGGTATGGCTGGCGTCCGATGAGGACCGCGAAGGAGAAGCCATCAGCTGGCACTTGTACGAAACATTAGGTCTTGAAAAAAAGAAAACAAAACGCATCGTTTTTCATGAGATCACCAAATCGGCGATTCAAAATGCCATTGCAAACCCCCGTGAAATAGACATTAACCTTGTTAACGCGCAACAAGCCCGTCGTATTTTAGACCGCCTGGTGGGCTTTGAGCTCTCTCCTATTTTGTGGAGAAAGATCCGTCCAAGTTTGTCGGCCGGACGTGTGCAATCGGTTGCCGTACGTTTGATCGTTGAACGTGAGCGCGAGATCAAAAATTTCCAGTCAACCTCAGCGTTTAAAGTTGCGGCACTTTTTATTGTAGGCGGAAAAGCGGTTTTAAAGGCTGAACTGGATAACCGTTTTAAAACCGAAACAGAAGCAAATGCTTTTTTAGAAAAATGCAAAGGAGCAATTTATACGATCAACAGCATTGAGACCAAACCCGCGAAACGTACGCCAAGCGCCCCGTTCACAACTTCTACCCTACAGCAGGAAGCGTCACGGAAATTAGGATTCAGTGTTTCCCAGACCATGGTAGTTGCTCAGCGGCTCTACGAAGCGGGAAAGATCACCTACATGCGTACGGATTCGGTGAATTTATCCGAAACCGCACTGTCGCAGGCAAAAGAAGCAATCACAAAAAATTACGGAGGAAATTATCATTTTCCACGTCAGTATAAAAATAAAAGTAAAGGCGCACAGGAAGCGCACGAGGCCATTCGTCCGACCTATATTTCAGTTTCAGAAATTGACGGTGAGCGCAACGAACAACGTTTGTACGATCTGATCTGGAAACGTACCATTGCAAGCCAGATGGCGGATGCGGAGCTTGAAAAAACAACTGTAAAAGTAGGCATCAGCACAACCAGCGAACAATTTGTAGCACAGGGCGAAGTATTGAAATTCGACGGTTTCTTAAAGGTGTATATGGAAAGTAAGGATGATGACGAGAGCGAAGACGAAGAAAGCTCCTCCATCCTTCCACCAATGAACCAGGGAGATAAATTACAGTTAAAGGAAATTACGGCTACGGAAAGATTCACGCACCATCCTGCACGGTATACCGAAGCAAGTCTTGTGAAAAAGCTCGAAGAGCTTGGTATTGGCCGTCCGAGTACCTACGCTCCAACCATTAGCACCGTGCAGAAACGTAATTATGTGGAGAAAACCGACCGGGAAGGCTCACCACGCAATTACACGATGCTGACGTTTGAAGGCACAAAAATTACCAGGGATGTCAAAACAGAAAATACTGGCGCAGAAAAATCAAAACTGTTTCCAACGGATATAGGTTCGGTTGTAAATGATTTTCTCATTCAGTATTTCCCTGACATTCTTGATTTTAATTTCACCGCGCGTGTAGAAGAAGAGTTCGATGAGATCGCGGAAGGGAAAATGAAATGGACCGATATGCTGGAAGAATTTTATAGACCTTTTCATAAGACTGTAGAAAAAACGAGCGAGCACAGTGAACGGGCCAGTGGTGAACGCGCTTTGGGAAAAGATCCTAAAACAGGCAAGCCTGTAATTGTGAGGATCGGCCGGTTCGGACCCCTCGCGCAAATTGGTGAAACAAATGAAGAAACAGGTGAGAAAGCTACTTTTGCAAGCCTGAGAAAAGAACAAAGCATTGAAAGCATTACACTTGAAGACGCGCTTGATCTGTTTAAATTACCGATGAACCTGGGTACCTATAAAGACAAGGAAGTGGTGATTGGTGTAGGACGTTTTGGGCCGTATGTAAAATGGGGCGAAGCGTATATTTCCATTCCCAGAGCGGAAGACCCTTTGAAAGTTGACATGGACAGAGCTATTGCACTGATCAGCGAAAAAGAACAGGCCGATGCGCCGATTGCATACTCTCACGGAAAACCAGTTACCAAAGGAAAAGGCCGTTTTGGTCCTTTTATCAAGCACGGTGACCTGTTTATTAATGTGCCGCGCGCTTACAATTTTGATAATTTATCACAATCTGATATTGACGAGCTGGTAAGTAAAAAACTGGACAAAGAAGCTAACCGTTATATCCGGCAATGGCCTGACGAAAAGATCGCGATCGAAAACGGACGCTGGGGACCCTTCATTCGTTTTGGTAAAAACATGCTGAAACTGATCAAAGAAGAAGGCGGAAGATACGCACCGGAAGAATTAAGCGATCTTGGTCTTGAGGATGTGAAAAAAATGATAGAAACCCAGTTACCCGGTGCCTTCGATAAAAAAGGCAAAAAAGCAGCGGTGAAAAAATTTGCGGGTTCAACAGGCGCAAGTTCAAAAACTGCAGTCAAAAAAGCCGCGCCTAAAAAAACTGCCGTTATTAAAACGATCATAAAAAAAGGAGCCGCTAAAAAAGCTGCAAGCAAAAAAGCCGCGCCAAGAAAAGCAGCAGCTAAGAAAAAGAAATAAATTTATAAAACAGGATCCAAAACCGCTTCATTTCCGGAGCGGTTTTTTATTTTTAAAATACAGCACGATTGTGATTTTTCAGGATTTAGGGTAAATTTACCTGAGAATGGATCTGAAAAACAAAACCCGGATCTATGAGTGCTGCTTTTACGATAAAAGGCTGATCGTTCTTGCACTCATCCCGTTTATTGTATACAGGCCCCTTAAAGTAAATGGATAGACAAACAATTTATTATGATTCCACAAATTAAAGTTCTCGAAGAAAAAAAACTACTCGGTCTGCACACGACCATGAGTCTTGCTAATAACAAAACACCGGAACTCTGGAGAAGTTTTATGCCCAGGCGGCACGAGATAAAAAACAATAAGGGAACAGATCTTTATTCCATGCAGGTGTATGATCCACTTTATTTTAAAAATTTTAATCCTGCTACAGAATTCACAAAATGGGCTGCTATTGAAGTTGCTGACTTTACTACTATACCGGCCGGCATGGAAACCTTTAGCTTAACTGGTGGACTCTACGCGGTTTTTGAATATAAAGGATCAAGCGCTGATACCAGCATTTTCCAACATATTTTCGGAACCTGGTTGCCCGGATCGGATTATGAATTGGATCACAGGCCGCATTTTGAAGTACTGGGAGAAAAATATAAAAATGCACATCCGGATTCTGAAGAGGCGATTTGGATTCCTATTAAAAAAAAGAGCGTATAAATTGCGCAAAATCCTGCCAGGGTTCACGCCGGGTGATAGAAAATCCTGGCAGGGTTAGTTGACAATTAGGGTTAACTTAACATTCGTTACCCTTCAAAAAAACGATCTCCTCACACTATTCCAGTTCCCCGTAAATTCCGTAACTTACCCTTACAATGCTTCGCTTGAAAATACTTCTCGGTTTAGTTCTTTTTACGCTGCTATTGGCTGCACAAACGCCTGTTCAGTTGCAGCTGCAAAAACGCTATGGACCCACGTATGCATGGGGACGCGGTTTTGTAGTGAAGGCCGGAGATTATTACGGGTATGCCGATAGCAGCGGTAAATTTATTTTGCCTTTCACTTTTTTTAAGTTCGATACCCTGTTAGGTGATATGGCCAGCGTGCTGCACATGCACCAGGGGTATTGGCTCATTGATAAAAATGCCACACGAAGCAGGTTTGCTGCTTCCCATGAAGGATACACAGTGGCCAATTATCAAAAACAATTGTTGTATGGTAAAAACGAGGGTAAATTATTTTTGTGCGATAAACATGGTAATCATTTACAAGCCGAAGAGTTTGACACCAAAACGGGCTTGCCTGCTTTACTAAAATTTCAAAGCGGAAATTACCCCTCACAACGTTTTGGTTTGCTAAATCATAAAGGTGATACGGTTCTTCCCCCTTTGTACACAAGCGTGAGCACTGGCGCCAGCATGTATGCCGGCGTAAAAAATGACACTGCTTTTGTGTTTGATTACAAGGGTAACTTGCTGTTTAGCTTACCGAACGTAATGGGCTGCATAGTCCTCAATGAAAATTTCCTGGTTATTGCAAAATACGGACAAATGGCCCTGGTATCAAAGAGAGGTAAAGTGCTGACGCCCTATCGTTACACTGCTATTAAAATAACAGAGGATGAATTGCCAGGGGAAAATTGGATAGCAGACAAGCCCGGCAATTATAAACCATCCCCGTATTTTTTAACTGAGCGTGGCGATCATGTGGGTCTTATTGATACCACAGGGAAAGAAGTATTGCCTTTGATTTATAATCGTATTTGGCGCTTGTACAATGGCTGGTTCATCGTTAATAAATACCAGCGCGCTGAAGATGAATTGTTGAATCCGCAGCTTAAGTCTGTCTTGCAGGCGGGACAATACGATATTGAGCAAATAAATGACCGCATTATTCGCAGTGTGCGCGGTAAGTATAGTTCAAAAGAAGTAGTGTTGTATTACGACATGAAATTACGCCGGTACGTACTGCCAAAAACTTCTTTTGAAAAAGAAACGCCACGGTCTGTTAGCACGCAGGTAGCCTGGTTATATCCCAATCCAACAGATATTTTTAATCGCAATTGGATTGCAAAAGATACGGTAGTAATCAACCAGACATGTTCTCGTCTGTTAAGAAGTGCCGGAAAGTGGGGTCTGTTATCCTCCACGGGCGATACAATTTTACCACTCATATTTGATTCGGTTGGTGAGTATGGCTATCAGCGCTTCTTTGTAGGCCAACAAGGTAAACTGGCGTATTTAGACGCAGTGGGCAATTTGAGCATGCCTTTGGCACTCGATCGTTTGGCGGAAGTAAACAGCAAGGATAGCATTGCGTACGTAAGCAAAGATGAAGTGTATAGCTTTAAGAATTGGAAACTCAGAAGAATTGATTTGAAGAAAGAACCTGTCCCTGAAAGATATATTCAATTTCAACGTGGATTTTATTCAACAGATGGGAGCGGCTATTTACCAAAGGGTGTGTATAACAGCGCCGGTAAACGTATTGCAGTGGGCGAAGCCAAAAACCATTTCCAATACTCTTACAATAAAACGCTGATGGCCGTGACAGACAGCAGCAGTAAACATATGACAGTAATAGATACCCTAGGCCGACAACTTGCACCCTGGATTGACATTCCAAAGAAGTTAGTATTTTCTGAAACCGCGGCTCTTGCTATAAATGATACAGGCTCTATAGATTTTTTGTATCGCTATGCGGATGATCATTTGTTGTTTGATACGATTGTAATTAACAAGCAGGAAAAACTCAATTATTTTAATAACATTTCAAATGGGAAACAAAAAACGTACCGCGCCTGGAATGAAGATGAGCATTTGTGTTTTGAAAAGCCGGGATACGGCAGGGGAATTAGTTATCTCCAGTGGGCTGTGTTAATCAAAGGAGCAGAAGCAGTTGCGCTTGCAGATATGCTATTGGCTGTGAAACGTAAAGGCCTATGGGGTCTTTGTACCTTGCAGGGTGACGAACTGCTGGCGCCCGGTATTGATACAATAATACCTGCCGGTGGATTGTTTTACACATTAAAACGAAACGGCAAATACGGCGCTTTTGATGCACGAACACAAACGTTATATGCGCCACAGTTTGATAGTCTGTACGATGTGAGTACACTGCATACTAATTATTTAGTCGGGTATCTGAAGGGGAAAGGGAGAATGGTAAATGCGCGAGGAAACGTGTTACTCGGTCCTTTGGACGAAGAACCTAAGCACTGGTTCGTAAACTACAACCGTGTAACTTATAAAAAAAACGGGCGACTGTATTATGCATATCCTTCTGCCGCTGATGCATTTATTTTAGAAGAGGTGGATGCGCTTCCGCCAGGGAGCAGTATTGTGGAAGATAAAGAAGACGGCACCCTGGTATTGCAGGTAAACGGCAAAGTAGGTCTTTACGATGAGGAACAAAAACGCTGGTTGATCCCTGCAAAGTACAATCACATTAACCGGGACGAGGGTCTATATATTTGTGAGAGTTACAGCCCAGATATTTACAGTATTAGCAATTCACAAGCGCAACAGCTATTTCGTTTGAAAGGGATGTACTATAATTTAACCTCAATGAATGCCAACCAGTATTACCTTCATCAAGCGCATAGCGACAAAGAACTGGTGGTAAACTGTAGAGGAAAAGTAATAGTACCTGACACCTTTAAGTACATTTATCAATTTCAAACGCCGGAATTTTGGGGTTATCGAGTAGTGACCCACAATGACAAAGAAGGATTGATAGATACCAACGGACGTTGGGTAAACCGCGATTTGTATGCACACATAGATGATTCTTTTTTATACAATGGTTTTCATTTTGTAAGCGAAGATAAAGGCTGGGGTCTGTTAAACACTAAAGGTAAATTGGCGGTTTCCTGCAGATACCATGAAATTAAAGAAGCCCGGGAGCCCAAAAAATACGGAAGATCCCCTTATGATTGGCCGCCTTTTATGGATGAGGGTCTGCGCGATTCATTACCCTTGTTTATTGTGAGCAAAGGCAATTATCCGGCTTTGAAATACGGCCTGGTCGATGAAAATGAAAAAGTATTGTTGCCTTGTGAGTATGATAGTTTGAGTTTTGTATACACAAATCTTGACTACGGCTGGTATCGTTATACTGCTATTGCTCAGGAACCGGCACTAAAAGGAAAACACAAAAGAAAACAAAAAACGGATAGTATTCCCACGCTGACCATAGAACGTGTGATTTGCGCAAAGAAGGGCAAGTATTGGGGACTATTGGACATAAACAATAACATGCTCGCACCTTTTGAATACGACTGGTTAGGTAAGGACAACTATGGTAGTTTGAGCTTTAGAAAAAATGGCAGGAAGGGCAGTATGGATCTGAAAGGAAAGGAGATGCGGGAGAATGAAGAATCGAAGTGATCCCCGCGCAGGAAATAATTTACCCATGTGTAAATAAAAGTTGAAAACTCCCCTAACGTGGTTTATAACCTTTTTGCTTTTTGGAACTGGGGGTCGTATTTTTAAGCTTGGGTAAAAATTAAAACTAAACACCATGACAATTCAAAAAACCAATGTTCAGTTCAGGAACAAAAATTATGAGGTGATTCTTGAAGATGGTATTGTTTCCTACATTGATCCGCAAAAACCCGGCCTGAGAAAAAGCACGAACCAGGCGCCCGGACAAAAAATTACCACCATGGATGGTGCAAAACGCGCAGCTCTGCAAATGATTGAAAGGAATATTGTTCCGAATATGAGTTTTTCGGATTAATTTGTTTCAGTCGTATTTCCTTTTTCGAAAAATCTTTCTTCAGGTATTAGCCTTGTTGTTTATTGTCAAACAAGGCCAAGAACCTCTTTTATCATGCTCTTACCCCACTCCTTACTCTTCGCCTCTTTTAGAAAAGCAAAAACCCTGTAAAGCTTGATTTTACAGGGTTTCTTTTTTGGGTAAGTAATGGGATTCGAACCCACGACCCTCGGTACCACAAACCGATGCTCTAACCAGCTGAGCTATACCTACCATCTATTGCGGCGAGTGTACCTCGCTACATTTAAGGTTGGCAAATTTACTAATTTTTTCTCTTTCAAAAAGATTTTTTTAAAGATTTATCGGATCAGCGTAACATTTCCTTTTTTAAAGGTTTCCTCTCCATTCAGGCACCTTACCTTCAGGTACCAGCCAAACACACCCACATCCGCCGGGCGTCCCTTATACTTGCCATCCCAGGCAACATTCAGATCGTTGGTTTCAAAAACCTTTTCGCCCCAGCGGTTATAAATTGCAAAATAAACCTCGTCTATTTTTAGTCCTTTTACCTTGAAAAGATCATTCTCTCCATCACCGTTTGGTGTAAATGTATTTGGTATAAAAGCATCACTCTCTATGCACCCCGCGGAATAAGCATCCACATGCACCGTCACCTCCGCAACACAGGCGCCTCTTTGAGCCACTGCTGTATAGGTGGTCGGCCTGTCCGGCGTTGCGGTGACCGTGTATCCTGTAATGGGGCTGGTTTTCCCAACAGGGAACCAGGTTACCAGCGCCCCCGGGTCGCCGAGATACACAAGTTTAGAACTGTCACCGGTTGTGATCAGAATTGGGTCCGCATACGCCGCTACAGGAGAAGCAGACAACACATCCACCTGGACATCAGCAATCAGAAGGAAAGAGCAGGTTTTATTATTTACCGTCGCCGTGGTAGTAACCACCACCGAATAACTGGTATTGACAGGTGGAGTCGCAATCGGATTAGCCATATTCGGAAAGTCAAGGGTCTGGGGCGGAGACCACTGGTAGGCTATCCCTCCGCTGGCATTTAACTGCGCGCTGTTTCCTTTGCAAATTGCTGTAGAAGCGTTTACAGATACCGGTGGCGGTGTTGGCAAAACAATTATTGTGTCTTTTAAATGTTTACACCCTGAACTATTGGTTGTTTCGAGGCTTATCGTATAGGTCCCGCCGTCTTTATAAAAATAATAAGCGTTCTGAACGGTACTTGTTTTTCCTGCAGAAAACACCCAATACCATTTTGTGATATCATCTGCCGACTGATCAAAGAAACGCACATCTCCTCCACAGGGATTCGGGCTAAAATTAAAAGCTGTTGTAGGGGTTGGCAATACAAGCACCTGGGTGGTAAGTGTTTTCCCGCAATTATAGCCAGGAGTGTTATTTAAGATCTGCACCGTATAAATGGTAGTAGAAAGCGGTGAAGCAACAGGCGAAGCAATGGAGCTATTGTTTAAAGACCCGGAGGGGCTCCAGGTATAGCTGTTCCCGCCGGTAGCGCTGATGTTTGTGCTGGAACCATAACATAAACTTGAGCCACTGACCGCTCCCGGAGCGAAATCAAAGATCTTTATGACCTTTGTTTGTGTTTCCGTGCAGCCGCTTTGATCCGTTACCGTTAAGCTTACGGTATATGTTCCGTTGGCCGGATACGTATAGGATACCGAACTTAAATTGATAATCGGACTACCGTTTCCGAAATTCCAGGCATAGGGATTAGGACTAAGATTGCCCGTAGTGGTTTGTGTAGCCTGTATTGAATTTTTGCAGGAGTCTTTAACCAGTGTAATGTTGACTGCCGGCTTTGGCAATACTGTAATGTAGGTTTTTGTACGGTCTATTTTATTGCAGGTCAGGTTATCTTCCACAGTTAACTGCACAGTATAGGTACCGGGGTTCGTATAGGTCACAACCGGGTTTTGAATGACAGAGGTTGTATTCCCGTTTCCAAGGTCCCAGGTAAATGTGGAGGAAGGCCCTGAGGGTGGGGTGGCATTGGTAAGCGTAACGGTAAGCGGCGAGCAGCCTGACAACGTATTGGTGCTGATAGTCGCAATGGCCAGCTGCAATTGAAAATCAAGTTTGATCACCCCGTTGTTGCAATTGGAGCTATGATTAGGATTGGAAGGTGTTCCCGGCCAGGCGCCGGGTGTCACAGGAAAATCATCGTTACCCTGGCAGCCCGCGCATACCGATTGATAGATCCGTCCGCCCGGGTCAAAGCGGGAAGTCCCACCATCCACATGCTCCAGGCTAACTCCCCCGCCAAAATAGGATCCATATTTAAGATTCGCTGCATTCGAATCCAATCCCATAAAATAAAAATCAAACCCATCAGTGCTGGATTGCGTTGGCACAAACAAAGGCATGTTATAGGTCGCATAGGTCTGGTAGATCAGGTCGCCACCCCAACCCGATAAATAAATATTGTTGCATTTATCTACCGCGAAGGCAGAAGGAGAAATATCCAAACCGCCGGTGCTGCTTCCAAAAACCGTGGACATGTTTTTTGTCGCAAGCGTACTGTTGTAACGGGTGATAAACTGATGCCTGCCAGGATTATTATAAGGAACAATGCTTCCAAAATTCACAATGGGCATATTGCCGAGCGATTGCCCGTATACATAAATATCCTTGTACTTATCACTCTGTATAAAATAGCATTGGTCATAGCTGCCTGTGCCAACAAAAGTTGATTGCAGCAACGAACTTCCTGAACTGCTTAGGTGCGTAATAAAACCGTCGGTCTGACCTCCGTTATAGCTTGAACTATTAGACCCGGGCGTAACAGGGAAATCCGCACTGCATGTTCCTCCCGTTACATAAACTTCATTAAGATCATTTACGATCAGGGCGTTTCCACAGTCGTTAAGACTTCCACCCAGGTAAGTACAATACATCAGCTGAGTCAAAGAAGAATTAAATTTCGCGACAATAGCGTCCTGCTTTCCTCCAAGCGTATTGTCCTGCGCATTTACAGTAGGGAAGTCAGACGAACGCGTGCTGCTTGCAATATAAATGTTGTTATATACATCCAGCTGAATTTCTCCACGGTACTGATCCCCGTAATTTCTTTGCAGGGAATCTGTGACATACTCATATATATTGAAGGCAGGAATATAACTCAGATGGTTTACATGATTCACCCCGTCATTGTCACTTCCTCCCAGGAAGGTACAACCTAAAAGCGAAGTACCGCCTGAATTAAATTTTCCAACATAAATATCCGTTCCGGCATTAAAAGTTGTTCCGTTAAAAATAAAACTCAGAGCAAAACCTCCGTTAAATGTATTATCGTAAGCTCCGTTTGAAGTAGGGAAATTAGAAGAGCCTGTTGCTCCGTAAAAACAAAGATTGTTGTTCCCGTCCACAATTAAGCTGGTAACAATCTCAGAGCCCGTGCCTCCAATATACGTGGAGTATAGGAGACCTGTTCCCGTGGAGTTATATTTTGTGATCACCACATCAGTACCGCTTGTACCTGTAAAACCAGTGGAATATGAACCGCTCGTAACAGGGTAACCATTATTGTAAGCTGTTCCGCCCGAATACAGGTTTCCCTGGGTATCATATGTAGCTGTCATCCCGAAATTATCGGCAAGAGAACCCGATTGAGCTGCAAAAACGAGGATCGGATCTATAACGAGCTCATAATTCCTGTCGAATCCTTCCGGAAAATTAAAGCTCACTGTTTTATCTTTTAAAACGTAAACACATTTTATTTCTTTTACAACTCCATTGATAAGCTGGTAAGCATATGGCTTTTGCTCGGTAACACCGTTTACAGAAAGCGTAATCAATAAAGCGCCATCTTTCAGTTTTATTTTGTCCACACCCTCGTAGCGTAACTTTATGCTGGATGGGTCTGCTCCTGCCTTTATATGAAAGTTATATTTTAACCGGTTTACCGCTGTGATCATTTCATAATCGATCCCCTGGTAAACATTTCTCAAAAAAATCTGGTGGTAGTTTTTTACTCCCCCTTTCCATTTGCGCTTATCATTTCCAAGGAAAAAATTCTCATAATCCTGGCCTTCCTGCGCCTTTTCAACTGCAGCCATTGGATTACAATTCACAAAATGGATCTTATAAGCATGACAATTGATAACCATGTCCTTATACTGATTCTTAAGGAGACCGCCGTGGTGCAGCGCACGGTATTTCTTTTTATCGTAAAAATCAAAAGTAAGTCCCGTTTTTTCAAGATATAAAGCGCCTCCATCCAACTGGGCCCTGAAGAGGATCTTTTCATCCCACTGTCCCTGGTTTTCGGTTAATTTAAGAGCGGGGCTTACGTGGGGACTTACTATATGCGGGTTAATGTCGCTTTGGGCATAAGAGAGGCAAAAACTTGCAAATGAGAAAAGTATAAGCAGCAGTTTATTGGGCATTAACCAAATATACATTATTTAGATCTATTTTACAAGATATGAAAGACCCTAAACACAACAACTTTCAGGCCAAAAATTGAAGACTCTGACATTATTTCTAAATTCAAAAAGGCGTATTTATAAATTGCTTATTCAGACTGTTCAGTTCATTCCTGAGCAATCTGCTGCATAAGTTAGGTTAATTTAGTACCTTTGCAGCCTTATGTCGAATGTAGTTGCTATAGTAGGAAGGCCTAATGTTGGAAAATCAACACTCTTTAACCGTTTAACCGAAACCCGCCAGGCTATCGTAGATGAAGTATCGGGGGTTACGCGTGACCGCCACTATGGTAAAGCCGAATGGCAGGGGGTAGAATTCAGCGTGATAGACACCGGTGGTTATATCAGGGGCAGTGATGATATTTTTGAAGGTGAGATCCGCAAACAGGTGCAGATCGCGATTGACGAATCTACGGCCTTGTTGTTTGTGGTAGATGTAGTAGATGGCGTGACAGAATTTGATACCGAAGTAGCGAAGATTATCCGGAAAAGTAAAAAGCCATGCATTGTTGTTTCGAATAAAGTAGACAGTCATGAAAAAGCAGCTTATTCAGCGGAATTTTATCAATTCGGGCTGGGAACAGTGTATCCTGTTTCCGCGATCAGCGGGAGCGGTACGGGTGATATGCTGGATGCACTGGTGGAGTTGCTCCCGAAAGATGAAGGTGGTATTGAAGAGGCAGACATTCCCAAAATTGCCATTGTGGGAAGGCCTAATGTTGGCAAATCCTCATTAACGAATGCGCTTCTGGGAGTTGAACGAAACATTGTAACCGCGGTTGCGGGAACAACACGCGACACCATTAATACACGGTATACCAAATTCGGCCACGATTTCTGGCTCATTGATACAGCGGGGATCAGGCGCAAGGCAAAGGTTCATGAAGACCTTGAATTTTACAGCGTGATGCGCAGCATCAATGCCATTGAGCGCTGTGATGTGTGTTTGCTTATGATAGACGCTGAACAGGGAGTAGAATCACAGGATCTGAACATTCTCAGCCTGATCGAAAGGAACCGTAAAGGAGTCGCCATTATTGTAAACAAATGGGACCTTGTTGAAAAAGATACCAAAACGGCAAAAGAATACGAAGAAAAAATAAGGGAAAGAATAAAACCGTTTAAGGACATTCCTATTCTCTTCATTTCTGTGCAGGATAAACAAAGGATCATGAAAGCCGTGGAAGTAGCCATGAAGGTTTACGAGAATAAAACGCGCCACATCCCTACCCGCCAGCTGAACGATTATTTGCTGCCGATCATTGAAAGTACCCCACCTCAGGCGGTAAAGGGCAAGTATGTAAAAATCAAATACATTACACAGTTAAAAACCGAGGCCTTATTTATGTTCTATTGTAATTTACCACAATATGTAACCGAGGCTTACAAGCGTTTCCTTGAAAATAAGATCCGTGAAGCTTATGATTTTAGTGGCGTGCCACTGGTGGTAAGTATGCGGAAGAAAACCTAAAAATAAACTATTCTTTCATTCCATTCTCAAGCCAGCAGGTGATCAGTGACTTCTGAGCCTGTGGCAAAGGCGGACCGCCCTGCGGCATTAATTCCGGAGTAGGATTTGCATCAAGCACTGTCGCTTTAATTTTGGAAGCGTTTGCCTTTACTTCATTGTAATTTGTAAGAAGAGGCGCTCCCGGATTTGGAGGAGTGCCGTGACAACTGATACAGCTGTTCTCAATGATCGGTTTGATGTGTTTTGTATAAGTAATGGTATCACAAGCTCCTACCGGGGCTGCCGGTAATTTACCTTCGTCTTTTACACAACCGGTAACCAGGAGGGTTATAAAAACACTAAGGGAAAGGATCACAATAAGTATATTTCTCTTCATATTTAAAATTTTATGCTTGTACTGTGTTCTTAAAAACTCTACGAAAAGCCGCGCATTGAACTTAAGATTTTCAAATTTAATGAAATTTCAAATACCCTTGATTTTATTTACAAAAACTTACCTAAAAGCATAAAAGTTTTTGCACAATTCCGCTACTTTTAGAAAATAACCTGTATTTTAGTTTCGCTAAACTGCTACTCTATGAACAAATTTACCTTACTGTCACTACTACTTTTCTTTTCCGTTTTTGTTTCCGGGCAAAAAGATAAAAAGGGTAACGTTTTTTCAAATGCCGGAGACGCGGCCAAGGTATTTTCAGCTAAACAAAAAGTTCTGGCGGGTGAATACGTAGCTGCCCTGAATGCTTTCCGCGAAGTTGAAAAAGACAACCCTAAAAATGCCTCCATTAAATATTACATCGGCCTTTGTTATTTTAATATGAACCAGGTACAAAACGCAAAGTCAAGTTTATTAAAGGCCCTGGAAATTAATATAGATGTGAAACCCGAAACACATTTTGTTTTGGGAAGGGTTTACCAGGCCGAAGAAAATCCTGAGCTTGCCATACAGGAGTATAATTTATATAAAACCTCACCGGCTGAAGACAAGGAGTCAAAAGAGGATGCGGATATGTATCTCAGCCAGTGTGCCAATGCTAAAATGATGACCGCCAATCCTGTTCCGGTTATCATAACAAATGTAGGGCCTGAAATAAACAGCAAGTATGACGATAAAAATCCGTGTATTACAGCCGACGGAAGCCGGATCGTGTTCACGACCCGTCGCCCGGAAACTACAAACGATGCCACTGATGTGGAAGGAGACGGCAAATATTTCGAAAATATTTATACCGCGGTACTTGACTCAACGGGAAAAAATTTCACAAAGGCCGGAAGTGTCAGCAGTTCTATCAACACTAAAGCGCATGACGCCGTAAGCAGCATTTCACCCGATGGTAAACAGATCTTTATTTATTACAACGACCTGAGTGATCCTGCTAAACGTGGCGGCAGCGTATACGTGAGTAAAAATGCGAACGGGAAATGGAAAGTTCCGGAGACTCTCGGTAAACCAATCAATTCAAGTTACTGGGAAGGGGGGACCTGTGTTTCTCCGGATGGCAAGCGTTATTTTTTTAGCAGCGAACGCAAAGGCAGCTATGGCGGAAGTGATATCTGGATGGTTGAGAAGATCAATAAATCGGAATGGGGAAAACCTATAAATCTCGGTCCGGAAATAAACACGGTATATGATGAGGGCGGAATGTTCCTGGCTCCTGATGGAAAAACCCTTTTCTTTTGCAGTAACGGACCTAAGAGCATGGGCGGTTATGACGTTTTAAAAACGGTTTACGAAAAAGGAAAATGGAGCGCGCCTGTAAATGTGGGGTACCCCATTAACAGCATAGGCAAAGAAGGTCAGCTGACCATTAGCGCCGATGCACGCTTTGCTTACGTTTCCAGCGACCGCAAGGGAGGCTTCGGTGAAACGGATATTTATAAGATCGACCTTAAAGACTACGCCATTTTAGAGCCGGACGGCAAAAAGAAGATCAGCAATGGCCTGAGCATTTTAAAAGGGACCATCCGCGAAGGTTTTGAAGGGTATGGAGTTCAGGATGTAGAGGTTATTTTAAAAGACGACCAGAACAACCAGGTGGCTTCAACAAATACTAACGAAAACGGAGAATACTTTTTCACCATGCATGGTGGCAAATACTCTTTGCTGATCAGGAAAAAAGGCTTTACGGAGATCTCCGAGAATATTGAGCTCGGTGCGAGCGAAAAAGAAACGATAATCCTTGAAAAAGGGTACCTGCTTAAGAAACCCTGAAAATAAGGGGTGATCTTTGAGCAGGAGAATACATTACACAACCAGGTACTCCCCAAAGTACTTACCGGCTGTTTGTTAACGCAAATCCCACAAAATGTGCAAAGCGTTAATTATTACTAAACCGGTGAAAAACTAATCCGTGACGGGTAATAATATCCCCGGACAGTGAGTTAAATAATTTTATCTTTGTATCAATGGAAATTGTAAAGGGTTCAGGTTTTATTCCAGGGGATTTATTATCGAAAATAAACTCACCTGCGGATTTAAAAAAACTAAACGAAAACCAACTGGAACAGCTCAGTTCCGAATTGCGACAGTATATTATCGACCTTGTTTCTGTAAAAGGCGGGCATTTTGGCGCTTCTCTCGGCGTAGTGGAACTTACAATTGCGCTTCATTATATTTTTAATACCCCTTACGACCAGCTTGTCTGGGATGTGGGCCACCAGGCATATGGTCACAAGATCCTTACCGGAAGACGCGATGTGTTTCATACTAACCGTGTTTACAAAGGCATCAGCGGCTTCCCGAAAAGAAGCGAAAGCGAGTACGATACCTTTGGCGTTGGCCACTCCTCTACTTCCATCAGTGCCGCGCTGGGAATGGCGGTAGCGAGCAAATACAAAAAACTGAAAGATAAACAACACATTGCCGTGATCGGCGATGGCGCCATGACGGCAGGCCTCGCTTTTGAAGGTCTTAATCACGCCGGTGTCGAGAACGCAAACCTTTTGGTTGTGCTCAACGATAACTGCATGAGCATCGATCCTAATGTTGGCGCCCTGAAAGAATATTTAACCGACATCACTACCTCGCATACGTACAACAAGGCTAAGGACAAAGTGTGGGAACTGCTCGGAAAGATCAGCAAATTTGGTCCGAACGCCCAGGAAATAGCCAGCAAAATTGAGAACGCAGTAAAAACAAGTTTATTAAAACAAAGTAACTTATTCGAATCGCTGAAGTTCCGTTATTTTGGGCCGGTTGACGGGCACGATGTAGTGAGGCTTACAAAGATCTTCGCCGACCTGAAAGATATTCCGGGTCCAAAAATATTGCATATCCTTACCAAAAAGGGCAAGGGTTATAAATTCAGTGAAGAAGGAAATGAAACTGTTTGGCATTCGCCGGGTTTATTTAATAAAGATACGGGCGAGATTATTAAAGTTGTACCGAAAACACCGCAACCTCCAAAGTACCAGGATGTGTTTGGTCATACCATTGTTGAGCTTGCAGAAAAAAATCTAAATATTGTCGGCATCAGTCCTGCCATGCCTTCCGGCTGCTCGCTGAATATTATGATGAAAGCCATGCCGGACCGGGCTTTTGATGTTGGGATCGCGGAACAACATGCCGTTACATTCAGCGGAGGATTAGCTTCGCAGGGACTGGTGCCGTATTGCAATATCTATTCCTCATTTATGCAGCGGGCCTACGACCAGGTGATCCACGATGTGGCGCTTCAGAATTTAAAGGTGATCTTCTGCCTTGACCGTGGTGGACTTGCGGGAGCCGATGGACCAACACATCACGGCGCCTATGACATTGCTTATTTCCGGTGCATCCCGAATATGATCGTGAGCGCCCCGATGAATGAAGAGGAATTACGTAATTTAATGTATACCGCACAGCTGGATGAAGTGAAAACAGCATTTAGCATCAGGTATCCACGCGGACAAGGTGTAATGGTTAACTGGAAGACTCCCTTTTCAAAGATTGAAGTTGGTACTGGCAGGAAAATAAAAGATGGCAAGGAACTGGCCATTCTGTCTCTGGGCCATCCGGGTAATCTTGTTACCAAAGCACTTGAAGAGCTTAAGGAAAATGGAATTGATGCCGCGCATTACGATATGCGTTTTGCAAAACCCATTGATGAAAATTTATTACACGAGGTATTCAGCGCATACAATAAAGTGATCACCGTTGAAGACGGTTGTATTATGGGCGGCATGGGCAGCGCGGTGCTTGAATTTATGGCCGATCATGGTTATTCAGCAAGGGTTGTGCGTTTAGGAATCCCGGATAATTTTATAGAACACGGTGAACAGGTTGAATTGTACGAAGAATGTGGTTTTTCCCCAAAGAAAATTGCAGAAGCAGCGATTGACATTTTAAAGGAAAAAAAACAAAACAATCATGACTCCGGCGCAAGCTTTGCGTCATGATAACCAGTATAAATAAATCGAAGTGGAAAAATTTAAAGTTTCTGTGAAGTTACATTGTTCGGCCAAAGAAGTATTTACCGGCTGGCTGAACGATAAAACACATTCTGAATTTACAGGTGGAGCAAAAGCAAAAACAAGCCCGAACGAAGGCGGAACTTTTACCGCATGGGACGATTATATAAGTGGTACCAACGTTGAAATATTCCCTTATAAAAAGATCATACAAAAATGGCGAACCAAAGATTTCGCGCCTGACGATGAGGATTCTGTTATCGAATTATTTTTTACCTTCAAAGATGACCATACCTTGGTGACCATTACGCATACCAATATTCCGGATGGTCAGGGCGACCGCTACAAAAAAGGCTGGAAAGATCATTACTTTGCATTTATGAAGAAGTATTATGATAAGTAGTCCGTTTTAATTGCTCATATGAAACAAGAGCCAGGACTTAAATGAACCAGGACGACTCCGTCATGTTTTCCTTCCGTCCCTTGAGTCATGATTCCCTTCGCGGCGGACATTCCTTGCTGATTGCCGCGGTAAAGGGACCTTCGCCGGTAAGTTTGCTTCTGTGATTATTGTGATCTCAAGGAAACACTAACGATTCAGGGTCACATGACCGGTAAGTTGTTTCATATCACCATTCAGGGCAGAAACATATATTTTCCATGTATACGCATCGTTCTTGCAATCTTTACCATTTAAAGTGCCATCCCACCCCATAAGAACGTCGTCTGTTTCAAAAATCTTTTCGCCCCAACGGTTAAATATCGTGAGCTTATAAAATTTAATTCCCCGGAGAGTTGGTAAAAATATATCGTTACGTCCATCTGCATTAGGGCTAAATACATTAGGCACATAGACATTAAAATCTAATTCTACTTTAATTATTTTAACCATACTGTCCGAGCAACCCCAGGTATTTTTTACAATGAATGCCACAGGATACACACCGGCATCGCCGAAAAAGTAAGATGTGTTTTCATTAAAGGACCGATACCCATCATTATTTATAAAAAACCAGTTCCAGTTGGTTTGATCCTCACCTTTTGAATTATTTGTAAAAATAACGGTTTCCAAACCTTCTATCGGCCTTTCTGGCGAATAAACAAACTCAGCTACAGGCACAGGATAAGCATTAATGCTAAGGGTCTTTGTATTTTGACAATCGCTCAGAGTGTCCTTTAATGTTCCGGTAATGATGTAATTGCCAGGATTATTAAAACAATAGCTGAAATTTTTTGCTGTAAAAACCTGTTTATTTATTTCCCAGGTTGTGATCAAAGAAGAAACATTTCCCGAAGAAGAAAACTTAAAATCCTCACAAAAGGGTACACATCCTTGCATCTTAGTCCCTGACAAATTACCCTCAGGTAAATCATTGACTACAATAACCACAGAAGCGGTACTTTTACACCCATTGGCATTAGCAACAGTTAAGGTATATGTTCCCGAATATGCAACATGGTTTGCAACAAAGGTCACAGTTTGACCCGCATACATTAAATTTGCCGGACCTGTCCAATAATAGGATTGTCCTCCAAACCCTTGCAAAGTAATAAGCTCATTAAGACAGATTCCTGGTTTTGATATTACTATTGAAGCTGTCGGAGTCTGCGAAACAGAAAATGTTACAGTTGTTACAGCAGTATCTGTGCAGGAATTGAGAGAAGTTGTTACGGTATAGATCTGCGGACCGGCTGGGTTTGCGCTCACGGTGGCCCCATATGCACTACTCAGGCCCGTAACGGGCGACCAGGTATAACTACTTCCGGTGCCGCTGGCTATTAATTTTATTTTATCTCCCGGACAAACAACCCCAGTGCCAGGCGTTACAGTGAGTGTGAGAGGTGGTGGTTGTGAAATATAAAAAGTATGTGTCATGAGACAACCCGTAAGAACATCTGTAACCGTAACGCTCCATGAGCCTGCACTAAGATTAGTAACAGAGGAAGTAGTATACGAACTTACGCCATTAAACCATAAATACGTCTGATTAGATGAACCTCCCGTAATATTAGTAATATTCGCTGTTCCGTTGGCGGCTCCGTTACAAGTTAAACTCGCTGTATTATTTAAAATACCGGTAAAAGGAACAGCCGAAGTAAAAACAGTTGTAGTGGTGTACGTTAAATTAGTTGCTGCATCATGAATAACAATAGTATATGTTCCCGGACCCAGGTTTGTTGCTACAGGACCTACCTGGCCTGAAGGCATCCAGGTATAAGAAAAGGGACCGATGCCGGCCGTAGCTGCTACAGTTGCGGAACCAAGACTGGCACAGGTAATTGAGCTATTGTTCACGGAAATACAAGGTTGATTAGAGTTTACAACTTGTTTAAGGGTATCTGTTCCTCCGCCACAACTGTAGTATAAAATAAGAGTTGTGGTGTAGGTACCCGGTGATGTATAGTGGTGAACGGGGTTGGCTACGGTAGAAGTATTTGCATAACCTGAAGCGGGATCTCCAAAATTCCATGACAAGTTAGTAAGCGAGTATCCCGAAGTACCGCAGGTAAGTAAAGATGGCGGGGTGAAAACAACCGCCTGGCAATAAACAGTGTGTGTAAAAGGAGGGGGAAGCGGTTGGGAAAAAACCGGAACAAAGTTCGGAAGTCCCCAATATCCTGTTTTTGGAGAAATAGACTGGCCTATATCTACATAATTGCAAGCGATTCCAGCTGTATTCGGATTATTAATCACTCCTAAACTTTGTTCTGCAACTCTCGCCACGTATATTTTTCCATCAGGTCCCAGTTGTAATGAACCCTTAGGAACCCATGATTGAGGAAAAACAGTAAACTGAGAAGCAATTATAGCTGCATTTGAGCCCGCACACAGATCCCATTGATATAAATCTCCGTTTGTCCCGCATCCATAAAACTTTGTGCCGTCAGGTGAAAATTCACAGCCGTAAATTTGGTTAATTGAACAAAGACTCAAAAAATTAGTAATGGCACCCGTTGTATTGTCAAAATCAAATATTTCGCATGTTGATGATGATGGATTATAAGACATTGTTGATATTGCAACACCTAATTTTCTGCCATTCGAAGAAAATTTTAAGTGGCCAGCAAGTGTGCCCCAGGAATTTCCCGAAAAACTATGAGATGTACCTACTGAAGAAACAATGGAAGAAAGATTTATTCCTAAAGAAGTAATCAGATTCGATCTAAAATTATTGGAGTTCGCATCGTGTGAAACAACCCAAATGTCAATTCCATTACAATGTCTTACGGCCGCAACTTTTTCTGTACTTGGTGAAAAAATAAGAACGTTTTTTGTAGTTACGGATCCCATTCCCGCAGCCAGATTCATATCGACAATAGAATATCTTAAACCATTTGCTCCATTTTCTACATCAACAGTGAAAACAAAGTATATATTAGAATTGCCTGGTTGTTTTACTATAAGACCCGATTGTGTAGACGAATAATGACCTAACAATCCCGTACCGTTAGCCATAACCATATGTAATTGGTTCCAAACAGTCACCCCATCTGTATAAAACAACAAATTTCCGGATGCATCTGCAATACTTGAACAACCCTCCCAGGTATTTAGCGCACCGTTAGTGAGAATAGTAGGCGGAGTAGTCATAAAATCCAAACCTGCCTGGTTACCAAAATACCATTTTTTAGTTTCGTTTTGGGAAAAGGAAAACAGGCTTAAAACTGAAAAGCAGGCTAAAAGAAAGTATTTGAGATCTTTATTCAATTGGACGTAATAATCCATCAATAAAAATAATAATCTGGAGATTTTTTTGGTAACGCTAAACAGCTATCAGGCAATTAATTCGAATTTAACGAATAAAAAGGAGAAATGCTTACCGCAGACTCAATTTTTAGCACAAATACAACAAGACAGTTCCGTCATGTTTCCCTTTTGTCCCTTGAGTCATGATTTCCTTCTATAGTCATTTTCTACATCGGTCACAGAACCAGGACGACTCCGTCATGTTTCCCTTCTGTCCCTTGAGTCATGATTCCCTACTAAGGCCTGTACTTACTTCTGGTCAGAATTTTCTGCGCATTGGTATCATCCATCAACTGCTCTAAAGTAACGTTCTCATTATTCTTCATGTAACTTTTTACAACCTGCCAGCCAATCCACATGGCAATACGCGGCGGACATTCCTTGCTGATTGCCGCGGTAAAGGGACCTTCGCTGGTAAGTTCGCGGATCGTATTCAGATTGTTCTCATACAAACGGTTCTTTTCCGCAAAATAGCTCCAGTAATTCTTTTCGTACTCCGCGCAGGTTTTCATTTGTTTACTGGTATAACCGATCAGCAAACTGTCAGGCGTGCCGGGCAGTAGCGCGTTTACCGCGTAAAACAACTTTCCGTAAAAAATAGTGTGGTTCAACAGGTTGTTTTCAGGCATAGTGTTGTCAAACTCCGTCAACAACCAGCCACGTGCAATATCCGGCAACAAATGCGCCTCATTCATTTTGCGGGTTTGATATTGAGGATAACGCAGCATCTGGTAAAATTTAGCGGTATCGCCAAGGTACATGTCCAGACCCACAACAAGTGCACTGTCGAGATAGGCAAAAGCATAATTCCAGCCTGTTGTACAAGTAATTAAACGCGCGGGCAACCTGCGTTTTGGAAAATGATAATTAAACCGTTTTACGCAATCGTTCACTTCGGAAGCGATCTTGTCGAATTTTGAAGCGGGGTATAATTTCCTTGCATAATCATACGCTTCCCTGACATCCCGGTTTAGAACGAAATCGAGTACCATAGCTTTATAGGCAGTATCTTTTGTACCGTTAAGTCCAAGCGGGTTAATTAAAAAATGCTCGTAAAAAGCTCCATACTTTGCTTTTATTCCGGGGGCTTTTGTGTCAAAATTCGAAGGATTCAACGCGAACAAATCTTCTTCCAGGCGCAATACCTGTAACGGCTCTGTACTTACAGACGAGATATCCACATCCAGGCGGTCCCGGTTACATGAAAAAAGTATAAACAACGGAAGCACAATAAAAAGAATTCTTTTTTTCATGGTTGGAAGATCTATTTTTTATATTTGTATTTTAATTTTTGTAAAATTAATCATATATACTACACTTGTTTTATTCATGATGTTGCAGTTAGCAACAAAACTACCTGAATAAAATGGTGATGATAACTAAAACAACCGTTTATGAAAAAAATTTTATTAAGTCTTGCCGTAGTTTCAATCTTTGGGTCTGCTTTGGCCCAGGACTCAGGCACTCAAAAAGTACGTTTCGGATTAAGGGTGACCCCACAACCAACCTGGTTTACTTCCGGTGACAAGAACGCGACACCGGCAGGCGCAAAATTCGGATTCGGATTCGGGTTAAACCTGGAATTCAGGCTGGCTGAAGTGGCGTCCTTCCTTACAGGTATCGGTGGTGATTTTGAAGGTGGCAAATATACTTTCAGAAATGACCCTGTCAATAATTACCAGGTAATGTACCTGATGAACGAAGGCAACGAGTTTGTGAACCCAAATGGCAGCACAGATGGGGTCAATAATAAAATAATCAAATCCAACACTGCATATATCCTGAAAGGAAGAACAGTGAAAACCTCCTACGTTACAGTACCGGTAATTCTTAAGCTTTCCACAAAAGAGTACAGCGGACTTAAATATTACGGCATGTTTGGCGGCGAAATAGGGATCCGGTTAAAAGCAACCGCTACAGACTCCTACCATGGCTCCGGAAAATATTCGGCATATAATGCAGATACCGTATACTTATATAAGAGTAGCCCGGGAATTGAATCTCAATCCGATATTGACGTTACAAAAGACTTTTCCCCATTAAGGCTCTGTTTTAATGCCGGCTTAGGTGCAGAATACAGGATTGCAGGAACCACCTCGGCTTTTGTGAACATCAATTATTCAAGGTGTCTTATGAACCAAACGAAAAAAGAATCCGAATTTGCTTATTATAAAACAGAGGCAAGCTCTGGAAAGTCTACCTTTATTCAACAGAACCTAAAATCAACGGCGATCCGGATAAATATTGGCATAATGTTCTAAAAAACATAAAAATTTAAAGGAATCTGCTTCATTCTATACTAAGCAGATTTTTTTATGTTAAAACGAGCCGTTTTTGATCAAAAACACTCTAAAAACATGTTTTTTGTTATAAATCAAGGTTAAAAACACTTTTTTTAATCAAAATTACTTTTACTTTTGCCCCGGATCAAAAAACCAATACCAGAAAAATTAGCTATGTTTTCACACAACCGTAACATTGCTAAAGGGTCAATTATTAACTAATAAAACCAGACGCATGAAATAGGCATGTTCCTTTAACTTAAATGAAAGAAACAACATGACTGTACCAGGTGACAATTATTAATTTAAAAAAACAAAACACATGAAATTAACAGAAATCCAGGATCTGATAAAATTTGTTTCGAAAAGTGGTGTAAGCGAAGTAGAACTAGAAACAAAGGAAATAAAGATCGTAATACGGACCCCAAAAAGCGGGCAGCCTGTCATGATGCAGGCGGCTCCGGTCATTGCAGCTCCTGTTACGGTTCCTGCGGCGGTTCAAACTGCAGCCCCGGCGGTAACTCCTGCCTCCGGTGAAACCAAAGCTTCCAACGCGGCTTCAAGCGATGAATCAAAATACGTAACTATTAAATCTCCAATGATCGGTACATTCTACCGGTCTGCCGGTCCTGATAAGCCTGCCTTTGTAAACGTGGGCGATGATATTACAGCGGGAAAAGCGGTTTGTATCATTGAAGCCATGAAACTATTCAATGAGATTGAAAGTGATGTGAAAGGAAAGATCGTAAAAGTTCTTGTAAACGATGCTACCCCGGTGGAATACGATCAGCCTTTATTTTTAGTTGACCCTTCCTGATTTGATGCCCTAGTAATGACCGGGGTGATCTGATGATTTGAAGTTTAAGTCACCAGATTATCGGTCATTCATTTCAATTTAACTCATTTTCAAATTTTTCAAACCTAAAAAGGAATGTTTAAAAAGATACTAATAGCAAATCGTGGTGAAATAGCGCTAAGGGTCATACGTACCTGTCGCGAAATGGGGATTAAGACGGTAGCGGTTTATTCTACCGCCGACAAGGATTCTTTGCATGTTAAGTTTGCGGATGAAGCCGTCTGTATCGGTCCGCCGCCAAGTAAGGAAAGTTACCTGAACATGGCGAGCATTATAGCCGCCGCTGAAATTACAAATGCAGACGCCATTCACCCGGGATACGGCTTTTTAAGTGAAAATGCCAAGTTCTCCGAGATCTGCCGTCAAAATAAAATAAAATTTATTGGCGCGTCACCTGAAATGATCAACAAGATGGGTGACAAAAGCAATGCCAAAGCTACCATGATCGAAGCCGGGGTGCCATGTGTACCTGGGTCGGATGGGTTACTTGACAATGTTGAACAAGGCATTGAGCTGGCAAAAAAAATAGAATACCCTGTTATTATTAAAGCTACTGCCGGTGGTGGTGGCAAGGGAATGCGGATCATCTGGAAAGAAGAAGATTTCCAGGCAGCATGGGACAGCGCCACGCATGAAGCTTCGGCGGCCTTTGGCAACGGAGCCATGTACATGGAGAAATATATCGAAGAGCCACGCCACATTGAGATCCAGATCGTAGGTGACCAGTATGGCAAAGCCTGCCACTTAAGCGAACGTGATTGCAGTATTCAGCGCCGTCACCAAAAGCTGGTGGAAGAAACACCTTCACCCTTTATGACGCCGGAATTACGCGATGCTATGGGAGATGCCGCCGTAAAGGCCGCTTTATCCATCGCTTACGAAGGAGTTGGTACTGTTGAATTCCTGGTGGATAAGCACCGTAATTTCTATTTCATGGAAATGAACACGCGGATCCAGGTGGAACACCCCATCACCGAAGAAGTAATTAACTATGACCTGATCCGTGAGCAGATTTTGGTAGCGGCCGGTGTGCCTATATCAGGTAAGAATTATTACCCGCAGTTACACGCGATCGAATGCCGGATCAATGCCGAAAACCCTTTTACGAACTTCACCCCTTCACCGGGAGTGATCACTACCCTTCATACACCGGGTGGACATGGGATCCGCGTTGACTCACACGTCTACAGCGGTTACAGGATCCCGCCAAACTACGACAGCATGGTAGGTAAATTGATTACCGTTGCGCAAACCCGCGAAGAAGCCATTGCAAAAATGCACCGCGCTTTAAGCGAATATGTGATCGAAGGAGTAAAGACCACAATTCCTTTTCATATTAAACTGATGCAGAATGAACAGTTTAAAGCCGGCGATTATACCACAAAGTTTTTAGAGAACTGGGATTTTAAGAATGCATAAGCGCTTATCTTTTTTTTGAGAGCCACCGAAAGGTGGCTTTTTTTTATGATTTTTTGAAAAGTCCCTTTACTTTTTCTTTGGATAAAATCTCTATTTTACTTTTGACCGCCAAAAGTAACGGGAAATGTTCTCGAATATAAACCATCAAAAACAAAACTTAGCGTGCAATTTAAATTCCTTTCTGCTTTTTCCTTAATATGAAAGCAAAGCAATAATTTTAGTACTTTAGGTTCATTAGTTTAAACGCATTGTAGATTACCAAACCATGAAAAAATACTTACTCCACGGAAAACTAAAAGCAAAAGCGGGAAAAGGAGAAGAACTCTCCTCTATCCTGCTGGAAGCAGCGGAAACTTTAAAAGCGGCAAAGGGCTGTGATCTTTATGCAATAGGAAAAGACAAGGAGGATCCTGATTCCGTCTGGGTAACAGAGATCTGGCACAGTAAAGAAGACCACAACAATTCTCTGAAACTTGACAGTGTAAAAGCAGTGATCATGAAAGCAATGCCGGTTTTGGACGGGATGCCACAGAAGGGACAGGAACTGGAGGTGTTGGGTGGACTCGGGGTATAAGGTTAAATACCCGTATTTACCAGATTTGTTGTTCCTTTTACAAAAACTACAAATGCTTAAGATTAGCAAAATTTGCCTGGACAATGGTTAGCTGCTATTATAAAAAACACGTTAAGACAATGAACTATTTTTTTTCAATACTGTATATTCTTACATCCTTCACGAGCTGCGATAACAATAGTAAAAAAAATGACAGAAGCGAAAATCTGACTGCTTCTGACTCCTCCGGATTAATTATGGATGAAGATGTTTTTTGGGCTTTAATCGACAAGTCGATAATTGCTTCTAACAATGATTATCAAAAGCAAATTACTTCTTTAAAAAAGATCTTAGTAACTCTTGAACCTAATGAAATAGAAAAATTTGATAATACGTTTACAGCTTTACTGGCGGGATCCTATGACCAGAAACTTTGGGGCGCAGCGTACGTAATAAATGGCGGTTGTTCTGACGATTGTTTCAATTATTTTAGACAGTATTTAATTGGTCACGGGAAAGACAAATTTTATCAGACATACAAGGATCCTGACTATTGTGTAAATTGGATAAAAACTGAAGAAGAAGACAATTGGGAGGGACTTCAATATTCAGCAATGTATGCGTATAAAGAACGAACGGGAAAAGAAATCCCAAGAACATATAAAACTCAATTTGTTTTAAAAGGTTTTCCTTTTGAGGAAAAGACTTTAGCTAAAAAGTATCCCAGACTTGCTGAAAAATTTATGAACGAACAGTAACAAAGAAATAATAGCAAGTAAAAGCAATTACACAATTATCATACGCCTAAATGCCGGTAAAGTAAGCTCTTATACCCGACGCGGGGTGACTTGTACCTACAAAAATAGTTTTCATTTTTATTAATTTGATCAAGCTCATTTAATTGCAGAGGATCGCACTCTTCGACATACCCACCATGATATTTAGTCTATAAAGACCTACCCTTCATCTAAACCCTGCGTTAAAATTTATCCTTCCTCTTGCAAATCCATCTTTAGTTTGTAGATTTGGCCAGAACAAACCCACCAACCAATGAAAAAATTTTTATTCCCTTTCGCGCTTGCAGCAGTATTTATTTTATCCGCTTTTACAGTCGATAACCCGTCAGACTGGAAACTTACCGATGGATATTCTATCCGTTTTAAGGGTAAACGGATCAATGGCTTTTTCCATGTATTAAAAGGACAGATCACGTTTGACGAAAACAAACTATCCTCTTCTTCCTTTAAAATGGAGGTGGACGTAGCTTCCATCACAACAGGGAATACACTCAAAAGCTGGAACTCAAAACGAAAAAAGTGGTTCGATGCAAAAACGTTTCCGAAGATCACCTTTGTTTCTGAAAGATTTCAAAAAGCTACAAAAGGTTATGTGGTAACAGGCAAGCTAAAAATAAAAGACGTGGAAAAACAAGTATCTATTCCTTTTTCGTTCAGCGATAAAACATTTTTTGGTCAGTTCATTGTGCTTAGATCAGACTACAAAGTCGGTAAAATGAAAGGTTTTGGTAAACTGATGTCAGATACGATCAGGATCGACTTCACAATCCCAGTGACAAAATAATTTTTTTATGAGCCTGACTACATGGGCATAAATCCGTTCCGGCTTATTTGATCATGATACCATCAGGGCTTAATGATCAAGACAGATGTCCTGTCAGAAATCCTGAGACTTTCATTCTCTATGACGCGTTTCCAGCTATCCAGGCTTATGAGCATCAGGTCCTGGCTATTTAAAAATTCAGCGTCAATAATTTTTTCGTCCTGCAGCGCGATCTGGTTGGGAGTCTTTTGTTCGATGGACCGGATGGTCTCATACAGTTCCGGCGTTTGACGGATCACTCCCAAAGCATCAAGAATACTTACCTGGGCCTGGCTGTTTACAATTAATTTTTGAATGTAAACCAGTAAAAAACTATCGCTGATGGAATAAATGGGAACGTACACATTTTCCACTTTTTCAAGCTTCTTTTCCAACAAGATCCCTACCGGAACTTTTGATGACTTGATGATGTGTTTTATTTTCTCATCAAAAAAAGTGCTTTCGAATAACTTTTCTTTCCCGGTCACAGTTTCCAGCAAGCGCGCCGGGTTAATGATCTTAGAGGTAAATCCGGCAATTTCACCTAACAGGGAACCTTCAAATACCGACTTGCCAATGCCGATCAGTAGCAGGTCATAATTTCCCTCGTTGGTTGTTTGAATAATTTCCTTTTCAATATCAGGTGATGGTTTAAAAAATACTTGAATAGGTTGATTCAATTTTTTCGCTTCCAGTTTAACCGGCCTGAAACTTTCCTTTTCATACTCCTGGAAATTAAACTGGTTGATCTCATTGCTGGGTGTAAGATGCATGGCAGTAATATTCGAGGTTTCTACTGATTTTCTCACAAAACTATTTGCAAGCTTTAAAAGAGCGACCCCCTTCTGCGGACTGCCAAATGAAACCAGGATGTTATATTTTGACGTCCTTGCACTTTTTTCAGGTCCGGCCAGGATAGTTTTTTCTTTAAAGATCCAGTTGATCAGTTCAAGCGCAGGAGCAGTCATAAACGTGGTAACAAGCGCCATGATCACCATCATGGCAAACACAGCCGGATTAAGAACACCAAGATCATAACCAATATTCAACACGATCAGCTCCATTAAACCGCGCGTATTCATTAAAGCGCCGATCATCAGGCTTTCGCGCCAGCTCTGCCCCACAAATTTTGCAGCCAGCGCGCTTCCTACAAATTTACCGGTAACCGCCACCATCACTATCAGCAGGCAGATCTGCCAGAGATACGGCTCGTTGAGCAACCCGATCTGGGTACGCAAG
>Ga0208492_1000179_pt1 | contig 62170 bp, 60 predicted proteins | sample Subbioar_CSW14AB_FD_184820 | JGI IMG/M metagenome (GOLD analysis project Ga0208492, IMG submission 184820) | Serpentinite rock and fluid subsurface biosphere microbial communities from McLaughlin Reserve, California, USA - CR12Mar_CSW14AB (SPAdes) | ecosystem: Environmental > Terrestrial > Deep... | reverse complement strand
GGCGGGGGGTGATGTGGAGGGGCGGGGGTTTGCGGAGCTGGAGCGGGAGCTGCGGGGGTTGGCGTGGGTGGAGGCGGAGGGGACTGATCCAGGCACGGCGTACCCTCGCTGAATGGCAGCGCCGATTGTCGGGATTGACCTGGGGACGACGAACTCGCTGGTGGCGATCGCGGATGGTGGCGGCGCGCGGGTGATCCTGGATGAGCAGGAGCGGGCGCTGCTGCCGTCGGTGGTGCGGTATGAGGTGAGCGAGTCGGCGCCCGGGTGGAAGACGGTGGTGGGGGTGGAGGCGAAGGAGAGCGCGCCGGACTTCCCGCAGAGCACCGTCGGGAGCGTGAAGCGGCTGATGGGGCGGAGCGCGGGGGACGCGTCGGGGGACGCGGGGTACCTGTCGTACGAGGTGGTCTCGGGGGAGCGGGACACGGCGCGGGTGCGGGTGGTGCTTGCGGGCGGGGATGGGCGCGGGGTGACGGTGTCGCCGGAGGAGGTTTCGGCGCAGGTGCTGGCGCGGCTGAAGGCGGTGGCGTCGGCGGCGCTGGGGGACGAGGTGACGCGGGCGGTGGTGACGGTGCCGGCGTACTTCGATGATGCGCAGCGGCAGGCGACGCGCACGGCGGGGCGGCTGGCGGGGCTGGAGGTGGTGCGGATTGTGCCCGAGCCCACGGCGGCGGCGCTGGCGTATGGGTTGGGGCTGCCGCGGGGGAAGGGCGATCGGCCGACGACGGTCGTTGTGTATGACCTGGGCGGCGGGACGTTTGACGTGTCGGTGCTGCGGCTGACGCCGGCGAAGGAGCCGGGGGAGACGTTCTTCTTTCAGGTGCTGGCGACGGGGGGCGACACGCGGCTGGGCGGGGATGATGCGGACCACCTGCTGGTGGACTTGTTCCGGCGGGAGATCGCGGCGGTGCTGGGGGTTGGGGCGGGAGGGATGGAGCTGCCGCCCGGGGTGCGGCGGCAGCTGGTGGCGCTGGCGGAGTCGGTGAAGATCAGGCTGTCGGAGTTCGAGGAGGCGCGGGTGGAGGTTGGGCTCGGGGCGGGGAAGAAGTACGAGCGGGTGGTGACGCGGGGGGAGTTTGAGGGGTTGATCGCGGGGTTGGTAGAGCGGACGGTGAGGATGTGTGAGCGGGTGGTCGCGGATGCGGGACTTTCGACGGTCAATGCAACAGCCACTACGCCCGGTGCGGGTTCAACCGGCGATGAACGCAACCCACCCCAACCCCTCCCTCAGGGAGGGGCTTTCGGAGTTGACGCGGTCATCATGGTGGGTGGTTCAACGCGCATCCCGCTGGTGCGGCGGCGGGTGGGTGACGTCTTCGGGGTGGAGCCGTACACGGCGGTGGACCCGGACAAGGTGGTGGCGCTGGGCGCGGCGGTGCAGGCGAGCGTGCTGGACAAGAGAAGCACGGGCACGCTGCTGCTGGATGTGATCCCGCTCTCGCTTGGGGTGGAGACGGTGGGCGGCGCGGTGGCGAAGCTGATCACGGCGAACTCGACGATCCCGGCGCGGGCGACGGAGATGTTCAGCACCAGCGTGGATGGGCAGACGTCGATCCGGCTGACGGTGTACCAGGGTGAGCGGGAGATGGCCGCGGATTGCCGGAAGCTAGGGGAATTCCACCTGCGGGGCTTGCCGCCGATGCCCGCGGGGATCCCGCAGCTGGAAGTGCAGTTTCTGGTGGATGCCAACGGCGTGCTGAACGTGAGCGCGCACGAGCGGCGGAGCGGGAAGCGGGCGGCGTTGCAGGTGGTGCCCAACCACGGGCTCACGGCGGACGAGGTCGAGCGGATCGAGCGCGAGAGCCTGACACACGCGAAGGAGGACATGACGCGGCACCGCGTGGTGGACCTCATCACCAACAGCAAGCTGGACCTCAAGTGGATCGGCGAGCGGTTCGAGAAGTTTGAGGGCGAGCTCGAGGCGGGGTACCGCGAGGACCTGCGCGGGAAGATCGAGACGCTGCGGGGGATGGTGGCGCAGGCGCAGGCGGACTGGAGAAGCGTGGATGCGAACGAGTTTTATCGGGCGAAGAACGAGCTGGACCAGGCGAGCGTGCGGCTGCAGGAAGTGAGCATTGCGCGGTCTTTGCAGGGGCCGTGATGGGCGGGGGCGGGGCGAGGGTCAGGGTATGTGGCGATCGGCACGATGACTCCTGATGCTGAAGGCCGCGGGGGAATGCTCCCGGCCTGTGCAGGGAGGTCCGATCATGCGGTTGAGTTCAGCGTGGATGATCGCGGGTGTGGCGGGGTTGTGCGCTGTCGCTTCAGCGGGGCCGACGACGCCGACGACGGCGGTGTTTGTGACGACTGCCACGCCAACGAACCCGACGAGCCAGCAGTGGGACTCGGCCGCGTGGACGGCGGCGGCGGCGGTGGGGTCGACGACCGTGCAGGCGGACTGGCAGATCCTCCGCAATAACCCCAGGAACGACGAGCTGGCAGTGCTGTCGCTGAGCGAGGACATGGGGTTGCGGCTGCGGTTCTGGAACACCGGTGGCTGGGGTTCTACGTCAACGCTCACGAGTTCCACCGGAACGATCTTCCGCAAGGTGTTCGACGCGGCGTACGAGGGCGTGACGGGCGAGCTGATGACGGTGTACCGCAAGGGCACGAGCACGAGCATCTACTACCGCACGTTCACGAGCGGATCACCTTCGGAGCAGACGTACAGCCCTGGGCTCTCGGGCGCGCCCGAAGAGATCCAGATCGTTCGGCGTCCGGGCAAGGACGAGCTGGTGATGATCGTGGCATCGGGGGCCAACCTGTACGGCGCGGTGTGGAGCGGGAGCAGTTGGGGGAACTTCACAACCATCACGTCCACGCTCTCGACGAACGGGCGGCCGCTGGCGGTCGGGGCATCGGTCGCGAGCGGCAAGGCGATGGTCGTATGGGGGAACTCGGGCGCGCACACGCCCTCGTACAAGACGTGGGACGGGACGGCGTGGTCGGCGACGGGGACGATGGCGTCGGTTGGTACGGGCTACCCGGTGGCGATCCAGATCGCCGCGAACCCGCTGAGCACGAGCAATGAGCTGCTGGTGTCGATCCAGGACAGCGCGAAGCTCTTGTCGGTGTGCAACTGGACGGGCACGGCGTGGGGGACGATGACGACGGCCGACTCGGCGCTCGCGAATCCGTATGAGGGCCGCTCGGCGGTGGCGTACCAGAAGGATGGCGCGAAGGCGTTGCTCGCGTACCACACCACGGGGAGCTACGTGATCCGCTACCGCACGTGGAACGGGACGAGCTGGTCGGCCGCCCAGTCCGGGCCGGACCTCTCGACGGATGCGCAGGTGATCCGGCTCGCGACCGGGCTGTATGGGTCGGAGATCATCGGGGTGGCGCAGCGCAAGGCGCTGGGGACCTCGCTGTCGGACTTCCTGGCGTACTCGCAGACGGGCACCGTGTCGGTCGGAACGGTCGAGGGGCTTTCAGGAGCCGCGATGCCGGGCATTTCACTGCCGGCGGCCCCGACGGACATCGCAGGGGCGGTGGACAAGACGTACGGGAACAACACGACGGCGGCGCTGGCGCCTGGCAACTACAGGGACCTGAACACGGGCAACTCGGTGACTCTCAATCTGTCCCCGGGTCGGTACGTGTTCCGGCAATGGACCTCGAACTCACTGACCAGCACGTTCAACTGCGACACGAGCACCGGCGACATCGATATCGTCTTCACCAACGGCGACGTGATCTTGAGCAACAACTTCACGATGAACAACACGGGGCCGGGAAGGGCGACGATCCACGTCGTGAACGGGAACTTTGACGCGAAGAACAACGGCGGGCTGATCGCCGCGTCGGTGGTGGCGTACAACGGGTACATCGACTTCAATATGAACACGGTGATCCAAGGCTCGCTCTACGCCAGCGGGGACATCACCATTTCCAGCGGGACCATCGAGGGCGGGAGTTCCCCGTTCAATCCAACGCCGTCGAAGCTGACAGCGTTTCGCTGGGACGGGAGCAGCTTTGGCCCTACGACCCAGCTGTCGACCTCGGTGCTCGGGTTCACGCAGCGGGAGTCGTTCGATGTCAGCCGGCCGCCGCTGGGGGCGCCTTCGCTCTACATCTCGCGGTGGCGGGAGATCGGGCCGGACGAGTAGCGTGGCCGATAAAGGAGATCCCACTGGAGCCTCACCGCCTTGGGGCCGTGTCTAAAGTCACAGGTGCTACCGTGATCGCTCTCTGATCGGGCTGGCCGTCAATCTTGAGTTTTCGGATGACGGATAGCGCGGGCAACCGCAGCTGTCCTCGCGGGCCGCGTGTCTTCCCCCCAGAACGCGGCCCGTTTTTCGTTTTGACCCTGTTGGGCCGGGGTTCGAGCGGGTGCGGGCTGGATCAGGCGGTGGGCGGGATGCCGATGTCCTCATTCCACAACTCGGGGTGCTGGGCGATGAAGCCTCGCATGAGGGCGATGCAGCGTTGATCGTCGGCGATCACGAGCTCGATTTTCTCCTGACGCATCCAGTCCTCGCGCCCCTGGAAGGTGCGGTTCTCGCCGATGACGACGCGCCGGATGCGGTGGAGCACGGCCGTGCCGCTGCACATGGCGCAGGGGGAAAGCGTGGAGGCGAGGGTCAGGGTGTGCCAGTCGCGCCGGCGGCCGGCGTTGCGGATGCAGACGGTCTCGGCGTGGGCCGTGGAGTCGCCGGTCTGGACGCGGAGGTTGTGGCCCAGGGCGACGATGACGCCGTCGGGCGTCATGAGGGCGGAGCCGATGGGGATGCCGCCCTCGGAACGGGACTTGAGGGCCTGGTGGTAGGCGGCGTTGAGGGCGAGGCGGTCGAGGGTGGGGAGGTCGAGGGGCATGGACGGAGTTTATGGTGCGGAAAGAGCCGATTGCGCAAGCAATCGGAGTGAGATCCTTCGCGTGCCAGCGCGGAGGGCGACCGGGCAGAATTGGGGTACTTCGATCGCTTGCGCGATCGGCTCCTTTGTAGACTGCCCCCATGGGCACGCCTTCAACCGACTTCCCCGGTGTCGTGGTCTTTGACCACCCTCTGATCCAGCACAAGCTGACATACTTACGCGACAAGACCGTGAGCCATCGGCCGTTCCGGGCGTTGCTGTACCAGATCGCGGGGTTGATGGTGTTCGAGGTGACTCGGACGTTGCCGACGGAGACGATCCCGGTTGAGACGCCCGTTGAGCGGACGCAGGGAAAGCGGCTGGCGGGGCACGTCACCGTTGTTCCGATCCTGCGGTCGGGGCTAGGGATGGCGGAGGGGATTCTGGAGATGATGCCCGAGGCGCGGGTGGGGCACCTGGGGCTCGTGCGCGACGAGGAGACGCTCAAGCCGCGGGTGTACTTGCAGCGGCTGCCCAAGGACCTGTCGGCGGGGCCGGTGTTCCTGGTGGACCCGATGCTCGCAACGGGCGGGTCCGCGGCCGAGGCGGTGGCGATCCTGCGGCGGAGCGGGGCGAGGGACCTGCGGATGATTTGCCTGGTGGCGGCGCCGGAAGGGATCCGGCGGATTCGCCACATGGATGCGGAGATCCCGATTTACACGGCCGCGATCGACCGCCAGCTGAACGAGAAGGGCTACATCCTGCCCGGGCTGGGTGACGCGGGGGACCGGATGTATGGCACGGCCTAAGAAGGCCGTGTGGGAAACGTGCGCGGGTGGTCGGGGCCTTCTCAGGCAACGCTCATGCGCGGCTTGTGCGCGCTGGCCATGATGCTGCTGGCTGGGAGAACGCCGCGCGCGGCTGGGGTCGTGCGTGGCCTTCGTACAAGGAGCACACACATGGAAGATCGCAAGCAGAACCAGGGGCAGGGCGGGGCCGCGCGTCAGCCGAGCCAGGATGAGGCGTATCAGAAGTTCCAGGGTGGCGGTCGGACAGGGACGCCGGTTCGCCCGCAGAGCAGCGCGCCATCGGGTCAGAGATCGGGCCAGACACAGGGGACGCAGGAGCGCGCGTCGTCTACTGAACCGAGTTCCAGCAAGGACAATGAAGGGCGGCGCGGGGCGGACTGGGATGCCAGCCGTGGGCAGTCGGGGAAGACGGCGGCCGGGGAGGACACGCGGCCGCTCTGACTTCGTCTGAGTTGGCCCTGACATTGGAGCCCGGCTCGGAGGGGCGGGCTACCGGTGTGTTTTATCCCTATCGTCCGGGTCACAAGGAGGACGGCCCGGATGAGCCTGATGCTGAGCGTGAGTGGTTGCCGCGGGGTGGTAGGGGAGTCGCTGACGCCGGAGGTCGCGGCGAGGTTCGCGGGGAGCTTCGCGGGGTGGCTGCGCGAGCGGGCGGCGGGCAGGCCGGTGACGGTGGTGGTGGGGCGGGACGGTCGCGCGGGCAGCGAAATGGTGCGGATGGCTGCGCTGGCGGGGATCACCGGGGCGGGCTGCCGCGTGGTGGACCTGGGCGTTGCGATGACGCCGACGGTGGCGGTGATGACGGACTCGTACGCGCGGCGCGAGGGCGGCGTCGTGGCGGGCATGGTGCTGACGGCGAGTCACAACCCGCAGCAGTGGAACGGGCTCAAGTGTTTGCTCGCGGAGGGCGGGCTGCATGGGTCCGCGGCGTGCGCGCCGCCGGCGGTGTTCGCAGGCGAGATCATCGAGCGGTTCAAGAGCGGGCGGCCGGGGGTGGTTGGGTGGGAGCAGGTCGGGTCAATTGTGCAGGACGACTCGGGGGTGGAGGAGCACGTCGCGCGGGTGCTGGACGCGATGGTGGAGTCGGGCCTGTGCGAGGCACCGGAGGCGATCGGCGATGGTCTGCATGTGGTGGTCGATTGTGTAAACGCGTCGGGCGCGGCGGGGGCACAGAGGCTGCTGGAGGCGCTGGGGTGCGCGGAGATCCTGCCGCTGAATATCAGCAGCTCGGGCCTGTTCCCGCACCCGCCGGAGCCCACGGCGGAGAACCTCGCGATGGCGGGCGGGCTGAGCGACACCGTGCGCGAGTCGGGGGCGGACGTGGGTTTCGCGCAGGACCCGGATGCGGACCGGCTGGCGCTGATCGACGAGACGGGACGGTATGTGGGGGAGGAGTACACGCTGGCGCTGGGGGCTTTGGCGATCCTGAGCGCGAGTGAGAAGGACAGCGGCAGCGGCGCGATGGAGCAGCGGATGCTCGGGACCAACCTGAGCACGTCGCGGATGATCGACGACGTCGCCTCGCGGTTTGGGGCGAAGGTGATGCGGACGGCGGTCGGCGAGGCCAACGTCGTCGAGTCGATGAAGCGGGAGCGGGCGGTGGCGGGGGGCGAGGGGAATGGCGGGGTGATCTGGCCGCGGGTGACGTACGTGCGGGATTCGCTCTCCGCGATGGCGCTGACGCTGTGGCTGATGTCCGCCCATGGCGGCGGGCGCGGGGCGCGGCGGCGCCTGTCGGACCTCGTGCGGTCGATTCCCAGCTACGCGATCGAGAAGCGGAAGGTGTCGCTCGCGCGGCGTGAGGACGCGGACGCGGCGGTCTCGAAGATCGCCGCGGCGTACGGGTCGCAGCGGGTTGACCGGCAGGATGGGGCGTGGGTGGACTTTGCGAGCGGGCCTCTGTCGGGGCGGGCGTGGCTGCATGTCCGCGCGAGCAACACCGAGCCGATCATGCGGCTGATCGCCGAAGCGCCCACGAGCGAGGCGGCGAATGGGATTTTGGATGAGGCGGCGCGGGTGATTGGGTAGGGCGGTGAGGCCTTTGGCTTCAGGGCACTTTGCCTTTGGCTTCCCGTAGGGAAGCGAGTTCGTAGCCGTGGGCAGAGCGAGGAGTCTTCGACGAGCGCCGCCCACGGAAGGGAGGCCCGGTGTGTCTCGCATCCTGTAAGGATGCAAGCGCGTTACGTCCACAGAAACCCTTCATCAAACTCGATCTCATACTTCTCGAGGAACTCGATCAACTCCTCCTTGAACGTCCTTGTGGCGTGATGCTCCCTCTGGTTCGCGATGTACGTGCGGCACGCGGCTAGCCCCGACTGACCAATGGACATCGCGGCGTAGCCGTCCTGCCAAGAAAATCTGCCGAACTCAGGACCCGTAGTCTTGATCCATTTGGACGAGTCCTTCTTCACTTGCTGAAGCAGCGTGGAGAGTGCCAAGTTCTTCGATAGGCTCACCAGGAGATGCACGTGATCGGGCATTCCGCTGGCGGCGAGCAGAGGGGACTCGCATTCGCGACAGATGCCGCCCATGTAGGAGAAGAGGGCGGGCTCGATGTTTGGCGTGATGATGTTCTCGCGGTTCTTTGTGGAGAAGATCACGTGGACGAGGAGGCGGGTGAGGGTTTGGGCCATTCCTTCAGCGTAATGAAGGGTGACGGGGCTTGCATCCTTACAGGATGCGGGAGAAAAGCAGGAGGAGATGTAGAAGGGGCGTCGGCGACCGTGGGCGACGCTCGGCGAAGCGCCTTGCTTTGCCCACGGCTACGGGCTTGCATCCTTTCAGGATGCGGGGAAGAAAGCGGGAGAGGGGGGAGGTGCCCCACGCTGACCGTGGGCGGCGCTCGTCGAAGACTCCTCGCTCTGCCCACGGCTACTGGCTTGCTTCCCTGCGGGAAGCCCAGAAGGAAGCCCAGAACAAGTCCAAAGAAAAAGCCCTTTGCATGCGCAAAGGGCTCGTTTGATTAAACTGCCAATGGACTTCAGCTCCGCTTGCCCAGCACAAACCCCACACCCGCGAACAGGATGAGGCAGCCGGCCGCGACGGCGACGAGGATCATGTACTGGTCGCCAATGGTCTTGAGCATGCCGCCGCCGGCGGTGCTGGTGAGGCCGATGATGAGGGTGAACGCGGCGATGCCGATCGCGACGATCGCGCCCAGGGCGAGGCCGCCCATCCAGCCGCTGGCGACGCCGTCGTAGGGCTCGGCGGCGACCATGGTCATAGTGGTCGTGGTCTCGGTTTCCATCACCGCGCCGGGGGTTTCGAACAGCGCGCCGCCGCCGTCGCTGATGGCGGGCTCGGCGCTGGTCTGCGCGGCCATGGTTTCGTTGCCGTAGACATCGCCCAGCAGGTCGGCGCCCAGCGAGGTGTCGTCGGGCTCGCGGGTCATGTCGAGCAGGCCGCCGCTGCCGCTGGCGCTCTTGTCGCCGGGGTCAACCAGCGAGCCGGGCGAGTTGGTCACGCGGGTCACGGCGGAGGGATCGGCGTCGTCGGTGCCCTCGGCCTCGAAGATATTGATGCCGGTGGATTCCTTCGCCTCGTGCGTGATGCTCGCGACGCTGCCGCTGGAGGCGAGCGTGAGCGGCTCGAGCTCGCCGCTGTCGGCGAGGGGGATCACATCGTCACCGGCGAGGAGGTCAACCTGCTCGCGCTTGAACACGAGGGCGTCGCGGTCGCGGAACTCCTGGAGCTGGCCGCGGGCCGCCATGTCGCGGACCTGGTCGGTGCTCTTGCCGAGCTTCTGTGCCGCTTCCTCGATCGAATAGAACATCTTGTCCATGTCGCGACGCTCCAAAGGGCTAGCCGAAGGCTAGGTCAGGGTCAGTGGGGGCGAGCCCGCGCAAGGCGGGCAGGGTCCCGGGGGGTCAAGGCTACCCGAAGCCGCGGGTTTGCTCAAGGACCCTGCGATCGGTACGGATTCCGGATGGGGGAGGTTCCTTCGGGATGGGTTGTGGGTGGAAGGGGCTCCCCGGGCTTGGGTGGTACGGGGTGTGCTCAGCGGCTGCGGGCGTCGGGTCGGGCAAATCGGGATGCCCACGGACGGGGCGGGACCGCCACGGCGTCTCCGTAAAGGTTGGACGAACCCGACCTTGCAGCCGACCCGCACCACCCTTCACAGGTACTCTCTCCCCCCATGAACCGCCGCGACTTTTTGCGTTCGTCTTCGACCCTGGTCGCCGCGGGTGCCGCTACGGGGTCGCTGGTGCGGCCAGCCCGGGCGGTGCAGCCGTTGGCCCCATCGGTGCCCCAGCTCGATCCCGCGGCCGAGGCCAAGAACGTCATCTTCATGGTCGCCGACGGCATGAGCATCGGGGCGCTCACGCTCGCGGACCTCGTGCACCGGCAGCGGTACGGGAAACCCTGCAACTGGGTCTCGCTGTGGAACCGGCCTGGCGTGCGGCGGGGGACGATGACCACCTACTCGGCGGACGCGTGGGTCACAGACTCCGCGGCGGGCGGGTCGGCGTGGGGGTGCGGGGCGCACATCAACAACGGGGCGCTGAACATCACCCCCGAGGGGGAGCAGAAGGTCCCGATCCTGATGCACGCGCAGCAGACGGGGCGGGCGACGGGGGTGGTGACGACGACGCGGGTGACGCACGCGACGCCGGCGAGCTTTGTGGTGAACGTGCCCAAGCGCGACATGAGCAAGGCGATCGCGCAGCAGATGATGGAGCGGGGGCTGCACGTGGTGATGGGGGGAGGGGCGAAGCACTTCCCGAAGGAGTTGCTCGAGAAGCACCCGGGGCGGCAAGTCATCACAACACGAGAGGACCTGGTCAACGTGCCGAAGGCGGCGTTCGGGATGCCGGGCCAGACAGGGAACGGGACGATGATGGGCCTGTTCGCCGATGACCACATCCCGATGGTGCTGGACCGCACCCCCGCGGTGCCGACACTGGGCGAGATGACGACGTCGGCGATTGCGCGGCTCGGCGGCACACGGGGGTATGTCCTTCAGGTCGAGGGTGGGCGCGTGGACCACGCCGCGCACAACAACGACGCGGCGTCGCTCATCGCCGAGATGCTGGAGTTCGACGCCGCGATCGGCGAGGTGGTAAAGCACCTGGGCGAGGGCAACCGCGACACGCTGCTCGTCCTCACGACCGACCACGCCAACGCGAACCCGGGCCTCACGATCTACGGCAAGCCGGGGCGCGACGCGTTCGCACGCTTGGGGAACATCAAGCACTCCTTCGACTGGGTCTGGGAGGAGCTCGCCAAGCGGCCCGGGGACACCAAGCCCACGGCCGTGGCGGAGATTGTCGAGGCGGCGACGGGGTTCCAGTTAGACAAGACCGAGCGGGCCCTGCTCGCGGCGGCGGTGAGCGGTCGCCGCACGGCCGCGTTCAGCCAGGCGAGCACGTGGACGAGCGTGCTGGGCGGGATCCTCGCGGACCATGTCGGCGTGGCGTTCACAGGGCCCAACCACACATCGGACATGGTCGAGGTGACCGCGATGGGGCCGGGGTCGGAACTGGTCCAGCCGATGCTGGACAATGTGGACCTGCACCGCGTGATGGTGAGCGCCATGCAGCTTCCCGCGGCCAAGCTGCTGCCGGGCATGGAGAAGCGTGTGGAGCCGGCCTCGGGCGTGATCGACGACTGAGACCCTGGCGCGTGCGGTGAACCACCTGCGTGCGGCTGAAATGAAAAAGGCCCACGGGTCAAACCCGTGGGCCTTGTTGATGACTTCATCAAACCGTCTCAGCAGTTACCGCCGCCCAGCACGCGGAAGAAGGACTCGATGTCCTGGTCCGTGCCGAAGTCGCCGTCGCCGTTGAAGTCTGACCCGCCGACGAAGCAGGTCGGGCAGCACTGGCCGCCCAGGCAGGCGAAGAAGGCTTCGATGTCCTGGTCGGTGCCGAAGTCGCCGTCGCCGTTGAAGTCCGACGTGCCGCACAGGGGGCCGCAGGACACGACCGAGGTGTTGCTGTTGAGCAGCAGGGAGACGTTGCCCGTGCCCAGGCCGGCGCCCGAGGTGAACACGGCGGCGCTGCCGTCGGCGTTCTCGATGCCGATGGTGTAGTCGTCACCCGTCGGGCCGAGGCCGAAACCCTGATCGATGCCGGTGTTGCTCGCCGGGCTAATGGAGCCGTAGCGGAACTCGATGTTGTTGCTGCCCTCGTAGAGCACGACCTGGAAGGTTTCGCTGGTCACCGGCCATGCGCCCCCGCCGGTGTACTGGGACACCGCGTTCCACTCGACCGTGAGGGTCTGGTTGGGGCTGGTGCCGCTCACCTGGTAGAAGACGTCGCCCGCGGTGGTGGTGTTGAGGTCGTCCCAGAAGACGTACACACCGTTGTTGGGCACGGCGGCCGTGGGGATGGCGTCGTTGGTCCAGGCCGCGCTGGGCGCGCCGCCGAACTGGATGTTGCCGTTGGAAGAGACGTTCACGCTGGTGTGGTCAGCGCCGTAGAAGTTGAAGGTGAAGGGGATGGACACAAGCTCGGTGCAATCGTCGCAGTCGCTGGCCACGCCCAGGAGGGTGCCCGTGCCCGCGATGCTGCTGAAGGCGTTGGGGCTGGTCGCGATGGAGCAGCTTGTCCCGTTGCCGTTGTAGGAGCCGCCGGCCAGGCCGCAGTTGTACTGGGTGACCACCGAGCACGAGGGGCCCGTGCAGCACCCGCCCGTGGGCTCGGCGCCCAGCACGAGGCGGATGTTGCCGTTGCCCGTGCGAGCGAGGTTGTCGGTGATGGTCATCGGAAGGGTGTACGTGCCCGCGGCCAGCGCGGGGGCGTGGGGCAGCTGCGCCAGGTAGCTGAACACGCCGTCACCGGGGGTGGTGTCGCCGTTGGTGCCGTTGTCATAGAACAGCTGCGAGCCCGAGAGGCCCACGCTGCTGAGGTCGCCCGTGACCGTCAGCGAAGTGCTGGGCGGGTTGTTGCCCGAAGCGCCCTGGGCGGTGAGCAGCACGGCCGAGCCGACGACACCGGTGATCTCGCCGCCGATCACCTGAGGGTCGTTGGGGGGTGTGCAGCTGAGCGAGAGGGACGTGCCGCTGGGCGCGCCGTTGGCGGTGTTGCAGCTGAAGAGCTGGCTGTTGCCCGCGCCGTCGGAGATGCCGATGGTGGCGTTCTGGCCGTTCTCCGGCAGCGAGCCGTACACAAAGTCGATCTGGCTGGAGCCCTCGTGCAGCCACATCTGGAAGCTGATGGGCACCTCGGGAGCGAAGTACTCGCCCCGCCACTCGATGACGAACTTCTGGCTGCCGGGGGCGCCGCTCACGCCGGTGTGGATGCCGTAGCCCGACAGGACAAGCCACAGGTCATCCCAGTGGGGCATGATTGTGGGGCCGCCAAAGTACGCGGCATTGCACTCGTTGAAGTACTCCGCGTCGGCGGAAACAAGCTGGACGTTCCCGTTGCTCGAGACGTTCACGCTCGTGTACGCCTGGCCGTACAGGTTCACGGTGAAGGGGAGCGCGATGGGCGTGATGCAGTCGTCGCACTGGCCGCCGGCGAAGGCGACGTTGGCGTCCAACTGGAGCGCGCCAGCGGTGACGAAGTAGTTGCTGCACTGCGCGCTCGCCGTACCCGCCGCGAGGGCAAGACCCATCGCCGCGCCGATTCCCATAATCCGCTTCGACATCACAAAACCTCCCGCTTGTAGGAACTGACCCCTGGCGACGGCCCAGAACGGGACGGCGCCCCTGCCCAGAAAGGGCAGCGTGGAAGAACACAGCCCCCCAACCTACCACCTCCGCGCCGATCGTCAACCATTGCGAGTTTTCAACCACGCGATTTGTGCGTGTTTTGGCGATGGGTTGAAAGCGGCCATCGGTGGTCGGATTCCCTGAAACGTGGCGGAATCAGCGTCATGCCAGCCCCCGCGATCGGGTGGGGGTTCCGCCCGATAACTGGAAAGAGAAAACCCCGGGGCGGCGGCGCCCCGGGGTTTCAACGTGTGGTCCAAACTTTCAGAGAACGTGGATCAGCAGTTGCCGCCCGCCAGCACGCGGAAGAAGGACTCGATGTCCTGGTCCGTGCCGAAGTCGCCGTCGCCGTTGAAGTCCGAGCCGCCGGGGTAGCACGCCGGGCAGCACTGGCCAGCCAGGCAGGCGAAGAACGCCTCGATGTCCTGGTCGGTGCCGAAGTCCCCGTCGCCGTTGAAGTCCGACGTGCCGCAGACCGGGCCGCAGTTGACGGGGGTCACGTTGCCGATCGAGAAACCGGTGATGCTGCCGGTGTCCACGCCCCACCAGTCCTCAACGGTGAGGGTCCACGTTCCCTCGAAGTTCATCCCTGTGAACGCGGCCAGCGATGGCGTGGGCAGCGCCGGGCTGTTGATCCCCGAAGGGTGGAACGTCCCGCTCGGCACCACATATCCCGTGGCCTGCCCGTTGGTCGCGGCCCACAGATCAGCGGCAACGCCATCGGTGAAGAGGTATGTGCCGCCGTAGTTGCACGTGTTGCCCGTCTCGTTGGGCTGATCGTCAACGCCGGGGCGATAGATCAGGTCCACCGTCGTCGTGCCGTTGCTGACCGACATGCGGACGTCGCCGACGTACGTGTGGTTGATGCCCACGCTGACGCCCAAGGCGCCGATGGTCCCGCTGCCGGAGGGGATGGTGATGGTGGCCGAGGCCGAGCCTGGCGTGACGCCCGAGTCCGTGGAGTCGGGCACCGCGATGGGGAACGCGTCGGCCGAAGTGCCGGCCGGCGCGAAAGCGCCGGCGCAGTCGCTGCCGTCGCCGTTGAAGGTGCCGGAGCCCTGGGCGCAGCTGTACGCCGTGAGGATTTGGCAGGCGCCGGCGATGCAGCACCCGCCCGTGGGCGCGGCGGTGGCCGTGAGGTTGATGTTGCCGGTGCCGCTGCGGCTCTGGCCGTCGGTGACGGTGAAGGGGATCGTGACGGGGCCGGCGGTCATCGGCTCGGCGAGGGTGGCCAGGTAGCTGAAGGTGTTGTCGCCAGGCACCTCGTCGCCGTGCGTGCCGTCGTCGAAGAACGCCTGGTTGGCGCCGCCGTTGAGGCTCGTCAGGTCTGCCTGGACCGCGAGGCCGGTGCTGGGCGGGTTGAAGCCGCCGATGACCGAGACCTTGAGGAGCGAAGTGCCGGTGATCTGGGCCGAAGCCGGCGCGGCGGAGCCGTTGCCGCGGGGGTTGGTCGGGCCGGTGGGCGGGGCGACGACGATCTTGTACCACACGACATCGAAGAAGCCGTCCTTCGACCCCGTGACCACCGCCGGTGCGCCGGTGATGTCCGTGATCTGGATGTTCATGTTGGGGACGGCGGCGGTGCTGCTGTTGGTCACCGCGTTGGGGAAGTCCAGCACGTTCTCGCTGGGGAAGGTGTCGTCGGGCGGCGCGGCCTGGTCGTTGCAGGTGTTGTAGTTGCCGAAGGCGATGTAGTACGTGCCGGGGTCGAAGTTGCGGGTCAGCGTGTTGCCGCCGTCGTTCGAGTATCCGGGCAGGGCGTTGAAGTTGCCGTCGTACACCATGAAGTCGGCGTCAACGGTGTTGGTCGGGTCGGGGTTGATCGTGATATCACCGTTGAGGAACGTGCCCGCGTCGATCGCGGTGACGGTCGAGCGCGAATAGGTCCCGCGGTACTCGCTGGAAGTCGACGCCGTGCCGCCCACCGCGACGTACAGCTCCTCTTCCTTGCCGAAGCCGTACCACTGGAGCGTGCGCGCGGGCGTCGTCGCCACCGAAGCCGTCTGCACCGCGGCGTCCGTCCCGGCGTTGATGATCCCGCCGGTCTGCGTGAGGCCGCGGATCGTGCCGATGTGCCCCGCCGCGCCCGTGGTCGAAATCTCGATGCGGTGGCGGTAAATGCCCAGAGGCTGGGGCTGCGTCTTGATCTTGAAGTAATCAGAGGACCCGTTGCCTGGGGTCAAGGTGCTGTTGCCCAGCGTGAGGCCGCCGATGGTGTTGCCCTCGGCGATCCCGTTCACGACCTGCGCCGCGCCCTTGTTGTCGTTGGGTTCAACCTCCTGGAAGGTCGCGGGCGGGGGCGGCGGCGGTGGGGCCTCATCGTCCAACGTAAAGGTCGCGGGCTCCCAGTACGCATCCACGCCCGTGTCGTCGAAGCTCTCGTAGAAGCGGAACGTCCAGGTGCCGTTGGCGACCTCGGGCGTTGTCAAGTTGATGATGAAGTCACCGGACGTGCTGATGCTCGTGAAGCCGCCGGTAGTCGTGAAGGGATGGACAAGGATGGTCTGCCCCGAGGGCGTGGTGACGCGGATGCGAGAGTCGTCAGGCCAAGTGCCGGCGGTCGTGGAGTTCAGCGTGCCGGAGAACCGCAGCTTGGTCACCGTGTAGGCGCCGGTGAAGTTGGTGGTGAGCTCCGTGTTGCCGCCGGTATCGAGGGCGCCCTCGGTGATCACGTTGTTGAACGTGACTGTTTCCTGTGGCTCGGCGTACGCCGCGGTCGCCAGAGCGAGCGCGCAGGAGACACCGACCCCGAACTGACGCGTGCGATCCATAAAACCTCCACGAGATTGAGAGAACGACGGAACCGTCAGAGACTGGACACGACGACCCTGACGTTGTACCGCGCCGCGCACCGGCTGTAAAACGAATATTCAGCGGTCGCGCGGATGATCCGATTGGGACATGAGCGGGGGGAATTCCCTTCAGAACACGGCAGAAGCTTCGATTATCGGACGCGCAAGCCTTGCCACACGCCCGCACCCGCCCCCTCCAGACGCCCGCAAGCTACCCTCCGGCCGTTGCCCCGCTACAAGCTCACCATCGCCTACGACGGCACCGACTTCTGCGGCTGGCAGAAGCAGGAGCCCTTCGCCCACGCCCTGCACGCCAACCCCGGCACCCTCGAGGACCGCGTCCGCCGCGGCACCGCGGGGGAGCTCAAGTTCGAGCCGCAGGGCGAGGTCCAGCGCGAGGGCGAAGACCGCCCCCGCGTGCAGCTCCGCACCGTGCAGCACGCTGTGGAGCGGGCGGTGCGGGAGATCGTGCGCGAGCCCGTGATGCTGCTGGGCTCCAGCCGCACCGACGCGGGCGTGCATGCCAAGGGGCAGGTGGCCGCGTTCTCGTGCACAGGCGATCCCACAGACGCCGAGACAACGCACGACGCCGGGACTGAGGAGTCCTCGACGAAGTCCCGGGTCAGTGAACCCCAACCGCCCGATCCCTCCACCACCCCGCCCCGCCAAGGCGGCTGGCCCCTCTCCCGCGGCACCGACCGCCTCCTCCTCGCCGTGAACGGCCGCCTCCCCCCCGACATCCTCGTCACCGCCATCGACCCCGTCGCGACTGACTTTGACCCCATCGGCGACACCAAGGCCAAGGCGTACTCCTACACCATCCACGCCGCCCGCACCCGGCCCCTCTGGGACCGCCGCTACGTCGCGCACGTGTGGGAAACCCTCGACCCCGCCCGCATGCACGAGGCCGCGAAGCGGATCGTCGGCGAGCACGACTTCGCCGCGTTCGCCACCGCGGGCCACGGCCGGCTCACCACCGTCCGCACCGTCTTCGACTGCTCCGTCACCCGCACCGACGAGGGCCGCATCCGCATCGACATCGCCGGCAGCGGCTTCCTCTACAACATGGTCCGCATCATCGCCGGCACCCTCACCGACGTCGGCCGCGGCCGCCTCACCCCCGACGACATCCCGCGAATCATCGCCAGCAAGGACCGACGCGAGGCGGGGAGCACGATGCCGCCGGAGGGGCTGTGCCTGGAGTGGATACGGTACTAGCTGGGAAGTATCCCGGTGCAGCACTGCGGTCGATACAATGACCGCATGTTCACGGTCACCGAACGCGACCTGCAGGAACTCGCGACCAAGATCGCGACCGAGTACCGGCCGCACAAAGTCATCCTTTTCGGTTCGCGCGCCTATGGCACGCCCCACGCGGACTCCGACGTGGATGTGCTCGTCGTTCTGCCGTTCGAGGGCTCCCGGCTGAAACTCGAGGCGCAGATAAGGTCTGGTCTCCCTTTGACCTTCCCCATCGACGTGCTCGTGCGCACACCTGAAGAGATGTCATGGCGGTATGAGGGAGGCGACCCATTGATTCGCGAGGCCGTGGATAAAGGTCGCGTGCTCTTCGAGGCCGCGGCATGAGCACTGCGGGGGGGCCCAGCCCCAAGGCGATGATTGTTGCTGAGTGGGTTTCCAAGGCCGAAGGAGACCTCGATGTCGCACAGCGGGAGTTTGCCTATTCGGGTCGGCGGAATCTCGATGCGGTCGGGTTTCACCTCCAGCAAGCGATCGAGAAGCTGATGAAGGCCGTGCTGATTGATCGTGGGTTCACTGTTCCGAAGATCCACGAGTTAGAGACGCTCGACCAGTTGTTGACGGCCGTCGCGGCGATCGGCCCAACTGCTCCCAAGGCCGACTTGGCACTGCTGACACGTGCAGCCGTGACATTCCGGTATCCAGGCGCGACCGTGTCCGCGCAAGACGCCGCGGACATGGTGCGTATCACTCAGAGTGTCTGGGCACAGCTTCGTCCTCTGGTCTAAATGCGCATCCTCCACCTCTCAACCCGCCTCATCCTCGGCGGCTCCCAGGAGAACACCGTCCTCTCCTGCGAAGGTCAGGCGCGCCTGGGCCATGACGTCCACCTCGCCTTCGGCCCCATCTACGGCCCCGAGGGCTCGCTGCTCGACCGCGTGCAGAACTTCCGCACGCCCGACGGCCGCGGCATCACCACGCACGTCATCCCGCACATGATCCGCGAGGTCAACCCCCTCTCCGACGTCCGTGCGTACAACGAGCTCCGCACCCTGATCCGCACGCTCAAGCCCGACGTCGTCCACACCCACTCCAGCAAGGCCGGCATCCTCGGCCGCGGCGCGGCCTGGGCCGAGCTCGAGCGCGACGCCGCGAACCCCTTCCCAGACCTCACCCCCGCGTGGACCTGCCGGATCATCCACACCATCCACGGCCCGCCCTTCATGCCCGTCGAAGGCTCCCCCATCCGCCGCCTGAAGGTCCGCGCGAACAACCTCCTTTACACCCTCGCCGAGCGCCACGCCGCGAAGCGCTGCCACGCCATCGTGAGCGTCGCCGACGCCATGACCCGCCAGTTCCTCGCCCGCGGCATCGGCACGCCCGACCAGTACACCACCGTCCGATCGGGCATGGAGACCGCGCCGTACCTCCGCCCCGCGCCCCGACAAACCCGCGGCGACATCCGCGGCTACTTGGGTTTTCACCCAAACGACTTCGTCATCGGCACCGTCGCCCGCCTCGCCGAGCACAAGGGCCACGACGACCTCCTCGACGCCCTCGCCGACGACCTCAAGCGCAACCCGCACTGGAAGCTGCTCTGGGTGGGCGACGGCTGGTGGAAGGACCGCCTCCTCGCAAAGGCCCGCACGCTCGGATTACGCATCGCCGAGCTCAATCAACCGCCGACCTCCGCCTCACCTCCCCACCTCCCCACCTCCTCACCTCCCCTTCCCTCTCCCCAGCTCCTCCTCACCGGCCTTGTCCCCCCCCAGCGCATCCCCGCCCTCATCCGCTCCGTGGACGTCCTCGCCCACCCCAGCTACCGCGAAGGTCTCCCGCGCACCGTCCCGCAGGCCCTCCTCTGCGGCGTCTGCCCCGTCGCGTATGACGTCGATGGCACGGGCGAAGCCTGCCGCGAAATGCAGACCGGCCGCCTCGTCCCGCTCGCGGACCTCAATCGCCTGCGCGAAGCCATCGAATGGTGTGCCTCACACCCCGCCGAGCGCCAAGCCCTCGCAACCCGCGGCCAGCACGAGTGCGCCACCCAGTTTTCTGCCGAAACGATGGTCACGCAACTCGAGCAGATCTACTCGCGAACCCTGCCCGTGTGACCCTGCACCGCAAAACCGGGGAGGCGGGCTTTCAGCCCGCATTCCCTCCCCTCGGCAACGCACCTGGCACCTCAAAACGCGCGGGCTAAAAGCCCGCCTCCCCGGTCCGCTCGCCTCCGCATTCTCCTCCAATCCGCCGCTACTTCCCCGCCGTGCTCACTCCCGGCGAAGCCGCACCCACCGCCGCCTCAGCCGCCTGCCGCACCGCCACCAGCGTCGTGTTCTTCGTGAACCCCGCCTCCGTCGCGGCGATCATCCCCTCGCGGTCGATTACGCAGTACGTCGGGTACCGCTTGATCCCGAACGCCCTCGCCACCTCGTCCCCCTTCAACAGCACGCCGAAGGTGTACTTCCCATCCCGCACCATCCGCTCGATGTTCGCGGCCGCGTCTTTCTCGCGCACGTTCACGTGGTACACCGCGACGCCCCGCTCCTTGAGCGCCTCCGTCACCACCTGCAGCTCCGGGTGCGCCTCGCGCAGCGGCAGGCACCACGACCCGCCAAACTCCAGCACCGCCACCTTGCCGCGCAGCGACGCGGCGGACACCTTCTCGCCCGTGGTTGACGTCAGCTCAAAGTCGGGCACCCGCTGCACCGTCGGCACCGGCGGCTGCTCGACCACCGGCGCAGGCGCGGGCAGCACATCACCCTTCGAGGGCGCCTCACCCTTGGGCGTATCCGGAACCGCGGGCGCCACAGGAGCCACCGGCGGGGGCGGCGGCCGATCCTCCGTGTACCCCTCCGGCACCGCGACCCGCAGCATCTCCTCCGTCATCCGCGGCGGCTTGTTCTCGTCCGACTTGATCTCGGTCAGTTCCAGCACCATCGACCCGCTCGCCGCGGCCGCCGACAGAATCGCCTCCCGCTTCCGCGGCAGGTGATCCTGCTGCCCGATGAACCACCGCACCTTGATCCGCCCGCTCTGCACCAGCACGCTGTCGCATGTCACCCCATCAAACTCAACCGGCGCTTCCACCTCATACGTGGCCACTGTCGCCAGCTCGTTCTTGAAGGGGTTGGGGTCCAGCAGGTCATCCAGCTTGATGTTCCCCGCCATGCTGTACGCCGAGCCCTTGGACTGCATCTGCGGCTTCTCGAGCACCTTCTTTTCTTTGTGATCGACCCACTCGTTGGTGACGTCCCGCCACGAGACGTCAAACTCAAACTGCGGCGTCGACTTGCTGCTCGCCGTGCCGATCGCCCGTGCCAGCCACTTCGTGCCCCGCGGCGACCGCATGAGGCGCAGGTCCCCCTCGCTCACCGTCCCCGTGTACGTCGCCATCGTCCCGGTGCTGTAGTACTTCCCGTGGTACGTCACGGCCTGCGCCCGCTGGATCGCCGCGCGGGCCTGCTCGAAGATCGCCCGGCCGGGGCTCTCCGGGGCCGCGGGCGCGGCCGCCTCAGGCGCGGGCGGTGGCAAGACCGGCGGCGTTGATCCATCCTGCTGCGCCGCCTTGCTCGCCTCGTCGGGCACCGGCACCGCCTTGTCCTGCGCCCAGCCGCGAGCGCACAGCCCGCCCGCCATCACCGCGAGCCACAGCACCCGATTCGCCATCATCGTCCGCATCGTTCAGTTCCCTCGTCCGATACCAGTTGGGCCACTTCAGTCCGACCCCAGCAGCCTCTTCAGCGCGAACCCCGGGTCTTCGTCCCGCAAGAGGTGTTCGCCGATCATTACGATCCGTACGCCCACCCCACGCAACTTGAGGATGTCGTCCCGGTCATGCACCGCCGCCTCTGACACCAAGGTAGCACGGTCTTCCACCAGGTCCGCCAGCCGCAGCGTCGTCCGGAGGTCCTCGTTCAGGGTCACCGGATCGCGGTTATCGATCGCCAGCAGGGCATAGCTCCGGTGCGGGAACCCGATGTGCGGCCGTACCCGCAGCAGGCTGTCCACATCATGCACCTCCAGCACCGTCGTCAGCTGGAGCTGCTGCGCCAGGATCAGCATGTCCACCAGCTCCCCCTCACGGAGGATGTCCGCCATGAGCACCACCGCGTCCGCTCCCGCCGCGCGGCTTTCCCACAGCTGCCACGGGTCCACCAGCACATCCCACCGCAAAACCGGCAGGTGGACCGCCGCCTTCACCTCGCGGATGTCGTCCAGTTTTCCGCCGTGGTGGTCCTCTTCCGTGACGCACGCGATCGCGGACGCCCCCGCCTCGTGATAACGTCTGGCGATGTCGCCCGGCCGGTACCCCCCATCCTCATACTCCGGCCGCAGCAGCCCGTTGCCCAGGCTCCGCCGCATGACCTGCGCGATGACCGACGTGGCGTGGAAACCCTTCCGCCGCGTCACCGCCCTGAAAAAGTTCCGCGGCGGCTCTTCCTGCGCGACCATCAGCTCCAGCTCATGCTGGGGCAGCTTCGCCTTGCACTCAGCCAGCCGCCGCCGCTTGTGCTCGACCATCCGTTCAAGCGTTACTCGATCGTCCTGCACGCACCTTATTGTTGGCCTCGCCGCGGTCCTTTGCTTGACCCCGTGCGTGATGGCGCAGACCGGCGCCAGCGTCCCTCCCGAGGCCGTGATCCCGGGTGGCGACGCACCAATCGCAACCCCCGGTGAAGCGTTCCTCACCTCATGGATGACGTGGGTCTCCCTCACGCTCTCCGCCGCGTCGCTTACGTTCCTGTGGAGAGTGCGGGCCATCCGCCCCGGCGTGCTCACCCCCAGTCAGCACCGGGGCGACCCCATCCCCGCCCACCTCTGGTTCATCGCGGCCGTAGTCTCCTTCCTCGCCCTCTTCATCGGCGGCAACTCCATCGCCCTCTTCCTCCCCAAAAGCATGGACCTCGCGAGCACGCCGGTGAAGGCGAGTCTGGGCATGTGCGGCTTCCTCGTCGCGGCCACCGTCTCCATCCTCATGGCCCGCATGCTCCGCCGCGCGGCCCCCGACTCCGGCCTCACCGCTCCGCCGCGCCGATGGGCCCTCGGCCTCGTCTGCCTCCCCCTCGCGATGCCGCTGGTCTACCTCGCCGGCGGCGTGAGCGAACTCATCTACTCACTCTCGACCGACTCCCGCGTCTCCGACCCCATCGCCCACCCCACCCTGCAATCCATCGTGAACGAGCCCACCAGCCCCTGGGCCTGGGTCCTCGTGTTCACCGCCGTGGTGCTCGCCCCCATCCACGAAGAGCTCGTCTACCGCGGCTTCGTCCAGACCGCCGTGATCCGCACCGGTGCCCCTCCCTGGGCCGCGATCCTCACCACCTCCGCCCTATTCGCCCTCATCCACCGCAGCTCCGACGTCCCCTGGTACGCCATCGGCACCCTCTTCGCGTTCTCGCTGTGCCTCGGCTTCGCCTTCGAACGCTCCCGCAGCATCGCCGTGCCGATCGCGATGCACATGGGCTTCAACGCGCTGAACGTGGGCATCGCAATGCTCGTGAGTTGACGTGCCACGACAGTAAGCGTGGCACGACCGTGCTTTGACGGTCGTGTCGGACTACGCACCGGACTCGCGTCGCTTGCTCATCGGGCTCCGGCTCCGAAGCACCCTGCAAGGGTGCCATCCAGTAGCCGTGGGCAGAGCGAGGAGTCCCCGACGAGCGCCGCCCACGGATTCCGGTGCGAGCGCTCCTGCACCCTGTAAGGGTGCAAGATGTACCCGTCGCTCAATCCGCGCTCTGCGTCCCGTCCTCGCTAGCTCGGTTCCCCCACCCACCCCAAAACCCTGAACACCGCCCGCGTCGGCGCGATGATCTCCCCCGCGTTCCCCTCATCGAACTGTGCCACCGTGTCCACGGGCAGCCACACCGTCTCCGTGTACTCCCAGTTCGCCGGCCCCGACGCGCCCAGCGCCTCCAAGGGCCCAAGGTCACACTCGATGCACACATCATCGCTGTGCGCCACGTGATCTCGCACCAGCGCCACGCCGCGCCCGGCTTTCACCTCGAGCCCGACCTCCTCCGACACCTCATCCGCCAAGTGGCTCAGCAGCGCATCCTCGGGCAGCTCATCCACATTCAACGGCGGCGGCGCAACCCCACCCGAAGGCCCCAGCTCCCACATCCCCCCATAAATCCGAGTCTGCGGCGACCGCCGCCCCAGCAGCACGTGCTTCCGCCCAATCGCGTCGCTCGCCGTGAGCACCGCCGTGACCGCGAGTTGCTGCACCCCCGTCGCGACCTGCGGCTGCACCGCCAAACGCATGTACCGATCCCGCCGGCACAACACCTCGTTCGCCTCGGGGTCAAACGTCACGACCGACAGCACCGGCCCATCAAAGTACCGCGGGTTCGCCGCGCACAGCTCCGCCCAACGCGCCTCGACAGAAGCCGACACCTCCGGCGGCCCCGCCGGCCGCGTCATCCGCACCCGCGGCAACCCACGCAGCGCCCACGCCGTGACACCCGGGATGGACCGCAACGGGATCAAGCGCCGAGCAACCCTTGCAAACCCGGGATGCCATTCTCAAACCCAAGCCCCTTCGCCTCCTCGTCGATCGCTTCCTTCATCTTCATCTGCGCCTTCGTGATCCCATCGTTCACGGCCTCGGCGATCAACTGCCCCGCCAGCGCCCGCGTCTTGTCGTCCGCGTTCATCCCCGTCACCAGCCCCGGCGCGAGTTCCACGCTCTGGACCTTCATCGCGCCGTTCACCACGACACGCACCGCGCCCATCCCCGACTCGCCCGTCACGCGGATCGTCTCGCTCTTCTCCTTGATCCGCGCGCCCGCGTCGCGGATCTTGTCCTTGTTCTTCATCAGCCCCGCGACCGCGCTCATCATCTTCATGTTGTCGAACATTCAGGTCTCCCAAAGCAGCAACCGTACTCACACCGCGCTTACCACCAGCAGCGCCCCCACATGAATCGCGGCCAGCGCCCACGCCAACACCAGTATCGGCTCGATCACCCCGACCTTCCGCCCCCAGACCCGCACGCCAAACCACGCGAACAGCGTCGCGATCAGGATCGTCGGCACCAACGGGCTCCCGTTCCGCCCCAGGAACAGGAACGCGTACCACCGAGGCATCCCCATCTCCCCCAGCGCCGCCTCCCACACGAACGTCAAGGCCGTGACGGCGCAGCACGCGAGCCACCCCCAGCCCCCCAGCAGGAACACCAGCCACCATGGCCGGGGGACCTTGCCCAGGTCACTCGCCCGGAACCGCCGCCCGCACTCCGGGCACGTCAGCCCGCCCAGCCCCCGCATCGAGTACCCACACCCCACGCACGGCGAATCCACGCCCCGCAGGTGCTCGATCAGCGCCGCCTCGTCCTTGAAAGTCAGCCCCGTTTCCACAGCCCGAGTGTACCGCCCGGCCCGCGCCGGCCGATGGATATGATCCGGCCCGCCAGACCGAACCGGCGGCAGACAGGGTCCAACTTCCATGCCTCACGTCATTACCGAGCCGTGCATCGGCACCAAGGACACATCCTGCGTGGGCGTCTGCCCCGTGGACTGCATCCACCCCAGCAAGAACGAGCCCGACTTCGGCAGTGTGGACCAGCTCTACATCGACCCCGACACCTGCATCGACTGCGCCCTGTGCGTGGACGAGTGCCCGGTCAAGGCCATCTTCCAGCAGGAAGACGTTCCGGCGGAGTGGACCAAGTACGTCCAGATCAACCTGGACTACTACAAGGCCAAGGGCTGACCCCCACCCCCCCGGCCTCACCGCTCCTTCTTCGAAACCAGAGTCCCATCCTCGGCCACGGCCAGGTCATATTCCTTGCCGCCGCTGGTCACCTTTGCCCGGTAGGTCGTGAGCCCGCCCTGCTGCTCGCGGAGGATCGTGTTGATCTTGCCCGGCGCGGCGGACTGGATGGTCTTGAGGACCGGAGCCGGGACCTCGTTGTGGCTGACGCCGGTGCGGGACGAGACGCAACCGCCCAGGATTGCCGCCGCCGCGATGACCGTCCAGAGTCTGTTCATGGCGGCAGCTTACCGAACTTAGGCCGCGCGCTCGTGCCAGCGGGCGGGGCGGACGTTGCTGGGGGTGTTGGGCGACTCGCGCCAGTCCTCGGCGCTGCGGAGGGTCAGCTCCATGGGCATGGTCTTGCGGTAGCCCAGGAGGCGGATGACCTCGAGCACGTCGGTCCAGGTCGGGAAGGCCTTGTCGTTGCTCTTCTTGAAGGACTCGATGGCCATCAGGAAGAGGAACTGCTCCTTGGTGAGCTCACCCTCCTCGGCGGAGCGGGTGAAGTCTGAGAGGCGGCGGCCGGCGCCGCGCCGGCGTTCCAGGCCGGTGCCGTCCTCGGTGGCGACGCCGCGGCGGTCGACGGGCCAGACGCGCCGGTCGATGATGTGGCCGGCGGGGGGGCCGGGGGGGCGTTCCCCGGAAGTCAAAGGAGCCAGGGGCGTTGTTGGCGCGCCTGGCTCCTGAGTGGTCTGGTGGTTGGAAGGCGTAGCGGTGCGGTCGGGCTTGCTGGCGGGCATCGGGCGGTCCCCTTTGGACCCGCCGCGGTGCTTGGTCACCAGGGCGGGTTACAGGTCGTCGTCTTCTTCTTCGTCGTCCTCTGCCTCTTCATCGTCGCCCTCGGCCTCTTCCTCGACCCCTTCGTCGTCGTCCTCGAGGAAGTCCTCGTCCTCTTCCTCAAACTCCTCACCTTCCTCAAACTCGTCCTCGTCGGCAAACTCGTCATCTTCGAGCTCGTCCTCGTCGTCGACGCCCAGGACCGGGTTTGCGAAAGGGGACTGCCACTCCGTCAGCGGCTCCTCCAGCATGTTCTTTTCAAGCACTGCGATCGCCATGTTCCACCTTCCGTTTGTTCTGAGCCACGAGAGCTGGCGTGAGCAGACCACACCCACGCCGAAGTACCACCTGAATCCGACGCGCCATTCGGGGGGGCGGGCCGCGCGGTTCCCGGTCCGGCGCGACCCATTATTCCCGGGTCGCGCGCCGTTGTCCGATCCCGGCAGGAAGTCGCCCCCTGCCCGAAGGCGGCGGTACAGTACAATCCACCCCGCCCAAGTCAATCCGGCATCCCGCACCCCTCCGATTCCATCCACCAAGTATCACCAGCCCCCTCCGCATGAAGACAGAACCAACGAACGAGCCCCGGTTCGCCGCCCTGATCGCGGGCGCTCTGCTCCCGGGGCTGGGGCATGTGGTCGCGGGCGAGCGTCTGCGCGGCCTCCTGGTCGGCGTCGGCGTGCTTGGGCTGTTCTTCGGCGGCATGCTGGTGGGCGGCATTGATACCGTCGACAGCAAGGACAACCGTGTGTGGTTCTTTGGGCAAGCGCTCGTCGGCCCCACGGCGTTCGGCGTGGACTGGGTCCACCAGAACAAGTACAAGGCGTACGACAAGAACCAGGTCATGGGGGCTTCGACCAAGACGGAACTGGCGTCGCTGCGGAAGCGATCGGCCAACCCCAACGAGCGGTTTGAGGACGTCACCGTCTCGACGAACCAGGGCACGGTGCGGGTGCGGGTGTTCGCGCCGGCCCCCGCGGGGCAGGCTGCGCCGCCCAACCGCACGTCGGTGGGCAAGGTGAACGAGCTGGGCACGCTGTTCTCGACGATCGCGGGGATGCTCAACCTGATTGCGCTCATTGATGCGGGGTTCCCGGGGCGGCCAAAGAAGCAGGTGAAGCGGAAGGTGGGGTTGCAGACCGGGCACGCGGACGCCGAGGCTGGGCTGGGCACGCCGACGACGGTTGACGACCCGCACAAGGGCGGGCTGCCGGGAGCCGCGACATGATGGGTCTGCTTGGGTACGTGCCATTCATTGATCCCTTGGATGTACACCAGTACTGGTACCTGCTGCTGATTCCGGTGGCGCTGCTGGTTTCGATCGCGTACAAGGCGTGCCGTGTCGAGTCTTTGAGTGACTTCCCGCGCGAGGTCGCGGTGATGACGGTGCAGATCGTGGTCGTGATGATCCTGCTGGGGTTTGCCAGTTTCCTGTTTGTCGAGAAGGTATTGCCGATGATCGCGGGGTAGGCGCCGATGGGACGGATGGGTCCCATGGGGTCGGATGGGTCTGATGGGACTGAGACTCACGCCCCTGCGACGGTGACGATGGTCGAGCGCAGGCCCGACAGCGGCGCTTCGGCGGGGGCGGTGTGGGCGCCGGCGGTGGCGTGGTCGGGGGTGCCGCCGATGACGACGACTTTGCCGCCGGGGTGGGTGTCGAAGAACGTTTTCACGCGCGCGGCGGGGGTGGAGTCCGCGTCGGTGACCCAGAGGTCGCTGGCGTCGCTCGAGTCCGGCGCGTGCTGCACGGCCCGCATGTGCAGGGCTTGGAGCACGACCGCGACGTAGGCTGAAATCCGGCGATTGCTCAATGTGACGTGCGCGATGGCGGCGGTGGGCGGGGTTTCCTGCTCAGCGGCGGCGGGGAGGAGCAGCTCGATCGAGGTGCCGCGGCCGGGGGTGGACTGGATGTCCACGGAGCCGCTTGCGGTGTTGACAATACCGAAGACCATGGCAAGGCCCATGCCGGTGCCGCCCTGGCCGCGTGCTTTGGTGGTGAAGTAGGGCTCGATGGCGCGCCTGCGGACGTGCTCGGGCATGCCGGCGCCGTCATCGGTGACGCGGAGAGAGACGTGGTTGTCGGGCGCACGTCGTCCGGTGATGTGGATGCTGCCGCCGCTTCCGACACCCCGCGCGGCGGCGATGGCGTCGGCCGCGTTGGTGACGAGGTTGAGCACGGCCTGGCTGAGGCGGTGGGGCGCGACATGAACGCGGGGGAGCCCGTGCTCGATCTCACAGGTGACGCGGATCTCACGCGGAACGGAAGATTGGAAGAAGCGGCAGGCGTCGGTCTTCCACTCGGTAAGGTCAGTGTCGGCGCGGTCGGTCTCCTGGTTGACGTCGCGGGAGAAAAGGCGCATGCCACGAGAGAGGGAGCCCAGATAGCCCACGATCGCTTCGATGGCGTGGACACTGTCGGCAATGGTGGGGAGCTCGCGGGACGCGCGGGCGAGCTCTTCGAGGTGGACCCGGAGGGGCAGGAGCGAGTTATGCAGGTCATGTCCGAGCCCCGCGGCGAAGGTGCCCAGTGAGGCCATGCGCTCGCTGCGGCGGAGCTGCTCGTGGCTGCGTTCCAGGGCCATGGTGCGTTCCATGACGAGGGCCTCGAGCTGGTCCTTGTGGCGGGCGAGCTCGGCGGCGCTGGTGCGGAGCTGCTCGGCGGTTTGCAGACGCTCGGTGACGTCGGCGAGGATGCCGACGATGCGGGCGTTGCCGGAGCGTTCGGCCTGGATGAGGCGGCCGCGGGACGAGATCCAGCGCACGCCGTCGCCGGGGACATCCACGCGGAAGTCCTGCTCGAAGGAAGCACCAACGTTGCCCGCGGCGGTCTGCATGAGCTTGGCTTCGAGCGGTGCGCGATCCTCGGCGGCGATGCGCGCGAGGAAGTGGTCGGCGTGGTTCAGCTCCCCAGCCGACAGGGGGCCGAAGATGACCTGCGGATCACCAACCCATTCGACCTTGCGGCTGAAGGGCTCGAACTCCCACGCGACGAGGTTGGACCCGATGACCGCGTCGTGGAGGCGCTGCTTGGTCTCGGCGAGGGCCTGCTCGGTGGCTCTGCGGTCGCTGACATCGAGCACCATGACGTAGAAACCAATGACCGCGCCGGAGTCATCGCGGCGGGGCTCGTAATAGGCGTGGATCCAGCGGACAGGGCCGTGGCGGTAGGGGGCGGGGACTTCGAACTGCACGGACTCGCCGGCGAGGACGCGGTCAAGATGGGGGCGGAGAACCTCCACGACCTCAGGCCCCAGCACCTCAGCCATTGTGCGGCCCACCACCTGCTCGCGGGTGACGCCGAACCACTCCTCGTAGCTGGCGTTGATGAAGCGATAGCGGAGGTCCGAGTCGATGTAGGAGATGAGCGCAGGCACGGCGTCGGTCATCTCGCGGGCCTGTGTTTCGCTCTCGCGGAGCAGCTGCTGGGTGTGGACCTCCTCGGTGACGTCCTTGATGAGTCCTACGAGGCGCGGCGGGCCGCCCTCATGCACGACGTTGGCGCGGACCTCGACCCACACAATGGAACCGTCGGGGCGAACGTATCGCTTGTGGCGGCGGATGGGGCGGCGTTCGAGCGCCTGCTGCTGGGCCTCATGGTCGGCGGCGATATCGCCGGGGTGGGTGAAGTCCATGGGACGCTTGCCGACGATCTCCGCGGGGTCGCGGCCCAGGATGCGGGCGAACTCCAGGTTGAGACGGAGGATCTCGTTGGACTCGAGGTCGAGCTCGACCACGCCGACGGGCGCGTGCTCGAAGGCGGCCCGGAAGCGGGCCTCGCTCTCGCGGACGCGGGTGAGCGCGAGCACCTCGCTGTGGCGGGCTTGGCGGCCCCGCGCGCCGACGGCCGCGCAGATCACCATTGAGCAGCCGTTGGCCAGCACCGCAAGGAGTTCCTGCGTGTCATTGTGACCAGGGGCGAATGAGTCGGGCTTGGCAAGGAAGAACACGTAGCCCATGAGCAGCGACGCAACGCACGCGACAACGCCCACCCGCAGTCCCCACAGCCACGCGGCCACGATGACCCAGGGGAAGTAAAAGGAGAAGGCGGCCCACTCTCCCAGCACAGGGTTCAGCAGTTGGCGGACACCGGTGAGGAGCGTGACGCCGAGGAGGGCGAACACCACGCCCCAGAGCAGGTTCTTCCATGGCGGTGCTGTCTTCTGCGCGTCCATTGCGATCCTGTGGCCTGTAGAGAGGCGGTGTGGGCTGCTTCGTGAAGACTGGCTTATGGGTCCGTAGGCCACAGGAGAGCCAGATTGAAAAGCACTGTTGTCGCGAGATGGGGCGGGCTCAAAGAGGAGGTGGCGGGTCACGGGTAGTAGCTCCCCACCTCGGTTTTGCTGGGCTTGTCCATGGCCTGGATGAGGTAGCGGAGGGCATCCACGGCGTGGTCGTTGCCGTCCTTCACGGGGTTGGGGTCTTCGGGCCGCTTGGGGTCGTAGTGGTACTTCTCGAGGGACTCGATCAGGGTCTTGCACCGGGCATGCACATAGAGGCGCGGGGCTTCGCCGGTGGCGGGCGCGAGGCGGGCGCGGACGAGGTTGAGGCCTTCGAGAATGAGGGCGCGGCTGATGCGGACGGGGTAGCCGTGGTGCTGGAGGATGAGGTTGGGCCGGTTGCCGGTTTCGATGTTGGGCTGGAAGCCGGCAGGGTCGGGGGCGAGGAACGCCGGGGGCGGCCACGCGGGGATTGCGTCGCGGGCGAGGCCGTCGCGGATGGCACGGATGTGGTCGTCGAGGATCACCTCGGCCTGCACGCGCTCGTCCATCGCGTAGATCACGTTCTCGTGCGTGATGGCGCACCAGATGATGGCGGTAGGGGCCTTGAAGCCGAAGTCCATGCCCACGGCCCACTCGCGGATCATGTGCGGCGGCGGGCCCTCGTGGTCGATCACGTGGCGGCGGGGGTCAAACTCGGGGAGCACGGCGTGGGTTCGGCGCGGCCGGAGGCAGAGCATTTCGGATTCCCATACGGCGAGGGAGACGCGGCGTTTCTGCGTGATGGCGTCGGTGATGGTGATGTGGCCGGGGGTGCGGGAGGACTTGGCGAGGCCCTTGCACTCCGGGAGGAGGGGGCACGTGCCACCGAGATGACCCGTCTTCGGGTCTTCTCGGTGGTCCAGTGCGGCCGAGCACCGAGATGAAGACATCTCGGTGGCACGGCACTGGTGCTCGTCGCCGCAGTGGGCGAGGACATCGACGACGCCCCAGCGGAAGAGGGCGCGTTTGGATTCGTGACACTCTTTGATGAGGCGGTGCATGACGCCGTGGGGGATGTGCATGGTGGAGAGGCACTCGACGGAACCCTGGACGTAGTGGTCGCCGCAGAGCTTGGAGCGGGTCGTGAGCTGCGCAGCGTCCCAGACGTCGGGGTCGAAGAGGTCCACCTCGTCGCAGCGGAGCTTCTGGACGCGCGTGCCGCGGACGGAGGTCTGGGATTGCGCGAGGAGCTCGACGGAGGAGCCGTTGGTGAGGGAGAGGCGGCGGTCGGTGATCTTGCCGTCGACGAGGGCGGCGAGGGCTTCATGCTGGCGGGGGTCGAAGAAGTCGCGGAGGTGCGCGTGCATGCGGCGGGACTGGTCGAGTGAGCCGGCAAGGATGCGGATCTCGATGGTGGGGCGGAAGAGGAGGTCGAGGAGTGTGGCGACGGCGCCGAGGAAGGTTTTGCCGCCGCCGCGGTTGGCCCAGACGACGCAGTCGGTGAGGGGTTGGGTGGGTTGTGGGTCCTGCGTGGGCGCGTGCCCGAAGAACACGAAGGAGAGGTAGTCGAAGGGCGCGGAGTTGCCGAGGAGGACGGGGGTGCGGGGGATGTGGAGGTCGAGGGCGTCCTTGAGCCAGGTGTGGAGCTCGTCGGGGTTGGTGGGCTGAGCGGGGAGTGGGCGCGCGGCGTCTGTGGTGGTCATGGTGGGCCTCGTGGCACGACCGTGCTTTGACGGTCGTGGGTGTGGTTCAGGGAGTGGTGAGGGTGCTGGGTGATTCGGCGTGATCGCCACGACCGTCAGAGCACGGTCGTGCCACGTTCGCACTTGCGACGTACACGAGCGGGCGGGCGGTGAGGGAGGAGGCGGCGAGTACGGCGAAGGGGGTGAGGGCGTCGAGGTCGGTGGGGGTGCCCTGGAGGTGTCGGCGGGTGCTCTTGCTGTTGAGGGCCCACGTGCGGATGGCGGCGCGGAGGGAGGGCGAGGCGATGAGGCAGGAGCGGGCGCGGGTGAGCTCGATGAGTTCCCAGGGCGCGAGTGAGAGCTGGCGCAGGGTGAGGGCGAGGCGGGTGTCGCGCCGGGTTGGGCGGGGGGTTACTTCCTGCATGCCGGCGCGGGAGAAGAAGGGGCAGCAGCGGCCCATCGCGGCGATCGCTTCGGTGTGGGTGGTGAGGGGCTTCGCGAGGTAGTGGGAGACGAGCTGGCGGGCGATGCCCAGGGCGCGGTAGCGCGGGTCGATGATGACGCGGGCGATGGTGCGGACGTGACGGTTGAGGGTGAGGGCGGTGGTGCGGTTGGATAGACGGGCGGGGGGAGCATCGAGATGAGAACATCTCGATGGCACGGGAGCGAACAGTTCGGGCCAGGCGGTGCGACGCCAGGGGGCGTTGAGCGTGGGCCGCGTGACGACGAGGACGCCGGCGAGGGTGTCGTGGTCGATGGCACGGAGGGTGAGGACGGGGCGTGCGGGGTCGGCGGCGCGGTAGTGGAAGCGGGCGAGCGCGGTGTAGTCGTCGCGGCTGCCGCGTTGGATGGTGATGTTCATGGCGTGCTCCTCTGGATGGCGCGGTGGGAAACCTGGATGAGGTGGTCGGGGGAGAGCCAGGCGCGGACGTCGTCGTGGGCGGTGGCGAGGATGACGGTGAGCGGCTGGCGGGCAAGGAAGCGGCGCAGCGCGAAGCAGAGGCAGCGGGCGGTGGGCCGGTCGAGCACGCTGGCGAACTCGTCGATGATGAGGGTGGTGGGGGTGGTTGGTGCGCGGTCGGAAGCACGCGACGCGGCGAGGGCTTGGGCGAGGCGGAGGCGGAACCGCTCGCCCTCGGAAAGCTGGTAGCGCGAGCGCGAGAGCATGGTCGCGTCGGCGAGTCCGGCGTGCGCGAGCGTGCGGAGAGCGTCGGCGAGCGGGAGGTCGATGAGGTCGATGAGCGGGGTGTGGGGGGTGTGCGGGTCGGTGGTGGGTGGAGTGGTGGCGCGGATCACGGTGTGGTTGTTCCGCGTCGCGAGGCGGGCGAGCTCATCGAGCAGCGAGGACTTGCCGCTGCCGCTGGCGCCTTGGATGAGGACGAGGTCGCCGGGCTTGAGCTGCGCGTGGAGGGCGCGGGCTTCAAGGGTGAAGGTGGGGCGGGTGGTGTCGGTGGTTGTGTGACGCACGGCGAGGCCGAAGGTGGCGCACGCTTCGAGGAGGCGCTGCGAGGGTTCGGTGTTGATGTCGAGGGTGTGGATCAGGCTCATGCGGCACCTCGCTGGGAGGGGGTGGGTGGGGTGTGGGACATGGGGGTGGCGGTGTCGTGCGTTGGGTCTTGGGTGACGGCGCGGGAAGGTGGCTCCGCGCTCAACAGGGCGAGCACCGCGTCGTGGTGGCGGCGGGCGGAGTGGAAGGTGAGGCGGGCGAGGCGCGCGGCCTCTCGGATGCCCCGCCCTTGAACGAAGCACACGGTCGCAACCTTCGCACGCGAGCGTGGCCAGTGGCGGCGGTTGGCGACGACGAAGCGGTACTCGGGCGAGAGGACGCGCTTGACGAGCACGCGGATCGTGCGTGAGAGGTGGCGGGGTGAGACGCCCCGGACGCGGGCCAGCTCGGCGGCGGACCGGCCGTCCTGGAACACGGCTTCGAGGAGGGCCCGGTCGCGGGCGGGGAGGGCTTGGGCGGCCTTGACGATGAGGGCGTGGGAGCCGGTGCCGCGGGTCCGGCGGTCGTGGCTGGCGGTCATAAACCGTTCGTGGGCAATGAGTTCGTCGTCCATGGCGGGGTCCTGGTGGTGGGGGGTGGGGAGGGCGTGTGCGGTCGTGTGATCACGAAGCTGTTGTGTTCACAACTCTGTGAACGACGTCTACAGTTTCACCAGGACTTGAACGGATTGCAAGGGGGCTGTACGGTATGTCCACGATTTTGCGCACAAACGTGACCGAAGGGCGCGCAAGTCGTTGTGGCGGCTGGACGGAAAATTTTGCGAGGGTGCGAAAGTCAGGTGGCGCGGGTTGGCCGCGTCGAGTGGTGATGGAGATGAGCGATGAGCGAGCAGAAGGCGGGCGGGGCGGGGAGCGTGGGCGCGGTGATCCGTCAGCGACGCCAGGAGCTCGGGCTGTCGCTCCAACGCGTCGCCGACGCGGCGGGGTGCGCGAAGAGTCTGCTGTCGGCGGTCGAGACGGGTGATCGCAATCCGCCGGGGGATGAGATTTTGCGGCGCGTGGAGGAGGTGCTGGGGCTCGCGCCGGGGCGGTTGACGGGGGCCGCGGCGTGGCAGCGCGGGCTTGATGCGGGGGGCGCGCCGGTGCGCGAGGGTGTGGCAAAGTTGCAGGGGCAGCAGCGGGCGGCGCAGCAGCTCGCGGCGCTGCTCAAGGGGGAGAGAGCGGGCGCGGGGTCGGTCGATGCGCTGTACCGCTCGGGCGAGCTGCGGCGGCTGGTGGAGCAGGTGGCGGGCGATGGCGGGGCGGGGAATGCGGGGGCGTCGGTGGTGCCGATCGCGCTGCCGCGTGAGGTGCCGCTGATCAACAAGGTCGCGGCGGGGTACCCGAAGGAGTTCACGGATCTGGGTTACCCGGCACGGGTGGCGGATGAGTACGTGCGCTGCCCGGACCTGGAGGACGCGGACGCGTTCGCGTGCCGCGTGGTGGGGGACTCGATGCAGCCGGTGTACACGGAGGGCGACATCGTGGTCTTCTCGCCGGCGAAGGTGGTCAAGAGCGGGATGGACTGCTTCGCACGCCTGGAGCCGGACCACGAATCCACGTTCAAGCGGGTGTACTTGGAGCACGGCAAGGACGGCGAGGAGTTGATCCGGCTGCAACCGCTGAACAGCGCGTACCCGCCGCGGGTGGTGGGGCGGGAGCAGGTGGCGGGGCTGTACGCGGCGGTGAGTGTGATGAGGAAGATTGGGTAATCGCATCAGTCGGGGGCGTTCGCCTCGGACACATTCACGCAGAAAACCACATGCTGTGGCGGGCCGAAGGTCCGCGCCTTCGAGGTGCGATACGTCAAGTAGAGTCGGTACATCCCGGGCGATGGGAAAATATGGGCGAACTGCATCGTGCCGGGCAGGTTTGCCGCGGGCGCAACTGCACTCAGGTCCTCATTGACGATGAGTGTGTTGAAGGAGTGCAGGACGATGCTCGCTGAAAGTGGCTGCCCTTCGCGTTGCATCGAGAACGAGAACCTGCTTTCAGACCCCGCGCGGATCGGGCCAAAAGTCACGAACTCGGTCGTGTTTCCTTGACCATCTTCTTTGGGCGTGACGTCGATCTTCCAGGGCTGCGAGTCAGAGTGAGCTGACCCAACGTTGAACTGGGCTGTCGTTGTCCAAAATACTCCTGCCCTGTTCCGCGGATACCCCAGGCAGACGCCAGCGTACTTGCCCGCAGAGGGAAACTTTGGCACATACGCCAGCAATTTGAGATCGGAGTCTTCCGCTAGAACTGGATGCGGGTTGCCGTAGAAGAACTTCGCATCATCACTCACAATGAACACAACCCACTTGTCTGCCGGCGGGCTCTCGAGAGGCAGTCCGGAGATTTTCAGCATCGGATCCGCAGACGCGCCCGCCGCGAGCGGAGGCGCGTTCGACGTGAGCACGCCAAGGCGTCGGGGCCATTCAGGTTGCCAAACTTTGGATGCCGTCACCGCGACGTCGGCCTGTAAACTCTCAACGGGAACCGGGGCGTTCAGAACCGCTCGGTCCGCGACCCCGGAAACTCGTGGCGGAGCACCGGATTTCGAAGGAATCGTCGGAGTTGCGTTGCCGCACCCAACGAGGCCCATGAGGCAGAGGATAAGTGCGGTTCGCATCGTTGCAGTCTAACGGCGAACTCTTGGAAAGAACCGCCGCGGAGCGGCCCGCCAACCGGGAAAAAAAAAAGACGGGCCGCGCGTGCTGGGGGGGATGAAGCGCGGCCCGTCGAGGATTGAGGGTGCGGGGTGAAGCCGCGGTCCCTCTCTCCGAGTTTGGATGTCGGAATCAGCAGAGCAGTGCGAGGCGGTGGTAGAGGGAGATGAAGGGGCCGTCGGTGGGCATGCCGACGTGGCGCGCGAGGACGCGGAGCTCGGCGTCGTTCAGGAGGGCGAGTATGCGGCGGGCGGTGTTGTCGGCGCGGGCGGGCCCGGGGACGGGCGTCACGCTGGGGACGAGGGTCGGTGGGACATCGAGCGCATCTGCGAGCTCGAGAGCCCGTGCCGGCGGCAGCGTCGAGATGATGAGGCCGGGGGTGATCTGCGGGAAGATCTCGTCATTCTGGTCGAACGCGTCAGCCCGATCGCTTTCGAGGGCGACTTTCCTTGGAGGGTGCTGTGCGCGCCGATCGTGTTTCGTCATGAGGGGCGGGGTTGTCAAGTTCACGGCGTCGGACTGAACGAGCCCCGCCGGGATGACGCAACCGATTCTCCGAAGGTGTGTGAGAGAATCTAGCCCGACTTCCCGAACCTCCAACTCGTGATCGCTTAACCGTGCATGAGATTGCACTTACGCAAGCGCGAGCGGCGTGGCAGCTTACCCAGATTGCCGTGAAAACAAGGCCTCAGTGAACCTACTTGAGGCCGCCTGTGGTGAGCACCGTGGCACCGCCCTCCAGCAGCGACTCGACCTCCGCGCGCACACGCTCCAGCGAGTCGGGCACATCAGCGCTCAGGCACCAAGTAAAACCACCGTACCCGCGGAGCTCCTGGAAGAGGACGACGCGCGTCTCTTCGTGATACGGGGTCGCGGGGCTGAGGCGGCGCGAGATCGTGATGCACAGCAGCCCGCCGTCGTGCGGGAGTTCGAGCAGCCAGCCCGCGTCCCCCGGCAAGCCGCCGAGCGCTTCCGAAAGGTCTGACCCCTTGGGGGCTCCGAGCCAACGCATCGGGCCTAAGAGGTCGCGGAGCATCTCGGCGACGGGTGTGCGCAGCAGGGGTGGTGGCGTGCCGATCGTGTGGCCAAGGTTGGCGCGTGATCGGGGCTCATCGTGCCGCCCTGGCACACCGCCGCGGCGAGCGTCGTTCGTGCGCTGAGATGATGTTGTGCGGTGCCGATCCATGGCTCCTCCGTGTACTTGTTAGTACGCGCTCGGCCTAAGCGGACGACAAAGCGGCGGTTTGGATGCTCTCGCGGAACACCGGCGAGCAGCATCGCCGCGATTCAAAAAAAGGCCGGGCCACGATTGCGTCGTGGCCCGGCTTTCCAGGAGCGGCCGCGTCAAAAGGGGGGCGAAGACGCGGCCAGCACAAGATCAGTTGGGCCGCCAGAGGGTGAGGGCCGGGTGAAGCTCGTGTGACTCCGTCAGGCCGGCTGTGCAAAGGCCAACAAAAACCGGGCGTCAATCGCCCGGTTGCATCGCGGCGTCGAGTGGGATTGCACGCCGCCGCAGCTGCACCCGGAGCATGGCGTAGGGGGCATGACCAGGCGTGAATCCCGCGTGAGATCGAAGCAGCCAGCTGATTACAGGACCTCAAGCCCAATCACATGGTCCGTGAGTCTTCGCACACGCAAAAGACGATCGCCGGGCAGTCGCGTGCGCTGGCACGCCGGCCCCCGAGCCGGTTAGACTCTGACCCCTCGCCTCCCGCCGGGGGGTGAGTTGGAGGGGGTATGCAGATTCGTTTGTCCAAGGTGATGGCCAACTTGTCGGAGGCGCGGCTTCGCGCGCTCGCGGTGGAGCTTGGTGTCTCGGGGCTGGAGGATGCGCCCGCGGACGCCGTGGTCGACATTCTGATAGACCGCCTGCGGGACCGGCAGGACGGCGAAGAGTGGCTGATGCAGCGGGTTGACCGGGAATCCACGGAGCGCGGGCACACTGATCTGGGCTGATCGTGGATCGACAGCGGACTGCTGGCGAGACCGCCCCGCGCCTACTTCTTGACGACGATCTTGTCGCGCGTGTCGGGCTTGTCCTTGAAGCGCCTGTGCTCGGCGTCGGCCCACTTGTCGGCCTGCTTCCACCACCACAGGGTGAAGGGGATGCCGATGACGACGACCAGGGCCATGACGATCCACATGATGGTCATGGGGGAGGGTAGGGCGACCTAGTCGGGTTTTTCGGGGATGTGCTACGCGGCCTTCGCCTCGCCACACTCCGGGCACACCTCAGCCGTGTTCCCCCGCAGGTCATACCGGCAGAACTGACACGCCCACGCCGGCGGCCGGCGCGAGAGAAGGAACGACGCCACGATCAGCAGCACGCCCACCGGGATGAGCTGGACCTGCACGTGCTCGGGATAGAAGTGGTACTTCCAGTTGTCAGGCGAGGTGAACACCCTGCTCGGCGAGGACACGGAGGAGACGCTGACGCCGGCGTTAATCATGTAGCCGAGCTGTACCTTGACTTTGCCGTTCCACGGGAGGTCGCCGTTTGAGACGATGAGTGACCCACCGATGATTCGGATGCGGACCTTGCCGGCGGGCGGGGCTGCCACTTGCCGAGTGCCGTTAGGCAGAGTGACGATGGTGACGCCCGGCGGCTGCTGGTAGATCACATACCAGAAGAAAGAGGCGGCGCAGAGCAGCAGGAGCAGCACGCCGAGGACAAGGTTGAGCTTGCCGAGGCGGACCAGCAGACGATGGCGACGCGGCTTCGGCACGGGCGCATGCTAACCCGAGCGCGTGAGGTGATGCAACATGAAAATCGCGGCGTGCCACCGAGATGTCTTCATCTCGGTGGTTCTTCTCCACGACGCTCGTACCACCAATCCGGCTTCGCGTCGGGGTCCACGAAGCCCTTCCAGGACTCCCAATCCCGATCACTCAGTGGGTAGGCGCAGTGAACTCCCCCATCGCGCTTCCCCAGCCACCAGTGCACGCTTGACCATCGCCACAACTCCGGCGACGCGACCAGACCTCGGCGGACGGGGTTCATGTGGATGTACGGAATCTCGCGTGACAGTTCCGAGACTGATCGAACGTTCCGGTCAAACCCGCCGCCAGGCAGGAAGAAATGCGCGGTGCCACTCTCGTCTGTGATTCTTTTCAGGATTGGTGCCTGAAGGGCTCGCCAACGCCGCACGACGGACTTCGCGAACGAGGTCTTGAGCGAGCGCAGCGCCGGACCCACTGGCAGTCCTCCGCCAGGCTTGACGACCAGATGCAAGTGCTCAGGCATGATGACCCAGGCATGGATCAAAAGCTGGTGCTTCTGGCGCGCCTCCTCGAGGCGCTCTGCGAACAGATCGCAAATCGCCGGGTTCCGGAAGAGGGGTAGGCGATGCTCGCACGAGAACGTGAGATACAGCGTGCCATGAGGGACCTCCCTGCGCTTCATGGTCTTCCGCACCCTGCCGCGTTCCATTCGTGCAGGTTACAGACTGCCCGCGGTTGCCTCAACGACAGCGAAGAACCACCGAGATGAAGACATCTCGGTGGCACGTGCAGTTCGACGGTCCCCTACAGCTCGACCATGTGCATGTCCGGCTGCTGCACCGCTTCGCTCACCGGCTGGCTCACGCTCGTCGTAAAGACCGCGAGGTCGGGGTGGCTCTGGGCCATCTGCTGGCGGATGTTGCCGGCGTTGAACGTCTCCGCCCGCGGCAGCACAACCTCGCGCCCGGCCGCGACCTGTCCCCACGTGGAAATCACCACCACGCTTGCGACACCGTCAACCACTGGCGGCGCACCACCCAACGTCGCCAGCAGGTCCAGCGCGATCTGGCCTTCGCTCTTGGCGACCTCGATGACGGGGATCGCCTGGTGGAAGGACTGGAGCATGTTGCGGGCGTTCTCGAAGGTGCCGGCCTTCTCGGCCCACGTCGCGCCCGGGAGGATGACGTCCGCGCGGTCCACGAGGTTGCTGAAGAGCGTGTCGATGAGGACGACAAACTTGCCGCCCAGTGCGCCGGCGAGCTCGTCGGTGGCCCACTGCGTCGGGTAGTTGCCGGTCAGGATCACGCCGCCGATGTCGCTGCGGCCTGAGCCCTTGCCGAGCGAGCCCAGCAGCTGCTCATAAGAGAGCACGTTGCCGAAGGTGGAGAGCACGCGCCGAACGCCGCGGGCGTTGGGGGCCTTCTCGGCGTAGACCTTGAAGCCCTTGGGGTCGCCATCCTTCAGGTTGGGCGGGAAGGTCTTGTCCTCGCCGTGGAAGGGGACGGGCCCGACCGCGAGCACGCACGAGGGGTCGATCGCCTTCGCGAGCTTCGCCAGCGCCCACGCCTCCTCGCACGGCAGCATCGGGCTCACGACCACCGCCACGCGCTTGCCATTGGTCACCGCGCCGCGGAGCCCCTCGAGCGCATCGTCATACCCACGGACGTAGTCGCACTCCACCAGCGTGCCGTACTGCTTGCGCATCGGCGAACGGAGGCGGCCCTCGGAGTGCACGAACTTCCAGCCGTAGCGGACCTCGTCGGTGATCCACCACTTGTTGACGCTCATGTTCGTGCGGGGCTTGATGCGGTAGACCTTGCCCTCGTTGTGGTGGATGGAGATGTTGTCGCCGCTCGCCGTCAGCGGGTCGATCGACGGCGTCTCCTTGAGGAACCACACGCGCTGGGCGAACAGGAAGTCCTTGTCGAGCAGAGCACCCACGGGGCAGAGGTCGATCACGTTCGCAGAGAGCTCGTTGTCGATCGGCACGCCCGGGAAGACGTCGATCTCTTCCTTGTTGCCGCGGCCAGCCACCATCAGCTCGCCCGTCCCCGTCACCTCGCGGGTGAAGCGGACGCAGCGGGTACACATGATGCAGCGGTCCGAGTAGAGGTAGACGTGCGTCCCCAAGTCCTTCTTGGGCTGCTTGACCTTCTGCTCCTCGAAGCGCGAAACCCCGCGGCCATAGATATAGGAGTAGTCCTGAAGGAAGCACTCGCCCGACTGGTCGCACACGGGGCAGTCCAGCGGGTGGTTGATGAGCAGGTACTCCATCACCGCCTTCTGGTTCGCCACGGCCTTCGGGCTGTCCGTGTACACGACCATCCCGTCCATCGCGGGCGTCTGGCAGGTTGGGAAGAGTTTGCCGCCCATGAAGGGCTCGAGCTGCCCGGCCTTGTTGGGGGCCATGGCCTCGCCCAGGCAGATGCGGCAGCTGGCCACGACGGACAGCCCGTCGTGGTAGCAGTACTGCGGGATCTCCACGCTGTTGGCGTTGGCAACCTGAATGATGGACTGACCGGGCGAGAAGTCGCACTTCTTCCCGTTGATGGTGATGGTCGGCATGGCGGGCCAATGGTAGCGGGAGGCGCCCCCGCCTTCCGGGCCCCGCCCGATCCCGCGCGGCGGCTGATCCGGCGGCCGTGGTCAGGTAACTCCTGAATATCGGGTGGGCCTGTGCCGCCCGCGCAGGCCTTGCGCCCGCACAGGCCCACTTCGGGTGCTCTTGGGTGGGTCACGCCCGGGAGTCGTGGCAGTCTCTCCTTAGCAGGGCGCGTCGCGTCCAGGCGAAGAAAAGAGGAGAGACAGAGATGCTCACGACCAAGACCGCAATCGCACTCATGGGACTCGCCGGGCTCGCCAGCGTCTCGGGCGCCGCGATGATCGACCTGACCACCGCCGGCTCCTCGGGCACGCTCAACGGGGCGATCTTCAAGACCAACACCGACCAGCCCACCGGAACGGGCGTGTTCCAGCCCTTCGTCCGCATCCAGCACAACGGCACCGAGGAGGGGTACAACACCTCCGGCCGTCCGTTGCCTTATGACGAAGTCCCCAGCATCTGGACGCACGACGTCCGCGTCTCGGACCTTGGCCGCACCCTCGTGGGCGGGCAGGTGTACTTCGAGTTCCGCCTGGACATCAACGAATCCAACGGTGGCAGCAACGCCCTGCTCTCCCTCGACGAGGTGCGGATCTACACCGGCGGCGCGGGCAGCCTGACCACCACCAACCTCGCCTCCCTTGGCACCCTCCGCTACAACCTCGATTCGGACGCCGACAACTGGATCAAGCTCAACTACGACCTTGGCCACGGCTCGGGCTCGGGCGACATGACCATGCTCATCCCCGAGGAGGCCTTGGCCGGGGCAGCGCCGACAGACTACTTCTACCTCTACTCCGCCTTCGGCCAGAACCACAGCTCGGGCGCCGGCTTCGAGGAGTGGGCGGCCCGCCAGGGTGACGACCCCAATGTGGTCCCCGCTCCCGGCCCCTTCGTGGTCGCCGGTCTGGGCATGCTGCTGATCAGCAAGCGGCGGCGGTAAGGTCCCCCAGAGTCCCACGGGCCCGGGCACCGGAATGCGGGTCGGGCTTTCTCTAGAACTCACCTGGTTCGAAGGTTACAGGACCACTTTGGTGGCCTTCCGCAGAACTTGCGCCATCTTCCCCTCGGAGAGGCTCCGCGCACGCCCGATGGGAGATAGAGAATGCGTTTTGTACACACCGCCGCGTTGCTGGCCGGGGTCCTGCTGACAGGGGCCGCGTCCGCCGACATCATCCAGTTCACTTCCGATAACGCCTTGAGCACAGAGGCTTTAGGTTCCTACGACGGGAGCCTGGACTACGACCCCTCACAGGCCCGCCTGACCCTCACGATCACCAATACCTCGCCCGCCGCCAACGGCGGCTACCTCACCGGGGTGGCCTTCCGGATCGACAGCACCGACGCCAGCGCGATGGCGGTCCTCTCAAGCTCGACCGTGCCGTTCCAGAACGTTGCGAACGCGAGCGCGGCCCCCTTTGGCACCTACGACGCCGGCGCGGCCTTGGGCGGCAACTGGCTCGGCGGCGGCAGCCCGCAGGCGGGCATCGCCGTGGGCGAGACGGGGACGCTGGCATTCAGCATCACCGCGTCCGATTCGGCCGCTCTGACGGCCATCGACTTCCTGGAGGTCAGCTCCGTCGCGGGTCCGGACTTCGTCGTCCGTTTTCGCGGGTTTGCGGACGGTGGGTCCGATAAGGTGCCCGGCCGACCGGACGAGGTCGTGCCCAGCCCCGGAGTTCTCGGGGTTCTCGGGGGTTTGGGTATCCTCGCCCGCCGTCGGCGACGCTGAAAACTTGCCTAGCTTAACAACGAACCGCGCGCCCCCCAGGCGTTGCTTCGCACGCGCAGAAAATACCCGCCGAATGTGGTGGAAATAGTTGAACTGCGTTGGCATTCCCGCGAAACTTGAGTTCGCCCGGTGATCTCCGGGTGGGGTGATCGTCACCAGCGAGCAGCGGAACCCGCTTGCTCGCCACGACTTGAGTTGTTTGAGGACGGGGAGATGGCCAATGCGTTCGATCTTGGCAGCAATGACTCTCGCGGCGCTCTGCGGCGTCGCTCAAGGCTCGGTGGTCTTCTCCGGAAGCGCCGGCGATAAGAGTGGCAGTGCGACGTTCGCGGTCGAGGCCAACGGCGACCTGATCGTCACGCTTATCAACACGTCCGCCGCGGACGTGCTGGTTCCGGCCGACATCCTGACCGCCGTGATCTTCAATATCTCCGGGTCCGCGATGTCCCTCTCCCGCATCAGCGGCGTGCTCGCCCCCGGATCGGTGGTTGTCTACGACCCCGACGGGCAGCCTGCGGGCGGCATCGTCGGCGGCGAGTGGGCGTACAACGCCACGCTGACCGGCGCCCCCGGCAATCGCTCCTACGGCATCAGCTCCTCGGGCCTGGGCGGCCTCTTTGGCCCCGGCCAGCGATTCCCCGGCGACGACCTCGAGCCCCCGACCAACCCCGACGGCCTCCAGTACGGCCTCACCTCCGCGGGCGACAACCTCGCCACCGGCAACAACGGCGTTCTCAACAGCGGCGGGCTCATCAAGAACGGTGTCGTCTTCCGCCTCGGCGGCGCGGGGGCGAACTTCGACCTCGGCCGCATCACCGACGTGCTGTTTATCTATGGCACCGCGATCGGCGAGGGTGAGTTCACCGGCCAGATCGTCCCGACTCCCGGCGCGGCCGCGCTGCTGACGGTTGGCATGGGCCTGATGGCGACCCGCCGTCGGCGCGCTGCACGGTAAACCGAGCAGAGCGCGGGGAAAAGCTCCCTACGCTTGGCCCTATGGCTTCGCCCCACGTCTTCCAGCCCCCCAAGGGCACCCGTGACTTCTATCCGCTGGAGGCCGCGCGCCGCCGGTTCATCACTGAGGCATGGCGCTCCGCGTCGGTCCGGCACGGGTTCGACGAGATCGATGGGCCGACCTTCGAGCACCTGGACCTGTACACGGTCAAGAGCGGCGATGGAATCGTCAACGAGCTGTTCAGCTTCGAGCGCGCGGGCGGCGAGAAGACCTACGCCCTGCGCCCCGAGTTCACGCCCACCCTCGCGCGGATGTACGCCACCAAGGCGAACTCCCTCCCCAAGCCCACCAAGTGGTTCATGTCCGGTCCCTTTTTCCGCGCCGAGCGCCCCCAGCGCGGCCGCCTCCGCGAGTTCCTTCAGTGGAACGTCGACCTGCTGGGCGATCCCTCGCCCGCGGCCGATGCGGAGGTGATCGCCACGTGCATCTCCATGCTCCGCGGCGTCGGCCTCACCGAGAAGGACGTCCGCATCAAGGTCAATCACCGTTGGGCCCTCGCCCAGTGGCTTACCTCCCGCGGCCTGCCCGAAGCCCAGCACGCCGGGCTGCTGGCACTGCTCGATGCCAAGGGCAAGATGCCCGCCGAGGAGTTCACCACCAAGCTCGCGCCCTTCGGGTTCACGCCCGAGCAGGCCGAGGTGTTCCAGAAGGGCATCATCCGCACGACCGCGCCCATCGGTCCCAACGCCACCGTCAACATCGAGGTCGCGTTCAAGGAGCCGCAACCCGGCGCGCCTGGGCAGGAGCTCGTGGACCTCACGTTCTTCTCCCAGGCCGTGACGCCCCTCGCCAACGAGCTCGTCGCGGCCGGCATCATCGACTGGATCGACTTTGACCTCTCGATCGTGCGGGGCCTGGCGTACTACACCGGCATGGTGTTCGAGGTCCACGAAGCGGGCGGCACCGAGCGGGCCATCGCCGGCGGCGGCCGCTACGACAACCTCGTCGAGCTCTTCGGCGGCCCCTCCACGCCCGCCGTCGGCTTCGGCATGGGCGACGTGGTGCTCTCGCTGGTCCTGACCGACAAGGGCCTGATGCCCGACGACGCCGCGCTGCTGGACCGCGCCGGCACGCGCCCCGACGTCTTCGTCATCTCCAACGGCCAGCCCGAGAGCGAGGCGCAGCTCAAGCCCCTCATCGCCGCGCTCCGCGCCAGCGGCCTGCACGCCCGCCACACCTACAAGACCACCCGCAACATCGGCAAGCTCCTCCAGGACGCCGCGGCCAGCAAGGCGCGGGTCGCCGTGATCATCGAGTCCGCGGCGATCGCGCAGCTCAAGGACCTGGCGAGCGGGGTGCAGATGGCCGTGCCGCTGGGCGAGGTGGTGGCGCGGGTGGCGGGGGCGATGCGACCGTAAGACGGCGCCCGTGGTTATTGGACTTAGAGAATTTGTGGCACGGTCGCAACCGCGAGTCACCGCAACCGGTAGACGTTTCGCAGAGCACATGGGCCGAACGGAGCGACATGCACGTTGGGCCGCGGCCGCTCGCGAACCGAGGAGAATCCAGTTGAAGCAGACTCTTATCGCACTGTCGATGCTCGCGGCCTTGCCAGTCAGCGCTGGCGTCGTTTTTGATTCAATGGCCACGGCGTCGGGCACACGGCTGGTTGTTTTCTCGCACGATGTGGGAGAGAGCTCGAGCACGCATGAAATACCGGGAGGCATTGAAACCCAGTCTCAGAGCGGGCAGGTCGTAACGCTCGCGGGCTCCGATCGTTTGGTGTCGCTCCTTGAAGCCGAAATCGAAGGACTGCGGTTAGGTACGGAGACTGGGACTGTCAGCTTCGCAACGACGGTCCGGGTCTACTCGATGGAAGGGCTCACCCCGGGCACGTTGCTCTGGGAAGGAACCTCCCCAGTCACTTCTCTGAACATGTCTGGGAGCGGCCCGATCCGAGCCCCAATTTCATTCTCGCCGAACGTCGTGTTGCCCGACACGTTTGCCATGCTGATCTCGCACTCAAATATCTCAGGCCAGAATCCGAACTGGTACATCGGGAGCTCCGGCACAACGCTCGCGCCCTCGGTGGGCACGTCACAGCAGGCGACACTGTTTCAGGACACGGCGACCGGGGCTTGGGACAACATGCCCACGGGTCAACTTCCGATGTACCTGAGGTTTCGGATCACGGCGATTCCGGCACCAGGCTCGGCCGGCCTCCTCCTGGGTTGCGGCACAGCCTTAATGGGTCGGCGGAGGCGGTGAGTCGGAGGCGAAAACGTCGAACGCCAAGTGATCGGAGGAACCTCGCCCCGGATCAAGGGCAAGCTGGCTCACGAAGTGGGCTACCCCCAACTGAAACCGCCCGCCCTGCTTCCCAATAGTTCAGCAGCAACCCCCGCTTTCTGGGATACTCCCAGGGGTGGTTCGGTATCGGAACGGAGGGCTGCCGGATGCTCGACAAGCTGCTGACGGGTGATGCGATCTGGTTCGGTGTCCCCGCGCTCGTGGGAACGCTGCTGTTTGTCATCCGCATGGTGCTGATGATGTTCGGCGGCCACGGCATGGACGTGGACCATGGGGACGTGACCGACGGCGGCGGCGCCGTCGACGGGCACGACGCCGCGGGCGCGTTCAAGGCGCTGTCGCTCCAGACCATGATGGCGTTCGCGATGGGCTTCGGCTGGGGCGGCATCCTGGGGATGTTCACGCTCCGCTGGGACTTCGGGAAGAGCATGCTGGTGGGCGTCGCCATGGGCGTCTTCATGGTGTGGCTGCTGGCGCTGATGCTCAAGGCCACGATGGAGCTCCAGAGCAGCGGCAACGTGCGGCTGGACCAGGCCATCGGCACCGAGGCCGATGTCTACGTGCAGATCCCGGCGACGGGCACCGGGCAGGTCAAGGTCGTGGTGAAGGACCGCATGCGGATCGTCAACGCGTCGTGGGAGGGCGATGGGCCGGCCCAGGCCTCCCGGGTGCGGGTGGTGCGGGTCAATCCTGACAACTCGGTGGTCGTGACGCCGGTGTGATTTCCGAGGTGGCCCGCCCCTCCGGGCCGGGCCTGTGTGGTTCACAAGGGAACGGCCCCGGATCGTGTATGCTCGGGCCCGTTTGGGGAGGTTATCGCTATGCGCATGATTGACGTTGGGAATGTGGTTCTTGGACAGGACACGAGCAACAGCGCGATCTACGGCATCGGGGCCGTGGTGGCGGTGGTGCTTCTGGTCCTGTTCATCGTGCTGTTCATCGCCAGCCGCTACAAGCGGTGCCCGTCCAACCGCATCCTCGTGGTGTACGGCTCGGTGGGCAAGGACCGCGCCAGTAAGTGCTTCCACGGCGGCGGCGCCTTCATCTGGCCCCTCATCCAGGACTACTCGTACCTCTCCCTCGAGCCCCTGGTCATCGACATCCCCCTCGAGGGCGCGCTGTCCCTGAACAACATCCGCGTCAACGTGCCCTCGACGTTCACCGTGGGCGTGTCCACCGACCCCGTCCTCATGAACAACGCCGCCGAGCGCCTGCTCAACCTGCACACCCAGCAGGTTCGCGAGCAGGCCCAGGACATCATTCTGGGCCAGCTGCGCCTCGTCATCGCGACCCTGTCGATCGAGGAGATCAACAAGGACCGCGAGAAGTTCATGACCCTCATCAACGCCAACGTCGGGCAGGAGATCAACAAGATCGGCCTGGACCTGATCAACGTGAACGTGCGCGACATCACCGACGAGGTGGGGTACATCGCCGCCATCGGCAAGCGGGCCGCGGCCGAGGCGATCAACCGTGCGAAGGTCGAAGTTGCCCAGCAGGACCGCGAGGGCGCGACCGGCGAGGCCGCGGCGGTTCGCGAGCGGACCGTGAAGGTCGCCGCGGAAATCGCGTCGGGTGTCGAGGGTCAGAAGCTCGCCGAGCAGAAGCAGCGCGTGGCCGTCGCGGCCCTCGAAGCCGAAGCCATCAAGGGCGAAGCGCAGGCCAAGCGTGACCGCGACGTCTCGATGGCCCAGCGCGAGGCCGAGACCGTCGCCGCCAAGAAGAAGGCCGAGCAGGAGCAGCGCGTACGCGTGGCCGAGGCCGAGGCTACCGCGACCACGGGCGAGAACACCTCGCGGGCCCAGATGGCCGAGTCCAATGCGAAGCTGGCCGAAATCCAGGCCGAGGCGACCCGCCGCTCCCAAGTGGCCCAGGCCAAGGCGCAGGAAGCAGTGATGATCGCCCAGCGCGATCAGGAGAAGGCGCGGCTGGCCCGCGACCAGATCGCCCCGCAGGAAGTTGAGAAGCTGCGGATGGAGATCGCCGCGGAAGCGGAGGCCGAGAAGCGCCGGCGCGAGGCGCAGGGCGAAGCCGACGCGATCCTGTCCAAGTATGAGGCCGAGAGCAAGGGCGTGCAGATGGTGATGGAGGCGAAGGCCGAGGGCTACCGCAAGCTGATCGAGGCATGCGGAAGCGACCCCGCCGTCGGCCCCACGCTGCTGCTGATCGAGCAGCTCCCCAAGATCGTGGCCGAGCAGGTCAAGGCGATCAGCGGCCTCAAGATCGACAAGATCACCGTCTGGGACCAGGGCACCGGCGCGAATGGCCGCAACGCAACGAGTGACTTCCTCTCCGGGATGGTGGGGGCCCTCCCGCGCCTGCACGAGCTCGCACGCCAAGCCGGCATTGAGCTCCCTGCGGCCCTGGGCAAACTCGCGGACCGCGAGGTGGTCAAGCACGTGAACGGGGACGGGGCGCCGCCGCGGGCCTCGTAATCCGGCACCAACACAACCAATGCAAGGGGCTCCCGATCAGGGGGCCCCTTTTCGTTTTGCGAACATGCGGTGAAGTCAGCCGGATTGAACGCGTCACGCGGCACACTCCGCGCCCATCCCGCTTCATGAACACCGTCAGGAGCGCTCCTCCGACCGAAGTTTCATCCCACCCTCAATGCCGGGTGTGATGGTGTGACCAGGTAAAGCACCACTAGGAGACCTGATCATGCGTCATCTCAAAGCAGGCATCGCGACGATCCTCAGCGCGGCCGCCCTCGTCACCGTCGGCTGCACCGAGCGCACCCAGCTCCGCGGCTTCGACAACCAGGCATGGGCACCCTACGTGTCCGAATACGGCCCCAACACGGGCGTGACGGGCAGCTCCGCCTCGCCCTACGTCGGCGGCGGCATCATCAACCAGAAGCCCGACCCCGACTACAACCCCGCGCTCGACAACAACCGCGTGTATGACAACACCCGTGACATGGACCGCCGTGACATGAACACCACGACCACGACGACGATTCGTCGCGACTACTAGTCCCCGCGGCTTTCGCCGCGCTCGCCACTCGCTGAGCCTGCCGACGGTCAAGTGCGACCTGCCGGGTGGTGCAGCGACGGGCGCGGTTGAGGACACGGAAGGCACGCCCCGGGCAACCGGGGCGTGTCTGCTTTTGGATCTCCCGGCAGCAGCCTCAAATCCCTCTTGCACCGCCCCACCCGGGCTGGTACCGTCCACTGACCGGCTGCTTGGCCCCACAGGGGCTGACGCCAAGGAGGGGTGCCTGACCGGCGCCCCCAGTGCAACGGGAGAACACGCATGCGAGCATGGGAATCCGCCGCGGGGCTGGGCCAGAGGTCTGCCGGTTCGTTCATGGAGACGCTGGAGCCTCGGGCGCTTCTCGCCGCCGTGACCGCGCACATGGACCACGCGGGCACGAACGCGAACACGCTCTACTTCCAGGTGACGTACTCCAGCGACCGTCCCATCGATCTGGCATCTATCAACGGCGACGAGTTCCGGCTCGTCAAGCAGGGCGGCGGGTTCGATCAAGCGCCACGGCTAATGTCGGCGGAGCCATGGCAAGCGAACCACGCCCAGGCGTGGTACGAGGTCAGTGCCCCGGCGGATCAGAACCTGTGGGCCTTCACGGATAACGGCCGTTACGTGCTCCAGTTTGCCGGCGACTCGGTTGCGAACAGCGACGACGAGGGGAACGCCGCGGCCGACATCCACACCTTCAGCCTCTGGTTCGCGGGGCCGAGCCTGCGGCTGAGCGATGACAATCGTCTCGATGTCTACGGCCGGGGCTTCACGGGCGAGCCCGATCCCTCGGGCCGGGTGGCCGTGTACGACGAGGCCCGGGTTGATGTGAAGTACGAGGTGCTCACGCTCCCCGGGTGGTATCAGCGCCCGCTCATCGCAACGCTCGTGGGTCCCAATGGGTACGAGCAGACGCAGCGGGTCATGGCGTTCAACAACATGTTCGCGCCCCGCGCGGGCGGCGGCTTTGTCGCGACGATCCCGGTGCGGTTCACCGTGCCGGGGGGGACGTGGGACCCGTCGGACTCGGGCGGGTACGCGCTGACAGTCAAGTTCGAATCGATCACCACCGAGGGCGGCGGGCCCATTCTCGAGCCCGTGCGCATCGCAGAGACGTACGACGTTGACGCACGGGGCGTCAAGGCGGAGATGACCAGCGTCTCCATCACGACCGGCGAGATGCTGGTCACGATGCGGTACAGCCACCCGTCGGGGATCAACCTGGCGACCATCACCACCGGCGACGTGAAGGTCGCGATCCCCGGCCAGGGGCTGTTCACGCCTTCGCTCGTGGGGACCCCGCAGGTGCAGGGTGGTGTGGTGACGGCCGTGTATCGGCTTGTTGAGCCGACGGGCGGCTGGAGCGGCGTCACGGGCGGGCAAGTTACCGTGCGCACAGCGCTTGGCGAGGTGCGGGCGAGCAACGGCGAATCGATCGGATTCGCCGTCACTCGGACGGTGAATGTCTCGACGGGCGGGCGCGTGACGGGAGTGGTGAAGTCCGCCTACACCACGGCCAGCAAGCTCGTGGTGGTCATGCGCTACTCCAGCGATCAGGCCGTGGACGCTTCGACCCTCAGCAGTGACGACGTCCGCCTCACCGGCCCCAACGGCTACAACGAGCTCGGCCAGTTGATCCAGGTCGTGCCCCAGGCCAACGGCGAGGTGCTGGGCGTGTACCACTTCCACGCGCCGGACATCACCTGGGACTACCGCACCGACAACGGCGCGTACGTGCTGAGCGTCGAGCCCGGCGCGGTGCGCGAGGTGAACGGGGGAGATGGGAGCGTCGCCGGCAACGTGCGCACGTTCGGCCTGTGGTTCAACAACGCGCCGGTCGTCGAGATTACGACGCCCGCGCAGATGTACGTCGGCACCGCCGTGACCGACACACTCTTCGACAACACGGACGCGGCCCGGGTCGTGGTCAAGTACACCACCCTCGAGCCCCGCAAGTACCACGGCCTGAACCACGCCATTACCGCCCGGATCACCGGCCCCAACGGCTTCTCCAGCTCGCAGCTCCTGCCTGACAACTGGACCGCCGGGCACCGCAGCATGGGTTGGGGCGATGTCACCGTTGTCGATCTGCGCTTCGCACCCCCCGGAGGCGGCTGGGACAGCACCGACAACGGCCAGTACACCATCACCGTCCTGATGCAGCCCACGGCCGGGAACCCAACCACCGAGGTCCTGTTCCAGCAGCAGCTGAACGTGAACATCGCGGCCCCGCGCGCCGAGCTCGTCAATATGGTGACCTCGTCGACCGCGATCACGGCCGTCGTGCGGTACGACGCGCCCGGAGGCGTCAACCTCGCCACGATCAGCTCCGCCGATGTCGTGCTCATCAACCGCATCAACGGCATCGGGTACACGAATTCCTGGGCAACAACCATGACCGGGACGATGGTCTCGCCCCCGGTCGCGGGCCCCAACGGCTCGGTCACCGCCATCTACCGCTTCACCGCTCCCAATGGGGAGCCCTGGCTGGGAATGGCCAACGCCTCGCTGGTGGTGAAACCGCAGGAAGTCCGCGACAACGCCAACAACCCCATCGGGGCGGCCCTGCTCAAGACCTTCTCGCTCCCGCCCGCGCTGCCCGACGTGATCAGCACCGGCACGCTCACCGCCTCGCGGACCGCGTGGGAGATCGAGGTGATCATCCGCAACCCCGCGGGCCTGATCGACACAAGCTCGCTGCGGGCGTCGAACCTGGTGGTCTCGGCGCCAGAGGGCCGCGCCACTCGCGTGTTCATGACCTCCTTCGTCACCGCGCAGGACGGCACCCTGCGCGTGCGGTACAAGATCACGATGCCCGTCAGCGGCGGCTGGCTGCCCAGCGGCGAATACACACTGGCGCTCGCGCCCAACAGCATTTCGCAGGGCTTGGCCGGCTACCTGCCCGCCACCACGCTGGGAACGTTCAACATGACGTTCTAATGGCCCGAGGGGCGGGCGGGGGCCCGGGCTGCCTGTGGGGGCCCTCCCGGCCTACCGTCCCCTCCTTATGGCCATTCTCGTCAATGCCGACACTCGCGTTATCTGTCAGGGGATTACTGGCTCCTTCGGGGCCGTACACACCAAGGGGTGCCACCTCTACGGCACCAAGATGGTGGGCGGCGTCACCCCCGGCAAGGGCGGCACCAAGGACGAAAACGGCATCGCGATTTTCGACACCGTCGATCAGGCCGTGAAGGCGACCGGCGCCACCGCCACCATGATCTTCGTCCCCCCGGCCTTCGCGGCCGACGCGATCCTCGAGGCGGCGTACGCGGGCATCCCGCTGATCTGCTGCATCACCGAGGGCGTGCCCGTGCAGGACATGGTCAAGGCCCGCGCGGTGCTGGATGAGATGAACGCCAGCGGCAAGAAGGTCACGCTGGTCGGCCCCAACTGCCCCGGCGTCATCACCCCCGGCCCCAAGACCGGCAGCGGCGAGAGCGGCAAGGACCCCTACACCAACGCCGGCTGCAAGATCGGCATCATGCCCGGTTACATCCACACGCACATCAGCCAGGCCAAACTCGGCAAGGCCATCGGCATCGTCAGCCGTTCGGGCACGCTCACATACGAAGCCGTGTGGCAGACCAGCCAACGCGGCCTTGCCCAGTCCACCTGCGTCGGCATCGGCGGCGACCCCGTCCGCGGCTTCAACCACATCGACTGCCTCCGCGCCTTCCAGGACGACCCCGACACCCACGGCATCATGATGATCGGCGAAATCGGCGGCAGCGATGAAGAGGCCGCGGCCGCGTTCATCAAGCAGTACGTCAAGAAACCCGTCGCCGCGTTCATCGCCGGCCGCACCGCCCCCCCCGGCCGCCGCATGGGCCACGCCGGCGCGATCATCAGCGGCGGCGAAGGCACGGCGGACGCGAAGATCGAGGCTTTGCAGGCAGCGGGCGCGACGGTGGCCCTGAGTCCGGCGGACATGGGCAGTGCGATCATGAAGGCAATGAAGCTGGGTTGAGGTTTGAAGGGAAGGGAGCGAGGACGTGCACATCACGATCCAAGAGCTCAAAGACCAGTTCGACGCTTTGCTTTCGCGCTGTGAGGCAGGCGAGGAACTGATCGTTACGCGTGATGGGAAGCCTGTGGTCCGGATCAAACCGGAGCCGGCTCCTCGAACCGGCGAACGCCCGCCGCCCGGCTTGATGAAGGGCACGATCAAGTACATGTCGCCGGACTTCGACGCGCCCATGATGCTGGTGGACGATCCAGAGTTCGCGCCGAAGCCGCCCATAAACACGCCCGATGCGATGCAACGGGATGACCACCTCGGGTCTCAGGCAGAACCGCGATCCTGAATCTCTTGGTAGCCGGATGCGCCATCGGGCGGAGATGCTCCACGAAGCCATAACGAGGTAATCTCGGGTCGCCAACGACACGGTCCTATGGTTTCCCATCGATGAGCACTTCCGCCCAAACCCCGGACCCCAAGCCGCGAGCGTACGAGAACTTGTCTCGCGCACCCGTAGTCGAGGCCGTACTTGAGATTCGGTGCCGCGCTGTTGACGCACTCTGGGATGAGCAGAAAATCACTGCGGAGTTGGCGAAGCGCCTGCCAGACTATCCCGACCAGACGGCACATCGTCCCACCGGTGTTCCGATCCGGTTCTCTTTCCAGTTCGGCAACGCATCCCCGGTTGACGTACCGGCGCAAGGCCAGCCCGAGACGCCGCCTTGGATGGGAGTCCGAGCGACCAATGGCAAAAACCTGACCGCGAGCTTCTTTCTGGACCGCTTCTACTTCAGTCGCCTGACGCCATATTCCAGTTGGGATGAGTTTTCTACGGAAGCCTTGCGGCTTTGGGCGATCCATCGTGAGCTTACCGGCGTAGAGGTGGTCGAGAGGATCGGGGTGCGATTCGTGAATCGCATCGAGGTCCCCCGGAAGGCTGAGCCTGTCGATCTTTCGGACTACTTTGTTGGGGTAGGTGACCGCACTATGCCCCACCCGGTGACCAGTTTTCTGTTCCGGCTCGGGTACGCGGTGAAAGATGAGCCTTATGGTGTAAGCGTGGTGAGAGCAATCAACCCGCCCCCGCTACCACCAACGTTGGCCACGATCCTGATTGTGGATGTTGACGCCTTCTGTCACGTGCCCACGGGCCCTGGGTCCGATACCATACATGGCCATCTCATTCGACTGAGGCAGTTGAAGAACGAGGGGTTCTTTAGCAGTCTGAGCGAAAGGGCGATAGCACTATGTCGATGACCCCAATCATGGTCGCCACGGTATCGGGACTCTTGGCCGGGACTGGCTCGTCTGCAACGGGAACCGATGGCCTGTTCGTTGACGAGCAGACGGCGGAAGTGGCCGAGGGCCTCAGTCGTACCGAATCCGTAGGTCACGGGTCTACCTGGCTCGAACTGGAGCGAGTGGTCGGATCCTGTGGTCACGATGGGTGGGACGGGTACGGAGCGACCGCGATTTCTGGGTATTCACTCACAGTCGCGGCGCGGCTGCTCTTTGTTCTACCCATCGGTGTCACGGCCCCTACGGTGAGCGTCGATCCTGACGGCGAAGTTTCCTACGAGTGGTACACCTCTGCATCGCGTGTGCTTTCCGTCAGCGTCGGTGCGGACGGCATGCTGCACTATGCCGCTCGCGTTGGCGCATCGCGCCATCATGGCGCAGAACCGTTCCTGGGTCACTTCCCCACGGTCATTCTGGATTTGGTGCGCAAGGTCGCGTGAATGTCCGAGATTCCGCACGACGAGCAACTCGCGAGATTCCTGCATTCGGAGCACCTGCGCGCAGACAAGTCCATCAAACCAAACGCGTTCATGCCGCCGAAGTCTCTCGAACTATCGGTTACCTGCCACGCGGATGGTCTGGGACCTGATCTATGGCATCGCGGCTGGAAGGTCATGAAGACCATGAACAAGTGTCCCTTGCGGGGCCGCGCGGACCTGAGCGCGGGCCGGGTGCGCCAAGCAAGGCCGCTGGATGCCGTGCCCGCACCAATTGACGATGACGCTCACCATGCGCATGTGGTGAACTGGCCGCCCCTGGAACAGAAGCACCTTCACAAAGCCCTCGCTCTGGAATTATCTACGGCCGCAACCTTTGTGGAATGTCCGACCTCTGCCCCGCCCGGCTGACCGCAACGCTTCCCCTTCTGGCGACCCCGGCTCCTAAGCATCCCGTTGATCGCGTCGCTCAATGTGCGGCTCCTTGGCCCCCCCCGCACGTACCATCCCCCGTGCTCATCCTCACCGTCATCCAGGGCCCCGACAAGGGCCGTAAGTTCGAGCTCCCCGACCACGAGCCCCAGCTCATCGGCCGCTCCAGCGAAGCCCTCCCCATCGACGACAACGCCGTGTCGCGCAGGCACGCCGAGCTGACCCCCGACGACGGCGTCTGGTACATCCGCGACCTGGAAAGCCAGAACGGCACCTACCTCAACGGCACACGCCTGACCGAGCGCACCCGCCTCCGCCCCGGCGACCAGATCCGCACCGGCCAGACCCTCTTCGTCTTCGGCCAGGTCGTCTCGCGCGATCTCTCGGCCGTGCGCGTCGTCGGAACCAAGCGCATGGACGCGTCCATCGACCGCACGCTCCCCAGCGTGCCCATCGTCGCCGGCGGCAACGACGACAGCATCATCCTCGCCGAGCCCGAGCCCCGCGCCGCGGCCATTGACCACCTCCGCATCATCTACCGCCTCACCACGATGCTGACCACGCGCGTGATGGACCGCCAGCAGCTCCTCCAGGGCGTGATGGACCTCATCTTCGCCGAGTTCCACCCCCAGCGCGGCTGCATCATGCTCACCTCCGGCCCCGGCCAGCCCGCCACCGCCGAAGTCGTCAAGTACAAGGAAATGCCCCTCGACCCCGACGACGCCAAGATCCACGTCAGCCGCACCATCCTCCACCACGCGCTGGAAAAAGGCGACGGTGTCCTCTGCACCAACGCCATGACCGACCCGCGCTTTGCCAGCGGCGACAGCGTGCAGCGCCTCAACATCCGCTCCGCCATCTGCTCTCCCATCCGCTTCCGCGAGCGCACCTACGGCGCGATCTACATCGACAGCTCCGTCGCGAACTACACCTTCACGCAGGAGCAGCTGGCCCTCATGAACGCCATCGGCCAGCACGCGGGCCTCGCCCTCAGCAACGCCGAGCTCTACCAGCAGAAGCTCCAGGCCGAGCGCCTCGCCGCCATCGGCGAGACCGTCGCCACCCTCTCCCACGCCATCAAGAACATCCTCCAGGGCCTCCGCGGCGGAGCCGACGTCGTCGAGATGGGCCTCAACAAGAACGACCTCAAAATCGCCAAGGGCGGCTGGCAGATCCAGAAACGCAACCTGGACCGCATCATCTCCCTCACGATGAACATGCTCGCCTTCTCGCGCCAGCGCCGCGTCGAGACCTCCCTCACCCGGCTCGCGCCCATCATCGAGGACTGCGCCCAGGTGCTCGAGCCCCAGTGCGCCAGCCGCCAGATCGCGCTCATCGTGGACTCCGACCCCGAGATGCCACCGATCCCCCTCGACGCCCCGCTCATCCACCAGGCCCTCATGAACCTGCTGAGCAACGCCGTCGAGGCCGTCGAGCCCGAGGCGGGCGCGGTCACCGTCCGCACCGTCTACCGCGCCACCGGCGGCGGCAAGGACAAGCGCCACCCCGAGGTCGAGATCGCCATCATCGACAACGGCCCCGGCATCCCCGAGAGCAAAAAACCCTGGGTCTTCGAGCCCTTCGCCACCACCAAGGGCGCCCGCGGCACCGGCCTGGGCCTCGCCGTCGCCAAACGCGTCGTCGAAGAACACGGCGGCACCATCACCCTCGACTCCATCGAAGGCCGCGGCTGCACATTCCGCGTCACTCTGCCCGCGGACGCGGGTGCGGCGATCGATCCCTCGGCGACCACGGCCCGATAGCATGCCGACGAGGAGGACCGAATCATGGCAAACAAGTGGAGCGACCTCAAGGCCAAGCTCAGCCCTGAAGCCCGTGCAGAGGTGGACGCGCGAGTGAAGCAGACTCTCGCAACCGAGCAGTTGCGCAGCTCTACGGCCGCGCCCGCCTCCACACCACCCCCGCCACCACCACCACCGTCATCACCCCATACCACGGCATCGCGTACCGGTCCGACCCCGTGAACACCAGCAGCGGCACCGCCACCATGTGCGCGATCAGGATCACCCCCATCGCCGCCATCCCCAGCTCCCGCAGCCGCACCAGCCGCACGATCGCCAGCAGCATCAATGCCGCGATCCCCGGGCGCACGAACAGCCACGCGTTGTACCACCACCGCACTACGCCCGCCTGAGGCGACTTCGACACATCGCCGATCGGCACCATCGCCCGCTCGAAGATCCCCTGCGCCTTCTTCGGGAACGCCTTGATGTCGATCAGGTAGTTCGTGTCCCCGTACTTCGACGAGTGCGAGTCGTCGCCCATCAGCGAGCCCGACAGGAAGTACGGGTCGCCGTGGAAGTACGCCGGCGTCGCGGCGGGCCAGCCGAACATCGAGCCGATCGCCCGCGGCACCAGATTCACATACCCATCCGCACGCCGCGCCGCCGACTCGCGCCACAAGAGCCCGCACCGGTAATCAATCTGCGCCCACTCCGCGAGCCCCGCCGGCGCGGGTGGCGCATCCCACTTGTGCGAGTGCTGCGGCAGGTCCCACCAGCTGAACCGCCGCGCCTCGCACTTGGCCCGCACCTCCGCGAACTGCGCGTACGTGAAGAACCCGGACTGGTTCCAGTCCATCACGCCGTTCTCCCACCCCCACACCTCGCGGTTCCAGTCGCTCCCGACCGTCACCGCGGGCGTGTCGAAGTGCTTCGCGTTGAACACCACGATCGGCGCCATGCACCCCGTGAACACCGCCCCGCACAACACCGCCGGCCCCAGCTGCCGCCAACCAACATACAGCACCGTGATCGCCGCGAGCGCGAGCGGCCCCAGCACCCCGAACACCTGGATATTCGGCCGCGTGTAGCACGCCGCGGCCAGCGCCAACGCCAACCCCACCGCCCACACCCACGCCGACCCCCGCCCACTCCGCACGCGATCCACACACCCCAGGAACAGGTACGCCGACAACATCACAAACAGCGTGACCTGCGCCTCGGTCAGCAGCGTCCGCTGCCAGATGAACAGCCCCGGATCCACCGCGACCAGAATCGCGGCCACATACGGCCACGGGTGCGCCACCCGCCCGCGCAGCATCCCGAACGCCATGAGCGGCCACAGCATCCCCATCACCATCTGCGCCCACGCAACGCCCGCCGCGTAGTCGGCCATCCACGCATAAAACGGCAGGATCAGCACCGCATATCCCGGCAGCCGCCACCCGTCGAAGTGCTCGAAGTTGCCGTTCTCGTGGACGAGGTACGCGTGCAGGATGTACGCCGTGCTGTCGCCGGAAATGAGCATCGGCGCCCACGTCGTCAGCCAGATGGGAATCCCAACGCCCGTGACGATCGCCGCGAGAGCCCACCAACGCTGCCCACGGCAGCGCTTGCCGGCAGTGCGACTCGCACGTTCCGCGACCCGATCCATCCACTTCGCGACAATCGCCAGCAGCGCAATCAGAGCCCACCCAATCCCCATCGCCATCGCGCTCACCACCAGCACCGGCACCTGATACCACCACGCCGGCCCCGAGCACGCGAAGTACACGCCGCCGTCCCCCGCCTCGGTCTTCACAGAGACCGGCAGCCGCATCGACGCACTCGCACCATCCAACGATGACGCACTCGCGCCCGACGCACTCGATCCAACCTCAACCCCACCCTCAACCCGCGCCGCACCCAGCCGCGTCCGCCGCACCTGCACGCCCAGGATCGAGTCATCAACAAACGCCTCGCTCACCGTGACCTTCGCGCCCGCCGGCCCGCCGACCCACCGCAGCCCCACATCGCTGATGTCGTAGTTCGCAATCCGCACCCGCAAAACCGGCGTCTGCGGGTCCGAGATCACGCCCCCCGGCGCCACGCCCTTGCCATGGCCCAGGTCAATCCAGTGCCCGTTCCGCTCCGCCCCCCGCGCCGGCCCCCAGTCCATCACCCACACCGGCCCGACGTTCTCCATCTTGACGCGCAGCTCCAGGTCCCGCGTCACGCTCCACCCGCGCAGGTACAGGAACAGCGCGAGCGTACACAGCACCCAGACACCCGTCTGGACGCGCACGCTGCGGATCCATCCCTCCATCCGATCAATCAACGCCATGGACCTCAGCCTGCTCGCGGTTCGTGAGGGGCCACGCCTCAGGCGATGGTCACGCTCTTATCCAGGTACACATCCTGGATCGCGTTCAGCAGCGCCACGCCCTCCTTCATCGGCCGCTGGAACGCCTTGCGGCCGCTGATCAGGCCCATGCCGCCCGCCCTCTTGTTGATCACGGCCGTCTTCACCGCGTCCTGCGTGTCGCTCGCGCCCTTGCTTTCGCCGCCCGAGTTGATGAGCCCGATCCGCCCGCTGTAGCAGTTGAGCACCTGGTAGCGGCAGAAGTCGATCAGGTTGCCGCCCTGGCCCGTCTCGTCGCTGCCCGAGAGGTCGGTGTACACGCGCTTGTCGAACTTGCCGTAGCTGCTGCCGCCCATGTTGAGGGCCGCGTAGCCGCCGTTGTTGGTGGGCAACTTCTGCTTGATGATGTCCGCGTGGATCGTGACGCCCAGGTGGTTGGCCTGGCCTGTGAGGTCCGCGCTCGTGTGATAGTCCGTGCTCTTGCCGTCCGCGCCCTTCACCTTGAACCCGTTGCTCCGCAGGTAGCACCACAGCACCGTCACCATGCCCAGGCTGTGCGCCTCCTCGAACATCGCCGACACTTCCTGGATCTGCCGCCGGCTCTCCGGGCTGCCGAAGTAGATCGTCGCACCAACCGCCGCCGCGCCCATCTCGTACGCCGTGCGGATGCTGCCGTACAGCGTCTGGTCGAACGTGTTGGGATAGCTCAGGATCTCGTTGTGGTTGAACTTGACGAGGAACGGGATCTTGTGGGCATACTTCCGCGCCACTGACCCCAGCACGCCGAACGTCGAAGCCACGGCGTTGCACCCGCCATCGATCGCCAGCTTCACAATGTTCTCGGGGTCGAAGTACGCCGCGTTGGGCGCAAAGCTCGCCCCCGCCGAGTGCTCGATCCCCTGGTCCACCGGCAGGATCGAGAGGTACCCCGTGCCCGCCAGCCGCCCCGTGTTCAGAATTTGGTTGTAGCTCCGCAGCACCTGTGGTGAGCGGTCCGTGTTCACCATCACCCGGTCCACAAAGTCCGGCCCCGGCAGGTGCAGCGTGTTCCGCGGCACCTTGCACTCATACCGCAGCAGCGAATCAGCCTCGGAGCCCAGAAGGGAGCGGATATCAGTCGTCGGGGCGGCAGTGGGGGGCATCAGCGTGTTCCTTTGAGCCCGCCGGAGGGCGGGGTCGCGATCATAGGTTCTGAACTCACCGTAGGGCTCCCCGAGCCCGACCCTTGGCCCCCTCTGAGGCGCGAGCCCAGCCCGTACACGATCACCAGCATCATCAGCGGGTAGTACGGGGCCGCGTACCGATACTCCGCGGCATACGTCAACACCGGCACCCCCACGATATTCCCCAGCACCACCAACCCCAACGCCGCGACCGCCCACTCGCGCCGCACGATCACCCGCGCGAGCGCGAACAGAAACGCCACCGCCAGCACCGCCCGCAGCCACCGCCACAGGTTGAACCACGCGCCATACACCCGCGCCACCGGATCGCGGTACAGCCACCCCACATCATGGATCGAGCGCTGCAGCGTCTCCTGCATGTCGGGCGGGAAGCGGGTGATCGGGAAGTCAAAGTTCGTCCACGTCCGGTGGTTGTCCCGCCCGCGCAGCTGCGTGAACACGGCCCACGTCCCGCGCACGCCGTAGTACGGCTCCGTGATCGGCACCCCCAGCAGGATCGTCATCGCCTGCAGTTGCCGCAGCGTGAACTCGGGCCCGTTGCGCGCGAGCGCCTCGTCCACCAGAGCGCCCGAGCGGACCTCCTGCGACAGCCACCGGCCCGCACCCTGCGGCACCGGCACGGTCTTCGTCTTCGCCAGCCACTCCATCACATCCCAGTCCGTCAGCACCTCAGCCCGCAGCTTGTCGCGAAGGGCCCGGAACTCCGTGAAAGACAGCGTGCCGGACTGGTTCCAGTCCGTCGTCCCGTTCTCCCAACTGAAGAGCGAGCGTGTGAAGTCGCGCCCGACCGCAAACGTGAACCTGCCGTGGTTCTGCTGGTTGATCATGAACAGCGGCAGCATGACGACAAACGTCCCGACCGCCACGGGCACCGCCGCCGCGAGGAGTGACCACTGCCGTCGCACCACCCCGCACCACACGATGCTCGCGATCAGAACCGCGGGCACCACCTGGTTGTTCCCCCGCACCACGCACGCCGCCCCGAACACAAGGCCCAATATCAACCCCACACCCACCGCGCGCCACACACCCAGCCGCTCCCCGACCCGGTCCACCACCCGCAGGAACAACCACGCCGCGAGCACGATCAGCAGCCCCGACAGCGTCTCGGGCATCAGCACCCGCTGCCACCCCATCAGCACCGGGTCCACCGCGATCGCAATCGCCGCGACCGTCGCCCACCGCCCACCCACCCGCCTCCGCAGCATGTCGAACACGACCAGCGGCGTCGCAATCGCCATCGCCGCCTGCACCACTCCGATGGTCACCGCGTAGTCCGTCGTGCGCGCCATCGCCCCCGCGATCATCATCGCGTACCCGGGCAGCCGCCACCCGTCGAAGTGCATCATCGAGTCGGTCTTCAGCAGCAGGTGCGCGAACCAGACGTAGGCCGTGGAATCGGCGAGCAGGAACATCGGCGCCCACAGGGCGAGGAATACGGGAATCCCAATGGTCGGCACGAGCAGCGCCGCCATCCGCCTGCGCCTCGAACCAACCCCGCTCATCGTCGGCAGCGCCGCCATCCGCTCCAACCATCCGTCGTACCGCCGCACCAACCCAACCACCACCCACGCAACGCCAACTAATCCAACCGCGGCCGCACCAAGCTCTGCCGCCCCCGGCCACCACGTGGCATTCGCGATAGGCGGCAATGCTCCGAACTCGACAACAGAT
>Ga0208492_1000178_pt1 | contig 62427 bp, 43 predicted proteins | sample Subbioar_CSW14AB_FD_184820 | JGI IMG/M metagenome (GOLD analysis project Ga0208492, IMG submission 184820) | Serpentinite rock and fluid subsurface biosphere microbial communities from McLaughlin Reserve, California, USA - CR12Mar_CSW14AB (SPAdes) | ecosystem: Environmental > Terrestrial > Deep... | reverse complement strand
GCCGCCGCTCCGCCTACGGCTCCGCGACGCCGCAGCCGATGCGCTCCAATCCGATCGTCAGACGGGGTCCCTTTTGCAATCCTATCCGGGGTCCCGTTCCGGCGCCGTTTGACAAAAATCCATCGCCCAGACAACGTTGCGTTGAACAGCCGGCTGGCGATCGCCTCGCAGCTTGGCTTTGACCTTTCGCTTCGGCGACTTGTTCCGCAATTGCAGGCCTTCCTGGCGCTAGAGACGGTAGATGCGCTTTGGGTTCACACGCCAGCCGTCGCGACGCAGCAGCACCGTGATACGCCTGTAGCCATAGCGCACCCGCGTTGCCGCGATCTCCTTGATCTTCTGCTTCAAACCGGCCTGATCGGGGCGGCGCGCCTTGTAGTGGTAACTCGAACGCTCCGCTCTCAGCACTGCGCAGGCGCGACGTGCGGAGACCTTCCAGATCTCCCGCAGCTTGTCGTCCAGCTCACGCCGCCGACCAGGCCCTAGAGCTTTCGCCGAATAACATCTTGCAACATCTCCTTGTCGAGCGAGAGATCTGCCACGATCCGCTTCAGCCGGCTGTTCTCCTCTTCGAGCTGACGCAGCCGCTTCATCTCGGACGGCATCAAACCAGCGTACTTCTTCCGCCAGTTGTGGAACGTCGCTTCCGAGATGCCTGCCTTGCGGCACACCTCGCCGATCGCCGCTCCCTCTTCAGCCTGCTTGAGAATGAAGGCGATCTGCGCTTCCGAAAACTTCGACTTCTTCACGTTCGAACTCCCGTCATGGCCCAAGGCTTCATAACTGGAATCTTCCAGCTCCACCCGGTCCAGTTTTCGGGAAGCAGGTCAGCATTAGCGCTTGGAAATCTGATGTTGCACCTACGGGCCAAGCCCCCAACGCCTTTGAGAACCGAGGTAGACTTCGATCTGATTTCCGACGTTCTTCAACCTTAGCTTCAGATCGATCACGCTCGCTCCTCGATCGTTGGCCACGACGAGTCCCTCAAAACCAATGCGCTCACCAGCTGCCCCCGTGAGTCGTCACGGTTACTCTTGGTTGCGTACACTGCCACTTGTAGACGTTGGGAGCAGGCCAAGGCGTTCGGTGCCGTGACCGGCATTGCGCAGTGGCTGCCACCACCAGTCGTTATTGAGGAACCACAGCACCGTGCGTTCTATGCCCGTTTCGAATGTCTCGTTGGCGCGCCATCCTAACTCCGTTTCCAGCTTCGTCGCGTCGATAGCGTAGCGGCGGTCATGTCCGGGTCTATCCTTGACGAACGTGACAAGCCCACGTCGTGGCGTCCCGATTGGAGCGTGGCGGTCGAGCAGGTCACAGACATGATGTACGACATCAAGATTCTTTCGCTCGTTCCGACCGCCGACATTGTAGGTCTCCCCTACGCGTCCGTTCTCAACGATTGAGATCAACGCTCGTGCGTGATCTTCAACATAGAGCCAGTCGCGTACGTTCGTTCCGTCGCCGTAAACCGGCAGTTCCTTGCCCTCTAGCCCGTTGAGGATGATCAGCGGGATCAGCTTCTCGGGCAGGTGGTAGGGCCCATAATTGTTCGAGCAGTTGGAGATGATCACAGGCAAGCCGTAGGTGTGACCCCACGCGCTCACGAGGTGGTCCGAAGCGGCCTTGCTGGCCGAGTAAGGCGAGCGTGGATCGTAGGCCGTGTCCTCACGGAAAAGGCCGGTAGAGCCGAGCGAACCGTAAACTTCATCGGTCGACACATGAAGAAATCGGAACGTGTCTTTTCGTCTTACGGGCAAGCTATCCCAGTATCCTCGCGCTGATTGCAGCAGGCGGAATGTGCCCACAATGTTCGTCTCTATGAATGCACCGGCTCCAGTGATCGAACGGTCGACATGGCTTTCGGCGGCCAAGTGAAAGACCGCGTCAGGCTCAAACTCGGCGAGGACCGCGCTCATGAGTGCGTCGTTGCAAATGTCCCCTTCACAGAAGGCGAAACTTGGATTGCTGTCGATGTCGCGTAGCGACGACCGGTTCCCGGCATAAGTTAGCTTGTCGACCACCATGACCTGGTGGCCTTGTTTGATCGCTAGTCGCGCCACAGCGGAACCGATGAAGCCCGCGCCTCCGGTCACAATCATCCGCATGGTGAACAGACTCTCCCGAAACCGACTGGGCCTCTAGGGTCTAGCGCGGCCCCGCGATCGGTCAACAGCAGCGTCCAGCGCTCAGATTAGCGCGAGGCTTCCAATGTAATCGGCATAGGTCCGCTGCAGGCTGTCGGAGAACGAGCTGGCCGGCGCCAATCCTAGCGCGGCGAGGCGCGATGCATCGAGAACGCGGCGGCGTGCGCCCTCAGGTTTCGACCCGTCGAACACCAGCCGGCCAGTGTAACCCACCACCGTTGCGATCGTTGCCGCAATTTCCTTTATTGATATCTCCCGCCCCGTCGCTAGGTTGATGGTGCTGTCTACCGGACCGGCGACCTGAGCTAGGCCAAGCATCGCTGACGCAGCGTCTTCGACAAAGATCAGGTCTCTCGTCGCGTCTCCCGTCCCCCACACGACGACCTCGGAATCGCCGGCGGCCTTCGCCGCGTGGATACGGGCAATCAGCGAGGCCACCACGTTGGACCGTGACGGATCGTAGTTCTGTCCCGGGCCGAAAATGTTGGTGAGTAGGATAGCCGTGTAGTCCAGCCCGTCCTGCGCGCGGACGGCTCGGCAGAAGCGGAGACCGAGTTCCTTCGCTGCAGAATACCCAGCGTGGCTGGGCTCCGGCCGGCCCGTGCCGGCGTCCGATTCGCGGCAAGGCACTTGGGCGGTGGTCGGGTAGATGGCGCCGGAGCAGCAGTACAGCAGGCGAGGAACCCGCGCGCGCCTCGCCGCGCCGATCGATGCGATCGCTATGCGTGCATTGTCTTCCAGCATATCCGCGGGCGAGGCGATGTTTACGTGAACGCCAGCATTGCGTGCTGCGCAGATAATGAGGACGTCTGGGTTCGTCTTATCAAGCCAGGCCATGACTGCCCGCTCGTCACGGGCATCGACCTCGGCGGACCTGGTGGCCGACAGCTTGATCCCGCGCGCCCGGGCTTGTCGTGCAATCTCCGAACCGAGCAGCCCGCCGGCTCCCAGGAGGCCGACCTGCATCGCATCCCTGCTCATCAACCGCGCACCGCCATTTCTCAAACCGGTGCAACCTTCTTGGCGCAGGCGAGACGCTCGCTCAAGTGCTGGCGGGAAGGAGCGTCTCGCGGCGGAGCGCTTGGAGCCCTATGGCGAGGGAGCCCGCGAAGGTTGCGTTTGCGAAGTCGGGATGGACAAACAACTCTTCGGCGCGTGCAAGCGGCCAGAGAGCCACCTCGATTCTCTCAGTTGGATCGTTGGCCGGCGTGCCAGGCTCGGCGTTGGTGAGCAGCACAGTGTGCAGCCGGTTGGTGTAGCGCAGTGTGTTTGGCGAAAAGGAGCGAAGAGCACGCGCGTCGCTGGACACGTAGCCGGTTTCCTCCCGAAGCTCACGACGCGCTGCCGTCACCGGATCCTCCAGCGCATCCAAGCGTCCCGCAGGCAACTCGAGTGTGACCCCCTGGTACCCATGGCGGTACTGCCGCACCAGCACTAGTTCTTGCCGCCGAGTCAGGGCCACACAGGCCGCGATGTCGGCAGTTTCGATAACGTAGAATGGGTCTATCGCAACACCTTCTGCAGTCTCGCACGAATCTGCACGCAAGCGCAGCCAACGGTCGTCAACAACGAGGCGAGATGACCGGACGCGCCATCCCGGAAGACCGTCACTCATTCGGACCTCCTTGTGGTCGAGGGCTCGGCCGCCCTCAGGCCGCGTTACGCTTCACCTGCCGTTCGACCCACTCGTAGGTCTTCTCGAGACCTTTCCGCAGGGGCTGGCTCGGCGCCCAGCCGAGCTTCTCATTGATCAGCTTGTTATCCGAGTTGCGGCCCCGCACGCCGAGCGGTCCCGGGATGTGGTTGAGCTCGATCTTCTTGCCGGCGATGTCGGCGACAACGTTGGCGAGCTGGTTGATCGTCACCATCTCGTCCGAACCGATGTTGAACGGGCCCGTCTCGTTGGAGCGTGTCAGGCGGATGGTTCCTTCGACGCACTCGTCAACATAGAGAAAGGACCGCGTCTGCTTCCCGTCGCCCCAGATGTCGATGGCATCGCCGGACTTGGCACGCGCGATCTTGCGGCACATGGCGGCAGGTGCCTTCTCGCGGCCGCCATCCCACGTGCCCTCGGGTCCGAAGATGTTGTGGTAGCGTGCGACACGCGCCTCCATTCCTCGGCAGCGGCCAAAGGTGAGGTAGAGGCGTTCAGAGAATAGCTTCTCCCAGCCGTATTCGCTATCTGGGGCGGCGGGGTACGCGGAACCCTCTGCGCAGTTCGGATTGTCAGGATCTTCTTGGTTGTAGGCTGGGTACATGCACGCCGAGGAAGAGTAGAAGATCCGGCTTATGTTGCGCTTGTAGGCGGCGTCCAGGACATTGAGATTGATCGTCGCCGAATTGTGCATGATGTCGGCGTCATTCTCGCCCGTGAATATAAAGCCTGCGCCGCCCATGTCGGCGGCGAGTTGGTAAACCTCGTCGAATTTGCGATCAATCACGTTCTTGACCGTCCACGGATCACGCAAGTCGCCGACGGCGAAGTCATCAGCTTCCGTATCCGCGTATTCGTTGAACTTGAGGTCCACGCCCCTAACCCAGAAGCCATCGCGTTTCAGCCTCTTGACGAGGTGACCACCAATGAATCCGCCCGCCCCGCACACCAACGCCGTTTTCATTTAACCCTCAGTTGCTAATGGCTTCCCGTCCCACAGCCGATATGTTTTCGGCGTAGATCAGTCAACGGCCAACGGCGGGAGATGCGACCACATTTCGGCGGCAGATCCTCTGCGCGGGTCCACCAGCGCCAGCGCCAGTGCTAGGTATCCGCAATCTTCCGTAGATAGCTGTCATAGGACGTGTTTCCGCTAGCGAGCGAGATGAGTTGTTGGCGTGTAATATAGCCCCTGCGAAACGCGATCTCGTCGGGAGACGCGACGAGAAGCCCGGTCCGCTCTTCTACCACCTTGATGAACTGGCCAGCGTCGTAGAGTGCTGCTGGCGTTCCGCTATCGAGCCAGGCAAAACCCCGCCCAAACTTGACCACTCGCAGCGCGTCGCGCGCGAGATATGCGCGGATGACATCGGTTATCTCAAGTTCCCCCCGCACTGACGGGCGCATCCCGCGCACGATATCCGGCGCTGACTGGTCAAAAAAGTAGAGGCCTGTCACCGCGAAGTTGGAGCGCGGCGCGGCGGGCTTCTCTTCGATGTCAACGGCCCTTCCGGCCTTGTCAAACTCTACCACCCCGAAGGCCCGCGGGTCGGCCACCTCGGTCGCAAAGATCGTTGCCCCCTCGTTCTTCTTCAGGGCTGCCTGGAGTCTGTACTGCAAACGGTCCGAGTGAAAGATGTTGTCGCCCAGAGCCAGTGCCGCGCTGCATCCGGCCAGCGCCTTCTCAGCGATGAGGAAGCACTCGGCGATGCCGCGTGGCTCTTCCTGCCGCAGGTATTCCAGGCTCAGCCCCCATTGCGATCCGTCGCCCAGCAGCTGTTGAAACAGCGGCAGGTCCGATGCGTGTGAGATGACAACGATCTCCCGCAAGCCGGCGAGCATCAGCGTGCTGAGCGAGTAATAGATCATCGGCTTGTTGTAGACCGCTAGGAAATGCTTGTTCACCGCACGTGTCAGTGGATGGAGGCGGGTACCATTCCCTCCGGCGAGCAAGATTCCTTTCCACTTCACTGGCATCTAGTCTCGCCCGATTCCGGCAAGACCCACTCGGAGCCGTTTCGGTGCGCATCCGTTCCACGATTTGCTATAACACCCTTCGATTGTCTCGCTCAGCCCTTCGTCAATCGACTTCAGCAACCGCCATCCGGAATCGCGCCGGGGCTTACAAGGGTGGGTGGTATAACGATTGTCGCCGCGGGTACGGTCCTCTGCTAAGACGATCTCCTTTCCGACGGGCGCGCCGTCAGCGGGGGCGCGCGTAGCGTCTAAAGGAAGACAGCCAGAAGGCCCCCGGTCGATATTGGAGAACTCAACCCTGTCTGTCGGGATTCGGACGAAACGGAACCGGTCCGGATCAGGCAGATTTGCGGCATGACCCAACGCTGCCTTCCGCATCGTGAATGCTCCCGTGACTTTGGTTTTCGCGATGACCGAAGCGCCACCGATTGAGCGCTCCAAATGGGTTTCGGCAGCCATGTCGAACACCATGGCCGGCTGACAAGCCCGGGACGTCGCCGCAACCACGGCATCCCGGTTGGTGATGTCCGCCATTATCGGCCTGTGGTCCGGACTGTGTGCAGTCTCAGGAAGGTTGCGCCGGCTGACAGCACCAGGTAGCGCGCCAAGCGCAAGCAACCGCATGCAATTGCGCAGAAACTGGCGTACTAGCGCTGACCCCATCAAGCCAGCGCTCCCGGTCAAAAGCATGTTCGCGCTGCCTTCCCTCAATCGGCCGGGTGCACCACTCCGCGTGAATGTCATGCTATCACGTGCGGCTTCGGTGTTTCTCCGGTTGCCGCTGTTGCCTCGAACTCAAGCAACCCGGCTCAACCTCATCCAAACAACCCCGATCTGTCCGTTCCCGGCGGGGCCGGGATGGGCCCAGTTGCCGAGGATGCCGATATGAACAGCTACGGTGCCCTCAGGCATTTGAAGATCAACGTGACCTTTACGTATCTTCTCCGACACTTTGATCGGCCGCTGTTGTTTCCACCAATCTAGCACATTGCCTTTCTCGTCACGCGGAACTGGACCTATGAAAAAGTTGTTCGGCAGGCCGTTCTTGGAATCCTGCAGCGCCTTTACCTGGAACTCGCAGCGGTAAACCAAGCCCGGTTTGGTAGCGATCTTGTCACGCGATATGAGGCCGACGAAGGGCCCGATTTTCAAAATACCCTTCTTGACGACATCGCCTGCTGAATGGTCTTCGGTCGTCATCATCGAGGTTGCGCCCAACTTCGAGAAGTCCAGCGTTAGCTCATTGACAGCGGCGGTCGCAGCCGAGGGCGCCGCAGCCGGCTTCCCCTTTGCTACAGGGGTCTGCTTCTTGAACAGCATACTCTGGAACCTCTCACCAATTTGCAGAGCAGACGCCCCAAACCCAGCTTGTCGACAATGATCACCATAGTAGTGGCGGTGCGGTCCGCCAACCCGTGCCTCGACGTCCCCAGCAACACTCATCACTTAGCATTTGGCTCTGAATGCAGACAACCACCAGAGTCGGCAATGCGGGTGGCGCGCTCAAGGAGATACCAAGCGGCCGGCTAGGCATCATGCGATATCGCCCTCATCAGGTTGCCAAACGTCGCGGCCGTGGGCCGGCCAACATGGTAACCTTGCCCTCTTTGAACTGGTCGTCTAGGTGACTGTGGACATCAAAGGTGCCACGTCCGATCAGGTGCCGGTTTGGTAGGAGGGGGGGGCTGGATGAAAGTTGTGCTGCTCGCTGGCGGCCTCGGGACCCGGATTTCGGAAGAAACCGGCATTAAGCCAAAGCCTATGATCGAGATCGGCGGACGGCCACTACTGTGGCACGTCATGAAAATCTATAGCCATTTCGGACACAACGATTTTATCGTTTGTCTTGGCTACAAAGGATACGTGATCAAGGAATACTTCGCGAATTACTTTCTCCACATGTCGGACGTCACTGTCCACGTCGCCGAGAACCGACTTGAAGTACATCGCGAGACGGCGGAGCCTTGGAAGATCACGTTGGTCGACACGGGCGAGGCGAGCATGACGGGGGGGAGGATCAAGCGCATCCTCCCATATGTCGCTAACGACGATGTCTTCGCGCTTACTTACGGTGATGGCCTCTCCGACATCGACATCAACAAGGAGCTGGCCTTCCATCGCGCCCACGGGAAGCTTGCGACTCTCGCCGGGGTGCGGCCCACCCAGCGGTTTGGGATGCTGGGGCTTGATGGCGACCGTGTGACGCGGTTCGAAGAAAAGCCAGTCGAGCAGTCTGGCGGCCGGATCAACGCGGGGTTTTTCCTGCTCTCGCCTGCCGTAGGCGACCTCATCGAAGGTGACAAGACGGTCTGGGAGCGCGAGCCGCTCGAGGCCCTCGCGATCCGGGACCAACTTCGCGCGTACCAGCACGATGGCTTCTGGTACGCGATGGACACGCTCCGAGATAAAACGTACCTCGAACAGGAATGGGCCAGTGGAAAGGCCCCTTGGAAGCTTTGGTAGCCGGTCTGATCGGCGTATTCGCCAACAGAGGCTTTGATACGAGTAGAGGCGGAGTTTTCAAGTGACAGGCACATCAGCAAGGCCCACCAAGGTGCCGAGGACTGAAGCTGAGTTACGCTCGCAAATCATGTCCTTGGTCGAGGAGTATTGCGATGTGCGACACGCCCCCAAGTTGTTTGATCCAGGAGTCTCCCCCGTAAACGTGTCCGGCCGCGTTTTCGATTCTTCGGATGTGAAGTCGCTGATCGATTCAGCGTTGGAATTCTGGCTTACCACCGGCCGTTTTAACTCGCAGTTCCAAGGAGAACTCGCAAAGCGTATTGGCGCTCGCTACGCGCTGACTGTGAACTCTGGTTCGTCGGCCAATCTCTGCGCGTTCGCCGCACTGACCTCACATACGTTGGAGGAGCGCCAAGTCATGCCGGGCAGCGAGGTGATTACGGCAGCCACAGGTTTCCCGACAACGGTGAACCCCGCGATGATGTGGGGGATGGTCCCGGTCTTCATCGATGTCGACATCCCGACCTACAATATCATCGTCGATCGGGTCGAAGAGGCGATCACCGAAAAGACGAGGGCGATAATGGTCGCTCACACGCTGGGCAACCCGTTCGAGGCGGACCGGCTGGCGGAGATCGCCGAAAAGCACAATCTCTGGTTGATCGAAGATTGCTGTGATGCGCTCGGCGGCACGCTCAACGGGAAGAACGTCGGCACATTCGGCGACATGGGTACGTTGAGCTTCTATCCCGCCCATCACATCACCATGGGCGAAGGCGGGGCAGTGTTCACCTCCAACCCCAAGCTGCGCCGCGCGGTCGAGACGTTCCGCGACTGGGGCCGCGACTGCTATTGCGATCCTGGCCAGGACAACACCTGCAAACGCCGCTTCGACTGGCAGCTTGGCGACCTGCCCTATGGTTACGACCACAAGTACATTTACTCTCACCTCGGCTACAACCTAAAGATCACTGACATGCAGGCAGCCGTCGGCGTCGCGCAGCTCGAGCATCTCGACGGGTTCGTCGCCGCGCGCCGGCGGAATTTCAACGCGCTCAAGACCGGTCTCGAGGGCCTCGAGGAATTCCTAATTCTGCCGGAAGCCACGAAGGGCAGCGATCCGTCCTGGTTTGGCTTCCCGCTCACAGTGCGCGAGGGCTCGCCCTTCACGCGCGACCAACTGGTGCAACGCCTTAATGAGCGCAAGATCGGCACACGGCTTCTGTTCGGCGGCAACCTGATCCGGCAGCCCTACATGAAGGGCCGTAATTTTCGCGTTCACGGGCCGACCACAAACAGCGACCGCATCGTGGACGGCACGTTCTGGATCGGCGTCTATCCTGGCCTCGGTGAAAACGAGATTGGCTACATGCTTGAAACCATCAGCGACTTCTGCAAGAGGCCGGCCTGAAGGGGGCGAGGCTGCCCGGCTCCCGCAAAATGTCAGAGAAACAAGCGTGAACCCGGCCCTGCCGTATTACGGGATGCTGTTGCTGTCGATCGCGATGGCTGCCGGTGCCCAGTTGCTCTGGAAGCGCGGGGCCGCGATCGCGGCCGAAGGCGGCCAAGCCGTCAGCATGTTTCTCTCACCTTGGATCCTCATCGGCTTCGGGATCTACGGCCTGTCAGCAGCGATCTACGTGCTGGCTCTGCGCAAGATCCCGCTTGCTGTCGCCTATCCCTCGATCGCACTGGGATACGTCGTCGTGGTGATTGCATCCTGGCTTCTGTTCGGCGAGGCGCTGACGCTTGCACGCATGGGTGCGCTGGTGCTGATCTGCGCGGGCGTGGCGCTGCTCTGGGTCGGGTCGTGAGCGGCGCGCTGCTGCTCTCCGGAGCGACGGGGTATCTCGGCCGCCACGCCGCGGCCCGGTTGCAGCACGCAGGCCACGCGGTCCACGCGCTCGTCCGTCCGAATTCGCCAATCGAGGCTCTGCAGGCCGCTGCGCCCGCGACGCGCCTTCACGTCTATGATGGCGGTTATCCTTCCATCGAGGCCGCAGGGAGGGCCGGCCCCTTCGAAGCCATCGTCCACATCGCCGGCGTCGGCCAGCTGGTGACACCGCCGGTAGAAATCCCTGCGCTGGTCGATGTCAGCGTTACCCTGCCTGCCTGGCTGATGGCGCTCGCCGTCTCCGGCACCGCGCCCCGCGTCGTCCTCGTCGGCAGCTACTGGGCGTGGAGCGATGGCGAGAACTCGGCGCCCAACTCCGTCTATGCCGCCGCCAAAGTCGGCGCGCGGGCGATCGCGGACCACTACGCGGCCTTCCACGGGCTCGAGGCGGTCGAGTTGGCGATGCACGACGTCTACGGTCCCAACGACGTGCGCAGGAAGCTGTTCAACCTCCTGGACGAGGCCTCGCGCACCGGGCTCGCCCTCGATATGACGGCAGGCGAACAGCGGATCGCCCCGATCCATGTGTCTGATGCATGCGCAGCCATCGAGGCGGCGCTCGTCCGCGACGCGACGCCAAGGTGTGCCTCATATGCGACTGCCGGCCCCGAAATAGTGAGCCTACGCCAGCTGGTTGCAACTTTCGAGCGCGCCACTGGCCGGAAAGTCGTCGTGAACTGGGGGGCGCTGCCTTACCCGCGCGGCCAGATAATGCAGCCTTGGATGGGTAGACCCTTGCCGAACTGGAAACCGATCATCAAGCTGGAGCAGGGGTTGCGGGAAATATTCGGGTGAGGTGAGTTGTGGGCGAGAAACCCCTAGTTAGCATCGTGACGCCGATGCTCAATGAAAGCGAGACGGTCGCGCACTACTTTGCGCGCCTCAATCCTATACTCGCGCGCCTATCCGACCGCTACGACTTCGAAATTATCATCACGGATAACCGCTCGACCGACAACACGTTCCAGCTCCTGCAAGAAGTGGCCGCCCGAGACCCGCGCGTGCGAGCGTACCGCTTCTCGCGCAATTTCGGCTACCAGCTCTCGATCTGGACCGGCTACAGTCAGGCTCGTGGCGTGGTCGCTATCGAGCTCGACGCTGACCTTCAGGATCCGCCCGAGATGATTGACGTTTTCCTCAAGCACTGGGAGGAGGGGGCCAAAATCGTCTGCGGCGTGCGAGAGAAGCGCGCCGAGAACCCGATCCTCGAAGCCAGCCGCAAGGCGTTCTACCGCTTGATCAACGCGATCTCGCCGCAGGAGCTACCGCCCGACGCTGGCGACTTCATGCTGCTCGATCGCCGCGTGCTAGACTTGCTGAAGACCACTTACGATCCCGCTATCTACATCCGTGGCCTAGTGCACTCGTTTGGCTTCAAGCGCGTGAGCGTGCCCTACCAGCGCCACGCGCGCGTTGCCGGCAACACGAAGTTCCCCTTCTGGCGTCTCGTCGCCCTCGCCATGGACGGCATCGTGCGCAGCTCCACCTTGCCCCTGCGCCTCGCATCGATCGCAGGTATCGCACTTTTCGCGACCTCTAGCCTCTTGATCCTCGGTTATTTCGTCGGGCGGCTCTTCTTCCCGATCGACTGGCCGGCGGGTTTCACGACGTTGATCGTGGTGCAGCTGCTAACGCTAGCCATGCTGGCCATGTTCCTTGGAATCATCGGCGAATACATCGCACGTATCTATGGCATCCTGAAACGCGGTCCCATGACAATCATCGACGAAATGACCGAAGGTGCTTTGTCGGGCCCGTCGGCACGCCCCCCCCTGCCGCCCGCCGCCGACGTAGACTCCGACGTCGCCGCGAATGTCGCAGATCTGCAAGCGCGGAGGGCTTGATGCTGGCAATGTCGTTTTCGGGCGTGCGTTGCCTCGTGACTGGACACACGGGCTTCAAGGGCTCGTGGCTGTGCCGGTGGCTGAGTCTCGATGGCGCTCATGTCGCCGGCCTGTCGCTGGCGCCTGAGCCAGGGCGGCCCAACCTGTTCGAGGATCTGGGCCTCACGGGTGAGATGGTCTCAACGATCGGCGACATTCGCGACTTCGACACGGTCAAACGCTGTCTCAATGCGTTTAACCCGGACATTGTGTTCCACCTCGCGGCGCAGCCTCTGGTGCGCCGGTCTTATGCAGATACGGTCGGCACGTTCGCGACCAACGTCCAAGGCACGGTGCATGTGCTAGAAGCGGCACGCCAGTGCCCGTCAGTGCGCGCCATCGTCTGCGTCACTAGCGACAAATGTTATGATAATCGCGAATGGGTGTGGGGCTATCGTGAGACCGATCCGCTCGGCGGCGCAGATCCTTACAGCGCCAGCAAGGGCGCGGCAGAGATCGTTGCCGGCTCCTACGCCCGCACGATCTTCCCGCGCGAGGGCCGTATCCACCTAGCCACCGCGCGCGGAGGCAATGTGATCGGCGGCGGCGACTGGTCGGAGGACAGGCTTGTCCCAGACGTGGTACGCGCAATCGCGGCGAAGCAGCCGTTGGTAATCCGGAGCCCGGGCGCGATCCGCCCCTGGCAGCACGTGCTGGAGCTGGTCCGGGGCTATGTCACGCTGGGCTCGCGGCTCCTTAGTGGCGACAAGGTCGAGGGTGCCTGGAATTTCGGTCCGACTCGCGAGGCCGAGATAACCGTGCAGCAGCTGCTCGACAAGCTGCTCGACACTTGGAAGGGCAACGGGCTTGAGATCAGCATCGAACCCTCCCAGCTTAAGGAGTCGAATTTCCTCAAGCTCGATATCTCGAAGGCCGATGCACAGCTACAATGGCGGCCGATTCTTGGTATCGATGAAACGTTGAAGCTGACAGTCGATTGGTACCGCGCCTACGCTGCCGACCCCACCAGCGCCCTAAACTGCACCAACCGTCAGCTGGCCGAGTACCGCAGGCGAGTGTAGGGCCGGACAGGTCTGAGTCGAAGTGGTTAGCGCGATCATTTCGCAATGAAGCGATATCCTGATTTCGCAAACAGTTTGCGCACTCCACGGCCCGAGGCCCAAAGGAGTTGGCCGATCCGGTCCGAGGCGCGCTCCTGGGCCTTTCGGAGCTGGTTCTTGAGCTTGGCGAGTACCTGCTCGATCGGGTTGAGGGTGGGGCTGTAGGGCGGCCGGAACCATTCCCGGGCACCGGATCCGCTATTGGAGTACCTCTGCCTTGTGGTACCCCGGATTTTCCATGACGACAATGTCGTCGGCTGCAGGGCCGGCGCAAACATGCGAGGAAGGTGAAGGTCTTTTTGGGGCGGTGGACCGCATAGCCGTTTAGACGCCTGCCCCCTCGGCGCCAAGCCCGCAGGGGCGCCATGTTAGTCGTCACCCAGGGATCAAGCCGGTAAGTATCGATCCGCGGCTTAAGCGAGCACCAGCGCTAGCGCGGCCTTAGAACGTCAAGGCGCGGCCGATGATCGGCGATGGCGTCACTTTAATGCTCAGACCGTCGGCATGGACGAAGTTCAATGCGCCGCCGTATTTCACCTTCGTGCTGCACTCGGCAAGCTCAAGCTGGATCGCCCGCAGAGTTGGGGCTCAGCCTGGAGGCGACGCATCCGGAGGTAGCCCGGCCCCTTGTCCTTCAGCACGCAGCTTGCGGCCACGCGTCTTGCCCTGTGCACAACTCCGCCCGCTTGCGCTGGGACCATTTCGCCACGGATGAGGCGGCAACCTGCAGCGCCGTGACGACCTAGCGGCACGTCTCACCCTTTTTGAGACAGGACTCGTATCATCTTTGCCGACTTCCTCTCTGGCCGACACAAACGGAATCACGAGCCGCCCAAATCGGATGCCCATAGACTTAGCTGGAGCTGCGCTTACTCAATACCGCTCCGCAGATCCCGATTTCGCCGGGATGTCCGCAGAATGGGCGTCGATTCCGCCGAGGTCGACTAGCCCTAATTTGGTGCCGGCAGTGCGGGCGCGACCTGCGGGGCAGGCGTTGTAGACGCGGGCGGCGGCGCTGGTGCGGGCGGTGCGGGCGCTATCGCCGCGTCCGCGCGCGGCGAGACCGGATCGGAGGCGGTGAGTTCGTAGACCTCGACCTTCCTGATGACCACTTCGCTCGACCCGGAGGCACTGCCGTTCCTTAGGAGGATCATCACTGGTTCCTCGGTAGGCTGCACTTCGAAGTCGACGACGCCCTGGCCAAGCTGCGTGTTGGTCTCGGCCGTCACCCAGGTGTTGGCATCGGAAGTCTTCGTGATCACTGAGCCCAGCGCGCCTTTCTCGACATTGACGTGCAGCCGCACCCGCAGGCCCGCCTTTGCCGCGGGGAGGGGGAAGGTGAGCGAATAGCCTCCATTTGCCGGATCGGTACTAAGCATCTTGAAGCCGTCCCTCGTGTCCAAATAAGAGACCGAAGTCGACAGGGGGGTGCCTTCGCCCAGAGCAGGAGCGAAGAGCAGGTCCTTGAGCTCGAACTCTTCCGCCTTCGCGTCGACGAAATCGCGCGTGACGAAGGCGTAGTCGTATCGGAAGCTCTTTCCTTGGTAATAGCCGCGTTCCTTCACGTCGACTTCGGTCTTTTTTTGGCCGAAGAAGTCCTTGAGCGCGGCGAGGCCTCGATCAACCTCTTCTGAGGAAGTGCCCAGCAGCATCAGCTTGTTGTACCGAAGCAGGTTGGTGATCGTCTCCTCGTCGATGACGGGCATGCCCGGCAGCTCGTTGCCGATGATCACGCGCGAATAGCCCCAGAGGAAGCCGGACTGCAGCGAGTTGAGGTTGTTGTTCTTGGGCGCGTACCAGAAGCCGATCGGCCCTTCCTTGACCGGCGCGAGCTCCTTCACCTTGTCGACCAGGCTATAGACGCCGTATTTGAGATCCCATCCGTCGGACATGGGGTCGCGCATCATGGCTTTGGTGGGCGACTGGTAGGGCCAGTAGAAGCTGGCGGTAATGGCGAGCACCGCTACGGCCGCCGCGGCCGTCTTCTGCTTCAGGAAGACCAGGCAAGTGAAAATCGCCAGCACAATCAGCGCGAGTATCAGCGACCCCAGCGCGCCGAGTTGGTGGAAGTCCTGCAGCATCTTAATGGTCGTGACGAAATGCCCTACGATCAGCAGGCCGATGGCCGCGCCCAGAATGATCGTCATCGTCAGCGGGCTCACCCGCCGCTCCGCCTCGCCCACGGCCGCCATCGCGACGATCAGGCTCGGGGCGAAAATATAGACTAGGTAGAAATACTGGGCGAGGAAGCCGGTCTTGAAGACGATCTGCAGCGTGAAGTAGAACGCCATCACCAGCGCGTAGAGAGCGATCGCCGGAAGCGCCAGGTCATTGATCGGCCGTTCGGCCCGCCCCTTCAGCAGCCAGACGGCCAGTATCGCGCTGAAGAGACATCCGATGAAATAGAAACAGTACCCGTAGTCCATCTGTCCGAAGAACGACATGAACCAGTTCTGCGCGCCGCCGGACACCATGAAGGAGATGATGTCGTTCGTGGCGGTGGCGGTGGCCCAGACCGGGTGGCTCGCGCGCAACGCCAGGCCAAGCAGCCCGTAGCCGATGGCGAAGGCGCCCATGCCGGCGACACCCATCATTGCGAGGTGCAGCGGCTTTCGCTTCTGGCGGAGGTGGAACCAGGCCCAGACCGGCAGGATGGTGCCGAAGACGGGGAAGCAGAACTGGTTGATGTTTGTTGCGACGGCGAGTAGCAGTCCTGCCGCGACATGGATCGCTATTTGCCGTTGCGACGGCCAGAGCGAGAACATCATAGCCATGAGGATGTAGGCGCCTGAAAAGCCGTCGTAGTGATCCGAGAGGAAGCTGAACAGCAGCCAGGGCGTTGCGCACACGATGGTGGCCGCGAACACACCCACCTTCACCGAATACGAGCGTAGCCCGAACAAGAACGCCGTCAGCGACGCGGCGGCCAGCACGAGCCAGTGGTAGATGAAGAACCCCCAGTACGCGCCAAACACGCCCTCGAAGAAGGCGCCCGGAAAAATGTGCCCGATACGGGATGCGTAGTAGGTGCCGCCAAACCGGTCGAGAAGGTTCTGATAGTCGTAGATCAGGCTGGTGTAGATAAACGGATCGAGCCAGCCCGAATTGTTGCCGAGGTACGTTGTCGGGGCTGTAGCGTAGACAAAAGCGGGCAGCAGCAAAGCGTAGGCAATGCCCGCCCAAATCGTGAGGCGTTGTTTGTCGACTCCCAAGCCCTGCGCCATTGCGGGAGCGGCCGGGACGTCGGCCGTGGACGCTGTTTCAACATTCCCCGTCATGTTGTCGGCCGTCCCCTCAAAGGCACCACGCGACCGGTCGGTGCCGGCCACCTCAGGCGCATCCTAGTTCGCCGACACAATGCTGGACCAGCGGTTTCGACACAAACCCCGCATGTCAGTGCTCGACCTCTGCGGCCGCGCGATCCTTACGGGAAGAGCGGCGGCTCCGGAACAGCGCCTTCTAAGGCGCAACCAGTGTCAGGGACTTTACAATCGCCTCGCTCGCGCCGGTTTTGCTCGCATTTCGGATCAGTAGCGACTTTGCCGGGTCCAGCACCTTCGCGTCCAGTTCGATCACGGGCGTTTCGCCAGCGTTCGCCACGACCTCCGCCGTTGCCCATGTGTTGGCGTCCGAAGTTTCAGTAACGACGGCACCGATCGCGCCACTCTTCACGTCGAGTTCGAGGCGGACCTTCATGCCGGTAGGAATCACCGGCAACGGGATCATGACCGAGTATCCGCCATAAGCCGGGTCTGTGGTCAGAAGCTTTCCGCCGGCTGCAGCGTCGTCAACCATCTTGGCCGCCTTGGACGTCACCACGGCGGTTGCGAGATCGACGGATTGCGGTGCCGGCTTCGACGGAGGCGCCTGTTCCGCAGGATTCTCGGCAACGACCTCAGGCTCGGCAGGCTTCGGCGTGCTGCTATCGCATCCGGCAATCGCCAATCCAGCGACTCCCACCAGGAGCACGAACATCCGCTTCATCTAGTCTCTCCCAAGAGCTCAAGCAAAACCGCTGAAGGACAAGCCGTCCCTCCCCGCACGGTGTCATCGCTGACATCGCAGTATTTCTACGGGACAAATAGCCAAATCCACAAGCCACCGCTAGCGGCAATAGCCGCCTAGTATGCTGTTTGCCTCATGGACAACCGGCAATACTGTGCGCCTACCGCGCCAACCCCTCCTACAACTTCACCACTTTTCGGGACACTTCCGGCATGCGCCGAGCAGGGGTCCCGCATTGAGTCTCTGGCGAAGCTCGACCATGGCCGGCGAGTTCCAGATATCGAGGAACGGCGCCGAGCCATCGAACCGGATTTCCTCGAAGCCAGCCACATGCGTCATGTAGCAGCATGGCACCACTCGGAAGTACATCTCGTTGACGTAGAGATTGTAGTACACAGCCTTGCACGCGAAGCGCGGCGTTCGGCCGAGCGGGTTGGTGCCGTCCTCGAACGGATCAACGGAATTGTAGATCGTTCCCTTGGCGAGTTCGATCTCGCCTACCTGCTGGTCGCCGAGGTAGACTCTCGGCGCATCCAGTGTGCCCGATGAGCTGGTGCCCTCCGTCGACCAGTTTTCGACAACCAACTCGACGCCGTCGCGGATTTCGTCAAAGGGTAACTTCGCAACGCCATCCTGCTCCAAGCCCGCGCGACTGATCCATACCTTGTTGGGGGTGTCCCACAGGCCGACGCCCAGCTTCCCGGAGACGCCGGTGATGTTCACCGAGACATGGCCAGCGCCGCCGATTACCGCCAAGCGGGGCAGGGGCGCTGAAATCGCGTACTGCCAGGCGTCCGATTTGGTCTCGACGCGCGTGTACCCGTTTCGGAACTCCACCAGAGTGAACTGGTCCATCGCTAGCCGGCGTCCTCGGCGCTTAAAGGAATCGGCCGTGTAGACTTCGGCGGTCCGCTTACGCAGCTCCTTGTCGCGCAGCGCGTCATCACGGCTGATATAGGGCGGTGGATTGAGCTTGATTTTCTCCTGCAGTTGCGGCGGGAAGACCGGCGTGTCCCAAGTCGAGGGATCAGCAACCACCGGCACCTTCGCGCTGGCGATCGCAGCGAGTGCTTCTTCCTTGAGATGGGCGAAGTTTGGGAGCTCGTAGGCGGGCAGAAGGTGATAGTTGAGGCCCGGTGTCAGGTTTGACTGCGGCAACAGTGAGCGCAGCCAAACCTGCGTTACACCGAGCTCCTCGCCGAGACGGATGAAGGCCGGGATTTCGTGAAAGTTCTGCTGTGTCAGGACCATGGTGATCGAGACGTTGCGCTTGGGCCTCCCGTTCTCGTCCCTCTCGCAAAGCTTTCGAAGCGACTCGATGATGCCAGGGAAGGCGTTCTCGCCAAGACCCATCACGGTGTGGTGCGTTTCGGAAGTTGCCGCGTTTAGACTGATCGAAAAGGACCGTAGATTGATCGCGTCGAGCAGATGCTCCCACTTCTTGAGGTAGACGCCATTGGTGATCGTGTAGGTCGCGGCGCGGGGATCAAGATGCTTGCCGATTAGCTCGCAGATTGTGTCGAACTGAGGGTGCGCAAGTGGTTCGCCGTGTCCGACCAGGCCCACGCTAACGGCGTGACGGATGACATCGGAGAACGCCTCGATCTGCTGGAGCTTCACGAGCGCCTTGCCGTCGATCCAGGCGGTGCAGAAGGTACAACGTGCATTGCAGATGTCGGCAATGGGCAGCGAGATGTTCCATGGATAGGTCGTCAGCTCCGTGACGCCGTGGACATACTCCCAAACGTTGAGCAGGAAATTCCGGATCCACGGATCGCCGCAGGAGAGAACCTCGACCGTCTCGCGGTCAACCTTTCTCATTCGCTTCTCAAGATCCGCGAGCTGTTCTTCGGGTATCGCGCAGCCATAGGCAAAGACCCGTGACACCGGGAGGAGAAGGTCATGCACCTCCTTCAGGCGCCCCTTCTCTCCCAGCCTGCGCGCTGCGCTGATGTAGGGGACCAGCTGACGCCGGTCGTCATCACTGACGACGTCGACATCCCCGGCCGCCAACTCGTCCAGCAACTCTTGGATCGGCAGCGGCCCGGCTTCACCCGTCATCCACGTGCGATAGGGCTCGGCGTAGAAGCCTGAGACGTAATTAAACCAGGTCGCACGGGTAGCCGGCCGCCCGAGGCCACGAACGTAGTTCCAAGTTCGGAGGACGTGCTCGTTGATCTCCGGATCGCCGTCCGTCAGGGCGTTAGCTGTTCCGAGGTCAACTTTTTTTAGCAGCCCTTCCAACTCGATCCGCTGGTCGTCGGGCAGGGCGCAGCCATAGGTGTAGATCCGGATCAGAAATTGCAGCAACTCCTCGATCTCGGGTGTGTGTGCCTTGCCGCCCAGGCGAAGGGCGGCATTCCGGAAAGGCGTGAGCTTGCGCTTGTCCTGTTCGACGACCTCTACGTGGCCTGCCATGAGTTCGTCGAGAAGGTCCGCGACCGGAAGCGGACCAGACTCGCCTGTAGACCAGGTCCGCCAGGGCTCGAAAGCCAGAGCCGACTGGGTAAACCAGGTAGAAACTGGGGTTCGCTGAGCAGCGTTGCCTTCGGCCATTGTCGTTCACTCCTACGCCCCGACATAGGTGCTGTCAGGGCGCTGGCTTAGATGTCGCTCGAAAATCCTCGCAGGGCGATGATTTCGAACATGTCCGTCGGCTCCGGGTCGGTGGGTCGCACGCGGGTCAACTTCGTGTCGTAGCCGACACGGAAGAGCTCGAAGCCCTCTGTCTCGATGCTCTCGAACCATTTGCGCCAGCCAGGCACGCGATGGTGGTCGAATTCGATCATTACCGCGAGTTTCTTCTGCTTCTTCCGGAGTTGGGTCATCCCGTTCCATATAGCCGGCTCAGAGCCCTCGGCATCCATCTTGACGAATTCTGGCCAGAATTCGTTGGCCTCGCAGAAAGCGTCCAACCGGATAGTTTCAACTTCTTCATGTGCAGCATTTTCGAAGGCGTGCTCGCCCACCATGATGGAACCGCCGCCCCAATTGCCAAGCGGAACGTAGATGTGGGCGACCCCGTCACGGTCTGAGACCGCGCGGCGGTCAGATGTGAAGCGTCCGGAGAAGCCGTTGATAGCTATGGTACGGTCAAGCAAGTCGACATTGTAGGTCAACGGCTCGAAGCCGACGACCCTGCCGTTGGGCCCCACGAAATCCGACATCAAAAGCGAGAAGTAGCCGAGGTTTGATCCTATCTCGATCACCTTCATGCCCGGCTTTATGAAGCGCGCCAGGAACATGGTGTTCCACATCTCCCAGAAGCCATCCAGGATTAGGTGTGCCGAGACCGCGTCGTCTTTCGGGTTGACAAACATCTTGTAGCGGCCAAGCACGCGCGTCAGGCCGATATCGCGGTCCAGCGCCGCATATCGCGCGGCGCCGCGTATACGGTCCTCAAGCTGCGAGCGGTCCCCGTACTTGAGTTCCGAGACGTCCAACAGGCCAAGAGACTGCTGGACAGAATGACTCGGGCTGGTCCCTCCCACCCTCCGGACAGCCCCTTTAATGCGAGTCATCGTGTTCACGGCTCTTCCCTCACTCAACTAGTATACAAGCAGCTGCGTCAGTTCGATGTCGGCGTTGGCATGGTGCCGGAACGCGACTTCGAGGGGCGCGGGTCCCGATCTACCCGGCTGGTCGGAGATCGTCACCAGCGCAGAACAGCGGCCGCGCTGCTCAATCATGCTCACAGACAAGGCCTCCGTATAGACCAGCGAACCGCCATGCCGTATTTCCACGGTAAGCGCATCGCCCTGACCTGCCAGAGCACGCTTCACGCGGGCTTGGAAGATGATCTCGTAAGTTCCCTTGGCATACGCTCCAAGTTCCCCGTATGCGAACACCCCTGCGACGCGGTCCCGGGTGATCTGGATGCCCCGCGGGCTCTTGCGCGCGGCCGCCGAGGCGCGCAGGCGCGCGAACGCACTGCCGGCGCTGTCGGCGGATACGGCGGCAGGAGCCATCCGATCGGTGCCATTGCCGCCGTTCAGGCTACGGGTCTCATGCCGCATGGGCGCGGCGGCGGCCTGAGCCGCGGCCAGTTCCAATTCTGCCGGTGGGCGGGCGATCGTCACCGGAACCGCGACGGGCTCCGCAGGCATGATCTCGCTCATGGGAACGCCTGGGCTGCGATAGAGGAGGTTACGGATTCCAAGGCGACTAGCATGCGCCCCGAGCGCCTTGCGCCAGCACCAGATCGCAGTCGTGCCCAAGCCGCTCCAGCCAAACATGAAAGGCTGGACGCTCTCGTCCAGCTGGCCCAGTTCCTGCGTCACATCGAGCGTGCGACGGGAGACAGAAATGTCGGTCTCACCCACGGGCTGGTAGCCTGTCATCTGACCGAAGTCGGCGCTGAACGCCCCGCCTTCGATCAGGTGTCGCGCAAGGCTGACCTCGTCGCATTCGCTGTCGAGGTGAACTGTGCACGCCATCGAGAACAACCCGTTCGATCTCAGCATGGGATGAAGCTCACCGAAGATGTCGGCGAAGCTGGCCCGGCCACGGACGAACATCGCGTTCTGCGGACATACAATTGCATCGTACTGCGGGATTTGCCCGGCCTTGATCCGCTGCGCCAGCGAGCCGATTGGACGTGAGAGCTTCATTGGGATCCAGGAGAGTTCCGAGCGCCAATCGACCGAGCCGTCGCCCCCTTCAAGCAGATAGATCGGATCGATAAAGTCGACCTCGGCCCCCATGTCGACGAGACACGCCGCGAGGTATTCGCTGCTGTGGGCGACGACGAGGACACGCGGAGGGGTGCGACGCCCATTGCCGTCCGGCTTGAACAGGCACTCGAGCTGCTCGATGAGGCTGACCCGCTCCCAGGTCCACAGACTCCGGCCGGGCGCGTCATACGTCCGTCGTCCGCCGAAATAGCGCTTGGCCCAGCGGAGCCAGCTCGGGCGTTCCCAATCGTCGACGTTGGCGAGGCGCGAGGCCGCATGTGAGCCGCCTGTGCGGATCGGGATGTTTTCCATCCGGCGTAGTGCTTCGTTGGACGGACGATGCGCTGCCAGCACCTCGATGATGCGGCCGATGTCGGCCTCACTGCGGGACAGGAACATGGACAGCCGGCTGTCGCCCAGGAAGGCGATCAGCGCGTCGGTGCTGGCGAGGGCCTTGCGCCAGCTGAGGGTCTTCAAGTCTTCCGGCAGCTCCAGCCTATTGGCCAGATCCATGATGTATTTGAGTTCGGAGGTGGGGGTCGCGTAGCTTCGGCCCAGTGAGAAGGACAACTGCTCGCCGGCCTTCTGCCAGTCGATCGACACCTTGGGGGGCTTCTGCGGCAGTCGCTCTGGCACAATGTATCCGTGGCGGGTGCGCGAACTGTAGGGCGTCGTCGTGTTCGACATGCAGTCGGAAACGATCTGTTCGAAGAAGTTATGAATGGCGTTGACGGCGAGGATGCGTCTCGGCGGCAACCCCCGATCGACCTGCCGCTCTTCCTCGGCCTCGCTGAAATTTTTGAAGCACTCGAGCACGCGTGCGGTGCGCGTACCCTTTGACCCGTCCTCGACCTTGTCTGTAGCGCCCAGTTCGCCGACCTCGAAGAGAAAGGTGTTTCCTTCGGAGAGCCACTCGTCCTCGCTGACGGCGTCAGCGCCTTTCAGCCACTCGAAGTCCGACGGTACGATCACGCGCGCGGTGGGGTCGAGCACGGCGACCGTGTTGCGGACCAGCTCGAACATGTCGCTGCGGACGCCGGAATAGGCGATCGTGCCGCCCATGGGCGCGCAGGAGAGGAGGTCTGCCAGGTAGGGCAGGACGTGCTCCTGGGGATAGGCGAGGTCATTGTAGCTGGCGGGAGTATACCAGCATTCATAGTATTTTTCTGGCCCAGGCTTCAGAGCGTGCTCGAGCGCCTCAATGTAGCGGACGCTGACGCCACGGTTGAGATTGATCTCCTCGATCTTCTCGTCGGGCATGCCCCAAGTGTTTGCCTGTTCAGGCACGAAGGGCGTATTCACATTGTTGATGAATCGGTCTTGATCATTCATTACCCGGTCGCGACGATGCATCAGCGTCGCCTGCCGGGTATGGTCGCAGTGATAGCCCGTCAGCCGATTGATGACAGTCTTCACCTCGCCCCGTAGAAGGCGCATGCGCCGCGCGATGTTGGAGTCGACGTGCCAGCCGAGGATCATGTCCTCGTGGAAGCCGTGCATCCGGAAATAGTCCTCGCGCAACCCCAGCTGGAAGTCGCCCGGCGCGTCGTAAAGATTATCGTGGTGGCCGTAGACGATCTCGTTGAGGTGGAAGCGCCGGGACCATTCGCGTGTCTGGCGGATAATGCCCTTGCCGTCCTTGCGATCGAACGACTCCCATAGGCACTCCGGAAGCTCGAAGCGGGGCAGGTGATAGAAACCGTCCTTGAGATCTGAGCAGATGTCCGAGAGGGACTCGCGCGCGACATTCGGGACGAAGATCATGTCGGTGTTGGTCGAAAGCATCCAGCGGTTGTTCGGGTTGGACCGACGCAGCGCGACGTTGCGGGAAACCGGTTCCAGCGCGACAAGGTGGGTCTTGCCGACGAAACGGCGGTGCTGCGAGGCGCGCACGCGCAGGACACGTGTCCGCTTCTTTGCTGTAGCCGTCAGGGTGTCTTGGATCGCTTCCGCGAACGTCGGAAGATCGTCTGGGGTGTTGTAGTCGACGAAGACGATCTCGTCGTCCTTGTCGGTCATCACCTCCGACATCGCATTGAGGCTGATGGCCACCCGCTTGTGCAGGTTGTAGCCATGGGAGTCGTTGCGACCATAGATGATGATCGAAAACATGTGCGCCCTCCGCCCGATAACCCGCGCAGAACCCCCTGCGCGGCCTCTATGCCCGTAGCCGCCGAAGGATCCGCCCCTGAGAATCCGATCGGCCCCCGCATTTCGCGGTAGGGCCGCTATCTTGTTCGACCAAGCATAGACAGCCCGCTCCGGACTAGACAGCGCAGTATCTGGGCCGCAATGACCCCTGTCCGCGCCTAACCCGTGCTTGCCGCGTCCCCTATGGCCAGCTTCTATACCCAATGGACTCTTGCAACAACAGTCTCCCAAGCCTCGGAAAGCAACCACCAGGCAACAGGGCAAGGTCGTTGTTTTGCGGTACCATCGGGAACTGGCAATCGCCGCCTGTGGTGCTCCGACCGGCCCCGGTAAGGGCGATGCAGATCCGAAGAAAATAAGGGCTGACAGGGTCTTGATCACATAGGCCGCTACTGGAGGGGGGTGGTGAGTACTCAAACTGGCGCGCCGATGTCTGGGGGGGCTGATCAGGGTTGCAAACACACTCTACGACGCGAAATGGTGAGGTTGATGTTCCCGGCATGCGGCAGGGCCGACCGACCGATCGCATCGTCGCCGTCGACGCCAATGGTGACGCGTCGCACCCCGGCGGCGCATCCTTGTGCCGGGTGGAGTCATCTAATTCGCGAACGGTTTGGATGTGTTTGGGCAACAGTATTGGTGGGGCGTGCGTGCGGCAGATCCTGAAGGTCGCGTGGCAGGCGAGTGGTGGAGACGCAGATCCAAATGCAAGATTGCAGGGAGTGGCGCGGCTGTTCGCTCATGAATGCCTGCCAGCCAGTTGAGACGGTACTCGAAAGCCGCTAATAACCGGCAGCTTTCAGGAAAACCCATGGCCACCTCACGCATCAATTCCAACGCCCGTCTGCCTCGTCTGCTGGAGGGCGACCAATCGATGGGTCACAGTTACTTCGTGGACGTGGGTTGCAGCGGCGGCATTGACGGGCATTGGCTGCAGTTCGAGGAGGGCCTCAGAGGAGTGGGTTTCGATCCACTGATCACGGAGGTTGAGCGCCTGCGAGCTCAGAACACCATTCCGGGCCTGAAGTACGAGGACGCCTTCGTCGGGTATTCCGAATACGAGAACCTGCTGCCGAAAGCTTTTAAGGAGAATACAATCGAGAACAAGAACAACCAATGGTTCGAGCGGACCAGCGCTCGCGCATACACACGCTCGAAAGCGATGAGCTACGAGCAGGCTGTTTTCAACCGGGGCGCCGAACTCGTTTACACAGACCGTTGGATCGATCTAGACCAATACTGCAAGGCCGAGGGAATGCCCGGCCTAGACTTCCTCAAGGTCGATACCGACGGCTCAGACATCATCGTGCTTCTGGGCGCGCGTGAGCAGCTGACTCGCTTTGTCGTTGGCGTGGAGGTCGAGGCGCAATTCACAGGCGAGCACCACCCCTACTCGAACACATTGTCCAACATCGACCGGCTGATGCGCGAGGCGGGTCTCACGCTCGTGGACCTCGAAACCTACCGCTACACCCGCGCCGCCCTGCCGGGCCGCTTCCAGTATGACATCGCTGCTCAGACAACCCAGGGAGCCACCCAATGGGGCGAGGCGATCTACGCCCGTGACCTTGCGGACCCGAATTATGAGAAGAAATATCCGCTGTTCAGGATCACCCCCGAGGCGGTGCTGAAGCTGGCCTGTTTTTACGAAATCTATGGCCTGCCTGACTGTGCGGCCGAGGTGCTTGTGCAGCGTCGCGCCATCCTCGAGCCGAAATGGAATGTCGCGGCGCTGCTTGATGCGCTGGTATGGCCGGGTCTTGGAGCAGGCATGACGTACGAGCAGTACATCAAGGCGTTCAACGAAGATCCGGACCGCCTGATGCCTTCGCGGCTCTAGGGCGGTTTGTGGTGCGTTCTAGCGCGGCGAGGCGGCCATGTTCCCGCCGTCCACGGTAAGAATTCCACCGGTAGTTTTCTTCGCTAGTGCAAGTGAGACGAAGGCAGCAGCAACATCGTCAGCGGTGACTTCCTGACCTAGCAGGTTGCCAGACATGTAGTCCTTCTCGCTGACACCGCGCGCCGCCGAGCGGCGGGCTATCATCTCGTCAGTCAGCAAGCCGGAACGGATGCGGTCCGCATTGACCACGTTGGATCGTATGCCTTCGTTACCGTAGTCGAGCGCGTACTGTTTGGCAAGGAATAGGGCTGCCGCTTTCGGCGCGCCATAGGGTCCAAAGTCAGGCCCGGGGTTCAGCGCCTGCTTCGAGATGTTGAAGAGAAGGCAGCCACCATTGCCCTGTTCGCGGAAGATTCTAACGGCCGCTTGGGCGCAGCGCTGGTGGCCGTAGAAGTTCAGCTCGAACGACCGGCGCATCACGTTCTCATCTACTTCGCCAATCCGGCCGCCCCAAGCGGCACCGGCGTTAGACACCATAATGTCGAGCCCACCATACCTCTGCACGATGTGGTCGAAGGCGGCTGCCACCGAGGTGGCGTCTGTCACGTCGCAACGGACTGCTTCGCCCTTCACCGCCTTCGCGATCCGCGCGGCCTTTGCGATGTCGATGTCGAGTACGGCGACTTCCGCCCCTTGCGCGGCAAACGCTCGCGCCGCAGCGGCGCCGATCGCGCCGCCGCCCCCGGTGATGGCGACCACGGCACCTGCAAGCGCCTTATCGACCGACTTTCCAAGTTTCGCCTGTTCGAGCGACCAGTACTCCATCTCGAAAATGTCTTGCTCTGCTATGCAGCGGAAGCTGGACATGCGTTCGGCGGCGCCGACGACGTCAATTGTGGTCTCTGCGATGTCGGCAGCGATGGCGGCGTCCTTGGCGCTCGCGCCGACGGCATAGAGACCGAGACCCGGCGTGAGGACAACGCGCGGCCAGGGGTCCAGCCGCGTCTTGTTGTAAGCAGACGCGGCGTTGCCACGCTCGAAATAGGCTTGGTAGCGCGCAGCGAAATCAGCGACGGCCCGGTCAGCCCGCTCGGAGAGATCTCCCGGCGCGGCGCCACGCGCGTCGAGGATGGCGGGCCAAGGCTTGGTGCGGATTACATGGTCGGGTGTTGCAACGCCAACTTGCGAGAACCGCGCCAGTTCCGGATGATCTACGTAATCGCGCACTTCCGGCCCGTCGCGACGCTCGAGCACGACATTGCGCCCCCACGCGCGGCCAATCGCGCCGCGAAGGGCGGGAGCGACTTTCCGGGGATCCACTTCCTGGGGCTTGCCGCGCCGTTTCGACGCCGGGCTCAGCCTGCGCTCGGCGATATCGACCAAATCGATCATGCGTTCGTATGCTTCGCGGGCTGTGCGGCCCCAGGTGAAGATGCCGTGGTTGGCCAGGATCATGCCCTCAGCGTCGCGCTGGCGCTCATAGGTTTGCGCCGCGACGTGCGCCAGCTGGAAGCCAGGCATGCAGTAGGGCGCTATTGAGACACGGGTGCCGAATAGGTCGCGCGCCAGAGCCTCCCCCTCAGGCTGGTCGGTCAGCGCGAGGATGGCGTTCGCGTGCGTGTGGTCGATGTAGACTTCAGGGATCCAGGCGTGCAGCAGTGTCTCGACCGATGGGTTGGGAGAGCCCGCGTCGAGCAGTGCGCAGCGCTGTTCGTTGACCATCTGCTCGTCCGAAAGGTCGCCAGCCCCGCGCAGATCGAGCAGGTGACCTAGCCGGACGGGCGGCAGTCCTGGCGGCTCGATAAACTCCATGTCCCAGCCGCTGCCCTTGACGCACAGCACTTCGACATCGCGGCCAAGAGTGTCGCGGACTTTGGTCTTCACCGATGTGTTGCCCCCGCCGTGCTGGACGAGGCGCGGATCGGCACCGAGTAGCCGGGTGGTATAGACGCGCAGAGCGATATCTACGTTGACACCGCTTCGCCCATAGCGGTCGATGGCGGCGTTCGCCTCGACGTCTGACCAGCGGCTCTTCATTTCCTCGCCATCTCCGGATAGAGCGCGCGGAGACCTTCGGCGCTCGCCTTGGCGACCCCCCGCTCCGTGATGATGCCTTCGACGAACCGTGCCGGCGTCACGTCGAAGGCCGGATTCGCGGCGACGACGCCTTCCGGCGCGATGAGTACGCTGTCAATGGCGCCCGACCGCGTGCGGCCGCGAACCCACAGCACTTCATCGGAGTCACGCTCCTCAATCGGGCAGTCCCTGCCGTCTTTCAGCGTCCAATCGATGGTCGAGACGGGTAGGGCGGCGAAAAACGGCACGCCATTGTCGGCGGCGGCAAGCGCCTTCAGGTAAGTGCCGATCTTGTTCCCGACGTCGCCGTTCGCGGCCGTGCGGTCCGAGCCGACGATCACCATATCGACCTTTCCGCGCTGCATCAGGTGGCCGCCGGCATTGTCCACAACCAAGGTGTGCGGCACGCCGTGGCTCTTGAGCTCCCACGCCGTCAGCGCCGCGCCCTGGTTCCTCGGACGGGTTTCGTCGACCCAGACATGAAGGTCCACGCCTTGTTCATGGGCCTTGAAGATTGGCGCCAACGCCGTGCCCCAGTCGACGGCGCAGAGCCAGCCAGCGTTGCAGTGGGTGAGAAGATTGACTCGGTCCTTCTTCTTCGCCGCGATCGCAGCGATGATCCGCGCGCCATGATCGCCGATGGACGAGCAGGACGCCACGTCCTCCTCGCAGATCCGCTCCGCAAGCAGGCTGGCTGCCTCGGCGCGCGCCGAGGACTTCAGCATCCTCAGCCCGTCGAGCTGGCGCTGGACGGCCCAGCGAAGGTTGACCGCGGTAGGCCGCGTTGCGACCAGCGTCGCGGCGGCTCGCTCGAGCCCCGCGTTGCTTGCGTCCTGCCGCGCGGCGAGGGCCATACCGTAGCCGGCAGCGGCTCCGATCAGCGGGGCGCCACGGACCACCATGGTAGTAATGGCCCTTGCCACATCCTCGAGCGTGACGAGCTTCTCGACCACGAATTCGTGGGGGAGTCGCGTTTGGTCGATTACGTAAACGCCGCCGCCGTCCTCGACAGACCAGATGGTTCGGAAGGGCTTGCCGCTTACCAGCATCGGGGATCCTCGCCGGGCAATGCGTGCCTAGCGGCGCCGATCCTGTCAATCAGCGGAATCGGTTGTGCATCAAGGACCGGCTACTTCTTCTTTTTCATTACGCGGGACATGATTCGCCCCACGGCCCGGCGCGCGCGGAAGTATCTGGAGCGGGCGAGCTGCCCCTTCAGGTTGGCGAGTTCAAGGCTGAGAACCTCCAGTCTGTCAATCTCGCCGAGTAAGCGCCCGCGCTCGGCCTGAAGGCGGTCAATCTCGACATTGGCGAGGCCGCGCTTGCCCGACAGCTCGCCGCAGAACGAAGTGAGGTTGCTGACCTGCCTGACAAGCTCGTCGCGTTCGGCGCTGACCTTCGAGAGGCGCGCAGCGTCGGTCTCGGCGGCCACGGTCAGGACACCATACCGGCGCTCGATTTCCGCCTTTGCAGCCTGTAGGAACGTGAATTCTTTGTCCAGGGCGTCGCGTTCTGCGCTGACTTCCGTGAGACGCGCGGCATTGGCATCGGCGCTAGTCGCTAGTTCCGCGTAATGACGCTCAAGTTCGCCCTTCGCGGACTGGAGGAAGGAGTACTGCTTAGCCAAGCCGCTGTGATCAGCGGTCACTATCGAGAGGCGCGCGGCGTCGGCGTCGGCGGCTGCTGCCAGGGTCGCATACTCACGCTCCAGTTCGGCTTTCGCGGAATGGATAAAAGCGTACTGCTTCGCGAGGTCGTTGCGTTCAGCGCTCACCATCGAGAGGCGCGCGGCATCGGCTTCAGCGCTTGCCGCTAGGGCTGCATACTCACGCTCCAGTTCGGCTTTCGCGGACTGGAGAAGAGCGAACTGAGTCGCCAGATCGTTGCGCTCCCCGCTGACGATTGAGAGGCGCGCGGCCTCGAACTCGGCGCTTGCGATCAAGACGGCGCGCTCGCGTACGAATTCGGCCTTCTCCATTTCGAGGGTCGCACATTTCCTAGCTAGGTCGTCCCGTTCGGCGCTGGCTTGCGAAAGGCGGGCGGCTTCAGCTTCAGAGGTAGCAATCAGGGCGACGCGCTGTCGCTCCGTGTCTGACTTTGCGGTCTCGACGAGTTCGAGCCGCTTTGCCAGTTTGTCAAGATCGCGCTTGAAGGCTTCGCTAGTTGCCACGGCCTCGGCGATCCGAGATTCTCTAGCACGCAGCCGAGCTGTGGCGTCTGCCTCAGCCCTTGCAAGGCGGTCAAGCGCGTGTGCAGCGCGTTTCTCGCCGTCCAGCCGCAATGCAGATAGAGTGGCCTGATGCTGCTCACGCTCCCGCTTAGCGGATGCGGCCATGACGTCCGCCGCATCGTGGGCTGCCGCAAGCGCCACCCGCAGATCGTCGCGCTCATGCGAGAGAGATGCCAGCATCTCAGCGAAACTTGTGCGCTCTTCCTGCAGCGCGACCCCAAGCGCCTGCGCCCTCGCATCGTTCGCGACGCTCTCCGCCTTCATAGCGGCGAGCGTCGTTGCGTACTGGTCGCGCGCTTCCGCAAGAGCGGACTGGAGCCCGTCGAAGTTGGCTTGAAGTTCGCCGAGAGCAGCCTCGCCTGCGCGCCGGTGTGTTTCTGCCAGCCGCTCCGCATCCGCTTTCGCTGCCTCGGCGACTGTGAGCCTTGTAAAGAGCGCGTCGCGTTCGCCAGACAGCTCCGCCAACCTGTGATTGCTTTCAATGAGCGAGTTGCTGGCGGCTCCGTACTCTTGCTGCGCTAGGCGCAGCCGATCCGTCAGCGCGGAGAGCTCCCGTACGAACCGGTCCTGGGTTTCGGTCTGGGCGGCCTTAGCCGTAGCAAGCGCCAGAGCGAGCGCATCGCGCTCCGCTGCAAGGAAGGTGGCGCGCGCGGCGTTCTCCGTCAGGTCGGCCGCGTTTGCTTCGACAGCGGCGAAGCGCTGGGATAGCGCGTCACGCTCGGCAAGTAGGGAGGTCGCAGACGTCTCACTTGCCGCCAGCCGGGCTGCGGCGGCATCATGCTTGGTCTGTAGATCCTCCAGGCGTGCGTTGAATTCGATCGCTTGCTGGTCCAGCTGGGTCTGGAGGTCAGCGTTGGCCGCAGCGAGTGAGTCGCGCTCGCTTGACAGCAGCGCCGCACGAATTTCGCTATCGGCCAGCGCCGTTGCAGCGGCGCCCAATTCAGATTCCTGCGCGTCGATGCGGTTCTCCACCGCGGCCCTCGCGGCCTCGGCGGCACTCAGCGTTGCAGTAGTTCCGTCGAGCCTTGCCTGAAGATCCTGGAGCTGTGCATCGAACTTTGCCTGCGCGGCCAGCAGCTGGGCGCCGAGTTCGGCCACCTGCTGCGAGAGCCGGCTCTCGACATCGCTCCGCGCTGCTTCGGCTGACGCCAGATTGTTCGCCAGCGTATCACGCTCGCCGGTGAGGGCGTTCGCGCGCGCTTCGCTGTCCGCGGCTTGCATGTCCGCCTGTCGCTGACGCTCGGCCCTTTCGGCTTCGAGCGTCGCGATGCGAACGGCAGCTGCATCCGCTTCCAGACGTGACTGGGCCGTCACCCGGAGCAAGCGTACCAGCAATAGCTCTCGGTCTCGCGAAGCGGACTTCAGTTCTTCCCGCAGCGCCGCGATAAAGCTGGCTTCGCTGTCTGCAAAAGCAATTGATCGCAATGCTTTTGGAGCTTTAGTTTTCACTCGCTTCCTTGCGATGGGCGAAGCGTCCGAGTCGATGAGTCTTGCCGTCGCTGCCTTTTTTGTCACCGGGTTGGGCTGCATTTCGCCAGTCCGGATACTGGGTTGTTTTTCAATTCGCGCTGAAGGCGATTTTTTAGCAATTTTTTTTCGAGGGCCTGTCGCACGACCCGGTGAGCGAACCAGAGGAGCGGGTCGACGGGACATCAGAACTCGCTACGCGCGCCAAACGGACGGATACTGGGCCATTTCTTACGATGTCGCGGAAAGAGGAGCCATAGGCAAAATCTAGGAGGGCCGGTTTAGCAGCTGTCTCCTACTCTCCCGGCAACACTTGCGTGGAAATCCGCCTAGCCTTGTTCTCGGCTGCCTCGACAACGTTGGACAACCGCGTGATGCGGACTCGCGCGATCTCGACCGGGATCTCCTCATTATCGTCTAGTGGCGCACACATCAGCCGGATTGCTTCGACAGGTTGGACATGCTCGAAGACCAGACTGGTGGACTGCTGGCCTTGCGCCGGCCGCAGCAGGCGATGCGCAAGAACGCCCTGACCGGCTTCGACGCGCAGCTCGAATAGCCGGTCGCCCGAACCAGCAAGGTGCAGGTTGAACTCTGCCGACCACCAGCCGCGCGGCAGATACACCTCGGCCTGCTGTGCTGGGGACTGCACGGCGGGTACGCCGGGAAGCGGGCGGACAAGCATGCGTCCGCGCGCCACCTCCTTCCACGGGAGTACGACCTCGCCCTGTCCGCCGCTCCTGAACATCGCCTGATGGCCGCCGAGCATCGCATCGAGCAGATCGACAGATGCGGCGTCCGCGTCCTTCCACTTGCCTGTCCTAGCGTCGCCCAGATGGTTCTTGTGCCAATGGGTCGACAGGTCAAAACCGGTGCTGAAGGTGGCCTCCGGCCCCAGCTCCTTCGACCAGGACGAGATGTTTCGCCGCACCGCGTCGGTCCTGAGCGAGCGGTGCAGTCTCTGCACCAGCTGCGCGGAAGCATCAACGCCCAGGCACCTGGCAATCGCTTGAATAGGCTCGATCCGGTTCATGCAGTCATCGGCGTAGTCGAAAATCGCCATCCGCTCGTGGCGGCGCTCTTTTATCGACAGCACGCAGGCTGCGCTGCGCTGCAGGTCTTGAAGCGTCTTGCGAAGGTCTTGGCCCGTCCGTTGGGAAAGCGATACAGCAGCATCGCGGGGATCGCGCCACGTCAGTATCATCGGCGAGTCCGATGCCTCGACCAGCCGGCAGAGCGCATCATCCATGGAATGGGTCTTCAGGACGACGTTCTTGGTTCCCGCGGGAACTGCCTCGTGGAAGGACTGCGCGTTCTCTGCATAAACACCCAGCATGTCCGGGTGAGATTCAGCCAACAGCCCTCGCACCACGTTGAACGCCCAAGTGGACGCGCTAGACGGCAAACCGAGGCAGAGGACAATCATCTCGATACTTTACAGAATATCTCGACACTCTACAGAACCACGAGACGGGAATGAGTCCGAGTATTGGTCTGCCTAACAACCGCCGGCCACATCGGCGAGTCGTATTCCCTGTTAGCGCGAGGCCCCTCGAAGGGGCGTGGTTCGTACACGCGGTGCCGTCTCTCCCTGCGCCTGCCTCCTGGGTTTGGGGCGAAGCGTCTGCCGGGGGCGGGGGTTCATGACTATACACTTGCCCGCGGTGAGGAGTTGGAAGGCCTGCAGGCGCGGAGACGCACGTTTGGGCGCGCCCGCCGGTGGACACACCTCCGATCCGAGGCTAAAGCAAACGACCTTTTAGGTGTTGGGGGGGGGTGCGTTGATATCGGGAGTGTTTTTTGCCCTTGAGTGATCCTCATCAAGGCTTGGATCCTGATGCGAGTGATGCGAGTGATGCGACATCGTCGGCCGTCAGCCGCACCCGGCCCAGCCGGTCGCTACGGGTCCTGATCGACGCTTACAATCGTGACCTCGAGCACGGCACGGGCATAAGCACGTACTCGCGACAGCTCGCGCAAGCCCTCACGGCGCTTGGCCACAAGACCCACTGGCTGTTCGCGCGAGAGACGCCGAAGGGCGCCGACGCTCTCACGGGCGAAGTCTCGTTCTTCGACCGCCCGCACGAGCGTTCGCGGGTAGGGCGGGTCACGCATGCGGTGAAACGGATCGGCCAGGGCTTCTTCGGATCGACGAAAATCCCCGCGCAGCTGATCCGCGACGGCGGCACCGTGGTCATCGATCCGGAACGTCCACACGAAACGAATGCCTACAACGCGTCGGGGCTGTACGAACGCGCACACTACAAGCACATGCTGCGCGGCAAGTTCACCAAAGTGTCGATCCGCGATCCGATGGACGTGTTTCACCTGACTGCGCCGCTTCCGGTGCGGATCAAGGGCAACAAGTCGATCAAGACAATCGCGACCATCCACGACCTAATTCCCCTGAGGCTCCCCTATACGACGCTGGACAACAAGCGCGAGATCATCCGCCGGCTGCGCACGACCATCGAGCTGGCTGATCACATCATCACCGTCTCGGAATCATCCAAGACGGACATAGTGAACATTCTGGGCGTCGATCCCGCGAAGGTCTCCGTCACCTATCAGGCGACCGACCTCGCGCCGTTTCGCCCGAGCGAACACAACGCTCTGCCACGCGTGCTGGCAAGGTACGGACTGGAGCACAAGCGGTTCGCCCTATTCGTCAGCGCGATCGAGCCGAAGAAGAACCTGCGGCGCTTGATCGAGGCTTTCCTCGAAGTCGACTCGCCGATGCCGCTCGTCGTGGCGGGCCGCAAGGCATGGATGTGGGAAAACGAGATCGGCAATCTCGAATCGGTGTTCGGACCGCGGGCGCTGCGACGGCTTCGCTTCCTCGGGTACGTGCCGCGCGTTGATCTTCGCTATCTCTATGCCGGTGCCAACTTCCTGGCCTTCCCATCACTTTACGAGGGCTTCGGCCTGCCGGCGCTGGAGGCCATGCTTTTCGGCTGTCCGGTGCTGACCTCGCATACGTCGTCCTTGCCTGAGATCTGTGGCGAGGCAGCGCTTTTCGTCGATCCGTTCGATCGCGACGACATCCGCGAGAAGATCGAGCGGATGATCCGCGAGCCGGAGCTGCGGACGTGGCTGACCGAGGCCGGCCGAGAACAAGCCACGAAGTTCACCTTCGACGCTTACGTGCAGCGTCTGGGCGAGGCTTACGGAAAACTGCCTTCGGAGTGAGGCCCAGACCGAGGCACTGACATGATTTCCATCATCCTCTACGGGCGCAACGACAGCCACGGCTACAACCTGCACAAACGGGCGGCCATCAGCATTAACTGCATGGCCGAGGTGCTGAGCGATCCGGACGACGAGATCATCTTCGTCGACTACAACACGCCCGACGATCTGCCGACATTTCCAGAGGCAATCCACGATACGTTGACGCCGAAGGCGATCGATAGGCTGCGAATCCTACGAGTCCGGCCGGACCAGCACCGACAATTCGCCGGCAAGACACACCTTGTTGCGCTGGAACCGATTTCACGTAATGTCGCGCTGCGCCGCTCAAATCCGAAGAATCGCTGGGTGCTGTCGACCAACACCGACATGATCTTCGTGCCTAGTGTCGATGGCCGCTCGCTGTCCGACATCGTGCGGGACATTCCTGACGGCTTTTATCATCTGCCGCGATTCGAGCTGCCCGAGTGCATGTGGGAATCGCTCGACCGACGCGATGCGGCCGGGATCATCGCGAGCGTGGGCCGCTGGGGCAAGCAGTTCCATCTCGACGAGATCGTTTATGGCGACCACGACAATCTCTACGACGCTCCCGGCGATTTCCAGCTCGTGCAGCGCTCCGACCTCTTTGCGATCCATGGCTTCCACGAGGAGATGTTGATCGGCTGGCATGTCGACAGCAACCTGTCGCGGCGGATGACGCTGCTCCGCGGCCAGGTGAAGACGCTGATTGGAGAGGTGAGGGGTTATCACTGCGACCACACCCGGCAGGCGACGCTGATGCACAAGCGCGAGCGTCTGGAAAACGACTCGAGCCGCTTCATCCGCAACGTCGTCGCGCCGCAGGTGCCGGCGCAGGCGAATAGCTGGGGCCTCAACGGCGCCAAGGTCGAGGAGATCGGCCTGGGCAAGGGCGCTGGTTCGAGCGCACGGTGCCTGAAGGCGCTTGGCGCAACCCTCGTCAAGCCGGCGTCCGGTTTCTACGAGGCGACTTACGCGTCGGAGACCTACAACAACCTGAACTACGCCATCGAGCACGTGCTGCCCTATGTCGTCGATCTGCTATCCTGCGCGCCCGAGGGTGTGAGGGTGGGCTATGCCGGTGTTCGCCGCGATACGTTCAATCTGATCGCGCAGGCCTTAGCCACACTTGATCCGAGCGCATCGATCGAGGCCGCACCGACGACAGATTGGCTGACCGGCGCGTCCCCCGCGCATGGCGACGTCGATCGCTGGGCGAACGCTTGCGACATCTACATTTTCGAGATTGGCGAGACCCCCGGCGCGAAAGAGGCGATGGCCGCGGCGGACGGCCTGCACGCGATGACTGTCAGCCGCCTGTTCTTCCGGCTGGTCGAGATCGAGGATATACGACAGGCCGAGGAGGGCAAACCTCCCCGCCGCGTCATCGCCATCAATGCCATCCATACCTATTTCGAGCGCCGGGTGTCCGACGCGCTCGCCCATACGCTGACGCCGTACAGCTCGCGCATCCGCCATGGCTATGTCGCCCCTGACAGGCTGCCGAAGGAAAGGCCCGGCGGCGCGGCACCCGACTTCGCCCGAATCGGCGAGATGCTCGCCCGCAACATGGGGCGGACTTACCCGGCTTCGGCGAGCGAAGTGCGCCGCCTCATTGGCATCGCGGAGCGCCTACCGGTCGTCGCCGAAGCCGACACGGTTGAATGGTCCGCGGCGCTGGCCGTGGCCGAGCCGATGCTGGCCCTCCTGCGCGACATACGAACTGTCGGTGCGGTCAGGCGCGATCCGTCCGAGCTTGCGATGATCGCTGACCTGATCGAGGCCAACCGGCCGTCGGTAAATCCCGATGCCCGGCTTGCCCGCTTCCCTCTGCGCGACGGGCAGAGCAGCTCCGCGAGCCGCCTGTTCGATCTCGAGGATTGGGAACGCGCGACCTGGTTGTTTTGGGCCCGGCGCTATGGCGAGGGCCGCAAGGTATACGACTACTTCGATCGTGCACCGGCGATGTGGGAGCGCGCCACCATTCTTGAAGAGCTGGAGAAGCAGTTCAACTTCGGCGCAGCGGCGGCTGCGCCCCCGCGCATTCTGGTGATGGCGCCCGCCGCGGAATTCCTCGCTGGCTCGCTGCTAGACCTTGGCGCCGAAGTGGACGTTGTTGATCCACGCTATTTTCTCGACGACGCGCTTAACATGCTGGACTGGCGCCACAGCCTGACGGTAGACGCCCTCAAGCTTGCGACGCACGCGGGCCTGCTGGCAGAGCAGGTCGAGCGGCACAGCGCGCGCCCCTACGACGCTGTCGTCGCGACACAGTGCTCCATTCAATATGGCGGGCATAGGAAGGGCGCGGACATTCTTGTCGGTCTCCTCCCGTGGGTGAAGCCGGGCGGCGTCCTCGCATTCTCCGCGCTCGTGCAGATCGACAATGACGAGAATGGCGGCGGCTTCCCGCGACGGGTTTTCACCGACAAGCGCCTCGCCGATGAATTCCAGGCTGCCACCGGCTTCGAGCCCCTGCGCGGCGGCGATGTCGGCCTCTCGCGGCGCACGCTCGACCGGATCGGACATCCGGAGCGTCAGGCTTCCGAGCTGGCTCCGGTGCTGGAGGGGCCGCATAACCAGTGGCTGCGCGGCATGTGGTTCTGGCGCGCCGGCAGGATGGGGCGCATCGACACCAGCCGATTGACGCAGCTGTTCACGCTCCGTGCCGAGGACGAGGAAGAGGCCGACGATAAGATCATGCCGCTGCGTCCCGTGCCGCCGCGCCAAGAGCAGCACCCGATGGTGGCGGGCCTGTCGCGCCCCGCCAAGCCAGCGTCGGCGCGCAACCCCTTCGCGACCGGCGGACAGATGGGCCGCGTCGAGTCCACGGCCATCGGCCAGCGCTCTCCGCGCGGTGTGCGGGTCGAGCGGTCGGCGCCTCCCGGCGTGTTCGCCACGGCGTCGCTGGGCGCGGCCGCTCCGGGCGCCTATGAGGTGATCGTCGAGGTAAACGCCGCGCGCTCGGACGCTCCGGGTGCGATCGCGCTCAGCGTCGAAGTGCTCAGCGGCGATGCCGTGATGCATCGTACCGATTTCACGGCGCGTGATCTCGCCACCAAGAACCGCCGCGCCATCGAGTTCGAAGTCTCGCAAGTCAAGGGCGTCACCGGCGTCCGCACTCTCGAGATCAGGCTCATCCATCACGGGACCTGTGACATGGAACTGCTGAACCTGTCAGCCTATTCCGGTGCAAGGGTTTGAATGTGGCCGATGGCGACGTTTTGGAGCCGCTCTCGCTACCTCGTCGGATGGATAGCCAGTGCTGATCAGCCACCGTCGCCAGTTCATATATTTGAAGACGTACAAGACGGGCGGTACGTCGGTCGAAATCCTGTTCGAGCCAGAGTGTCATCCGGCCGACTGGTCAAGCGGGCCGCAGCATTCAACGGAGGAAAAGATCAGCGACGCGGGCATAGTTGGGGCGCGAAAGCCCGATACTACTGGTGCCGCTTGGTTCAATCACATGCCGGCAGCGGCCGTGCGGGAGAAGATCGGCTCAGAGATCTGGAATCGCTACCTCAAATTCTGTGTCGTACGGAACCCGTACGACCGCGTCGTGTCTTGGTGGTGGCACAGGATGGAGAATCTGGAGCGACTAGCGATGGCTGAGGCCGACTTGTCGCGGCTCCGCTCCGAATTCAATTCCTGGGTTCTTCGCACCACCGATTTGGCGATGGATCGGGACAAATACGTGATCAATGGGAAAGTATGTGTGGATCGCTTTATCAGATACGAGCGTCTTTGGGAGGACGTGCTCGCGCTTTGTGGCGATCTGGGCATTGAAAGGAAGCGGTCCGACTTGGGTGCGTACAAATCGGGCGTCCGCGCGAACGCATTGGGCTTTGCAGACTACTACGAACCCGCCGCAGCCGCGAAGGTAGCAGCGTGGTTTCAATGGGAACTCGAATACTTTGAATATGGCCTAGGCTGATGCGACCGAACTTTCTGGTGCTCTTCCCTGACGCTTGGCGACACGACTGGCTGGGCTGTGCCGGCGGCATCGGCGTTCAGACGCCGGTACTCGACGCTCTAGCGGAAAAAGGTGTCCGTTTCTCTGAATGCGTTACGCCTTCTCCGCTGTGTGCGCCTACTCGGGCGGCGCTCGCGCTGGGCTGCGATTACCAGTCGTGCGGTGTTCTCGACAATAAGGGCAATCTCGCGCTGGATCGGCCGAACTTCTATCGTAACCTTCGCGAAGCCGGATATTCCGTCGGCGGGGTGGGAAAGTTCGATCTTGCGAAAGGGCTGGACGATCACGGAGGCGATGGATTGCGGTTGCTGGCCGACTGGGGATTCACTCACGGTTGCGACAGCGAAGGAAAATGGGACGGCGTACGGGAAATGCAGCGCGTTCCGATTACCGGCCCGTACGGTCGTTTCCTGGACTCCCTGGGTCTACGCGAAATGTATGTGGCGGACATGGCAGAACGCCGTAAGACGGTAGGATTGATATCCTCACGCGCCTCGCCGCTCGACACGATTGCCTATTGCGACGACTGGGTCAGTCGCTCTGCAATCGAGATGGTCCGCAGCTTCCCGATCGACCGGCCGTGGTTCGCGCAGGTGAATTTTCCGGGGCCGCACGATCCGTTCGACGCGCCCTCATGGGTATTGGAGAAGGTTGGACAGGCAGGCCTGCCGGAAGCCATCCGGCACACCGGGTTCGACAACGAAACAATGCAACAGGTACGCCGTTCCTATGCCGCTATGATGATGAACATCGATGCGTGGTGCGGGAAGCTTCTTGCGTCCGTGGAGGAGCGTGGCGATGCAGAGCGCACCATCGTCATCTTTACCAGCGACCACGGGGAGATGCTTGGAGACTACGACTACTGGGGCAAGAATGTCTGGCATGAGGCGGCCATCCGCGTGCCGTTGATTTTTTCGGGGCCCGGTGTTGCGGTCGGCCGCGTCAGCAAGGCGTTAGTCCAACTCCAGGATCTTGCGGCGACATTCCTCGACTTCGCGCACGCCAAACCGCTTCCTACGGAAACACGATCCATGCGGAGCCTTCTGGCCAACCCAGCTTTCGGCCACCGCCAGCACCTTCGCTCAGCTGTCGGCAAGTGGCGGGCCGCAATGGACGAGAGATGGAAAGTGGCCTTTGACGGCGATCGATCACTGCGATTCATGGATCGGGCTTCGGCCGATCCCGACACGCCCGTCACGATCAAGAAACGCGAGGGTGACTTTTGGAGGCTGCAGCGCCTGTTGTGAAGGCCGCCGTCTACCGCTTCTTCCCCTCGACGATGTCCAGTTGTTTCTTCAGTCTCCTGATGTCCTCCAGCCACGGTTCAGGGCTCGAGTCGCTTGGGGCGCGCCAGTCGCCACGTGGGGAGAGGGAGCCGCCGGAGGAAATCTTGGGGCCGTTGGGAACGCAGCTGCGCTTGAACTGGCTGATGGCGAAGAAGCGGAAGGCGAACACCTCCAGCCACTTCACGATCTCCTCAAGCGGGTAGGCGACGCGGTCCTTGCCGTCGATATTGGCTGGCCATGCGCCACGTTTCGCATCGGTCCACGCATGCGCTGCCATGAAGGCAATCTTGGTCGGCGTGAAGCCGAACCGCGTCGTGTAGTAGAGCGTGAAATCCTGCAGGTTGTAGGGGCCGATCTTCGCCTGGGTGGACTGGATCTGCCCGTCCTCGTCGGCGGGCACCAGCTCAGGCGAGATCTCTGTTGCGAGGATGGCGCGTAGCGTGTCGCCGGTCTCGATCGAATACTGCCCGTTGGTCGCGCACCAACGGATGAGATGCTGGATCAGCGTCTTCGAGACCGACGCATTGACGTTGTAATGGCTCATATGGTCGCCAACGCCATAGGTGCACCAACCGAGCGCCAGCTCACTAAGATCGCCTGTGCCGATGACGATGCCGTTCACATGATTGGCCAGACGGAAGAGATAGTCGGTGCGCAGTCCTGCCTGCACGTTCTCGAACGTGACATCGTAGACCTTCTTGCCCTCGGCATAGGGATGGCCGAGGTCGGATAGCATCTGCCTCGCGAGCGGCCGGATATCGACCTCGCGGGCGTCGATGCCCAGCTCCTTCATCAGCTTCCAGGCGTTCGACTTGGTCCCCGTCGTGGTTGCGAAGCCTGGCATAGTAACGCCGATGATGTCCGAGCGCTTACGGCCCATCAGGTCGAAGGCGCGGACGGCGACCAGCAGCGCCTGTGTTGAGTCGAGGCCGCCGGAAATGCCGAGAACAGCCTTCGGGATCGAAGCGGACTCAAGCCGTTGCCGCAGCCCGTTCACCTGGATCGAGTAGGCCTCATAGCAGTCCTGATCCAGCCGCTGTGGATCGTCCGGAACATACGGGAAGCGACTGATCGCGCGCTCAAGCGGGGCGGTCGCCTTAACAGGTGGCAGTAGGGCGAATTCGATGGTGCGCATGTTGTGCGTCCGGCCCCGGTGGGCCGTCGCGCAGTCGCGGAAGGTCGGTGTACGTTGACGTTCGCTGACGATGCGATCGATATCGATGTCTGCGGTAAGCAGCGTCGAGTCTTCCGGGAAGCGCGAGGATTCGGCGATCCGCGAGCCCAGCTCGAATACGGCAAGGTGCCCGTCCCAAGCGACGTCGGTTGTCGATTCCCCGCGGCCTGCCGCCGAATAGAGGTAAGCGCACGAGCACGAGGATGACTGCGCCGCGCAAAGCATGTTGCGGTCTTCGGCCTTGCCGATCGTGATGTTGCTAGCCGATAGGTTTCCGATCACCGTAGCGCCCGCGAGCGCCTGATAGGTCGAGGGCGGGATGGCGGACCACACGTCCTCGCAAATCTCGATGCCAAGCACGAAGCCGGGCACGTCGCTCGCTTGGAACAGAAGGTCGGTTCCAAACGGCGCCTTCTGGCCAGCGACCTCGATTTCGCGCGCGATGGCGTCAATGGACGACGCAAATTGCCGTTTCTCGTAGAACTCGCGATAGTTGGGCAGGTAGGTCTTGGGCACGACGCCGAGAACCTTGCCACGATGGATCACCACCGCCGTGCCGTGGATCGCTCCTCCGACACCAAGCGGCGCGCCCACCGCAACGACGGGCAGCAGGTCCTCGCTCGCCGCCACGATTTCTGCGATCGCCTCACGTACTGCAGCAAGAAGCGCGCCCTGCATGTGCAGGTCGTCCAGCGAATAGCCCGAGACGCCAAGCTCGGGACAGATAAGTAGAGCGACCTTCGCCTCGTGCGCCCGCTTCATCAGCGCGATTGTCTCGCGTGCGTTGGCGGCCGGATCGGCTACCCGTACCTTAGGAGAGCAGGCCGCCACCCGCACAAAGCCGTGGGCGTACAGGTTATTGAATTCTGTCATTAGTGAATCCCCGGCGAGCAACAAAGCCGCCGGGAGACACGTCCAACGGCGATCCGCTCAGTCCTACTCAGCCGCAACGGACGCAGCAGCGGCCGTCGCAGACGACTGTTCCTGTCCGTAGCCCGGATACACGAGCGTGGCGATCTCCGAGAAGGTCTCGCGGGGCAAAACCCTCCAGGTGTCTACAATGACGACCTGCTTGCCCTCGCCCCGATGCACCCACATCGGATGGATCGATTTGTACTCCGGCTCACTGGTCATGATAACAATCGCGTCGGAGGTCGAGATACACTGTTCCAGCGAGTTGGCTCGGATCGCGGTCGGCAGGGCGTGCATAGCGTTGTCGAGCGCGTGGGGATCGTATAGCGCCACTTCGACGCCCATCTCGAGAAGGCGGCGGGCGAGGAAGATCGATTGGCTTTCCTCGATTACCGGCGTCCCAGGTTTGTAGGACAAGCCGACGATCCCTACACGGCGCGCGTTCTGGATGTGACTTAGTGCCAAGTGGGCAAGTCGATCGAACTGACGACGATTGACGCGGTCCGTTGCTTCGGCGACGTCTGGCGAAACCCCGAGCGAACGAGCGAACACCGACAGCGCCACATTGTCACGGGGGAAGCACGGGCCGCCATAGCCCGTCGCACCCTTCAGGTACTTACCGCCGATACGCGAGTCCTTGCCGAGCGCGGTGGTGACGACATCGACGTCGGCGTTGGGCAGTTGGCCGCAGATTTCGGAGATCATATTGGCGTACGAGATCTTGGTCGTGACGTAGGTGTTGACTGATATCTTCACGAGTTCAGCGTTGATGAAGTTCATTCGCTGGACAGCCGGATCGTTCTTGGCGGACGTCTTGTAGACCTCTTCGAGATAATCGCCAGCACGTTGGTCCGATTGGCCGATCAGGATCACGTCCGGGTAAAGCATGTCGCGCACGACCGTGCCCAGCGCGATGAATTCGGGGTTGTAGCAGAGGCCCAGATCCGGGCCGACCTTGCGACCCGAGGCGGCTTCGAGACGCTGGCGGATGATGCCGTCAGTGGAGCCAGGCATGACCGTCGAGGTGATGACCACGACATGGTAGCCGCTCTTCTTGCGAATTGCCGCGCCCAGCTTGTCGATTGCATCAAGGACGAAAGTGTTCACAAACACACCGTTCTTGTCCGAGGGGGTCGGCACGATGATGAAGGAAATCTCGCTCGAGGCGGCAAGATCGTTCCAGTCGGTGGTCGCGCGCAGGCGGCCCTTGCTCTCGGTGATCAGCTCCTGAAGTTGGGGCTCTACCACTGGAGCCCGGCCAGCGTTGATGTCGTCGACATAGCGTTGGCTAATGTCCAGACCGACAACCTCATGTCCCCGGCTCGCCATAACGGCCGCCAGCGGCGCGCCAAGCTTGCCCAGCCCAACCACGGATACTTTCATGACTTCCCTCGACCAAAACGACATCGGCAAAGGCTGATTTCGCATCCGACATGTAGATCGCCGGCATCACCGACTGACCCATAAGCTTTACATGAAGGATTCGACTTCCCCAGCGACCCCAAAGCGAGCTTCTCTTTGCCCTCGGGTAGTCACACCATGAGTTCGAACGAATTTCAACCACAAACCTGAGTATGAACCGCATGTATGGATAGACCCTTCGACGCAAGTCGAGGGGCTCGCAACCCGGAAAACTGGTCCAGACGGAATGCGAAATTCGGAGCTTGTGAAGTCCCTCGGTCTGGTGGTCCACATCGGGCGCGAGAATCCGACGACCGATTGCACAGAACCTCCTTCGCACGATCCCGTCTTCCGGTTCAAGCTTGGGTTTGGCCCAGACTTCGGCTAGTGCGTAGGACCTCTGCGAAGGCCAAGAAGACATGGTAAAGTGTTGATGCGGGCACTGTCTCGGCAACAGCACTTCCCCGAGAGTCGAAAGCGTCGATCCAGAGGCCGGAAATCTCCGTAGCTAGGTAGCGATCGAGGAGCAATCCTCCTGACGATGTGAAGACTGGGGTGGGATCTTTGGCATCTAGTTCGTAGAGCGCAACCGCCGACTTGAGGCGCTCCGTGTTAGGCCAGCACCGAGACCCCAAGTCTATCGGTGCTCCGTCGTCGCGGATCTGATTGTAGGTCGCGGAAGACGTTTGATCTACACCGTGCTGCTCTGCGAATTTTACCAGCGATCGAATCGTTGAAGCGGTGTCGACACCCAGCTGGATGCGGCAACGGTTTAGGATCCACGCCCATTCCAGTTGGTGGCCAGGCTCAACAATGTGCCCCTCGGCGCCGGACGCGCGAGAAAGATCGTCCGTGAAGTACTCCGCGAGTGTTCCCGTGTCTTGGTCGAAGAAACGCTTCTCAAAAAGTGCGACAAGCTCTTTTGCGAGATTGCCGAAACGGGAATCTCCGCTCGCCTCGTGAGCAATCAGCATGGCCTCGGTTAGGTGCATATGCGGGTTCTGCTGGCGCAGTCCAGTTGGCGGTGTAGAGTGCCAAAAGCCTTCGTTCGGGTGCCGCAGATTCTGCTCAACGAAATCTAGTGTCCAGTGCAGCCAGTCGCGAGCTTCCCTGTCTCCAGTAGCTTTGAGGCGCCACGCTAGTGCGAAGAGGACGAAGGCGTGATCGTAAAGGTCGGGAGTTGGGTCGAGTACCGATCCGTTCCGCGACAGGCGTCGAGCGAATCCTTTGGAAGGACCCTGCCACGCCTTCTCGATGAGATAGCTCATACCGCGCTTGGTCAGATCTAGACCGTCGGACCAGCCCAACGTGTGTGCGTGCGAGAAGACATATAGTTGTCGGCATGTCACACGAGTCCGCTTGAAGGCCGTCGCCGCGTCATCACCGTCAAATGTGACTGCCTCAATGAAGCCTCCAAACTCGCGGTCGATACCGTTCTTGGCCCACCACGGTAGTGCGCTCCCAAAAATCCAACGCTGCATTGCCGTGTTGTAATCTGAAACCAAGTGGTGGCCCCCTCTAAGGTGCTGGACAGTTACGTCTGCGGACGGTGGTATCGGCCAATCGAGGTCGGGTTTCGGCCTCAATCTGCAATGCGACAATCAGTATCTGTATGCGCATTCCCTTACTGGCAGAGGTTACCTAGCCTCGCCTTCGTTGCCTCGCCGCGTAGTCCGGCCGAGACGATCCGGATCTCCTTCACATGCTTCTCGGCCGATTGCGGCCCGGAATTCTCTCTCATCTTCGCTACCTTAAGGGTTGCGATGATCCAGAATCCCTCCGTTAGTGAAAGATCTCAACCTGTCTGCCGGTTGCTGACGCCGGACAATTGGGTGAGGAGGAAGCGGTCTGGCCAACCGATCCGAGCGCGCCAAACTGCGGATTGTCGCGAATGGCCCCACAACAGCTTAGGCGGAGCAGGGAAGACTTGTGAAAATCCAAGAAACGTCGATTTCAGGTGTCTTTCTGCTGCGGCCGATGAGGCTGGTGGATTCTCGCGGGTTCTTCTCCGAAACTTACCGAGCGTCCCTGCTTCAGGAGCTTGGTGCAGACCATGGATGGGTGCAAGAAAATCACTCTCGGTCTGTGCTCGCCGGTACGGTCCGGGGGCTCCATTTCCAGGCCCCGCCGGCAGCGCAGGCAAAGCTTGTGAGCGTCGTTTCAGGGGCGGTCCTAGATGTAGTCGTTGATATCCGAAGGGGATCGCTGACCTACGGTCGGCATCACGCGGTCGAACTCTCCGAGGACAACTGGACTCAGATCTATGTGCCTGTCGGAATGGCGCACGGTTTCTGCACTCTGGCCGCGAAGTCGGAGGTCCTGTACAAGGCAAGCGAATACTACTCGCCGGCTCACGAGGGCGGGATTCGATGGGATGATCCGGCGCTGGGCATTGACTGGCCCGTCGCGGCTTCTGAGGCTTGCACCTCGGATCGCGACAAGGGTTGGCCGACGCTCGCGGACCTTGTCACGCCCTTTTAGTTTAGAAGCGCTATCCGGTTCATTTTCTAGGCACGCGACCGCGCTCGCTTTGGGGTAAGCTAACATTTTCGCAATCTAACAGCGGTTGCTACACGGGGGGCGGTTTACTTCGGGCTGGCAGTTATGTGGGTAGCGCCTGCGACGTGCTGCGGCGATCGCTTCCGGCACGCTGCATTTCAAGGCATAGCTATAGACTTTTCTGTAGTTTGAGCTAACCGATTCCAATCTCTCATGGCGGGCTCGGAGAGCCGCCGAGGTAGCGACTTGAACAGGTCGGCGGGGACGGGAGAGACTGTGGAAGTGCGAATCGCTCTGGACGCAAACGCGTGGTTAGTGTTGCGTCTAATGTGTTAGCTCCGACCACAGGCAAACCAAGGGAAATCTGATTTGATCGGGTCGGGGCAGACGAGCGGTTTGAGGGTTGTTGAAACGTCGGGATCGGAAGACGCAGTATCGCGTCTTGATAAGCGGTCCTCCGACAATAGCGGTCGGTCGCTGACCCGGCGTTCAGCGCCACTTGCTATTCAGATCAAAGACTGCGTGCTCCAGTATCCGCTGGGTGCCTACGCGCGTGGCAGCCTGAAATCACTCGTAATGTCCGTTATTGGGTATAGGGAGCGGACGCCGTCGGCCCACTATGTTTCCGCGTTGCGGAGCATCAACATCGAGATCCAACAGGGTGAGCGTGTCGCTCTCATCGGTCACAACGGGTCAGGCAAGTCGACCCTGCTACGGGCGATGGCAGGGATCTATCCGCTTGCGTCGGGGTCAATTCGCGTGTCCGGAAAGTTGGGCGCCTTGTTGGAGCTTGGTCTTGGCTTCGAGCCAGAAGCTACCGGTCGCGAGAACATCTACTATCGTGGTATGGCGATGGGATACTCGCGGCGAGTCCTTGCGAGGCATGAGAAGGAGATTGTTGAGTTCTGCGGCCTCGGCGATTTCATCGATCTTCCGGTGCGTACCTATTCTGCCGGCATGTATGTTCGGCTGGCGTTCGCAATCTCGACCGCGTTTTCTCCAGAGGTTCTGCTCGTTGACGAAGTCTTTGGAGCCGGTGATGCGACCTTTGCGCAGAAGGCTGTCGCGCGCATGCAGGAGATCGTCAGGCAGTCCGGCATCTTCGTGATTGCGACCCATGATCTCGCTCTTGTGGAAAGGGTCTGCAGCCGCGCCATCTGGTTGGAGACCGGCAGGATCGTTGCTGACGGACCGACCGATACGGTAATTTCAGAATTCAAGGCCCGCATGGCCGGGTAAGCGCTGGCGCTCCTCTTTCGAGAATCACGAGATGTCTTACGTCAACGTTCAGGACCATCGGCTTCCTTTTTTCATAAGGTACTTAGCCGACCTCATTTCCTACCGGCACCTTTGCTTCAATCTGGTCAGTTCAGACCTGCGCTCGCGTTTCAGGCGCACGCGCCTCGGTATCCTTTGGGCCGTAGCTCAACCGCTTATATTCGCGCTGATGCTTGCACTGATTTGGGGCAGTTTGCTGAAGACGCCGAACTACTGGGAGTTCGCTCTCTACGTTTTCACAGGTCAAGTCGTGTTCGAAATGTTCAGCACGGCTGTGATAGGTGGACAGGATTCACTCACCAACGCCGCCGGGTATCTGAAGCAAGCGCGAATACCCTTTTTCATTTTTCAGGTACGTATTGTTCTTACCAGCGCGGTCATCCTCTTCTTCGGGACGGTCGGTGTGTTCGCTTTTTCCGTGGCGGTCGGAGCATTTCCTCCGATAGGGCTGCATCTGGTTTTGGTGCCGGCTTTCTTTGGCGTCTATGTCCTATTTTTGACGCCCATTGCCATGATGATGTCCGTGACAGGTCTCCAGTTTCGCGATGTAAAGCATATCGCTGGGCTCGGTGTGCAAGGCCTGTTCTTGATGTCGCCAGTGATGATGCCGCGCGATTTGTTCGGGCAGCTTCCGTATTTTGAGTTTATCAACCCGCTTGTCCCGGTGCTCGATCTCTACCGCGCGCCGATACTGCACGGGGCCTTATGGAGCGCTCAGTCGGTGATGGTTGTCTCGATCTGGATTGTGGGATTGTGGGCTGCGGCAATCATCTCCTCGGTGACTTCAGGGCGCCGGCTCGTCTACGCTCTTTGATGCGAAGGGGTGTCGCTAGAAAATGGCGCTCAATCGAGCGTGGCGGATCTGGCTCCCCCGAGTTGCGTCGCCCTATGGGCGTTGCTAGATGGCGAGGCCAGGTTGTCTGCGGTCGGGCAGGCTTCAGATAGAGTAGGCGGTGTCCGGTTGCCCGCGTTCGTCCTATCATTCATCTGGATCCTATGGCCGCTTCTCACTTTTGCAGGGGGGCTGGGTCTCGGCAGCCTCATGGGCTTGGCAGCGCTGGTGTGCTCGGTCTCGGCCGTTCGCGGCTTCAAGGCTCAGGCCTACCTGCTTCCGTTGCTGGCATTCTTTCTGTTCTGCGGTGTGTCGGCGATGTGGTCGCCGCGCGAGATGGCGCTGATCGACTTTGATTTCTCCAGGATGAAATTCGCCGTGCGAAGCGAAATGCTGCGCGTGGGGTTGTTGCTGGTCGCGGTCGGCGCCCTCATAGCCGCCGCAAGTCGCCTGACGGACGAGCGGCGGCGCTTGGTAACCCGCATCGCCACCGCCGCTCTCTTAGCGCAGCTCGTTGTCGTTGTGCTTGTGTCAGCGTTCGAGGCCGACGCTCTCCGCTTGTTCGCGAACTTGATGGCGGCAAGCAGCGAGGGGGTCCAGAACATCTCCCGAAACGCTCTGTTGTGCGCGTTGGCCGCACCGGTTTTTGCTTTGGGCGTTGCAGGCGATGGGAAAAACGCAGGCCGCTTACTCGCTGCGGGCGCGATACTCGCCGGGGCTGTCTTCGCGGTCTGGTACAGGGAGGTGCAGGCAGGCCTGCTTGCGATGGCATTCGCTGCTGGCGCGACAGCGCTCGTCGCCCTACTGCCAAAGCGCGGGCCATTTGTGATCGCTATTGCTTTTTCTGCTGTGATTCTGGCCGCGCCTTGGGTGTTGGGCGCGCTTACGCAAGGGGCGGACTATGCAACAGCAGATAGTTCGCCGAGTTACCGCGCCGCAATCTGGCGGCATGTGATCGAGCTCATCAGAGAGCAGCCCGTTTTGGGAAATGGCATCGGCGTGCTGCGGACCATCAAGGATCCAATCGAGTCCGGGGTCTTCGCTGGCCAGATGATGGTACCCAACCATTCTCACAATATGATCCTGCAGCTCTGGGCTGAGACAGGTGCGATTGGCGCCGGCCTCCTGTCGTTGACCCTATTGACGGTGGGATGGCGGCTTTCTGGCGGGGAGCGCAATTCCGCCGCGCTCAGAGGCGCCGCGTTGGCGGGCGGCGTGTTTGCGATTGCCTGTGTGTCCTTTGATCTCTGGAACGACATGTTCTGGGCCGCGGCTGGTCTGATCGCGTTGTTTATTGTCTGCACGCCACGCATCCGGCCGCGGAGGGAGACACAGGCTGTTGGCATCGTCTTTGGGGAAGGGCCAGCGCTTGCGGCCACCTCAGAGCCTGCGGACATGGCTCCGTCTGACGCCCTGATGGCCAAATCGGAGGCGATGGGTGCGCGTGTGGCCGCGGAGGGGGATCTGGCGGAGGCCCCCCCGGTCCCCGCGCTCACGCACAACAACTTCAATCTGATGCGGCTATTGTTCGCGCTGATGGTCGTCGTCTATCACGTCATCGCTCTGGCGAATGTTCCCGGCTGGCAGGGCGCTGAGCAAGCGACGAGCTTGCTGGCCGAGCTTGGCGTGCAGGGCTTCTTCGTCCTGTCCGGCTATTTGGTCTTTGCCAGCCTGCAACGCTCGGGGTCCATCGGCCTCTATGCGCAGAAGCGGGCGCGCAGGTTGCTCCCCGGGTATGTCGCGATTGTGCTTGTTTGCGCTGCTGGCGCGCTGGCTTTTAGTCCCGCCGCCCGGGAGGATCTTGCGGCGGTCGCGCGCTATCTCGGCTGGAATCTGGTCTTCCTCAACTTCATGGAGCCCAACCTGCCGGGTGCCTTTGAGGCCAATCGCTTCAGCGAAATCAACGGAGCGCTATGGACGCTCAAGATCGAGGTGATGTTCTATCTCGTATTACCGCTTCTTGCGTTCTTCCTCAAGCTGGCGGGCGGTCTGCGGTGGGTACTGTTTGTCCTGGTCTATGTCGCAGCGGAGGCTTGGAGGACCGCCTTCCTCCACCTTGGTCAAACCGACGGCGGGATGATGACCGAGCTGGCGCGCCAGCTGCCCGGGCAGATGAGTTTCTTCATTGTAGGCGTAGCGCTCGCCGCCTGGCGCGATGATATCAACTGGCGTTCGCCTCTCGCGCCGCTGGCAATTGTGCTACTTGCCCTGTCGATTGCCGTACCGGCAGCGATGCCGCTAAGAGCCATCGGCTTGGGGGTTACATCCATCTGGATAGCGACGGCGGTTCCGCGATTGTTCGACCCTGCGCGCTTCGGCGATCTGTCCTATGGCGTCTACATCGTGCATTTCCCCATCATTCAAGTCGCCGTGACCTTGGGTCTGTTCGCGGTATTGCCCTGGATGGGCGCAGGGATTGCGATCGCCGCGGCTCTCGTGGGTGCAATGCTGCTCTGGTGGCTCGTTGAGCGCCCGGCGCTGCGCGCTGATAGCGCCTACCGGCGTTTATGACACTCGGCGGGCGTGCAAGTTTTCAAGCGATGAGGTATGGGGGGGCAGGCTCAAAACTCGGTGGGGCGATGTTTAGGCAATCCGTTTCTGAGGTAGCACTGCGCAAGGCATGGCGAGCGGCTGTACCGCCCAACCTGCGCCGCTTTGGTCAAGGCGCGGCCTCGGCGTTTGCCCGGCGGCGCGTTGCGACGGCGCTCGCCTCTGGCGAGCCCGCCTTCTCGCCGGGGCCCGTCGTTGTTTCAGGGCTTCTTTCGGGGACGTCGGGGGTCTCGCGTGCGGCGCGGCTAACGGTGCGCGGGATCGAGCATGCCGGGTACAAACCCATAATGCATGATCTCACGCCCCTGTTTGCTCGTAGCGACGGGGCGGACGCCGGCTTGCCCTTGGCGCCTGCGGGGGGGATCTGGCTGCTCCATGTCAATGCGCCTGAGGCGATGGCCGCGATGTCGCGGATTTCACCTGACGCCTGGCGAGGCCGGTATCGCATCGGATTTTGGGCATATGAGCTACCGGTCCTGCCAGCCTCATGGGCGATAGCTGCAGCGTTCTTTCACGAGCTGTGGGTCCCCAGCGTTTTTGTCGCCGAGGCCGCGCGAGCCGCTGGTGTAGCGATACCGGTGCGTGTGATGCCACACCCGGTCGCCCTGGCGGTGGCTTCGCCGATAAAAAAGCCAGCGGAAGCCGGGTTCACGGTCCTGGCTATGGGAGATCTCAACTCGAGCTGGGCGCGCAAGAACCTGATCGGGTCGATCGACATTTTCCGCCGTGCTTTTCCCCACGCTCAATCTTCGCGCCGACTGATCGTGAAAATCCAATCCGCCGGTACAAATGATCGCTTCGAAAAGGCTGCCCGCGAGGCCATTGCGGGCCGGACCGACATTTCGCTTGTAAGCGAGCGTATGAGCGATCGCGACATTGAGCGCCTCATCGCCGGTTGCGACGTATTCTTGTCGCCCCACAGATCAGAAGGCTTCGGTCTGGTGATCGCTGAGGCGCTTCTGGCAGGCGTGCCAGCTTTGGCGACCGGCTGGTCCGGCAATCTCGATTTTATGCGCGACGTGCCTGAGCTCAGCATCCGCTATAGCCTTGCGCCGGTGAGCGATGCGGGAGGCGTCTACAAGTCCTGGGGCGCGGTCTGGGCCGAGCCTGATATTGCGGATGCGGCCGCGAAACTAAGGGCGCTGGAGGCTTCAGCTGAGCTCAGACAATCGCTCGCGGCCAAGGGCCGCGCATCTCTGATTGACCAACTTGATGCTTGGAGCCGCGATGCTCTGGCGCAGACGTCCTTCGGGCGCTTCGCTCATTAGCGGTGAGGCGAGGGGGCTTTGGCGGGTTCCGCAAACGTATAGTGCTTGTGCAGGAAGTAGCTGGTTATGGCTGGCGCTGCGACGCCGCAGAAGTGTGCGATCTCGAATGGATGAAATGTCCAGCCGATCATTGGGAGCACCTGGCGCGCCATAACCGATGAGACGGCCCAGGCGAGCGTTGCGCCGAAGAGATTGACCCAGACAAAGCGCAGGATCATACGCCGGGTAATCGCGCGGCCTCGAAACAGTGTCCCGCGAAACAGGAAAAATCCGACCACCATTCCGACGCCGTAGGCGAGCACCACGGCAACCTCGAAAGGCATCAGCAAGTCCAGCAGGTAGCGCGATATCAGGTTGGCAAGCGCCGCTACCCCACCAACCGCCAGGAACCGTGCGAACTCACCTAGCGAGGCCGCCGGCGGCTTGTCGTCACCCGTACGGGTCACGGGCGCTGCCCCGGTGCGTGTAACCCGAATAGTTCGTTGATGTTCAGAATTTGCGCGGAGCCCGCGGGCATCAGCGCGGCTGCAGCCACCCCCGCCGCCAGGACGGCGCCGATAGCAAGGCTCTGCTTATCCTTGAAGGCGAACACAACGGGATCATCGTCTAACAGGCCGCGATTTGCCAGCAACCAGACGCGCATCAGCCACATGGCCAACGCGATCGGCGCGATCCAAAGCGCTTCCGGGGTGCTGAAGACGCCCGATGGTACGGCGTAATCCATAATATAGAGCACAAGGATCAGCGGTGTCGCGGTTGCTGTGGCAAGGCCCAACCCCAGCGTGATTGTCGCGTCCTCAGCGCGGTAGCCTCGATTGGCGATGCGCCGTTCGCCTGCGGCCAGGCGGCGTAGGACCTCGGTGTGGCGCTTTGCGAGCGACAGTGAAACGAAGAGAAACATCGAGAACACCATCAGCCAGTGGCTGAGGGCGACGCCTGCGAGCACCGCGCCCATCACCAGCCTCAACGTATAGAGAAAGCTGAGTGTCAGCGTATCGACCAGGGCCGCGCGTTTGAGCAGGAAGGAATAAGCCAGCGTCGTGACGAGATAGGAGATCATCGTGACGCCGAAGGCGGGGGACAGCAGAAAGCCGCCCGCGAGCCCGCCTAAGATCAGTATCGGCGCTGCCAGGAATCCCTGCCAGAGTTTCAAGCGGCCGGAGGCAAAGGGGCGCCTGTGCTTGGAGGGATGCCCCCGGTCTGCCGGCAAATCGACAAGGTCGTTCAGAATGTAGGTGCCGGACGCCATCGCCCCGAGCAGGGGGAGGGCGGCGAGAAGCATCAGCGCCGTTTGAGGGTCCGCAATCTTCATCGCCATGATGGCGGGTACGACAATGAGGACGTTCTTCGTCCATTGGTGTAAGCGAAGCGCGTTGCGCCAGGCGCCGATGCCGCGTTTTGGTCGCTGAAAGCGCTGCGCGATTTTGACGCCCGCTCGCGCGACCTGGGCGGCGCTTACCGGGCCGCCCTCAACCACAGACGCTGCCGCAGCCTTGCGCCAGACCTTCATATCGGCGCGGCTGTCGCCGATGTATTCAAAACCCTGGGGCGCCGCCGTTTCAAGAAACGCCGCCTTGGCGTGGCCCTTGTTGTTGGTCTTGCCGTCGCTGCCGACGGCACGATCGAAGACGCCAAAGCGCGCCGCGGCTTCCTCGACGATGCCCTGGTCTGAGGCCGACACCAGCCAGACCTGCCGCCCCGAGGCCCGTTCGCGCCGGCAGTAATCAACCACATCGTCGTTCGCGGGGAGGCTCGCCATGTCGAGGCTTGCGCGCGTCTGCACGCGTGATTTTACCTTGGCCAGCGCAAACGGGAGTTGCAGCATCTGCCATAGCGCCCAAAGCGGCCGTCGGCGAAAATGCTCGGCCAACCCCTCGAACAACGTGTCGGTCAACAGCAAGGTGCCGTCCAAATCGACAGCGAGGAGCGTCGTTACATCACTCGCGGGTTCTTCGTGTACCTGCGAGCCCTTGGCGGCGCGCACGGGTGATGGCTGGCTCAAGGCGGTGCGTCCTGCGGAGTAACGGTTACCTAACCTAGATCGAAACGCTCAAGATTCGGTTGATCTCGCCGGATCGGGCCCGGCTGTGCGACCTCATCTTTTTCTGGCCGGGCGCGCGTTGGGCAACCCTATCGGCTTGGACGGGAGCTGACCGGTTGCCTGTTTTGGACCGTATTTGTCGGCCAAATTGGTTGCCGGTCCGATTCCCGCGCAGCTCGCCAAGACTTTCAACCGCTTAGAGGGATGGGTCCTGCAGGACGAAGAGTATATCTTCTACCCACCTGCCACCCTCGCTACGCACGTTTCCCGGCCCATCGGTTTAGAAGCGCCAAAGAACGGCTCGGCCTTAATCGCCGACCCCTCTGCAGCCGAGACTGCGCAGCTTTTGATCGTAGCGTTGGACCGCGGCGAAGCCCTGATCGGCGACCAGCTGCCACCGAGGATCTGCGAGCTTACGCGCAGGCCTGACGTGCCCATGTTCGTCTTCTTCCACCAAGCCTAGATCGATCATGCGATTGATCTTCCGGCGGACAGTCTCTCGTGGGAGCCGGGTCAAATCGGCGACGGCGAGCCTGGACATGCTCCCTCTCGTTTCGTTAGGCGGTACGGCAAGGTCGCGGACGCCGTCGGGCGTCTTTGCGTCGAACAACAGCGGACGCATCGCAGCAGCGTTCAGGGCGCAGCTTATCATGATGCTCTCGTGGTCGAGCCCGCTGGCTTCCCGGAGCAGGTGCATGAGGTCGAGAACCAGCTCGACGCCTGCGAGCGCGCGGGGTCGCGTTTCGGGGGGAAGGCGGGACCGGCTGGCCATTTCCATGTTGCTCGTCCAGAAATCGACGCGTTAGGTGCGCCCGTCCTCATCGGCTCGATCCCGGGCGCGATCGCACTGGGGCGCGATCTGCTGCGGCGGCTCAGTTTCTCGCGCGACTGCCTTTGCGGTCGAGGCGAGGTTGTGGATCTATCAGGATCCTCTTCTCCGCCGCCCCCTTGAGTTGCCCTCCGCGCTCACCTTTCAGATTGAAGAGGTCAGCGCGCGACAGACGTTCGCCTGATCTTTAGCGGTGAAGGGCGCCCCTCGCGGAGCGCCCTTCGGTTGCTGACCCTGGGTTGGGGGGACGGGCCAGCAAGTGATTTGTACGGCAGTCCAGATTTCAGTCAAACGCTTTCAGCGTCCCGCGCCAAGGTATGGGCCGGACGGGTACGATGAAAACGGAGAAAGTCAGCAAGCCATGCGAGGATGGCGTGCCTTACAAATCGCGAGCGACCCGAACCCCAAGGTTCTTCATGCGGGCCGTTGCGGGATCTCCTGCACGCAGAGCGGAGCGCAGCAGCGACGGGTCGTTGGCCCATGAGCCTCCGCGGGCAATTTGATAAGCACAGGTGGCCGGGCTAAAGGCGTCCCCGTTTGTGGGTTGGCCCATCGCATAGCTCTCAGCATAGCAGTCCTCTACCCACTCAAGGACGTTGCCGTGCATGTCGAACAAACCGAATGCGTTCGGCGAAAAGGCGCCAACGGGCAGGGTTGTCGCCCGACGTCGCCCGGCCTGACCATCACCGTAGACCGTGGTGGCGTCAAAATTGGCGTCTGAATCCGAGATCACCTGCCCAAAACTAAAGGGCGTCTGGGAGCCCGCTCGGGCGGCGTACTCCCACTCGGCCTCGCTAAGGAGGCGGTAGTGCTTGCCGGATTCGCGCGATAGCCACCGCACATAAGCCTTCGCATCGAACCAGCTTATGTTGGTAACGGGGGTTAGCCCTTTGCCGAAACCATCATCCACGGGCGCCGGACATGCGTTGGCGTGAACGCAAACCTCATACTCGGTCCATGTCACCTCATAGACGCCAGCGGCAAAGCCCTTGATCCTGACGCGCCGTTGAGGGCCCTCATCATCATACCGTCCGATCTCATCGCGGGGTGAGCCCATCAGGAAAGTACCGGGCGGTATGACCACCATGTCCGGGCATGAGGCGCAATCGCGGAAAAAATCGGGCGCGCCTGGGTCTATTTGCTTTTGATTGCCGGCGATCAGGATTGTGACGCTGACGCGAGTTGTTTGACCGTCGTCGGCGAGGGTGGTGTACGTAAAAGCTTCATTGCCGACCGCCGCGCCTGCCGTGAATGCGAGCGCGGGGTCGCCTATCGTCAATCGCCCGCCAAGTCGTAGCTGCACTACCTCGCCGACCCGAACCGGCCGATCGTCGATGAACGTGATCCTGCGGGGTTCTCCCGTACCGTTGCTTACAGAATTGAGCGTTAGCGTATCCCCGGGTGCGACCGTGTAGACCTCGTCGATCGCCGGATGCACGGGCGGGTTGTTCAACGGTGATGCAACGCCCTTTGATGCGGGCAAGATCAGTGTGCCATGTTCCGGGGAAAAGCTTGACGTCGCGGCCTCGGCTGAGGCGTGTTTGTCCCGCGCATCAGGAAACGAGCCGGATACGACGAGCGTTGCCCCGCTTGTCGCTGACCCAATAAGCAAGAGGGCGACAAGGCGACTGGCCCAAGAAGCCTGTTCGCTGTTTCGGCGTCCATAACCGCCAAGCCTCGTACGACCAAGCTTTTGCGGCGTCAGCGTATTGAACAATCGCCGCGCGTCCGCTTTGAACCTTCGGGTGTGAAGCGTCGCGGCTCTGCGATGGCGGAGTGCTTGTAGATCGGTTGGGATAGCCGATGGAGCGGGAAGCGCGCTTCCATCGATCAGTATCGGAATGACGGGCACGCCTACCCTGAGCGCGGTCGCGATCGCGCAATGCACCGGGTCATGACGGCCGCTAAGACATGACGCACCCGTCAAGGGATCGGCTGGGTCTGACCAGGCCGGTCCGATCAAAGCGAGCAGGGCATCGCAGTCGAGAAGCCTCAGCCGCACATCGACGGCCAGGTCTTGACCGCGGAGGTCAGGGTTAGGTTCGACCCACACATCCCCGTCCGCTGCCCGCAAACGCCGAGCGCCCGCAGCGCGTAACAAGTCGGCCTGCGCCTGGCAGTCCTCACGTCTATAGCTAAGAAAAAATCGCGGCATTGCCCCCGTGCCCCAACGACACAACCATAGCGGCCCATCGAAATTCGCGCAATGAGGAACGTGCCCTGACGTGTGCGTAGGGAGGGGAACCGCGGCTCCCAATGTCCTCAAAAACGTAGCCTTCGTTGGCGTAGCCTAGTTGATCGCCACCTCGCCTCAGCGGACCGGTATGGGGCCATCGGTAGCTTGCTTTCTTACGCCTCCCGCCGAGGGTAATTAAGTCAGCCAACTAAAACCGTGCGGCCGGCGGGGTCCTTCTGAGCCGCGCCTCGGTTTTGGGAGGGTTGTCTTTCTTGCCTTGGCGGCCGCGTGCGGCGCTTGCCGCGCCTGGGTATGTCGAGGAGGTATCCAACCCCTTTCATAGTTCTGATCTCGACCTTGGCGCCCGCTTGCTGGAGCGCTCCGCGAAGGCGACAAACATTTGCCTCAAGCGCGTTGGACGGCTGGGGTCCGTCCTCGGTTCCGCACAGCGTACGAAGATAGTCCCGCTTGCATATGCGCCCAGGGTTGCGGAGCAGGGCGACGAGCAATTGGGCCAGGCGTCGCGGTAGTATCAGCGGCTCGCCGTTAACCAGTATGTCCTGAGTATCGGATCGGAAGTCCAAATTGCTGAAAATGGTTGAGGCAAGGTCAAGCGCGCGGCCGCGTCGGAGAACGGAGTTGCAGCGCGCGATCAATTCTCTCGGAAAAAACGGGATTGATAGGTAGTCATCCGCGCCAGCATCGAGTCCGCGGATACGATCCCGAACGCCCGTCGCGGGGGAAATTACGACGATTGGAGTTCGGATCTCCTCCGCGCGAAGTGATCGAACAAAGGGGACGCCATCGCCGTCGGGCAGGTCGCTATCAATTACAATAAGATCAATGGCGGGGTCGCGAGCGAGCTCGTAGGCCGACGCAAGATTCGACTTCCAGTCGAAGTCATAGCCGACGCCGGCCGAGGCGTGCGCGATTGCGGCCGCGACCCGCTGGTCATCCTCGATGATGAGGAGCCTGCGGCCCAGCCCCGGGAGGGGTTGTGTGTGAGACATAGGGCTCGATAACGCGTGGTCGCTCGGAGGTTTGGTTCAAAAACTTCAAGCCTCGGATACCCGCTCTTGGTTGCTATCGCGTGAATGTGCCGTGGTCGCGGCTTCCTCTTACGCAAACACGGGTGATCAAAGTATATCCAATCTAACTACGCCCATTAAATCATGACTAAGTCTCACCAAGTCGCGCGTTAAGAATATTTGTGACTTTGCATTCGCGTCCTGCGTGTGTTGGTCCTGTCGTTTGTCCGATGAATCGGGGCGAAGACCGGACTCGGCTCACCGAAGGTTCGGGTGAAATTCATGCTCGACGCAGATAGGGCTCACGCTTTTCAAGCAAAGAGCGAAAATTAAGAGCTTTCGTTCGTTTTTACTCGCCCCATCGGAGAGTGCGTCCTCTAACTCAAGTGAGCAGGGGAGAATGCATTCGATAGTCCGTAAAATTCGGCACAACATTAGCACTGTGGCAATCACTGGCGGTGGGTCAGTGTGGAGGGTGTTTAAAAATGGCTGCCTTTAAGCTTAACATTGCGGACCTCGTTTTCGTTTTGAAACAGATCAAGATCGCGGAGGCCCACTCGGGTGGCACGCCGCTGACGGAGATCTGGGTCGATGCCAATGGGAATGTGGTGCCCGCGGGTACGCCCGGCGCGACGCTGGCGATCCCTTCACCGATGGCGCCCTTTGGTCTGCGGACCGTCGATGGCTCGTTCAACAACATTGTCCCCGGCCGTGAGACCTGGGGCGCTGCGGACCAGCCGATGCCGCGCCTGCTCCCCTCCTACTACCGCAACGAGGCGGACGGTGAGACCTTCGATACCAACGGCCCGGCGCCGAACGGTGTGGTGTCGAACACCAACTACGGCCTGAGCGGCAGCGTGGTCGACAATGACCCACGTATGATCTCAAACCTTGTCTCGGATATGTCGTTCAATAACCCCGCCGCGATCGTTGCGGCGCTCTCGTACGCTGAATTCAACGGCGACTGGGCGGGCGAGGTCTACGGCCCGAACGGCGCGCTCGAGACCATCCAGACCGCTTTTGCCGCTATGCGGGCGGTGCTCGACAACCCGTCCTCGACCACCCAACAGGAGCAGGATGCAAGAGCCGCGTTCGACGCCGTGCTGGCGACCTATAGCATCGAGCACAACGGCGCCTCGATTTCCATCCCGAACATCGCACCGGACGAGGGCCTGTCGGTTCCGTTCAACGCTTGGATGACCTTCTTCGGCCAGTTCTTCGATCACGGTCTTGACCTGATCAACAAGGGCGGTAACGGCACGGTCTGGATCCCGCTGTCGCCGGATGATCCGCTGATGACGCGCGGCGCTGATGGCATTGCCGGAACGGGCGATGAACTCAGCCTGCCTCAGAATGCTCACCTCGCCTTCATGGCTGTGACGCGCGCTACCCCGTCGGGCGATACTGAGGTCAACCAGACCACACCGTTCGTCGACCAGAACCAGACCTACACCTCCAGCGCGTCTCACCAGGTGTTCCTGCGCGAATACGTGCTTGTTGGCGGACGTCCGCTGGCTACCGGCCACCTGCTTGACGGCCACGATGCTAACGAGACCGTCAGCAGCTTGCCCACCTGGGCCGACGTCAAGGCGCAAGCCCTGAACATGCTCGGAATCCGCCTGACCGACCTCGACGTCGGCAACATCCCCGTCCTGCGCGTCGATTCCTACGGTGAGTTCGTCCGCGGCCCAAACGGCATGCCGCAGATCCTCGCGGGTATCGATTCGCTCGGCAACTCCATCTGGGTTGAGACCAGCCTCGCGAATCCCATCAACCCGTCGGCTATCCAGCTGCCGGTTGGAACGGCTCTGATCAACGGCAACACCATTGACGCTGGCGAGACGGTTTCGGCCGTTCGCACGGGCCACGCCTTCCTGGACGATATCGCCCATAGCGCTGCGCCGGTCGTCGTCGGTGGCGCGCTTGTCGCCGACGCGGACACGCTGGTCGGCAACGCTGTTCCGATCAACCCGCAAACGGGCCAGCGTCTCGCTTATGACAATGAACTGCTCGACCAACACTTCATCACGGGCGATGGCCGCGGCAACGAGAACATCGGCCTTACGACCGTGCACCATGTCTTCCACTCGGAACACAACCGTCAGGTCGAACAGCAGAAACTGACCATTCTCTCGAGCGGCGATGAGGCCTTCATCAACGAGTGGCTGGCTGTCGACGTTGACTTCACGCCGGCCCAGCTCGATGCGCTCAAGACCATGACGCTTCCCCAGCTCGTGGCTTTCGCTGACGCCCAGAATCTCGCCTGGGACGGCGAGCGCCTGTTCCAGGGCGCCCGTATGGCAACCGAGATGCAGTACCAGCACCTCGTGTTCGAAGAATTCGCGCGCAAGATCCAGCCGAACATCGACCCGTTCGTGTTCAACACCACGCCGGACATCAACCCGGCGATCTTCGCCGAGTTCGCTCACGTCGTGTACCGGTTCGGGCACTCGATGCTGACCGACAACATGCCGCGTCTCAACGGCGCCGGCGCCGAGATTCCCGCCATGAAGGCGGACGGCACGCCGATGACCGCCGAGGAGTTCGGCCTCGTCGCCTCGTTCCTCAACCCGGTGTCGTTCGATAACAATGGCGGCATGACGGATGACCAGGGTGCTGCTGCCATCATCCGCGGCATGACCATCGAACGCGGCAACGAGATCGACGAATTCCTGGTCGATGCGCTGCGCAACAACCTGCTTGGCCTGCCGCTCGACCTCGGCGCGATCAACATCGCCCGCGGACGTGATACCGGCATGCCCTCGCTCAACCAGGCCCGTCAGGCGCTCTTCGACGCCAGCGGCTCGACCTTCCTCGAGCCGTACGACAACTGGGTCGATTTCGCCGCCAACCTGAAGCACCCGGTTTCGGTGATTAACTTCATCGCGGCTTACGGCACGCACGCCTCCATCACGTCAGCGACGACGGCTGAGGCCAAGCGTGATGCGGCCTGGTTGCTCGTGATGGGCGGCGCTGGCGCTCCGGCCGACCGCATGGACTTCCTCACGGCGACCGGCGCTTACACCAACAAGGGCGGTCTCAACGAGGTTGACCTCTGGATCGGCGGTCTGGCTGAGAAGAAGATGCCGTTCGGCGGCTTCCTCGGCTCGACCTTCAACGCGGTGTTCGAGCTCCAGCTCGAGAACCTGCAGGACGGCGACCGCTTCTACTACCTCACGCGTACGCAGGGTCAGAACTTCCTCGTCTCGCTGGAACAGAACTCGTTCGCCAAGCTGATGATGGCGAACTCTGATCTCGCTCAGCCGGGCGCGGACGGCATCCGCGGTACGCCCGACGACGTTATCGACCGCCACATCGGCGTCGACTCGTTCGGTGTCTATGACTACGTGCTTGAGGTGAACATCGCCAACCAGGCCGACTACACGCTCGCGAGCCCCGCGGAACTCAATGCGGCGGAGCAGGCGGTTACGGCTTCCGAAGCGGCCTACGTCAGCGCTGTTGCTGCAAGCGACCTTGCTGATGCCAATGCGGCGAGCGCGGCTTCGGCTGCTGCTTCGGCTCAGACGGCGGCTGATACTACGGATGCGCTGACGCTCCGCGCTACCGCGAATGCGGCTGCGGCTACCGCTGCGTCGACGAACACCACGGCTGCGCTCAATACGCTGCTCGCAGCTGTCGCTGCCGCCGGCGCTAGCGACGCTGCCGCGCTTCAGGTCGCTGCCAACACTGCTCAGGCAGCCGCGGATGCAACCGATGCGGCTGCTCTGCAGACGCAGGTTACGGCCGCTATTGCGGCGGACGCTGCGGCTGCCGCTGCCCAAACGGCGGCTTCGGCAACCGACGCGGTCGCTTTGCAAGCCGCCGCCGCTGCTGCTCAGGCGACTGCTGATGCTTCCAACGCGCTGGATCTCCAGGCTCAGGCTGATGCGGCTGTGGCAGCCGACGCGGCTGCGGTTGCCGCGCAAGCGGCGGCTGATGCCATCAACCCCGCTGCCCTTCAGGCGGCAGCTGCCGCTGCCCAAGCGCTTGCTGATGCAACAAACGCGGGCGAGCTTCAGACGGCAGCCAACGCTGCCCTTGCGGATGATCAGGCTGCGGCCGCTGCCCAGGCGCTTGCCGATGCAGCGGATGCGGTCGATCTGCAGGCGCAGGCGGATGCGGCGGTTGCTGCGGACGCTGCGGCTGTAACGGCGGCTAATGCCGCTGCCGTGGCTGCCGCCGATGCGGCCGCTCTGCAGGCGCAGGCGGACGCGGCGCTGGCTGCGGATGAGGCCGCTCTTGCGGTCCAGGCTGTCGCCGATGCGACCGATGCTGCTGCCCTGCAACTGCTGGCTGATGCCGCGGCTCTGGCCGATACGAATGCCGCCAACGCTCAAGACGCGGCGCTCCTGGCCCAGGACAATGTGCTTACGGCTCAGACGGCGCTACAGACCGCCCAGGCGGCGCTCGACGCTGCGATCGCGGCCAATGCTCCGCCGGCGGAAATTG
>Ga0208492_1000177_pt1 | contig 62472 bp, 42 predicted proteins | sample Subbioar_CSW14AB_FD_184820 | JGI IMG/M metagenome (GOLD analysis project Ga0208492, IMG submission 184820) | Serpentinite rock and fluid subsurface biosphere microbial communities from McLaughlin Reserve, California, USA - CR12Mar_CSW14AB (SPAdes) | ecosystem: Environmental > Terrestrial > Deep... | reverse complement strand
ATCCGCAGAGCCATCAGGGCGTTTGCGCGGATGCGATCGCCACGCTGGAAGGGATTTCGCGCGAGGACCTCGATGCGCTGGCGCTGGAAAGCCAGGTGCGGGCGGACAAGGCCATTCGCGACGGGCGCTTCAATCGCAGCGTCGTGGCGGTTCACAAGGAAGACGGATCGCTGGCGTTGGATCGCGAGGAGTATCCGCGTCCGCAGACGACGGCCGAGGCGCTGGCCGGGTTGAAGCCGGCGTTCGAGGCGATGGCGGAGTTTCCGCTGAACGAACAGGGCGAGACGTATGGCGGGCTGATCCGGCAGGTGTATCCGGATATCAAGATCAAGCACGTGCACCATGCCGGCAACTCGTCGGGCGTGGTGGATGGTGCGGCGGCGATCCTGCTGGCGTCTCCCGAATATGCCAAGGCGAACGGACTGAAGCCGCGGGCGCGCGTGCTGGCGATGGCGAACATGGGCGACAGCCCGACGCTGATGCTGAACGCGCCGGTGCCGGCAGCGCAGAAGGTGCTGAAGAAGGCGGGGCTCACGGTTGATGACATCGACCTGTGGGAGATCAACGAGGCGTTCGCCGTGGTGGCCGAGAAGTTCATCCGCGACCTCAAGCTCGACCGTGACAAGGTGAACGTGAATGGCGGCGCGATCGCGCTGGGCCATCCGATCGGAGCCACGGGCTCGATCCTGATCGGCACGGTGCTGGACGAGCTGGAGCGGCGCGACCTCAAGCGCGGCCTGGTGACGATGTGCGCGGCGGGCGGCATGGCCCCGGCGATCATCGTCGAGCGGATGTAGCTTCACGGCAGTGCGGAGTTGACAAGCGGGGCCGGTTTGGCCCAGCGGCTAGTCCAATGATTAGCCGCCGCTTCTCCGTAGCCCCGATGATGGAAGGGGCAGATAGCTCAATCTTTTCATATATTTACGAGGGTCGTGTCACACTGGGGTCACACTGCTATCTCGCGAATGCGTTCGGAAACACGCGGCAACACGGAGCAATTTCGGGATGCAGGCCGCTCTATCGAGCATCGCTCCGGATCGTCTCAGCGTTCAGGTTTGCTCGAATGGTTTGTGGTCCGCGGCGCAGGTTGGAAGCGCTCTGTCTGACGCAGTTGATCTGCTGGCTTTCTTCCGTCTTGCGTTGATCCCATGTCGCGGAAGATGTTCGCGCTAACTTTCCGAAACAGACGCTCCATCATCTTTAAGCCGAAGTGGCGAGGCCTATTCATATAGCGAAGCGAGGCCGATATTCATGCGCGGAGCGCAGAATGGTCCATCCAGAAAGAACGCAAGATACTCTGCAACCAGACCCAGCTCCTCGCTCTTCTGTCCTGCGGCCGCGAGAGTGAACGTCTCCAAGCCGAGAGCAAGCAGCCGGTCGTAGGGCCTTGGATGGATGGCGAAACGTTTGGACAGCGGATAGCCGAACTCGGTCGCCATGGTGGCAAACATCGCGCGCTGGATATGGCCATTGCCGTCCAGAAAAGGATGGATGAGGCCAAACCAGCAGAACGTGTGAGTCAGGGCGAGCAACTTTCCGAAATCGGTTTCGGGGGCTTTGTCGAAGTGTTGGCGGGTGTGTTGGAGCAACTCGGCAGTCCGCGCGTGCACTTCGTGGGGCGCACAAAACTTGAGGGTTTGACCGGGGCGCCGTTCACTGGCGGCGGCGACTATGCGGTGAGCGAGAGGACTATTCTCCAGCCCGCGATAATTGCCCGCGTAGATGGCGTAGCTGGCTGGAACGAAGGGCGCGAATAGCTCGCGGTGAATTTTTCGAGGATCGCGCAGAATGCTTTGACGACGAGCAGGGTCTGCGACAATTTCCTCCAGAAGCTGCGAGCAGCTGGTAGTCATCTGCCGGTCGTAGTCGTCCGCTTCGTGCGCATGCCAGGGTGGCGGTGGAACAGTCATTGCTAAATTCAACCTTGCCTGCGTGAAGTGGCGCAACCCCATGAAGCAACTGCAGTGCTGGCGCGTCAATTGGTGAAAGTTGGGAGCTCAGTAGACCCGCCGCATCAAGGCAGGTCGTCTGCCATCTTCAGAGTGAAAGATGGTACTTGCCCCGAGAGAGCTGCAGCAAATCCTCCCACTGCGATAACTGTCTGGGCCTTTTGACTGACACCCCACCAGAACACGAATTCTGCCATGGGAGGCAACGGTGAGAATGCTGCTTCAATGGCCTGCCGCTTCTCGGTGTCACGGTGATACTCGAACGCGTTGGCGTAGTGCTGCCATTGCTGTTCAAACTGAAGTGTTCCTGAATTTGTGGCCAGTTGGAACGGGGCCTGACGTAGAAGGAAGGCATCTCGCATGTGATCCGCGAGCCAGGTTGCTCGGGGGTCAGGGTTTTCTTTCCGGAAAGCGTTTAGAAAACTGGGTACGAACAAGCGCTCGCGCTTCTGCAGAACGAATGGCCTCAGCGCATGTAGAACGCCATTCCGCTGTGCTCGTTCGGCCTCGTGAAAGACTGCACCGCCCCCTGGGTCGCTAAAGTTTAGGTTCGCCGTTATTTTCATGCTCGAGCCGGTCGCGCACGCTTCGCGAAGCTTTACAGCTTCCTCGAAGAATTCCTGCGAGAGAGCTGTCAGGTCGTTTGACGCTGAGACCGAAAACTCAACGTGTCGGTTTGCTCCAATGATTTTGAATGAGCCTGACATCGTTCGGTAGTTCCCAAATCGGATTCAGTTCGGCTGGCTACGTCAAGCCTATGTCAGGAGGAGCAGTGAGTAATGCACCGATCGCTTCGACTATCTTGCGCACCTTACCCTCATATAATTTTCCATTGCCCCCGCATGGTCGTCCCGATGGTCAACCTCGGGCCACCTGTCATCGACTTAGAGAAGTCCCGCCGTCTCCCAATATCCGTGGCTCACGAGATATCTTTCAACACCATTTTCGTTGGCGCCATCAACGCGGACCTCGATGCCGTCCGCGCTCGCGGCCCACGGCTCGGACTTGACCCTATCTAGCGAAAAGCCGGCAGCTGGCACACTTTTCCACCAGCTGGGCCAGCCCACACTCCGCCAAGCGTAGCCGTGCGCCTTCAGAAGATCCTTGATTTCGTGGGTCGGCGCGGCACCCCAGCCGAATCCATTGCCGACCATAATGATCACGTTTGCGGCTGACGGCGCAGTATCCGGCAGGTTGTCCCAAACAACACGCGACGTAAGATTGCCCCGCGAGAAGCCTGTCATGAAGGGCGACTCTTCGCCCTTCCTGGTGACAATTACGAGTTCATCTTTTGCCCTAGTCACCGCGACGTAGAAGAGCCTGCGTTCTTCATCAGTTATGATGGAGGGGTTATCTCCGAGAATCTCGGAGAAAACCCAATCGGGGTGAATCAACGGAAACCGGCGCGCTAGCGCATCCAGCAAAATGACCACCGGGGCTTCACGCCCCTTGAAGCTGTGAGCTGTCGAGATCATCACGTTGTCCCGGACCGGCTCTGGAAGCCAGGATCGAATATGCTGCAGAAAATGCTCAAGTCCGCCTTCGCCTGCCGCACGTCCCCTCGACTGGCTGATATAGTAGGGCAAGGACTTCTGCCTGCTCAGGAGAACGACCTTTTTCCCGTCGCTCAAAAACCACCTGACGAGGCGCAAAACTGCCGGAGTAATGTCGTCTCCCCGGTGCATATCGACCTCACGTAGCGTGGGACGAAAGTCTGCGAGGTCTGCGATCTGCACACGTCCGGGGTCGATCCGATGGGCAATGGCCGGCTCGCCCAAGCCGTCCATCACGGCGTTGCCGGTCTGAACGACGCTTCGGCAGGAGCGATAGTTTCGGTCGAGGACAACGCGCCTATTCTGTCCGGGAACGAACGCATTGAAGTTCTTGAAGAAGCGCAGATCGGATCCCGCGAAACCGTTGATGGCCTGCCAGTCATCACCGACACAAAACAGCTCCACGGCGGCATTCTGGCTACGGATCGCCGAGATCAAGCGATGGAACAGTTCCGAAAAATCCTGATACTCGTCAATGAACAGGTGAGTAATCTTTCGAAGGTCTCCGCTACGAGTCTTGCGAGAAAATGCCGTCTGCCCCGTCAGAATAGTTTGAGTCGCCCGCTGCATCAGTCCATCGAAGTCCTCCTCACCTGTGGCGACAAGACGTTCCAGATACGCTGCGTACAATCGGCTCGCTAGCATCCAGAAACCTTGCAGAGCTGTCGGCGCTCCTCCACGCTCTCCGATCATCGCGTCTAGCTGGTCCGGAGAAATCAGTAACTTTCGGCACCGAGCAATGAATCCCTTTATTGCCCTGGTGAAGTCATCGATGGCACGATCCTTGATGAGATTCCAAATCTCTCGCTCAGACAGCCGGCGGCATGTCACGCCACATGCTTCGAGCCTGCCTCTGAGCTCTGCGAGAAATGCTTCTGCCCCGTTCAGCGCGATGTCGTACGGCGAAAACTCTATGAGTTCCCAGCCCGCTTTGCTTCCCCAGTAGCGACGTTTGTTCTCCGACATCTCGTCGTAGTCGCGATCACCACTCAACCCAAAATACTCGATGACAGCCCCGCCTTTCTCCGACGTCGGAATGGTGAAGTCCGGTCGATAATTGATGCCGCTCCACCAGTGGTTCTGTTCGTACTTGTACGGCACCCCGTGTTCGAACAGAAAATCGGCGATGAGTTTTTCGCCGCCAGACTTCAGGTAGTCTCCGGCCAAGCTTTGACGCGCCAGCGATTTCCGGAACTGCAGTAACTCACGCGGACTATCGGCGAACCGACCTTCAATGATCCGATCCCAGTCCTCCCTGAAGTGAGCCAGCATCACCCGCCGAATCCCTTCGAAGTGCACATCGCTTCGGAGATGGTCATCGACGACCTGCTGAATCACACGGCTTAGACCCTGACTCTCGCGGTCAGGCCCATCGGACAGAATGCTCTCCTCCGGGTGGACGACGCCATACGCGAGTGCGTGGAACGTCATCACGTGCGGCAGTTCAGCTTGGATCTGCTTGATGACAGAATCGGTTGCCGCTTCATCTAGGTCGCGAAGCGAAGCGCCCCGGCCTCGTTGTTCCTGTTCGCGCTGCTTTCTTTCCGCGACGATCAAGCGCTCAGCATCGGGATAAAGTCCTACGAGCAGGCGACGGCGCACTTCGTGCGCTGCATTTCTGTTGAAGGCCAGTATCATTATCTGGTCTGACGGCACCCTGCAGTGACGAGTAAGAAACTCAGCCCGATCGACAACGGTCGACGTTTTTCCGCTTCCCGCTCGCGCCACCACTTGAACGTTGCCGTTGACCGCTCCAATGGCGGCGCACTGGGTAGGATCAGGCAAGTTCCTCACTGCGCCACCTTCAGTAAGCGAACGCGCCTCAAACCATCGTTCGACGAAAGCGATCCTCTCCGCCTGAACATCCTGGTCCGACAGGACATTCTGGTAGCCGTGCACTGACAGTCGCTCGGCTTCCAGGAAATCGCTTTCAAGATGATGCCGAAGATGCTCGAGCGCTCCTTCGCGGCGGAGTCTTTCTTGCTCTCGCTCTGCGCGCTGCTGTTCAACCTCGGCTTGTTTTTCAGCTTCCTTGCGCGCCACTTCTTCTGCACGGTGCCGCCTCACAGCTTCGCGCGCGCTAGCTGCCGCGGCCTCCCGTTCGGCAAAGGGCAACGTCGCTTGGCGGCGTCGCTCCGGGTCCCCGGTGGGGTCGACTTCTGCGAGTATCTCCAAAAACCGATGGAGTGGAAACTGGAAGCGGTGGAACCTTTCGTTCAGCACCCATTCGGCTGCTTCGTCGATCAGGCTCGAAAATGCCTCTGGTTCCAGCTCACTTTTTGCGAGCAGAAGACCGGCTTCAACATCAGCAAACCGCAAACCGTTGAAGGCTGGGAAGAGGCTGCTCCAGTCGTCCCCGACCATTCGTAACGTTCCTTCGCCTCTGTCGTCGCGCATCGTGAAATTTCATGACGTGTACCGCGTTCGGTTCGCGGCGCGAGCATCCCGTGGACAGGCGACAGGCGCAAGCGAAACCGACCCCAGCTGGAATCCAAGATCGACCGACAAATTTAGCTGCCATGGCTACGAGAGCAAGTTGTCGAGTTGGGCCAGGAGCATGCGGAGTTCCTGGCGGGTGTCGTGAATTTGCTTGGTCTTCAACAGGTCGTTGCGATGCGCGAGGGCCAAGATGCTTTCGAGGACGTCGTCCGAATGCTCGATGAGCCGGACCAGTAGTTCGCCATTAGGTGCGTTCTTGGCGTCGAACCAGTTCTTGACCGCCCGCTCATTTGCTCTTGCCAGTAGTGCGACCTGTTTTACGGCAACGGGGCTCATTCCGAATTCGCGCCGTAGCGCGCCGGCAATCACCATCGCGAAGGGCTCGCCCTCCATCGGAGGCTCAGGGCCGGTTGGAAATCTCTTTCCAGTTCCTGACCGAATCTTTCGGTCTTTTCCCGTAAGCGACATACCGCACTCTCCATTGCTAGATGGACGCGGAAGTTTGCGACCCGCGGCAAGGGCCATGTCGGGAGCACGCAAGAACCAGGCCTAAAACGATGGCGAGAGCGGACAAGCGCAACAGCGCATCAGGCGGAGACCATCCGCAGCGGTTCAAGGCGGCGCAGTACGTGCGCATGTCGACCGAGCACCAGAAGTATTCGACCGAGAACCAGGCCGACGCGATCGCGGTCTATGCGCAGAAGCGCGGGCTGGAGATTGTGCGAACCTATGCCGATGCCGGGAAGAGCGGCTTGCGGCTCGACGATCGCGACGCATTGAAGACGCTGATCTCCGACGTGACCGCCGGGCGTGCGGATTTTTCGGTCATTCTTGTCTACGACGTCAGCCGCTGGGGCCGCTTCCAGGATGCCGACCAGAGCGCCTACTACGAGTTCGTCTGCAAGGAGGCTGGCGTTACCGTCCAGTACTGCGCCGAGCAATTCGAGAACGACGGCAGCATAAGCGCCACGATCATCAAGAGCATGAAGCGGGCGATGGCGGGGGAGTATAGCCGGGAACTCTCCGCCAAGGTCTTTGCCGGTCAGTGTCGTCTCATCAAGCTAGGTTATCGGCAGGGCGGCGTCGCGGGTTACGGCCTACGTCGCCAGCTGGTGGACGAGCGCGGTGTGGCGAAGGCGGCGTTGGTGCGCGGAGAGCACAAGAGCCTGCAGACGGATCGGGTCGTCCTGGTCCAGGGACCATCTGACGAGGTTCAGGTCGTACGGGGCGTCTACGACCAGTTCGTGATGCAGCGGAAGTCCGAATCTGAAATCGCCGCTTTGCTCAATGCTTCGGGCGTCCTCAGCGATTTTGGCAGGGCATGGACCCGCGCGACGATCCACCAGATGCTGACGAACGAAAAGTACGCGGGCCACAATGTCTTCAACCGCGTATCGTTCAAATTGAAGCAGCACAGGGTGGCCAATCCGCCGGACATGCTGGTCCGGTGCGATGATGCGTTTCCAGCCGTGGTAGACAAGGGCCTGTTTGATGCAGCGCAGCGGATCATCTTGGCGCGCAGCCGACGGTACTCCGATGACGAGATGATCGCGTTGCTGAGCGACCTGCTTCGCAACAAAGGTTGCCTCTCGGGGCTGGTCATCGATGAAGTCGACGACATGCCGTCGAGCAGCGCCTATCGCAGCCGCTTCGGCAGCCTCATTCGCGCTTATCGACTGGTGGGCTACAATCCGGGCCGGGACTGTAGCTATATCGAGATCAATCGCGCCTTGCGCATCTTCCATGCGTCCGCCGTCGCCGAGGCTGTCGCCGCCATGCAACGCGTTGGCGCCACGATACGGCAGGATCCGGAGAGTGATCTTCTCACGGTAAACGAGGAGTTCACCGTCTCCATTGTCGTGGCGCGGAGCCTGCGAACTAACGCCGGCGCGCTGCGCTGGAAAATCCGGCTGGACGCGGGGCTTGTGCCGGACATCACGGTCGCGATCCGGATGGACGAATCCAACGCGCGGGCCAGCGACTACTACGTGCTGCCGTGGATCGACGTCGGCGCGATCGCACAGGTGCGGCTCAGCGAGGAGAACGGCGTCTTTCTTGACGCCTACCGGTTCGACACGCTTGACGACTTCTTTTGGCTCACCCGGCGAACCAGCATTGTGAGAGCAGCATGACGCAAGCAGTACCTCAGATCCGCAGCATACCGACGGACACGATAGCGGTCCTCAACCCGCGCGTTCGCAACAAGAAGGTCTTCAACGAGCTGGTGACGAGCATCGCCAATCTTGGGCTCAAGAAGCCGATCACGGTCAGCCGGCGCAAGGACGGCGACGGATTTGACCTGGTCTGTGGGCAGGGCCGGCTTGAAGCCTTTGTTGCGCTTGGACAGACCGAGATCCCGGCGGTCGTCATCGAGGCGTCCGAGGAGGATTGCTTTGTCATGAGCCTGGTTGAGAACCTGGCCCGCCGGCAGCACACGCCGCTGGAGTTGGTTCGGGAAATTGGCGCCTTGCGCAAGCGTGGATATTCGATGGGCGAGATCGCTAAGAAGACCGATTTCAGCACCGAATATGTGCATGCGATTTGCCATCTTCTGGAGCACGGCGAGGAGCGGCTGCTTTCCGCTGTCGAGCGCGGGATCATCCCTCACACGATTGCGATGGAGATCGCCCGCGCCAAGGATGGCGATGTCCAGCGCGCCCTTGCCGAGGCTTATGAACGGAAGACCATTCCTGGAAACCAGGTTCTCGCGATCCGTAGGATCATCGACCAGCGGAATACGACCGGCAAGGGCGTTCACAGTGTCGGCTCCAAGGGCAGGAGCAGGAAGCCTGCCACGGCGGATGCGCTGATCCGCGCCTACCAGAAGGAGACAGGCCGGCAGAAGCTCCTCGTCAAGAAAGCGACTCTTGCCCAAGGCCGGCTTCTCTTTGTTGTCAACGCGCTCCGCCGGCTTCTCAACGACGAACATTTTGTGACGTTGCTTCGCGCCGAGGCCATGCACACCCTGCCTGGCCCCCTCGCGGAGCGGATAAGCGGGAACGGAGGGTAAGATGGGTCAATCCGTCAAAGCGGCGTTTGAAGAGAAAATCGTTCGGTTACCGTCCGCCAGCATTCTCCCTTTGAGAGGGGTGCCGGACAACGTTCGGGACTCCGCGAAATTCAAGCGGATCGCGCAATCGATCGCCGAGGTCGGGGTCATCGAGCCAATCGTCGTAGCGCGAACAAAAGCCAATGATGGCAACTACCTGTTGCTGGACGGCCATGTCCGCTACGCAATTCTCGTGGAGAGCGGCGAGACCGAGATCGCCTGTCTGGTCGCCAACGACGACGAGGCGTTCACTTATAATAAGCGCGTCAATCGCCTCGCGACCGTCCAAGAGTATTTTATGATCATCCGCGCCCTGAACCGTGGCGTCTCGGAGGAGAAGCTCGCAAAAGCGCTAAACGTCGACGTGAAGCACCTGAAGCGCCGCCGCAGCATGCTGGATGGCATCTGTCCGGAGGCCGTAGATATGCTCAAGGACAAGGCGGTGAATCCTGTAAGCTTCGAAGCTCTGAGGAAGATGAAGCCCTACCGCCAGATGGAGGCGGCCGAGCTGATGATTTCTGCGGGGAACTACACGTCCAGCTACGCCAAGGCCTTGCTCGCCGGCACTAAGCAAAGCGATCTGGCGCGTCCTGAAAGGCCCAAGAAGGTCGGCGGCATGACGCCCGAGCAGATGGACCGCATGGAGCGTGAGATGGAGACGCTCACGCAGGACTTCAAATCGGTTGAGACGTCATATGGCGACGATGTCCTGCACCTGGTCATCGCATCGGGTTACCTGAACCGCCTGATTGGCAATACGGCGATCGAGAAATATCTCCGGCAGCGCCATCCTGAATTCCTGATCGAGTTCCGGGCGATCATCTCGGCCGCGTCGCTCGACCAGGCCTCGACGCAGTCCTGACCGCCTTGCGCGGGGCGTCCCGATTATCAATCCTGAAGGTCGGCGCTCTGCCAGCTTGGTCGGTCACGGCGCTCCACGAGGGCGGTCAAAGGCGGGCAGCGTTTTCCTTGATGCGTGCGAGGAGATCAGTGAATGGCGGTTGGCCATTGTAGTATAGGGCGGATGTCGAGGCATACTCGGTGGCGTAGATCTTGCGCACCGCAGGGTCACTCAGGATGAAAGCCTCGTTACGGGTGATGTCCTTTTCGTCCTGCGCTCGAAATCTGTCGTCCTTGTGCTTGAGATAGGCGTCCGTTCCGATGAATGCCTGAACGGTAGCGTCTGCGAGTAGGCAATGGATGTCGTAATAGTGCCGCATGAAGTTAGTGGGCATGCCGCCGGCGTCCTGCTGTTGCCGATATTTTGTCGAGACCGTCTGAAGTTTCTCGACGAGCGTATAGCCCGGTTCATAGCAGGCGACGTTAAGGACGCGGTTGTCTTTGAGTTTTTTTACGCCGCTCGCGATTGCGTGGTCATAGGCCCAGGACGAGATGTTGCACGCGCGGTTCGGCGCGACTTGGTCAAAACCCGCTTCCAGCAGGACACCTTCCTTGACGCCAGCTGGCGTGGCTTTGGATGGCTTGTAGATGAGACGAATGCCGCCGCTGCGGCCCTTGGCGTCATCAAAGGCCGTGTCGCGTTCGATTTTTTCGATGCCGGCGATTTTGATCTTGGCGGCCAGGTTATCGTAGAAGGCGATGCGCGCCGCGATGTGCTGCGGCTTGTTGTGATTGGTGCCGACCAGAAGACCTTCGGGAGGATCTATATGGATTTCGATGTCCTCGGAGAAACGGTGGATCAGGCCGAAGCCCTTCGACAGGGATGTGCCACCCTTTAGTTCGAATTTGTAGCCGAGCTGTTGCAGGCCCCAAAGCGCATGCATGAGCCAGTAGTCTTTCTCCACGAGCCCGGGATCGATCTTTAGGGTGTCGCCGACAACCGCGAGCAGGTCGCCGAAGTCGGGTTGCTCGTGGAGGAAGGTCATGCGGCTTGTCTCGCTTCATCGCCCTTGAAGAGAGGTTCCAGAAGTTTGCGAACCCGCGCCGAGTCGTATTCGTAGACTGCCTTGGTCAGGCGCTTGCGATCCATTTGCCTGGCGCGCGCAAGGGCCCGCTCGCGAACGGCGCTTTGATCTTCCGCCAGCCTGTTCAGGTTGTGCAGCAGGTCGACGAGCAGGAACTCCTCGCTGACGCTTTTTGGAAACGATGCGCGCCGACGAAAGTCATAAGCGCGTCCGTTGAGCTCGAACTCGCCGTGTCGCTTGTGATTGTAGACGACAGGCGTGTTGTAGAGCTGCGTCGTTCCCACGCCCAGGCCGTTATAGGCATTGGGCGACACCAGCAGGAACCTGTCATCGTGTAGGAAAGAGCCGACCAACTCTTCAGGCGCTGCCGGCGCTGCGCCAAAGCGCGTCTTGCGCGGCGCCATGTAGACCCCGCCCGAAACCTTCTTGAGCCGCCCCTCTTCAAGCAGCTGCTGGAGGTGGCGATCGACAGCATTCGACCACTGCGCAAGATCCTTGCGGCGGTAGGCCTGTCCGGGCCGGAGGCGTTTCTTGAGGTCGTCCAGCGCTGACATCGCACGCTCCTTCGTCCGTGAACCTAGTGCGTGAGGGGTCAGTATGCAAGAAACGTTGTTAAAAAAACATGCAAAATGGATGCGAAACGTTGGCTGGTTTTGTCACATAAAGCTCGGAAAGAAGGAGGTTTTCTTTAAAATGACATGTCGCGGGTAGGTGCCAGCTTACATCGGGTCGGCCGCTAGTGACTAGGGGATTGATACAAAACCTTGGAGGTTAGGCCCGTTGTCCGAGGAATCGTACCGATGCTCCCGGTGATTGGGCGTCTGGAAAAGGTCGGTTGGCTCAGGATTTGGCCTCGCCTGTCGGCTCGCGCTCCAGGCGCGATGCGCCCGAAGCCGCGCCCGGACGGGTGGATCTTCGCCCTTCGGGGTGACGATCGCTGAGGCGGGTAGGAAGTCGGGTTAAGAGAGACCTTCGAGCCTTGCTGATTGGCGTTAGAATCGACCTGCAAGCATTAGGGTTCGTCTAGACTTAGAAGATCCCAGCCGCCTACCACGTCCCGACAAAGCTCGATCGAAGCGGCGATAGCAGATCGGGTAGATCGTGTTCGCAGGCCAACCCAAAGTATGTAGCTGCCCGCGTTGCGCCGACATAGAGGAACTTGTCAAAAACATCGGGTCGCTGTTCTGCGAGCTTGTCGATCCCCACAAAAAAGACGGCCTCGAATTCCAAGCCTTTGATATGCTCGACGTTGAACACCCGGACGGCGCCATCGCGACCGCGAACCTGACCGTCCGTGCAGGCGACTACAGGTATATTCTGGGCTGTCAGGGCCCCCTCGAGGCTGCGCGCAATTGTTCTGACTTCATCCTCGCTATTCACGAGCACAGCAATTGACGGCAGTTCGCCCTGAAGCGCGCCATCGATCTCCTCGATACGCCTGCTCAGCCAGGCGGCTATGGAGTCAGCGTCATTCAGGTCCGTGGCGAGCACCGGCGGGAGCCCGTCATTATCAACGAAGTCGGGCAGGGAGGCGCCAGCCACATCGCCCCCCGTCAACTGTGCAATGGATCGTGCAAGCTCATGCAAATGGCGGCTTTGGCGATAGGCGACAGTAACCGTCCTTGCATCGATGTTCGGAACAGCCCACTGAACATCGGCTTGCGTCCGGGCACCCCAGTTGGTTACGCGTTGATTGAAGTCGCCGCAAGCGAAGAAGGAACGCGCGGCAGGATGGGCTAGCGTCGCCATGCAGGCCAGCTGCAGCGGCGAAAAATCCGTTGCCTCGTCCACGACGACCTGCGTGCGATAGAGCTGCTCCATGCGTTCAGCGGCTGAGCGGCCTGCACTGCTATCTTTGAATACGCGTCCTCGCGCTATTAACTCGTCGGAAGCGCGGAGCATCGATAGCAGGATCATGTCGACTTCCAGAACATGGAGGTCGGTGGGACCGAATCCATCGCCCGCGTACCACTGGCCCTCGGCCTGACGGAGCCTGCGGAACCGGCGGTAGCGCGCAGGAATCCCGTCCACATATCTACGAACGGGCGCAGCCATGCGTCGAAGCGAAGCCTGTATGAGCAGGCTCTTGCCGATATCAGCCAAGTCTTCAGAGCTTGGGTGTCGATCCCCAAGCCAGTCAATGACACGGCCTGTGCGGCTGGTCTTGGAAACGCTGCGCCCCTGAGCTTTCGCCCGCGCCAAAAGCCGGACGGCGCGAACATAGTGAGCCGCGGCTGCTTCTCGTCCAACCTTGTTCAATATGACGTCGTCATCGTCGTCGCTGTCCGCGTCATCTGCGTCAAAAGCCGGCTCAGACAATCCTTCGATGAAGGCGCCGAGTTGGTCGAGGAATGTCCTGTCCTTGTTGACCTGAAGGTTGAGGCTTCCGCGAATAGCCTTGTCGGTGACAGCCCTCTTGTCTTCGACGACAGCCTGGATGTCAGGAGCAAGCGCAATAAGATCAGCAAGCGTGCCGGCGCCGGGCGAAGTGTGCTCCGGCATCAGGCCAGATATCCTCCCGGCGAACGCGATCGTTTCCGCATCATCTGATTCAGACAGGCTCGCTGCAGATACTCGTGTTTCGTCCCAGAAGGCGTTGCGTTGCCACGGATCGAAATCTTCGAACCACGCAATCTGGGCAGTAACCGTTGAGGCGGCCAATGTCTTGGCCGAGTCCCGCATAATGAAGGAGCTGCTGTTAGCTGCCGACCGAAGAATGCCGAAGGTGTTTCGCGCCAAGTCGGACCGGACTTCTGTCCATGTCTTGATGCGCTCGTCCGGCGCCGGAATCTCCTCCCTATTGAAGGCCTCCTTCACGTATAGCTTGAGAAGTTCAGTGGGTGCGAACATCAACCAGTTGGTCGAATGATCGCCAGCCTCTTGGGACCGCGATCGGATCGCATGCTGCTCGTCTGCATCGAGAAAGGCGACATCCAGCTTTTGCCCCAAGCGACGAATGAGCGTCGTGGTCTTTCCGGTGCCCGGGGCGCCGAGTATCAGGAGCCGGCTATTGAGCGGGAGCCGGAAGATCTCGTCCTGAAACCGATCGAGCACCGGCTGGTCTCGAAGATCCATTTTTGCGATGACGGCGCGTCGCCACCCTTCGCGCACAAGCGTGGCTTCCACTTCTTCCCTCAACAGGTCGTCAAGCACGGACTCGTCGATGTCGATTACCGCCGATCCGACGAGATTGCGGAAGGAGTCGACGCTTAACCGGCCGTAGGTTTCCCCTTCCAGAAGCGCATGACGCGCGTCCCATCCCTGTCCGTCGAGCAGGGGGCGAAAGCGGGCCGACTCCACGACTTGCACGGATACGGATTTTCCCAAGCGCAGTATCGAATGTTCTTCGCCAACCGGAATTGATGCGAGGCGGCCGCTTGCCGACCTATAGCTTGCGAGCTTGGCGTTTGCGTCGTCCAGCGCCAACGGCGTTGCGCGGCAGATGTAGAATGTCTCACGCTTCCCCTCTTCGTCGACGACAACCACGCGCGCGAAGGCGGGCTCCTGTGACAATGTCCGATACGCGTCGAGATTTGCCTGGACGCTTTCATGAAGCGACGTGTTGGCGTCAGGATTTGTCCAAGTATTGCTGGCGATGGAGCTGTCCGGGCCTGGCTTGGACGTCCCCTTAAGCAGTTGCACCGCTTTGGCCGACACCTTTGCGAGTGTTGCAAGACTTTCGCCCGCGACCGGCCTGATGTCGGCATTGACCGAGCTGGATTTGGACACTGATTCCCCTTCCCATTTTCCCAACGCTAACTAAGCCCTTTCTAGGCGGTTCGTCTGGACGCCTGGACCAAAATCCTTTGGACAAACTCGGGCTCGGTTGCCCCTACGGTTATCCGCCGTCACCTTGCATCACTCGCACCAGATGATCTTTCCGCCGCGCACCCAGAAGTGCGAACGGCATCCCGTCCGCAACCACACGGAAGGGCTAAGGGTTGGCCGGCCCTTGGTGTCGGTTGTTAGATCCCAGCGCGGCTTTACCTGCTTGAGCAGCATGAGCTCCAGGCGCTGGCCGCAGCCGCATGGGCATCGCATGCCGACGCTCCATTGGTCCTCCTCCTCGCGTGCAAGCAGGAGATCGCGCCATGGCAGCCTTTCCGGAAGCGAATCTCCCTCGATCACTTTCATGCGCCTGGCCGGACTGATAGCGGCAAGGAAACCCTTCAGCCAAAACGGGAAGTGCATCAGGCGGCGAGCTCCCGCGAAGCTAAGGCCGGTAAGCCAAGCAATGGCTCTTGCAGGCCGCGGGCAAGCGAACTGCAGCCGGTTGACGGGAACTCATGCTCAGCGGTTCGCTCTTCATCACCGTCGGCGAGCAGAAAGGTCGTACGCGCGTAGGCGTGATTGGGCGCGTGGCGGAAAGGGAAGGCGCGCGCGATGAATTCCATGACGCAAGCCGACGCCGCGCGCATGTTGAGCGAGATCACGGCGGGGGCTTCTTCGACGACGCCCCGAATATAGCCTTCTTCCGTTTTCTGTCGGTAGGCCTCCGGCGCGTTGCGCCGCAAATAGTCGGCTTCGAGAGACGCGGGCGTGTAGACGCCGCGGTCACCCAATGTGGATCCACCCGGGAAGACATAGTCGATCCGGCCGCATGCCTCGGCGATGTAGCGATGGCCATCAGCCCCCACGCGTGTTGGAATGGAGACTCCAACATCGAACAGCGGAATCGCAAGAGAGGCGGCGAGTCGATCCGCTATAAAGCGGCCTTCAGCGCTGTCGACGCAGGAAAAGAGCAGGTCAGCTTCCGCGGCCTTAAATACAGCCGCTCGCGTACTGATGCTCGCTGCGACAGGTCGGACATCGCAGTCCGGACGAAATGAGCGGATAGCGTTGGCGAATACGTCGACCTTCAATGCGCCGATGTCGGCCAGCCTAGCGTTCAGGATGCGATTGAGGTTGCGGCGCTCGATACGGTCGAAATCGATCAGGATGATCTGGCCAAATCCGAGCCGCGCCAGCTGTTCGGCGACAACCGACCCGGTCCCGGACACGCCGATGACGCAAGCGCTCAGCTTAGACACGACCTCGGTCATACCGGAGGTGAAAGCCGCGATGGGCCGAGCCGGTCGCGTATCATCGCTAAGCGCGTCAAAAGAGAGAGTGATGTCGCTGCCCGGGACCATGACAAAATCAACCGGCGTTGGAGCAGGCCCCCGGAGATAAGTCCGAGCGCGGATTTTCCCGTCCGGGGTCATGATGGCGGAGCCGCAAGCGACGCCCGCGCCGAGCCGGAGCGCGGGCATCAATAGCGCGTCGCTCGCATCGTCGAGCGCGGAAAAGCCGAAAAAGCCGCCAGGGTGAGAATGCGCGGCAAAAATCGCCAAGCCGCTGGCCTCCGCCAGGTCGATCGCCTGCTCCACATATTCCCCCGGCCACGTCAATGCATCGGCCTGCCGGTCACAGGCGTCGTGGGGAACCTGAAGAATGTCGCGCACGATGAATTTCAGCCGAGACCCATCCACAACGGTGCACAACAGCAGCGCTGCGGCCTCAAGGCCGTCGCCCGGAAACAGATGCCGGTGTAACTGCCCGTGAACGCCGGGAGGTAGCACAAGCGTGGATTGCCGGATGTGCATCACTCGACCTCACGCCGGAAAGATTCATCAACCAGGGCGAGGTGGGTCGCCAGTGTATCGCGTGCAGCATCCCACGGACGATGCCGCGACCAGCGCTGATAGCTCGTCCCGAAAATCGATTCGACATGTTCTGTCTGCGGGATTGCGCCGCCAGATGTGCGGGAGAGGTGCGGATGACAGTAGAACATGTCGAGCTGAGCGCCGGGATAGCTGGCGGGTATCTCGATCGCGAGCGTGATATCCCTGTGCGAATAGCCGTCAGGCAGCGCATACCCTCGGACCAGTAGCCACCGTCGTCCATTGTCCAGGGCGGTTTCCCAACGCAGGCCGCGGCGCTGCAGCAATACGTCGTCCTGGGGAAGCAGGGCGAATTCCGAGCGCATCGCCGGCAGCGCGCTCTCGCCATTGTCGATCTGCCGGGGCGTGAGGCGCAGCTTCTCGATGCCGGGCAGCCGGAGATCGATGACGTCCTTGAGGCTGACCTCCTTCTTGGGACCGCCAGCAGTTTTCAGCACGATGATCCAGGGCGTGTCAGGGTCAAAGCCGGCAAGTTTAATGGCGTCGCGCACGACGATCTCGGGCTTGCGCGATTCGACCTGGACACCTTGGACGTTCAAGCGCCAAGGCGGCTCGCGACCCTTCTGATCCTTGTCATCTTGGTCTTTATGTTCGTCCGTAGCGGGTTCTTTCGTCATGGCAGGGTTCCTGTCCGAGGTTTTCGGCCAGACCGAAGACCGGTGACCGTCAGGCTGAACCTTGCTAGGCTGGTACGTCAGAATTGGACGTAGGTTGGGGAATGCGGCACGAAAAGCTTGAGCAGCTCTTGCTGTTGGCGCGGACGCTTGCGGGAAGCGCCGAGGGGCTGACGCTGGACGAAATGGCTGCTGTGGCCAGCGTCAGCCGCAGCACCGCCGAGCGTATGTGCACGTCACTACTGCTCGTTTTTCCGACCATGGAAGACATCGCAGACGGCCGCAAAAAGCGGTTCCGGATTCCTGGCGGACTCGACAGCTTCTACAACAACCCCACCGTCTCCGAACTGGGAGCACTGAACCAGGCCGCCCAGCAACTCGAACGGGGCGGGCAGGGCGCACTCGCCCGCTCGCTCCGTGACCTTGAGCGCAAGGTCCACGCTGCTCTGAAGCCTCCGGCGCTTCGCAAAATAGCGCCGGACCTCGAAGCCCTGCTGCAGGCGGAGCTGATCGCCGTGCAGGCTGGCCCGAGACCGATCGAGAATGACCAGCTGCTCGCTCGCCTGCGCGAGGCGATCTGCGCGATGACGGCGATCGAGTTCGTCTACCAGAGCATCGACAAGCCGGTGCGTACACGTGCCGTTGCCCCCTATGGCATCGTTTTCGGGCGGATGAACTATTTGGTGGGGCCGGAAATCGACGGAGACAGGATCAAGACCTGGCGATTGGACCGCATCGCGAAACTCAAGCTCCTGAAGAAATCCGCATTGCGTCCGGCGGATTTCCATCTTCCGACATTCGTGAACCGGTCATTCGGCTTCTATCACACCGAGCCAGAAGACGTGGTTCTTCGCGTCCTGCATGCCGGCATGGCTGACTTCGTGAACTGGCGTTTCCATCCTGACCAGGCTGTCGAGTACCAAGCCGACGGGACGGCGATCGTTCGCTTTCGGGCCAGCGGTATGCTCGAACTCGCCTGGCACTTGTTCAGCTGGCAGAACAAGATTCAAATCATCGCGCCTGCCTCGTTGCATTCCGAGATACAGTTTGAGCTGGCGAAGGCGACGACACATCACCAGTCTCACGCCTTCGCGGAGGAGGGCGCCGCGCGCTCCGGCCGAGCTACGTCCAAATCTGACGTATCGAGTGGGCAGGACTGAATCATGACCCGTTCGCTCTCTGCATCGCGCCTCAACAACTACCTCGGTTGCCAGCACCAGTCGGCTCTTTGGCTGGCCGGCGTCTCTCCAAATGCTGCGCCAGATCCGACGCTGGAACTCATCCGTGAGCGCGGCTTCGAACATGAAGCGGTAGTGCTGAAGCAACTTGAGGATGCGATAGGTCCAGCCATCAGTATACCTGTCGACGGCGCAATGCCCTCCCGCGTGGACGCGACGCTCCAGGCGATCAAGGCGGGAGCCGCTCTTATCTATCAAGGTGCGCTCGTCCACGGGGATTGGCTGGGCCTTCCAGATTTTCTAATCCGGACAACTGCTGCTGAAGGAGCCGCTTACATTCCGGAAGACGCGAAGCTGGCGCGAAAGGCCAAGGCCGAACACGTCCTCCAGCTTGGCATCTACGCCGAATTGATCGAGAGCGTCCTCGGACATCCCGTATCCGAAGGCGTTATTCATGTCGGCGGCGGCGCGCCGGCGAGGTTTGACCTTCGGCGGACGCGTTTCATCCTAAAGCGCCTGATGCGGCGGTTCGAAGCCTTTGTTGCTGAACCGAACCGCTCAACGCGCCCTGTTCCCTGCGCGGCCTGCGCACAATGCGACTACCGCGCTCGCTGCGATGCAGAATGGCGCGCCGCCGATAGCCCGCACTTTGTGGCGGGTGTCAGAGGGGACCAGGTCGTCAAATTGGAGCTGGCAGGTGTCAAAACGCTGGTCGATTTGGCGCGCCTTCCCGACACAGCGACGGTGCCGGGTATCGGCGATCCAACCTTGCACAAGCTGCGGGCCCAGGCCCGCCTCCAACTGAAGGCGAGGGAAAGTGGAGCGCTCTCGGCGGAAGTTCTGCCCGTCACGCCCGGACGCGGCTTTCGGTTGCTGCCGGCGCCGAACCCAGGCGACGTCTATTTCGACATGGAAGGCGATCCGCTTTACGATGGCGGCCTTGAGTATCTCTTTGGCCTGTGGGGCCTCCTGACGCCAGGTGCGGAACCGGAGTTCCTCCCGCTATGGGCGCATGACCATGCCGCAGAGAAAGCCGCGTTCGAACGGCTGATCGGCATCTTCACGGCCCACTTGGCGCGCTATCCCGGCGCTCACATCTACCACTATGCCCAGTATGAGCCGAACGCATTGAAGCGCCTCGCCATGCGATACGCGACGATGGAGGCGGAGTTGGACCAGATGTTGCGGGATAACCGTTTCGTCGACCTCTACCGGGTGGCCAAGCAAGGCGTCATGGCCTCGACCGAAGGCTATTCGCTGAAAGACCTGGAGAAAATCTACTGGGGCCAGCGAAGCGGGGAGGTTACGAACGCCGCCGCCAGCATCGTTGAATACGAGCGGTGGCGCACTGCGCCGGACCAGGCAATCCTCGACGCCATTGCCAGTTACAACAAGGACGATTGTGTCTCGACCGCTGAGATGCACCGTTGGCTTGAACGCCAGCGCCCAGTGGGTTGCGACTACCAGCCCGTGAACGATGCAAGCAGCGGCAAGCCCGATCGATCCGCTGACCGCGCTGCATTAGAGATGCAGAAGCAACAACTCGCCGCTCGCGTGCGCACCTCGTTACTCGGTGATGCTCAGCTGCGCGAGACAATCGCCGAGCTGCTCTGGTTTCATCAGCGGGCTCAAAAGCCGGGCTGGTGGTCCGTTTTCGAACGCCAGGCATGGTCCGACGACGAACTCGTTGACGATGCTGAAAGCCTCGGCGGTCTCCAGCGTGATCCGAACGTTGCGCCGCGTCCTGACAAGCGATCGATGCTGACAACGTTCCGTTTTCCCCCGCAGGACACCAAGCTGAAGGTTGGCGACACGCCGAAAATATCGACATCACTTGGTTATGCGGGAACGATCGTTGAGCTCGCTGCCGACGAAGGCTGGATCGTCCTCAAACGGGGTGCGAATGCTGGCGAGTACCCCGATTGTTTCGGTCTATTGGCTGCGCCGCTCGATCAGCGCCAGTTACCAGTGGCGGTGTCGGCGTTCGCAGAGCGGTTTGCCAGCGGTGACCTGGCAGGCGATTCCGCCCTGATGGATTTGCTCACGCGCGCGCCGCCGCGATTCCGCGATCGAGCTGCTGGAGAACCGGTGCTGAAGGATGGCGAGGAGATTCTTTCTGGCACAGTTCGCGCCGTGTCCACCCTCGATGGGAGTTGCCTGTTCGTCCAGGGCCCTCCGGGAACCGGAAAGACATTTACCATTGCGGCTGTAATCGTGGACCTCCTTCGACAAGGTCACCGTGTCGGCGTGTCGTCGAACTCGCACAAGGCGATCAACAAGGTGCTGGAGGAAGTGGAGAAGCGGTCCAAGGAGTCGGGTCAGGCTTTTCGGGGAACAAAGAAGGGATCGAAGGATGATCCCGAGACGCATTTCGACGGTGCGTATGTAACGACGGTTTACAACTCGGAGGATGTAACCGGCGCCCATCAACTGGTTGGCGGCACCGCGTTTCATTTTTGTAGGGCCGACCAGCAGGGCAGTTATGACTATCTGATCGTCGATGAAGCCGGCCAGGTCGCGCTCGGCAATCTTGTCGCCATGGCAGGCGCGGCGCGCAACTTGATCCTGGTGGGAGACCAGATGCAACTCGCCCAACCCATCCAGGGCGTGCATCCAGGGGAAACCGGCCTGTCGGCACTAGACTACCTTCTTCAAGGTCTGGCGACGGTTCCGCCGGAGCGGGGGATTCTGCTCAACGAAAGCCGGCGCATGCGTCCGGAGATTTGCGACTTCGTTTCGGAAGCCATCTACGATGGCCGGCTCAGCGCACACCCAGATACGCTGAGACGTGAACTGGTTCTCTCCGTCGGTGCGCATCCCGCTGTCCGGTCCGCTGGCTTTGTCTTTCTAGCTACGCAGCACGCTGGAAGAACCCAGAGCAACCCAGTCGAGGCCGAAGCCATTGCGAACCTGGTCGACTCGTTGCTGGGACAAAGCGTGCGGCGCCTAGACGGGTCGGTCACGCCGCTAACACTCAAGGACATCCTGGTCGTTGCGCCGTACAACCTGCAGGTAAATCTCTTGAAGCTGCGTTTGCCAGCCGGCGCCAAGGTCGGAACCGTAGACAAGTTTCAGGGACAGGAAGCCACCGTCGTGATTCTCTCGATGACCACGTCTCGCGGCGAAGATGCGCCGCGCGGAACCGAGTTCCTGTTCAACAGCAACCGGTTCAACGTCGCGGTTAGCCGGGCCCAATGCCTCGCGATTGTCGTGCATGGCGTTGACCTGCTCGAAGGATCCTGGCGCCGCATCGAGGATCTCAAGCGGCTTAACTTGTTTGCTCACGCGGAAGCGGTTGCAACACACGTTGAGCTATGATGCGGCTGTCTTCCGCGGTTCACGCGCTTGCGGAATCGCTTCGAGATAGCTGCCAGTTGTGAAAGGTATGGCGCGCGCTGCGCTGTGCGAAATCGAGTCGTCGGGGGAGGATTGAATCTGACTAGGGAAGCATTCAGAAATTGGTTGGATAGCCAGCCGCTGAAAGGCGGGACAAAAGCCACTCAATGGGCGCATGCCAACCGGATCGAGAAACACTACGGCGATCTCGACGCGGCCTATGATTCAGATCGTCTCGTGTCGCTCCGCGCTTCGTTAGAGTATTCAAAAGACGACGAGCGCGCCAATCGCCCAAACCCCTCCAAGTTTGAAATCGACGGCTACATCTACCCCAACCTGGCCAGTTACCGGGCGACCCTGACCTATTATGCGCGCTTTCGTGAAGCCGAATCCAAGACCGCAGAGGGAGCGGTTGAGCCAGGTGTGCGAATGGATGCGCTGGAACGGCTGAAAGCCCTCTTCCTCCAAAGGTATCCTGATTTCGCCAAGCTGGGCTTTCAGGCAAGCAGCGGCGGTTACTGGTCCGATGAGCGGGCCTATAAGCAAACCGTGCTCGAACGTTCGGCGGATTTGGTCACTGAGACCGGCTTGACCGATGAGGTTCGTGGTCAGCGCATGATGGCGATCCTTCAGCAGCCACCCGCAAATTTTGTGGGATGGCGCGCCTTCGCCCAGATCCGGGATGCCGGCGACGTAGCTGCAAGGAGCATCAATGCCGCCTTGGGCGAGCTGATTGCCGATCCTGGTGATGCAGCAACCGTTGCAGGCGCTTGCGCGGCCAAGATCCATCCGCTGATGACCGGCGGCGGCCTCGGCAATCCAGCCTTTGGCCAGGTTCGTTCGCTCGTGACCACAGCGCTGGCGCTGGTTCGGCCGGACGAAGCGATTGCTGTGAAGACGCGATATATGCAGCGTGCGGCCAAAGATCTGATCGGCCGAGGTCCGCTGAAGTCAGCCGTCATGACTGCGGCTGAGTATCGCGAGGTTCTGACTCTAGCGGAGTCGATCTTCACGGTGATGCGGGACGTCTGGAATTGGGCGCCGCGCGATCTCTGGGATGTGCAGGGATTCTTGTGGGTGACCAGCGATTTGTACGCGCCTGGCCCACCAACGGACCAAGAGGAAGATGAGCAGGTGGTAGAACAACGACCGGATGCCGCGAAGCCCACCAATCTCATCCTCTACGGCCCTCCCGGCTCTGGAAAGACCTACGCAACAGCGGTACGCGCGGTTGCGCTATGCGATAGCGTGCTTCCGCCCGGCGGGCGTCAGGCGGCGATGACGCGCTACCAGGAACTGGTGGCGCGAAAGCGGATCAGCTTCGTCACCTTCCATCAATCCTATGCGTATGAGGACTTCGTAGAAGGCCTTCGCCCCGAGACAGGTGGCGGCGAGGCCGGCGAACCCGCTTCTGGCGGGTTCTCGCTGCGTCCCCATCCCGGCATTTTTCGACAGATTGCCAGCTTGGCGCGTGACAACCGTGGTCGCTCAAAGGCGCCGGTGAAAATTGATCGCAACCGAGCGGTGTTCAAGATGTCTCTCGGGCGTAGCGCCGAGGAGGAAGGGACGCGGATCTTTCGAGAGGCGATCGATGGCGGCTATGTTGTCTTAGGCTGGGGCGGTGAGATTGACTGGTCGCCTTCGGAGTTTGCCGACTTCGCTGCGATAAAGGCGCGCTGGCAGCAGGATCATCCAGAAGCGAGCGGCAAGGACGGGAACATCCAACAGCTTTATGCCCTGCGCAGCGGGATGAAGCAGGGCGACCTGATCGTGATCTCCGATGGAAATCGGAAGTTTCGCGCAATCGGTCAGATAACTGGGCCTTACCAATTTGTGTCGGGATATTTGGGTGAATACAATCACCGTCGGCCGGTCAAATGGCTGTGGCACAATGACCAAGGCCGGCCTCGCGAGCTCATCTATGCCCGCGCCTTCAGTCAGGTCTCAGCCTATCAGCTCGATTCCGAGCAGATCGATTGGCCCGCACTTGAGCAGATCATCTCCAGCGGCGGCGATGCGGTTGAAACAGTCGGGGCTCCAGAGCCGTACGTGCTGATCATCGACGAGATCAACCGCGCCAATGTATCGAAGGTCTTTGGCGAACTCATCACGCTTATTGAACCCGACAAGAGGCTCGGCGAGCAAAATGCACTTACGGTGACACTGCCCTACTCTGGCGAGACCTTCGGCGTACCCGCCAATCTCCACATCATCGGCACGATGAACACGGCGGATCGTTCAATTGCGCTGCTGGACACGGCCTTGCGTCGCCGCTTCGAGTTTGAGGAGTTGATGCCAGACCCGACCACGTTGGGAGAGGCGAGCGCGGCGACTGGCGTGGACTTGGGCGCGGTCTTGAACGGGCTCAATGCAAGGATCGAGTACCTGTTCGACCGCGAGCATCAGATCGGGCACGCCTTCTTCATGAACTGCCGCAATCAGGCTGACCTCTCACGGGTAATGCGAACGAAGGTCATTCCGCTGCTTGCCGAGTATTTTTACGAGAACTGGGAGAAGGTTCGTCAGGTGCTCGGGGAGAGCAGCGATGCGGGCGCATTCGTTGGACGTGCGCCGCTTCAGGCGCCGCGAGGCGGGGATGCCGATGGATCGTCCGAAGGCCGCTGGCGCTATTTCGTACGTGCCGACTTCCCCATCGGCGCCTACGAGCAGCTCAAGGCGTGATTCATCGTAGCCTCAGAGAATGGAGCACCCTGGCCATCTCCGAGAGTGGAGGCGAGGATGCGATCCCACGCTGGGCTGCCGATAGTCTCATTGCGACCGCAAGCGCTTCGACGCTTGGAGGCGAAGATGGCGAGCGCGTCTTGACCGCCAACCATCGACAGATGAGGGCGCAGCAGGTTGTTGGCGTCGTCGCTGCGCCGCGCGTAACCTTGGAAATCCTGCCGAAAATCGACGGGCTTGATTTGGGAGGCACGCGCCGGCGGCTCATTCACATGCTTGCTCGCGTGTTCGACATCGAAGTCTCCAGCGGAAACTTGGCGGATCTCGAATGGCAAAGTCGCGATGTCCTGGAGATCCTGATCCGCCTTTTTTGCAACCAGCTGTTCGAGGCCGTACGCCGCGGCCTGCCTCGGCTTTATGTACTCGAGGAGGCCGACCTCAACGCCTTGAGAGGGCGGCTCAATAGCCACCGTCAGTTCACTGTTCTGGCTGCTGCTCCGCAAAGGCTGGCGTGCCGATACGACAACCTGAGCCCCGACATTCCGCTGAATCAGATCATGGCGGCTGCAGTATCGCAGCTCATCGGAATCGCACGGGCGCCAGAAAATCAACGCCGGCTAACAGAGCTGTCTTTCGCATATGCGGAGGTATCCCGTGTCCCCGTTGCGGGGCTGCCGTGGGACCGCGTTATACTCGACCGCAGCAATGTATCCTGGGGCGCGCTTCTCAACCTCGCCAAGCTTTTCCTCGGGCGTCGGTTTCAGACAACTAGCTCAGGCCCAGGGCGCGGATATGCCCTACTTTTTGAGATGAATACTCTCTTCGAGGAATATGTCGGGCGGATGTTTCAGCGCGCTCTGTCTGGAACCGACTTGAGCGTCCGGCTTCAGGGCCCGCAGGACTTCGCGCTGACCACTGATGCTGGCGCTCGGCGTTTCGCCACCAGGCCAGATATCGTCATCAGCCGGGCGGGAAAGCCTGTTTTGATTGTCGACACGAAATGGAAGCGTCTGAAAGACATCTCCGAGAATGCCAAGCATGGCGTTGGACAGGCGGACGTTTACCAAATGATGGCCTACTCGCGCGTCTATGGCTGTCCGAACGTGATGTTGCTTTACCCGCATCACAACGACATCGGCGCCAGTGAAGGAATTATCGGTGGCCACACGATCACGGGAGGGGACGAGGCCCGCCTTTCGGTAGCATCGATCTCGCTATTCGATCTGGCCTCCGTGCCAGATCAAGCGCGGAACTTGGTCGCGCAAATGGTCCGGCCGGCGTAGCGTGAGAATTCCAAGTCGTGCGATCGAAATCGTGAGTGGAGCGTTCGAGTGATCAGTTCTTTGTTCCGAGTTAAGCTGACCGGTGGAAACGTGCGAAACTTCCACTTCTACCTCAGGGATTGTCTCGACGTGATTCCTGCTGGGGGAATTGGCGGGAAGAACAGGGGCTCGCCAGGCGAGGCATTCACGGTGCGGTTCGAGCCGGGTACGACCGTTGAAACGGATGTCGATGGCGACAAGTTGATCTTTCGAAATCGAAAGGCAGTTCGAGCATTCTTCGAAGCCTCTGCAGCCTCAGAAGGTGACGTCGTCGTGATTGAAAAGTCCGGCGACCGCAGCCTCACGGTTTGGCTGGAGCGCGCGACTTGATTCGAGCTTGACCTAAGAGACGAGTATTGCCGGCCGCTCGCCATGCCAAGAAATCCTTAGACCTCGTTTGGCCCTCGTCGCGGCCACGTGCAGCAGCGAGCGCTCTCTTTCAATGATTTCGCGGCGCGCGGCATTGTCGACGGCTTTTTGCAAAGCCTGCTGCGGAGGCAGCTCATTGGCGCTCAATAGGGCCAATGCGACATACGCATATTCGAGACCCTTCGCGCGGTGCATGGTCGCCAATCGTACGCCGGGCTTTCTGGAGTCATCCAAAGTGTCGTTCCGCAGCCGCAGGACTTCTACGCCACGCTTCGTGAGCGCATCTTCAAGAGCGTCTAGGGAGGCGCCGGTCCGGCAAAGAATCGCCGTCTCGCCCAGTGCGGCGTTTCCCGAAACAGAACGTACCCATTCGATAAGGCCTGCGATCTCCTCGCTCCGATTTGAATAGGGTACAAGCTCGGGCCGAAAGCCTTTGACCAGGCTACGGTATCCGCGGAGCGAATCCGTGGATTCGTCCAGGTCGTCCACTTCTATCGCTTCAAGGACGCCGACGGCCCAACGGCGGATGAGATCCGTCGTTCGATAATTAAGCTTGAGCCGATAAGAACGACCACGAACCTCTATCCCACAAGCCGACATCGATGCTTTTCTGGCGTAGATTCGTTGGTGTGCGTCACCGACCAGGAACAGCGAGTTTGCTTGGGATTGGCTCGAGCCGAAGGCGATCGATCGGATGAGATTGAGCGCTGCTTCGCCCATGTCCTGCGTTTCATCAACGACCACGCCGGCATAGGGCAGATCAGACCCATCCTGCCGAAGTAACGCAGCTGCTTCTCGGTAGGCTGTGTCCGGTTCTGTCAGGCCCTCATCGATCATGCGTGCGCTGAACGCCTCAAAGATCGACCAGAGCGCCTGCCGCTTTCGACGGTCCAAGGGCGTGCCGCGTCCCGACCTACTTACGGTCAGATAGTCTCGGCTCGAGCCTATCCCCTTGGCCTGAACGACTTGACCCCATTCGTCTTTGACAAATTCATCGCTTAAGCCATCAGGCACGGATTTGGTCGCTAGAGTGTCCTGCCAGATCGTCTCCACGCGTCTACGATCGTCGTCAAAGTAGACGATCTGACGGTCAAAGCCTCTTCGTCTCAAGAAGTCACCGACCCACCTGTCGAGATTGATGACCTCAATTCGCGGTTCCGCGCCCGACAGGTGCTCCGGGCACAGCGTCATGAGATTTGCGCGAACGTCTTGAGCAAGCGTCGACGTGAACGTCGTGAACAGAACCCTTTGGCCTCTCTTGCTGGCATCCTTGGAGATGCGGTCAGCCATATACTTGGCGCGATGCATGGCGACGACGGTCTTTCCGGTGCCGGCACCCCCTCGAACCAGGACCGGGCCGGCATAGTCGCGATAGGCGATCCGGCGCTGTTCGGGATGGAGGAAGACGCGCCAACCTTCCAGTTCTCCATTCAGGAAACGCCGAAGTTCGTCCTCACCTTCCGGTACAAAGATCTGTTGCCGACTTTCGTCCGTTCGAAGCGCCGTCTCAAAACTCATCTGAACAGGAGGCGGGAAGGTCGTCGGCGTGACAAGTTCTGGAATGTCTGCGGGAGCAAACCCGGCTGCGAGCGAGAACAGGATATCGTAGGTCGCCGGATCAAATGTATCCGTCAGAGCCTCAAGCTCGCCCTCAGTTCCTATGGACCGAATGCGCTCCAGATTGGGCTCCGAGACGCCAAGCTGTAAGAAAGTCGCATCGTCCACGTTGTCAAATAATCGAACCGACGAGCTAACGCCGGGCTTTGCGACAGCTTCGGAAGCAGCAGCCACCAGCGCAATCGGCGGTTCCGGAATGCCGAGGTCAAGAATCTGCAGCCGGTTCAAAGATGCATTAAACCGCACGGTCTTGTTGGTCGCCCACCGATAGGCCTTGTCGTGCTCATCGACATGTAGAAGCAAGAGGTCGCGGCCACTAAGATACCCGATAGCGCGATAGCCTTGATCAATTCGAATCGAACGGATGGCGTTGTCGCGCGCGCCTTCAACTGATTCAAAATTGAGTCCGTTGCGGGACGGATCGCTCATTGCCTTGAGAACCATGTCATGGAAGCGCTCAAACACCTTCGTCGGCGCCTTCCGCAATGCCTTCATGCAGGCGATATCGAACGAAATGCGAAGGTCGGAATCCGGCATTAGGCTGCCTCCCTCAACGCCGTAACAAGTTCGGCAATCGTAGCCACAAATTCCGGCGCGGTCGGAGCCGAAGCTTGAAGCATCATCCATCCCTCGCACTCGAACATGGAATAGGTCACCCCGACCTTGGCGTCCCGCCAGCCGATTTCGACCAGGCCGACAATCTTGTCGCCCTGCATGACGTCCTCACCCACCATGTCAGGAGGACTGACGCCGGCTGCGCGCGCGGCGGCAAGAAACCGCTGCATGTCCGTATCCAGTTGGTCGGCGGCTACGGACCAAAGCATGTCTTCCGCAACATCTTCATACAGCGAGCCCGTACTCGTTGAGGGGGGAGACAGGGTTGTAAGATCGGGAAAGACGACGTGCAGTCTCGGCGCGTCCTGGAGAATATTGAACGTTCGCCAGAAAGACCGCCACGTGCGCCGCGCCGTCTCGCTCTCGAATCGCGCGCTAGGCGGCTCAGGCATGTCGGCAACCAAAACGAAGCGAAATTCCGAGCTGCGTTCGACGAGCTCGGACGGCGGCGCCTTCGGCGCGCCGATGTAGACCCTCGTTCCCGGCGCCCGGGCGATGCCAAAAGCGTCACCCCTTTCTAAAAATGAGATGACTTCATCCGGTAGTTCAGAGCTGCTTTCAAGTTCAAGCAGAGGGGTGCCCTCGCGTCCGACGAGCAGCGCGGCGAATAAGCAAGACGCCTCCTTTTGTTGCCAGTCCTTGGTGCGCAGGCGCTCAAGGAAGCTGTCAATTGTGCGCAAGGTGCGAAGGCGCTTCACGCCCTGCTGATGCACGTGCAGGTGAGTGAGCTTGTCGTGCGTCCACAATGTCGCGAGAGCGCCATCAACCGCGGGTGGTGCAAGCCCGGGCTGAAAGGGGTGCGGAGGCTCCGCGAGCCCGTCGTCGGGTGCCTCGATGTCGTCCCAGGTCAAAGTCCATACTTCGAGGCGCCCCGTGCGCAGCATTCCCATGCGCGCTTCGATGTCCTCTGCAATGCGCTCGGCGTGGTGCTCCCAACCGTCTAGCTCGATGACAATGGGCTTTTGCGTAGACGACGTTTTTGTCAGGAGAAAGTCCACGCGTCGCTTCGGCGCTCCGAGAAAACGATCGGCCACTTCGATCTGGGGCTCGATCTGCCAGTACAAATCCTCTCCCTGGTCGGAGATCTTCAGCTGAAATCCACGGCGCCCTGTGTCGAGCACGATCGGTCGCAGGTTCTTCAACCCGAAGGTCTCTGCAAGCTTGTCAAGAAAGCGCCGCTCCAATTCGCTTTCTACAAGCCCGGCCCCGAGCACGATGTTGATCGCCCGGTCGACCGCCTTAAGTTGATCCCACTGCTCTAGAACGGCGTCGACCAGCTGCAGGGCTCGGTCCCGACGAGGCTCTCCGGCTCCGAATTGTAGACGATACGACTTCACACATCGGAAACAGCCGTTGCGCGTGGCGTCATCGCGGCATGGGCAATCATTCAACGCCGTTTGCGCCTGGCGAAACACATCAAACATTGAGGATCGAGAGGCGGCTAACTGGCGCAAATACCCCGATCCCCCGGGAATGGCGTCGTAGAGATAGAGATTTCGAACGCGGGCTCCGGAAGTTAGCCTTTCTTCGACGACGGCACTCTTTATGTGGTCGACGCGTCCAGCGAAGTGCTTTTTCAGGCCCAGTTCGATGGCGGCTACGAAGCTTTTGTTGTCGTCATCGTCGGCCCGGCCGGCGACAGGCACGATGATGCGAATTGCTTCGGTCGTGAAGCGGCGCATCAGGTAGACTTGGGAGAGCCAGGACGCACGTTCCTGCTTGCCTTTGTCGGACGGGCAGCTGGCTTGGTGTTCGCCATGTTCCTTTTGCAGGTCCGTCTGGAGCTTTCCACACTCGCGGCAAATCGGGAAAGGCCGAGATTGTCGTTGCTCTCCGGCGACGGTCCGGCCGCCGCGCCCTGCAGTTCGTGGCCCAAAATTCACATCGCGGAACTCACATTGAGCGACAAATTCGAAGCCGAACGGTCCAAGTGAGGTCGCTTCCGGAATGGCGTAGGCAAACGAAACATCTTCATCGCCATAGGACGGAAAGATCGACCGGTCATAGTGGCGAGTTGTCCGGCCGTCGAGATCCCTGATAGCGGACTTCTGTTCGGTCGAGGTCGCAATCACTGAACGCAGCGCAACGGTTTCCGCACGCCCACCGATGTCGGCCCACATCGGTGAAGAGCACCTAGGACACACGGCATGGGTTCCGGCGGTCTGCTCGGCTTCCGCATGCGAACAAACCGGGCAAAACCTCCACTCAGAAAGGTCTTTGGCGCGAAGATCGATACGGTCAATCGTCACCTCGCGACCTTCGGCATAGAAAGTCTGAAACGGGGCCAGCTCGCTCAGCGCCTGAGAGGCGGAGCGCACGTATTCACGGATCACGAGGTCGCTATCTTTGGCCCCCCCCGAGGCCGGCCGTTCTTGTGCTTTTACGATAATCGATTTGAGCTTCACGCCTTCCTCGGGAAAAGCGTAGTTCGGAAGAATGCCACGGTCAGTGAGAAATTTCAGGACATCGACATCGTTTATGGTGTCGCGGATTGTCCGGGAGATCTCGGCTCGCCGCCGCGACATCTGTTCGAGCTGATCCTCGAGATCATCGGGAGGAGGGCTCGCCGCCTGCAAGCGCCGACGTTCGGCATCGAGCGCCTTCTGCATGGTGAGGAGGTCGTCTCTTTCGCTGCGGGCGCCATCTAGCGCTGCCATCACGTTGTAGCGCAGGCTGTTTTCCCCATCACCTTCCAGAAAGCTCTTGAGATCCGAGCAAAGATCCTTACGCGCCTGCGTTTCGGCCGGAAGAATGCCAATAAATGCGTCAGCAACCAGAGACCCATTGTCCGAGAGAAATTCGAACCAGTTGAGCGGGAAGGCTGCCGACAGGCGTCTGTCGAGCGTTGCAAGCGCTGAGTTCACCTTGCCATACTCGATCTCATCGCTGCTCGCCTCGATAAATCGGTCAAGTGCAAAGGCCGCGGCCTGGCGGCTTAGAACGGCGACAGCTTCGAGATGGACGCCTGGCGGCGTGATTTCGCCCGCCAGCATTGTGCGAGGCGATTCCCAAAATTGAAGGTCATGCGGGCGGGCGCTTATCAGCGTTACGTTGAACGAGTTGCCATCCCGACGGCCGGTTCGGCCGATCCGCTGAACATAATTTGCCTCTTCAGGCGGCATAGATGCGAGCATCACCGTCGAGAGGTCGCCAATATCTATGCCCATTTCGAGCGTCGGTGTGGCGGAGATAAAATTGGGCTGCCAAGATTCTTCCCGGGAGATGAACGCCTTTTCTAGCGACCGCCGATCGTCTGCATCAAGAATGCCGGTGTGCTCGCGGGCCACAATTCGATGGTTGCGGCGCGTTTTCATCAGACCTTCGACAAATCGCGAAGGCGCCGCAAGATTGTCGTCGGCGTCGACGACGACCAGCATTCCGTCACAATTTATCCGAAGGCAGGCACGCTTGCCCGCCGGCAACGCTCCGGCGAGCGCGATCTCACGTCGACCGCACGTTGTGCAGCCGAGATGCTCGAACTGATCGGATATTTCTATCCGCTCAGGCTTCACGAGCCAGGATATGCCCGAGGTATCCGTGTCGCGCCCGGCGTCTACGAGTAGAGTTTGCGTCTTCAACGCTCCGAACACGCATGCATAGAGGTCAGAGTATAGGCCGGCTAGCAGGGTGGACCGCTTGCCAAAGAACCGATTGGCCCAGCTGCGATACCAGTTTGTCGGTTTGTCGCGCGACACCACATCGTAGCCTTCGAGCCCTGTTCGTAGAGTAGGAAGCCTGGGCGCCGCGTTTGTTCGTGGATTGGGCGTGGGCAAGACGCCGAGCTTGCGGACCCCAAGCTGAGATTGCGCAGCGAAATAGCCGGGACCGCGTAGCGTGCCATTGTTTGCTGCGGCAAGAACGTAGGGGTGCGAGACCGCTCCACCGCGTCTCATCTGGGTTAGAATCCCCCAGGTGAATGCATATGACGCGTCATCGTCGAGATCGAAGTCTGGCCCCATCTCAGCGCGAAGGGCATCTTTCACGGCGCGTGAGGCGAGTACGACTGCGTCAGATTCAACATCGGCGAGCATGAGCCGTGCAGCTTCCAGCGTCTGCGACGTGCGTGCTCGGTAGGTTAGGTCAGAAAAAAACTCCCAGCCGAGCCGAAGGGCGACGTCATCGCCCAATCTGCGATCCGCTGGCGGCTCATCATTCAGGCTAAGCTTCTGATAAGTGTCACGCCAAGTTTGGTCTCTCGCAATAAAGCGAGCGACGAAGTCGGGTTCACCCATGTCGGTGCGAACGTCGTCGATCGATTTGCTGATCAGTTCGCTGAGAGAAAGCTTGCCGTCGTCGGATCCCACGATCGCCTGATACAGCGCCTTGCGAATGACGGTCTGCACGTTGCGGATTTCGGTCACTGCAGCGCGTTGGGCGGCGTCTTGCACCGAGTCGGAAAAAGTCAGGACGCGCGGTTTGACCGTTCGATCGGCTTCGTGATGTTCGGAATTGAACAACGTGGTCGCCAAAGTCGCCGAAAAGCGGGAGGACCGCAGCCCTACGATCTGAAGGCCATGCGGCGTCCCGCAGGCGGGGCACGTCCGATCGATGCGGTTACCGTCAACCGGGTCATAAATCCAGACAGGCGTCAGCGGCTGCCCAACGGCGTCGCGCGGACGCCCACTGTGCGGGCCCCATTGGGCGAGGAGCGATTTTGGATGAAGATAGCCCGTGAGAACAGCTCCATAGCCTGAGCCTTTCTTGTGACGGACGATCGGTTCGAAATAGAGGAACCGCAGGTACTGGCCGCCTTCGAAAAAGTCCTCGTAGATTGTTTTGAGATCTGCTCCGACGCTGTTGTCGGATGTGCTGATGCGTCCGAGCTGGCCTGTCGTCCCGCAATGCCTACAGTGAATGATCGGAAGCATCTGCCCTAAGGCGTCATCCTCCAAGTCGTCGGAGTGATGCAGTGTAGGCGCCAAATAGGTGCCGTCGTCGCCAAGCGTAGGCACGCCCGCCGCCATACGTGCGAGTTCGCGCGCCCACAATTGCACGCGGACATTCAGCAAAGGGGAAAGACGCTCCTCTGTCCCGCTTCGCGCCCAAGCGGTCAGAATAACAACCACTTCAACCAGGGCAGCGATAGCCTGAGCGCTCCATCCTTCCCGGAAAATACGCGCGCCCGACAGGGCCGTGACAAGATCATCGAGACTTGCCGCTTTGCCGCAAGTCTGCATTGCCTCGAGAATGCGATGGAAGGCAACGTGCTGCTTCAGCTTGGCGCCGAGTACCAACCGCCAGGCGCCGTCTTCAGGGTCACTCGGAAGGCGTCTGTCAAAATAGGAGCTCTTGGGATCAAGCTCATCAAACAGAAGGCGTGCAATCGAGCCCGCCGCCTCTGCCTGAGTTTGCGAAAGGGCCGCCGTAAGAGCGGGCCGCAAACTGTTGGGATCGGGCAGTGTGGTATAATCGATGAGCCCGAGATATTCCTGCGCTTTGAGCCGATCCTCGCGGATCACGCAGTCAGCCGCGAATGCCTCTCCGAAAAGGTCGCTCGCATACTTGACCAGTCGATCGGCCGCCTCCGGACCGCTGCCCAAAGTGGCGGACGATCCAACGCACGCAAGGTGCTTATTCGGTGTTTTCAATCGCGCCTTCAGGCGCCGGATGAGCAAGGCAAGATCCGCTCCCTGCGCGCCGTCGAACGTGTGCAGTTCATCGACAACGAGGTATCTAAGCGTGTCGGGACCGTTCTTTGCCCAAAGCCGCTTGTCGCGCCCGCGCAGAAGCAGCAGGTCGAGCATCTTATAGTTGGTAAGGAGGATGTCGGGCGGATTGTTGAGCATCTCCGCACGTCGCGTGATGACATCATCCTCGCTCATCACATCGGTTGCCGGCTTGGGCTCTGCGTCTGCGTAAATTCCGCAGCGCACACCCTTGAGTGCTGGAATGCGGTGAACGGCTTTCGCGATGCGGCGAGCCTGATCGCTGGCAAGGGCGTTCATCGGATAGATAATGATCGCCTTGATTCCAGGTTGCCCCTTGAGCTCCCGGCATGCGTCGAGGATCGGCCATAGAAAGCTTTCTGTCTTCCCCGAGCCAGTTCCGGTTGCAACCAAAGTCGACCGAGGATTGGGGCGGCACAAACGCTGGAACGCAAGATCTTGATGTCGATACGCGCGATAGCCTAGAGGCACATTCGGGAACGGTTCAGAATCGGACGCTGCCGGCCGGAAGGGCAGGTCGACAGAGATCCACGGACCTTTGAGCAGGTTGCGCTCGTCGCTGAGGAAAGCATCGACCATCCCATTGTAGGCCGGGCTCGTCGTCTCGAAGCTGGATTGCACCAAGTCCTTCAGGCCGTCAGCGACTTCCCTGCCGAGAAGGATTGGGTTCATATCACGATCACCCCAGCCGAATTGAGTCGCTCGAAGTGATGCCACGCGCGGCGATAGTCCTCAACGCGGTCACAGCGCGTGAACGGGCCGGCGAAACGGCGCACGAGTGTACGCGGCCCACCGGGCCGCGTATCGTCTACGACTTCGCAGGTCAAAATCTGATCCGCCTCCTCAACACCTTCGTATTCATGGAGCATTTCTCCCCAGGCCTTTCGGCTAGGACTCCCGCCCCCATCAAGCCAACCGATCCTGGGCAAGCCGCGCGAGGCCGTCCATACAATGCAACCATTTCGATCGTACCAAGTGGACATCTCATACTGCCGCGCGACTGGCGCATACATCCGATACAACTCAATGAGCTGCTCCACGGTTAGTCCAAGCTTCATCGCAACAAGCACGTCGAGCTCCACAAGCGCTAGTCGCCTTCCTAAGTCCGTTCGTAGAAAAGCGCTGCCAGTCCAATCTTGAACATGTGTAGTTGCGGTCTCAAGGCCGAGCCGGTGGTCTGAAGAAGACCACGGCACCGGACTTAGTTTCGCAATTTGCTCATTCCAGAGCGATGCGAAAGCGTTCGTTATGCATGAAAGCTCCAGTACGCGACGCTTAGCAGCATTCCCCATCGAGCTATACGGGAGGGCGTCGAATGCCGCTCGGCGCAAAGTAGTCTGTGCCATCAAACGGGTGACAAAATCGGAGACCTGAGCGAACGAAACTGCCGCTACAGACAGAAGGTCGTCCGAGTTGTCGAACCGGACCGATGAGATGGTTTCGATATGCCGCCATCTTGACGGAATTATCGCTGACACGAGCATCCGTTCTCCCGAAGGGTCTACGCGTCGGCGGATTCCCAATTTGTAAGCGTGTGCGTGCACGTAAAGTTCACTTCGAGGTTCGCAAGCGCGCGCCGCGTACTTGCAACGTGGAAGAAAGTCCTCTGGCAAGTCTTGAAGAGAAACCGGATCGAAATCTCTATGCGTTCGAGAGCGGCGGTTGGCAGCCTGGTAGACCGCATTTGCGGTTCCGATTTGTGGGGCGGCCAGCACAACGGCGTCGTTATCGGCGGGAAATGCGGGTCCGATCGATAGTTCTTGCCGCGTATCTTCCGGATGCATGTTCGAGAAATGGAAGCCAGGCAATGGAAAGGCTTCCTTAACAGAAGCAAGATGCACAACGGCTGCACGCACAGGTTCGGCATAGAAGCGCAACAGCGGGGCAGCAGACGCATACTCTCGTTCAGTGCCGGAAAACTGACGGGTCGCATTCAGGTAGTCGAAGTTTACAACGATGATCCGCTTGGAATGACCGCGTAGATTCCACCCTCCTTCAATGTGTTTGGGGGTCGGGATATCACCCGTCCCGTCGTGGATAAGGCTGTCCTCGACTTGTGAGGGTAGGAACATTCCGTAAATGTACATGAACTCAATCTGCTCGCCCGCGCACGCGTAGATGTTGCAGGAGTATTCTCGCTTATTGCCGATCTCCGCAAACATCCGGGTCTTGAGCTCGTTCCGAAAGTGGAAGTGTTTTCTAAGTCGAGGGTAGATCGCGCGACGCAAATTTACGTAGCGAGTCGAGAGTAAATGCCCATCTTCATGAATGAGGCCAATTGCGTTTTTTGGAGAAGCGAGCCGGAAAGCTAGATCCAAAAAACATGCGTAGAGATTATTCGCGCCGCCACCAGCAAATGGCTGTGTTGCGGCCGACGAGGTAAACTCCATCAATCCGCGAGTAGAGACGTACGCAGATTGAAATTGCCGCTTGCCACTTGTGCGTTCCAGCGCAGATGGAAGAATCGCTTGGACATCTGCCACCGATTTTCCAAGATAAATTGGGTCAATATCGGCGAGAACGAGGCTTTCGCTCCAGCTAGGTTTCACCCAAGGTGGATTGCCGACAATGAGATCAAATCCGCGCCGGCTCTTTAGGACATCGGCGAAAATCAAGTCGAAATGCGCGAAGCGCTCTCGCAGAGCCACCTCGCGTGCAATCTTGAGCCAGGGAGATGATGCAACAAGAGCATCGATGTTTGTTGGCTGGAACATAGAGGTTTGTTTGACATGCGAAGGCAGGGTCGCGGCTAGCTGGTCCGCTCGCTGTTGGCGGGTGATCAAGTCACCTTGCGGATCTGAGAAGGTTTCGTCCTCATGTGTTTCAATCTCACCAGAGTCCGTGATGCCGCCCTTCAAGATGGATTGCAGGCCAAGCAGGTATTCGTTCCGACTCGGCAGGAGATGTGCTTCATGGAGAGGCCAAAGCCAGAGCGCACACCACGCGTCCATCGCAGTCTTGAGTCGCTGGTAGGGCAAAGAGTTTGAGACGTGTTCCTCGCCCTGAAGCACTTTGAGCCGCGCAAGCTTGGCGCGGAAGTCGGTGTTCCTGGCTCCTTGCATGACGCGTTTGGGCCAAATCGTGATTTCATCGTTCGCTGCAATTCGAGAAGCCTTGAGATCCTCCGCGACCGCCTCAAACAGTTCGTCTACAGCGGTCGACAGGTCGAGCAGCAGCTTGACTTCATGGGCTTCGAAAGGGGCAAAGAAGCCGGCTTTGCGCCAAGCCTTGATGGCTTTTTGGGCGTCGCCCGCGAATGCCGCGATGGATTTGTCTGTATCGAACTTCGCCATATCTGCGGCCGGCAGCAGGAATTGCCAGATGTGGTTTGGTTCGCGAGCCTCGCGCCAACCGATTTCTATAGGAATGTTATTGAGCCAAAGATCGTCGGACTTCCTGGCCGCCAGCGATCGCGCATCGTAGGCTGCGCGTCGCGCGCCTATCAGCGAATTTCCTGCATGCAGCTGGTCACCGAACCAAGGAGAGAAGTCGCTGGAGTGCAGGCCGTTCAGCCAGAGAGAAATCTGGGCGAGTTCGACGGCGATCGGATTGAGATCGACCCCAAAGCAGTTGCGGTCGGCGATGAAGGCGCGGACCTTCTGCCGCTCCTCGAAATACTGGTCTTGTGGAATGCGCTGGCCGACCTCGGTCTGTTTGCGTTCAAGATAGAGGTCGGCAAGCTGGTTGGCGGTTTCGACCAGGAATGCCGCCGATCCCATCGCGGGCTCAAGAATCTTCAATTCGAGGATCTCGTCAGCTGACATGTCTCTGCAGCGTTCGAGCAGGGTGTGTTTCACAAGCAGACGGGCGAGCGGCTCAGGCGTGTAGTAAGATGCCGATTTTTGGCGGTCGCGGCCGGCGAGCCTGTAGATAAACCTGCCCTTAGGATAGATGCGCGGTTGCGGGCCGTCATAAATGATCTCTTCGCGCTTGAATTCTTCCGCCCGATCACGGGACACGAAATAGCTCGGTGCCAAGAGGTCAACCTTGTCGGGTCGCGAGCCCGCGTGGTTGCCGTCCAGCTGCTCGACCTCTTCGGTTTCGAGATCGGCCTCCTCGTCCACCTCAGATTCGGCAGATTCGACATCCTCGTCCGTCGCGGACTTCTTTCCCTTCGGCGGGATCAATTCGATCATGTCGGTCTTAGCGACGAAGCCGGTAAACGAAATCAGCGTCTCATAAACGGCGCCTAACTGGCCGATGCCGAGCTGCGCATATGAAATGCGTCCGGACCCGGCCTTGTCCCGCTTGAGCGACAGATGGCGAATGATCTTCTGTACCGCCTCATTTCGCAGGCTGATCTTGGAGAGGATCGGCGTGCTGTCCGGATCGAGCAGCGACACGCGCACGCGCGGGAGCGTGAACGACTTCGTGGCGCCGATTTGCCGGCGATCCAGGCCTTCATACATCAGACCCAGCAGACGCTGCAGGCTCTCCCAGAGAAACGTCCCCTTCCGGTCTTCCTCGGTACGAAGCTTCCGCATCTCAAGACCCCGCAGGGCCTCCAGACTGTAACCGCTGAGGTAGACGGGATGCTTAAGAGGGATGATCCCGAGGCGGGGGTTGGCCTCGGCGTAGAACAGAAACAGCAGGCGATACATATATCGCAGGCACTCGATGGTCAGGTCTTGGCTGTCAATCCAGACGCCCTTGCGTTTTCCCGACGGGTATTTGCCTCCAGTGACGGCGAGCACTTCGTTTCCGAGGAATTCGATTGCATCACGGACTGTTTTCTTGAGCGAGGTTGTAACGGCGTTCGCGTGTCGCTGCGCCTCCTCTTCAAGCCGCTCTGCAAGCGGCACGCCCGATTCCGGCGCCCTCGCTTCCTTTGAGAGCAGGCAGGCCGTGGCCTCAAGCGTCGTCTGTTCGGCTCGCGTGAAGATCTCCGGAAGATCAAACCGAAGTACGGACCGCGTCGGCCATTTTACGCGATCAACTAGAACAGCCTGCGTTAGGCCGACGACGATCACGTAGCGGGGTGGCCTGTCCATGGCGAATATGGATTCTGTGAGAACCGCGTCGATCGGAGTTCCAAGCAGTGCATTCGCGCGATCGCTTTCGGCAAACTGTTCGGGGTCGAACTCCAGCGTCAGCGGATCGACTCCCTCATCCTCCCGCCCGGCGCACGGCGCCTCGACGATCCATGCCTGGTCACGTCCGTTGTGGTCGGTTGATCGCGCCAATACTGGAACGAGAAGTCCGTCGTTGGTCGCGAGCGCATCCTGATCCGCAACAAATCCCAGCGCCCTGACGAGGTCGCCGGCCAGGCTTTGCTGAATGCTGCGTATGTCGTGCAATGACGATGCAATGCGGACGCGCTCGAGACCTCGAAGATAGACCGCTCCAAACGCAGCCAGTCGGGTGTCAGGCAGATTTGCCGGTGTCGCTTCACCCTCACGCCAACGCGCAAGCGCTGCACGCAGTTCGTCCTCTAGCGCGTCCGACAGGAAGGCTGCCGGATAGAACTCATTTTCATTGTCGATGCCGATGAGGTCAAACGCCATAGCTACCCCCGGAACACTGCTTTGACTTCCACGAAGGGGTTGGGATCATCCGGCAAGACGCAGGTCTCAGCGATCCAATCTTCCCAGCCCTTGAATAACTCATTGACCTCCCCCTCGCGGCGTCGCTTCAAGGCATCGCGCCGTTTCTGAATGGATGAACCCGCATGGCCGTCGCGGGAGAAATTGAGTTCGAGCTGGGCCGCGAAGCGCGACCGAAAAGGCTCCAGACGTTTTCGAACGTCCGCTGCAAGCGCGGTTAGCTCGATCTGTCGAGCCTTGCGGAGCTCCACCATCGAATCCTGAAAGTCGCGGACGGCCGCTGAAAGATCGGGTCTTGAGTCTGTGGTCGGAGCACCGCGGTTGGGAGTGTCTTGTAGGAAGCCTATCGACGTCAGGAACGCGCGGACGTCTGCTTTGCGCTCCGTCACCTGGCCATCACGCATCCGGACGACGCACCATTGATCGATCTCGGCGCGTCCGGACCGGCTTGTGATCGTTCCATGCAGAAGCACCGCCACTTCCGCCGGCAGCAATCCTTTGGATGGCCGCACCATCGGTGCGCCGTTGCTTGGAAAGAAGCGAAGGGCTCGGTCGTTCAGCCATCCAAGAATGGGGTGAGCGTCCCAGAGGTATTGCACAGTCGGCCATGATCTCTCTTCGGCCCGAGCGCGCTGGATTGCGGCGTCGACCATTTCCTTGCTGTCGGTCAATTCGATCTGCTCATTTCGGCCGACTACTTCGACCGGCATGTATTGCTCGTCGACCTGGCCCTCTTTGACATAACCAAAGGCATCTGCTGTCCGCAGCTCATCAGGGAGTGCCAATGTAATCAGGCGATCGGACTCGTTTACGACGGGTCCAGCATCGCCCTCGCTCAAGCGCTCTAACATTCGTGCGCAAAACGCAAAGGTGCTCGGAAACAAGCGAGCAGCGGGCGGGGGCGTTGCCACAACGTCGGAGGACTCGGATTTCGTCTTGTCTTGATAATCGCCAAACAGCAGATCCCATTCGCCCGCAGGCGATGTGTCCGCCTTGGCGGCGTTCGCGTTGAGCAAGGCGCCAAAGGCCTCGGCGCCACGCCCGGAAGCAACCGCCTCTGCAACCTGCGCCTCTTCCTCGTCTGGGTCGCCGACCGCAAGAAATACGGCCGGATCGCCAATACCCAGCTGAGCCGCGTCATCCTTCTCGATCAGCTTGTCCACCACCCACATGTCGCGCACGCGCTCATGCGTGCTCTCGCCGACAAAATAGTAGATTTCGGGACGTCGATCCTGGCCATAGCGGTCGATGCGTCCGTTTCTTTGTTGAAAGCGCAACAGCGACCAAGGGAGATCGAAGTGAATGAGGCGATGGCACTGGAAGTGGAGGTTGAGACCTTCCGATGCGACATCAGATGCAAGCAAAATACGGATCGGTGACGAGGCTTGTCCAAAATCTTCGAGGGCTTTTTGGACGTCCTCATCCGATTCAAGTCGCGAGCCGTCGACTTTGACAACGGCCCCGGCAGGCAGCCCAAGGTCGCTAGCGAGACGTTCGTGCAGCCAGTTCAATGTCGCAATGCGTTCAGAGAAGATTACCAGACGATCCCGCTTGTCGCGCCCTGTCCACTTCAGTTCCTGGAGCAGTTTTCCGAGCTCCGTGTACTTCTTGAAGTTCTCTGGTCCGACCAAAGCCAAACTCGAACGCACCTTCTGTAGAGCTGCGATGTCCTGTTCACTGCCCCGCGCCTGACCCGCTTCAATGCGCTTCAGTCGGTTTCCAACGGTCTCCAGACAAGCTGCCGGACTGGAAAATGCCGACTTTGCCAGCGTCGTTTTAAACAGGTCAATCGCTCGTACTTTGCCTTGCGCCTGTTCATCCATGTCGAGTTTGAGTTCGGCGATCGCGTGCAGCACGGCATCTTCAGTAGGGTCGAGGCGGAAGGGCCTGCGACTGACAACGCGCTCTGGCACCGACTTGCGAATGTCGCGCATGACCTCGGGCGAGGATCGAAACCTCCGGATCACAAGGTCTTCAATATCGGGCCTGCGCAAATCATCGGGATCGGGAACGCGTGTGCCGTCGAGCATGCGGACAAGACTAGAGAATGAGCTAGCCGATCCATCGTGTGGCGTCGCGGTAAGCAACAGCAATGCGTCCGCGCGACTCGCGAGCAAATTGGCGAGGCGCGCCCGTTGATTGCGACCGGCGCGAGCTGATCGACGTTCGGCGACATTGTGGGCTTCGTCGATAATTACGAGGTCCCAGCGAGACTGCTCCAGCGCAATGCGATACTGCGAGTCCTTCTTGAGCGTGTCGACAGAGACGATGGCCCGATCGAACTGGTCGAACACATTGTAAGTAGCGGGGATGGAGTTGCGCATACGCCGTATGGCGGCACTGTCCAGCCGTGCAAGGGGAATCGAAAACCGCGTCCAGAACTCTTTCTGAAACTGTGTCAGCATCGCTCGCGTCGTGACGACCAGCACCCGTTGCGCGCGCTTGCGAACGGTCAACTCCGCGCAGACCAGGCCAGCCTGCAACGTCTTGCCCAACCCAACATCGTCCGCCAGAAGGAGGCGGATTCGCGGTTGCTTGATGGCTCGCCTCACTGGCTCGTGTTGGAACGGCAAATCGTCAATCGCCGCGGCCCCCAGAACATGCGGTTGATCTCCAATCTGCGGCGCCGACCTGAGCGCCGCTTCAAGGTAGAGTTTGGTGTCCGCATATCCGGGCGACAGATCGTAAGTTAGATCCACATCTGCCGGCTCGACGATTTTGAGGTCGGATTCGAGGAGATCAATGAATATTGTCGCCTTGCCTTGCGAGATTCCGTCCAACCCAATGCAGTGGAGGTGGCGGCAAGCTCCGTCTTGCTCCACGCGCCTGACCATCCAAAGCGCACCGCGCACAACGATGCGTGCGCCGGAGGTAATCTGCTGGCGGGACGCTGGAGGCGAACTGAGAACGAAATCGGGCATCAGCGACGCCGTCTAAAATCGGTAGGGGCCAGAAACACGGGTCAGGCCTCTGTTTCTAAATTCGCCGTGGCCGCGACTAGATTGAGCTCATGCACACGAATCACCATGGTGTTGTCGCCCCCCGAACATCGACCAGCCTATTTTGGATCCCGACCCGACGGCTTATCCCCGACCGTTCGTATTGGTGGCAACGGTTTTGAACAAGGTGTTTCGATTTCGCGGCAAATCTCGCGCCGACCCGGGCGTCGGAACTTGGAGATTCCTCTTTCTACTTATCACATTGTGATGCGACGCGTCGCAATGACCGAAATCCGCGTCCCTGCCTCGACCTTGATGGTTGGCGGGATCGCTAGGCTTCGATCGACGACGCGGTTGGTGACGATGGCCGCGCCGCGCTGGACGCCGTCGCGGAGGGCGTCCTGGGCGGGGTCGTAGTTGGAGGCGACACCGACACCACCGAAGGTGATCGATGGCTGGTCCTGGGTCGTCGCGACGCCGACATTGATCAGCGTGCCGAGTGCGGCTGCGCCGAACACCTCGCCCCAGTGGTTATCGACGTCGCCTTTGACCCCGGCGGCCCCTGAAGGATCGACGGCGGCTTCATCGAGCGGGATCTCGTCGCCATTGGGCATGATCAGGCGCGACCACACGATGGCGACGCGGCTCTGGCCGTGCTTGGCGGAGGATTTGTAGTCGCCGATCAGCTTGGCGCCCTGCGGAATGAGCAGGGTGCGGCCGGTGGCGCTATCATAGATGGCCTGAGTCACCTGGGCGATCACCGGGCCGGGGGCTTCGGAGTTGATGGCTGTTATCAGGCTGGCGGGAATGACGGCGCCTGGGTGGAGCGTGTTTTTCGTGGGGGTGGATCGGGTAGCGGTCTGCGGATCGTCTTGGGGTGCGCGCAGCGCCGTGAGCGGGCTTTTAGGTGCGGGTGTTGCGGCGCCTGCTGTTAGTGTTGCGGCCTGAGCCTGTCGCAATTCGAAGAAGACCGAAGAGCGATCGGCGAGTTGCGCTTCCTGTTCGGCGGGACCGGGCTGGCCCGACGCGTCGGCATATCCGCTGGGAGAGCCCGACCAGGACGGGTCTGGTTGATTGTATTGCGCCTGCTCCGGTGCGAACGCCGCGATGTCCCCAGCCATGGGCGGCCCAAGGAGCGGCGGGCTGGCCGGTTGGGTCGCCGCCTGTGCGATGGCGGCTTCCTCATAGGTGGCGGGCAGGTTGCGGATGGCGCTCTTGGCCATCTCGGGGCGGGCAGGGTCCGACATCATCGGTCGCGTTTCGGCCGGTTTTTTCGAGCCATCGTTCGCGAACCCGCCTGACGCGAGGACGAGGACCAGCGCGAGGCCGCCGCCGCCAGCAACGAGTATCGCAGGTTTGTTGAGTCCCTTAGCGCCGGGACCTTTGACGCGGATGGACGAGAGTGGCGGCGGCTGGCCGCCCCCCTGCGGGGAATCCGCCGGATCGCCATGCGCCGGCGGAGTGGGCGGGACACCGTCAGCCATTGCGGGCTCCTGTCGTGTTCGCGGCGCGGGTTGCGGAGATCGGCGTCTGGCGCTCGATGGTAACAACCTTGGCGCCCCAGCCGGATCCGAGACGAAGTTCGGCTTTGGCGAAGAGACGGTCCACGACGTAGTAATTGCCCTGGACGCGATAGTTCACGAGCTCCGCGCCCTGGTCTCCGATGACGAACAGCGGCGGGGCTTCCATCGTGTGGATGCGCTCCGGCATTTCGATGAACACCTGCTGGCCGTCGTCAAAGGCGGCGAGCGGACGCCAGTCGGGTTTCGCGCCGCTGATCCGGTAGCGGAGGTTGAGCGCTTCGGGCGTGAACGGCGGCGGCGAGGGCGTCAGCGCCTGGGGCGCCAGCTGGTTCTGCAGGATAAGTTCAGCAGGATAGCGCCATGAGACAGCCGCCATGGCGGGGCCTGCGACACTCTTGAGTTCCACATGATAGACGCGGCGGTCAGTCATGATGACGAGGTTGGTCGCAAGACTTGCCGCATTTGGCTTGACCAGCACATGGGCCTGCGTCGCTGGCCCCACGCCTGAGCGGGCGTCGCCGACAATCCAGCGGGTCGTGTCGCCGGCCGAGACCGAGAGCAAGGTTTCGCCCTGTTCAAGCGCGATATCGGTGATGCGCTGAGGCGAGGCCTGGATCGCGTAGAGCGCGCCGCGCTCATAAGCGAACTCGTGCAGGGCGCCGACGAGCGAAGCGTCGCTCGGTTTTTGCAACGCGGCGCGGTTGGTGGCGGCAAGATCGTTCCGGCTTTGCTGCGCGGTTGCGGGCATTGCGAAGATGATCGCAGCGAGGCTTGCGGCGAAAAGGTGTGTGCGTGTCATTGCTGGAGATCCCTGGACCAGGTGAAGGCGTGAACGTAAAGCCCAAGCGGGTTCTTGGAGAGCCGCTCGGGCGTTGAGGGCGGGTCGATCACGATGGTCGCAACGCCGGTAAAGCGTTCGACGTGAGTGAGCGTGCCCGACATGTAGGTGGACTCGCGCCAGCGCAGGTTGAAGCTCGTCGGGCTGGCGCGGACCACGGACAACACCTCGACGGCGATATTGGTCTTGCCTACCTTGGCGAACGGATCGTCATCTGCCGCCATGGCGTTGAGGACCTGCGCGCCGCCCTGGGTTGCCCAGTCATAGGCGCGCAGCCAGTTCTGCCGGACCACAATGGGATCGGAAGGCAAGCCGCGCACCATCTCGACAAAACGGGCGAGGTGCCAGGATATCTGGGCGTCGCTCGGCTCGTAGGCCGACGTGGCGGGGCCTACGAGCCGCGCTTCACCCGTATCGCTTGCTTCGATCACGAACGGCACGGCGGCAGGCCGCAGGGCAAGGAAAGCGACGGCTGCCGCCAGGAAACCGGCGACGCTGATCAGGCCGAAGGTCGCCGTGCGCCAGGTGCGGGCGTGATCCATGGCGGCGCCCATGCGGCGGTCCCACAGCTGCTGGGCCTCCCGGTAAGGAGTGTCGGGCTCGGTGGTCTTCTGGAAGCGCGAGGATCGCGCGCGGGCAAACATGGGGTCTACTCCCTGCTCTTGAGGTTGGGGCCTTCGGATGCGCCGCCGCTATCGCCGGCGCCGATGGTATGCGCCGCCATCAGGACGCCCTCGCGCATCTGCTGGGCGCGGCGGAAACGCTTCGCCCAGGCGGGCTGACCGGATGTGGAAGACGCCGCGGCGCCCGCCGAGCTTGGCGCCAGGGTGGCGGCGCCAGATGCGCCGGTGACCGCGCGGGCGCCGGAGGTGCTGCGGGCCTGGAAGTGGCTGGCGACCTTGGCTGCAGCTTGGCGTGCGCCGCCTACGGCGGCGGCGCCGAGGCCGACCGCCGCATTGAGCGGCGCTGCTGCCGGACCGGTAAGGCCTGTGCGAAGCGAGCCGAGTGCGGTCGCCGATCGGAGGCCGCCCGTCGCGGACGCCGCGCCGTTTGCAGCCCCGGCAGCGGCGCCGCCAGCGGTGCGGACGGCCGCCGTTCCCGCCATGGTGGCGGCGGCGCCGGCGGCGGTGACGCCGAGGGCGGTTCCAACTGCGGCGCCAGCAGAGAGCTGCGGCGCGCCGGAGACGAGGCCAGCGGCGATCCGCGGACAGAAGATGGCAAGGCCCATCAGGGTCATTGACCCCAGCACGACGGCGAATGCCTGTTCGATTGTCATATCGTTGGGGTCGAGCGCCGTCCTCAGGGTCGAGAACATCGTCGAGCCGATGCCGATGACGACGGCAATAACCAGCACCTTGATGCCCGAGGCGATGACGTTGCCGAGGACGCGCTCGGCCAGGAAGGACGTCTGCTTCCAGAAGGCGAACGGCACCAGCACAAAACCGGCGAGTGTTGTCAGCTTGAACTCGACGATGAGGACGAAAAGCTGGATCGACAGAACGAAGAACGCTCCGATGACGATGATGCCGCCTATCGACAGCAGGATGATCTCCGGCATGTTGGCGAAGAACTCGAGCGGACCCGGTGCGATCGAGCCGATATGATCGAAGATAGGCTGCGACGCTGCGAGACCCTCGGCCGCGATAAGACCCGGTTTCAGGAGGTCGGCCGGACCGAACGAAGCGGCAGACGCGTTGAGGCCAAGCGTAGCGAAGCTGTTGAGAATGATCGTCGACAGCATTGCGAAGTTGCCGAAGATATAGGCGAACGCGCCGACATAGAGCGTCTTCTTGACAAGGCTCTGGATGATGTCGGTGTTGGAGCCCCACGCCCAGAACAGCGCGGCGAGGGTAACGTCGATGGTGATGAGGATGACCGCGAGCGAGGTCACGTCGCCAGATATCAGGCCAAAGCCTGAATCGATGTAGCGGATGAAGACATCCAGAAAGCCGTCGATCGCAGAAAAGTCGTTCACGTCCATCCCCTGACCTTACCCTGAACTGGAATGCGCTCGCGGTGGCTACTGCCAGGGCTTCTGGCCTGGATGGGCCGTCTGCGCTGTCCCGAAGAAGTGTGCGTGCTGGGCGCGTGCGGCGGCTTGCACCTCCATCTGGCGCGCCTGCTCGACTGCTTCCGCCCGGCTCTGCGCAACCAGAAGCGACTGCAAGCGCATGCTCTGCTCAGCCTGGAAGGCAAGGATCTCGTTCGTCGCCTGGGTCGCCGACAGCGCGCCGGTCGCATTGGCGCTGGCGGTTGAAAGGCGTTGAAGCGTGCCCTGGTCTGACCGGAGCTGTTCCGTGATCTTGGCCTGCACCAGGAGCGAGGTGCGGAGCGCCGCCCGGGAGGCATCGATCTGTTGCACGGCCGACCGGGCGCGTGCGGCGACATCCGTGCCAGCATACTGGCCGCTATAAAGGCCCTGGAGTGCGTCGCGGGTTTCCTGAACCTGCAGGGCGATCCCGCCCGCCGTGTCGATCAGCTGGTCGAGTTCCTGGAGCTGCCGCACAAAGTCTGGAGCGAACCGTTCCCCGAGTTTGGCAAGGTTCCTTGCGTCGTTCTCCAGGCTTCTCACCTGGTTAGTGATCTGGGTGACTTGATTGTTGATCTGCTCCAGCGCCCGCGCCGCATTGAGCGCCGTTTGGATGAGGTTCAGCGGATCGATAACCGCGAGCTGTGCGTGTGAGGGCGCGGCCACGGGGCCGACAAGCGCCGCTGCCAGAATGACCCGCAGCACGGAGGAAAGTGAAAATCTACGCATGAGTAATCTCCTGGGTTAGCTTGCGTGTTCGGGAATGCGGCGGGTGCGCGGGAGGGGTTGATCGTCGGGGCCGTCGAGTGCGTCGAGCACCCAGGCGAGCTGGCGTGCCTTGAGGAAGCGGCGCCAGAACGCGACGGCGCCTGCCTGCATCTCAAGGCGGCTGATCAGCTCGCGGGAGGTTGAGTCGGAGGCGGCGCAGAAGGCCAAGGCCACGGGTCCAAGATCGAGTTCGAACAGTCGCCGCCCCTTGGGGCTGGCATAATAATAGTCGCGCTTGCGCTGGGCAGTGGCGATTAGCTCGATCTCGGTCCCGTTGAGGCCGAAGCGCTCATAGGCCTGCCGCTGTTGCGGTTCGAAGGCGCGCTCGTTTGGCAGGTAGATCCGGGTCGGACAGGATTCGATCAGGGCAGGCGCGATCGCGCTGTCGGCGACGTCGGCCAGCGACTGGGTCGCAAACACTACGGCGACATTTTTCTTGCGCAGCGTCTTCAGCCACTCACGGATGCGCGCGGCGAAGAGTGGCGAGTCGAGGAATAGCCAGGCCTCGTCCAGCACCAGGAGCGTGGGCCGTCCATCGAACCGCTCTTCCAGCCGATCGAAGAGATGGAGCAGGGCCGGCGCCGCCGCCTTCGGGCGCGCCATGATCTCTTCCATCTCGAAGAGGACAGCGTCGGAGAGCTTGAGGCGATCCTCCGCGCCGTCGAAGATCGCGCCATAGGCGCCATCCTGCGTGTAAGGCAGTAGGGCTGCTTGCAGTTCGGCGTCCTGCACGAGCAGGCGCAGGCCGGTCAGGTGACGCTGTTCGCGTGGCGCACTGGCGAGGGAGCCGAGCGCCGACCATACCCGCTCCTGCATCTCCGGTGTCTGGACAACGCCTTCCTGACCGAGCAGCCCCATCACCCATTCGAGCGCCGCCGACCGGGCGGGGGGATCATCAATGCGCGCCAGCGGCTGGAAGGCGGGATTTGCGCCGCCGCCGAGATCAATGGCGTCGCCGCCGATGCCGAGGATCGCCGCCCGCGCCGATCCGCCCTTGTCGAACACAAAGACCTGCGCGTCGGGATAGCGCCGCCACTGCAGCGCGAGGAAGGAGAGCAATACCGACTTGCCAGCGCCTGTAGGCCCGATGACCAGGGTATGACCGACGTCACCGACATGAAGATCAAGGCGAAAGGGCGTCGATCCGTCGGTCCGGGTCACGCTGAGCGGTGGCAAGTCGAGATGCCGGTTCCACGGATCTCCCGCCCACGGCGTCGCCAGCGGCGCGATGTGCGCGAGGTTCAGCGTCGAGACCATTGGATGACGGACATTGGCCCAGGCATGGCCGGGCAGGCTGGACAGCCAGGCCTCGACGGCGTTGAGAGTCTCGGTGATCGTAGCGAAGCCGCGCGCAGAGATAATGCGTTCGGCAACGCGAAGCCGTTCGTCCGCCTCCTGTGGCGTGGCCCCCATCACGACAAGGGTCGAGGTGAAGAAGCCGAAGCCGATCAGCTCTGATCCAACCTCCTGCAGCGCCGCATCGACCTCTTCGGTCTTGGCGATGGCGTCTGGATTGGAGAAGGTCGCCTGCTCCTTCGTCAGCATCTCCTTGACCAGCGCGGATAGCGATTTGTGCTTGGAGAACCAGAGCCGGCGCCACTTGGTCAGTTCCCGTTCTGCCTCGCTGCGATCAAGGCAGAGGTGCCGGGTCATCCAGCGATAAGGCATGCCAAGTGCGTTGAGGTCGTCGAGCACGCCGGGATTGGTGAAGGGTGGGAAACCCTTGATGGTGAGGACGCGCAGGTGCTTGTCGCCCAGCATTGGCGCAACGCCGCCGACGAGCGGCGCGTCGCACAGCAGGCCGTCGAGAAAGGCAGATGCCGCCGGCGCGCGGACGGGCGTCGCGCGGGGCGATACCGTGCGCTTCAGATAGGTCAGCGTCGCGTCGTCATCGAGCGGATGGAATTCGGCGACGATTGCCTGGAACAGGCTGAACGCCCAGCCGCAGCTCTTTTCGAACTGCTCCAGCGCTTCCCGCGCTATCTGGTGGTCGATCGCCTTGCCCGGCTTCCCACCTTTAGCGGTTTCGGCTTTTGGCGCGGTCGCCTTCTTGTCCTGGTCGAGTTCGAAGAAGAAGCTCGACGCCTTGCGGCTGGAATCGGCCGCTGGCGTCCATTGCAGGGTAAGATGGTGGATGGTCTCGAACTGCGAGGACGCCTGCTCGAACGCGGCGGCCCGCTCGCTGTCAATCAGCCGCGACAGGTCATCCTCGAATGCGCCTGAAGGGTAGTCTGTCACTTCGCGGCGTTCGGCCTCGATGTAGATGGCCCAGCCTGATCCCAGCCTGCGAAAGACATTGTTGACGCGCGCGACGAAGGACACGAGCTCCTCCGGCGTTGACGAGCGAACGTCCGGCCCGCGGAACCGCGCCGTCTTCTGGAACGAGCCGTCCTTGTTGAGAATGACGCCCGGCGCGACCAGGAGGCCCCATGGCAGGAAATCCTCAAGCCGGTTCGGCTGGTGTGCGTAAGGGGCGAAGCTGATCATGGTCGGGATTCCCGTGGCTAGGCGCCGGTCAATCAATTCGATTTGGCACGCGCATCGCGCGCTTCAGGACGTCGATGGCGTCGGGGTCTTTCCTCGCGAGAAAGACCCCGACGATGTGACCCACGACGCCAACGGCTATTCCCACCAGCGGCGCGCCAGCGAAGGCGATGACCGCCGCCAGCGTGCCGTTGAGGATTGCGTAGTGACGCGGCGCTCCGCCCATGAGGATGGGTTGAGTGAGCGCCTGTCGCACGGGTGCGAGGTAGCCTGGAACATCCCTGGGATCTCTCATGTGAGGTCGCGCACCGATCTGTCCTGCCGGAGTTGGAGCTAGGGGAGAACCGCGCCGCCACCGCCGACCATCGGCAGGAAGAAGCTCGTCGCAGCGAACACAATCGCGAGGCCGAACAGGATCTGCAGCAGCTTCTTGAAGCCCTGGCCGACATCGCCAAAGGCCAGCGTCATACCGGTCGCGACGATGATGAGGATGGCGATGATCCGCGCCACCGGGCCGGTGATGGAGTCCATGACCGCAGTCAGCGGACCCTCCCACGGCATGGCGCCGCCGGCGCCGCCGGTTGCGGCTTGCGCCGCACCGGTTGCAGCCAGGGCAATCAGGACGAGCGGCGCTGTCCTCAGTATGGTGCGAAAACTGATCGTCATTTCTATGCTCCACTGGGTGATCGATGCGCCTTCAACCCAGGCGCTGCGGGTTCCCGCGCCCCAAGCTGGTCAAGCTTGGGCGCGTAGATCTCTGAAATCCGGCGGCCCGCCGGGCCGCCGCGCTCGATGAAGACGACGAGGTCTACCGCTTCGGCGATCAACGCCGTTGGCGGGCTGGTCGAGGCTTCCATGGCGAGCTGCTCAAGCCGCGCAAGTGCGGCCCGCGCGGAGTTGGCATGCAGCGTGGCGATCCCGCCCGGATGCCCGGTGTTCCAGGCCTTGAGCAGGTCGAGCGCTTCAGGCCCGCGCACTTCGCCAACAATGATCCGGTCAGGCCGCAACCGGAGCGTCGATCTCACCAGGTCAGATAACGTGACAGAGCCTGGCTGCGTGCGCAGCGCGACAACATCCTCGGCCGCACATTGCAGCTCGCGCGTGTCTTCAAGAATGACCACGCGCTCATCAAGTGCAGCGATCTCGGCAAGAAGCGCGTTGGCGAGTGTCGTTTTGCCCGATCCCGTACCGCCGGCGACGATGATGTTCGCATGATCAATAATCGCGCGTTTCAGCTCCAAGCGCTGCGCATCGTTGATGACGCCGCTGGCGACGTAATCGTCGAGGCTGATGATCTGGCTGGCAGGCTTGCGAATGGCGAAGCAGGGCGCCTTCACGACGGGAGGCAGCAATCCTTCGAAGCGCTCGCCGCGCGGCGGAAGCTCAGCAGAGACGATCGGCCTGTCACGCGTGACTTCCGCACCGGTCAGCGTAGCAATCAGCCTTATGGCCCGCTCAGTTTCCGTGGGTTCGAGGCGGAAGCCGGCAAATTCGCGCCCGCGCCCGACACGCTCTGCCCAGACGCGGCCATCGGGGTTGACGATCACCTCGATCGTATCCGCCGCAGCCAAGATCGTCGCGATGCTTGGCCCAAGCGCTGTCGCCAGCATGGCGAGACCGCGGGATGGATCGGAGGTTGAGGAGTTGATCGTGCTCATTCGGCCGCTACCTCAACCGCGGGCTGGCCAGGGGCAGGCTCTGCGAACTGCTCTTTCCAGACACTTTTGCCGCTGCTCAGGCGGGCGGCGATGGCGGCGACAACATTCTGAAACCGTGCAGATCCACGTGCATTGAGCGCAGCACGGTCCATATCGGGGATGTCCGGCGCCACGCTCATCGCGAACCGTGCCGTATGAGCCGACAGTTCGAAAAGCGTCTCCTGCGATTTTTCGATGCTGCCAAGGCGACGGGCAATGCTGTCGAGCTTGACGGTCAGGGCCGCATGCTCGGCTTCGCTCCGATCCGCGAAAGCTCGGATGATCGCGTCTTCAACCACATCCGACACGCTCCGGTCCTTGAGAGCGGCGATGCGCCGAAGCGAGTCTGCTAGGTCAGGCGGGATGCGTGCGGTTATCTTGGTGCGGACCATGACGCTGCTACTCACAAGCTGGTGTCGAATGTGTCGGGATCGAGGGCGAACACAGTCTGAGAGACGCTGGGGCCGGCGAGCGCCGCGCCCAGATCGTCTTCGGGCGCCGCGACAGGCGTGTCTGTTGGAGACGGCGTCGGCGTGGTCTCCACCGGCGACGAGAAATCGAACGACTTCTGATGAAGGCCGGTGGCGCGGTTCTTCTGCGAACGCGGTGAAACTGGACGTGGCCACGGCGTGGCCGATGGGGGAAAGGGCGGCGCGATACATCCCGACCAGCTCGTCGCGATGCCGTCGCCACCAGGACGCGGCGAGGCGAATGGTGGGCGGATGCGCTCCTTAAACACCGGCTCGGCGAAATAGCGAACCTTTCTCGCGCGGATGGGCGGAGCGCCGCCTGTCAGGATCAGCGCCTCGTCAGATGGCAGCTGCATCACCTCACCGGGCGTAAGCAGCGGCCGTGGCACTTCCTGCCGCGACACCATGGTGTGGCCGAGCCACGGCGCCATGCGCGAGCCCGCATAGTTCATCTGGGCGCGTGTCTCGGTCGTGACGCCCAGCATGTCGGAGATACGCTTGGCGGTGCGCTCGTCGTTGCAGGCGAAGGCGACACGGATATGCGCGTTGTCGAGGATCGACGAATGCTCGCCATAGGCCTGAGCAATCTGGTTCAGTGACTGCGCGATCAGGCAGGCCTTGATCCGGTAGCCGCGGATATAGGCGAGTGCGTGCTCGAAAAAGTCGAGTTTCCCGAGCTGGGGAAACTCGTCCAGCATGAGGAGGACGCGGCGCCCCTTGCCGTTCTGTTCCGCTGCGATCTCGGTCAAGCGCTTGAGGATCTGGTTCAGGACAAGACGCAGCAGCGCCTTGAGTCGCGAGATCTCCTCCGGCGGAATGACCAGGTAGAGCGAGACGGCGCGCGTCCCGGTGATGATGTCTTCAATCGAGAAGTCAGAGACTTCGGTCGCCCGCGCAAGAACGGGATCACGATATAGCGTGAGGTAGCCCAACGCCGTCGAGACGACACCCGATCGCTCAGCTTCAGCCATGTCCAGAAGCTGGCGCGCGCCAGAAGCGACGACGGGGTGCGGGGCGCCGTCCTTGATCTGTTTCTCAAGCATCTCCTCCAGCAGATCAGCGACCGGACGCTTCGGATCTGCGAGCAGTTCCCCAAGGCGGGACAGGGTCTTCTTTTCTTCCGCGTAGAGCGTCCAGAGAATGGCGGCGACGAGGAGCTCAAAGGCGCGCAGCTGCCAGTGGCTGCGTTCGCGCAGTGCGCCTTCGGGGTCGACCAGCATATCGGCGAGGACTTGTGCGTCCCGCACCTCGGCTTCGCCCTGGCGAATCTGGGTGAGGGGGTTGTAGCGATGCGCGCCGGATTCTGTGGGTGCAAAGCGGAACACGGGCCCGAAGAACGCGCGTAGTCCGGATGTGACGGTCCAGTTCTCACCTTTGAGATCAAGGGCGATGTAGGAGTGTCGCCACACAAGGCCTGTCGGCAGAGAGACGCCAACGCTCTTGCCTGTATTGGTGGGGGCAACGACGAGCACATGCTCATCCCCATCGTGGCGGAGGAGGGTGTTGCGCCAGGCGCCGAGGATTACCCCGTCGCCGGAATTGAGGCTCAGGCGCCTGATATCGCGTGTCGTTGCCCAGCGCGCGCTGCCGTAGGTGTCAGACTGTTTGGTTTCACGTGATCGCCACAGCGAGAAGCCGATGGCCGTTACAACTGAGAGACCTGCACCGACAAGAAAGATCAGGGCGCCAGTCTGAAAGATGTCCCGTGCATAGGCATCGAACCAATACCACCACAGGAAGAATTTCCAGGGCGCGTAGAGACGAAGATCGAACATGACCGCATCGGGCGGACCGAGCTGTGCCTGATATCCAAGGGCATCAGCTGTCCATTGGGTCGTGACCGCTAGACTCGCGAGACACGCGCCGAGCACGCAGACAATCTGTCCCCAGTAGATCCTTCCCGCGCTCATTGATCGGCGCCCGGTTGCGCGGGTGGACGCCCGCTATCCGCCTCGGTGTCAGTTTCGGGGCAGGTCGCGCATGGCTTGGTGGCTCGGGTCGCGATGACGGAGACGTCAACGGAAAAGGTGAGCGTGGTCCGCACCTTGCTTGGATAATTTCTTAACGGGGGGAGAGACGGGTCCATCGCACACACTCAGCCAGTCGATTGGCTAGGCTTAGGCGTGATGGCGCGGCTTCGCTTCCCAGTTTTTCCGCCAGGGGGTGGTTGAAAAGGAGCGAACGTGGGTGGGGCGAAACTCGATTGGGATCGGCTTAAAGTCTTCCAGACCGTGGCCGACACAGGCAGCATTAACGCTGCCGCCAAAAGCCTGTGCTGCAGCTATGGCAAAGTGTCAAAGGACCTCGAAGAGCTGGAGCGCACCTTGGGCCATCAGCTGTTTGAAAGATCAAATCGGGGGCTTGGCCTCACGGTGGTCGGACAGGACATTCTGAGGTCGGCGCGCACGATGTCTGACTCGGTTCAAACTATCATCGACTGCGCCAATGATCGCAGCCCGAACCATATCGTCATCTGTGCACGAGACGGCATAGCAACTTACTGGTTGGCTCGTCATCTCCCGGAACTAATGTCGGCTCATTCTAACGTCCGCATCTTTTTCAAGACTCTTCCAACGACCCCGAACCTGGCTGAAGGGGAAGCCGACATTGCTATTCAGTTTGAGCAGCCCAACGCTGCAAACGTGGTGTCGCGGCAGCTGGGTTGGCTTCACTACATTCTCTATGGTTCACCGAGCTATTTTTCTCGGCACGGCGAGCCAAAGGCGATGTCTGACTTGCAGGCACACTCGTGCCTGAGGCTGTCCGGCGAAGAATATCAATCAGAGCGCTGGCGGCCCGCCGCTGCCGCCTGGGGCGCTATCCTGCCCAACACGATGGAAACCAATACGAGTACGATTTTGATGGAAGCCTGCGCGTCAGGCGCAGGTATTGCGGCCATGCCAAGCTACGTGTCTGAGTGCGAACCGCGATTGAAGCCGCTGATCGACATCAAGCCGCTTGCGAGTGTGGCCTTCTGGCTGGCCTACACCGAGCGGATGCGCAACACGAAGTCGAGCGAAGCGGTGCTTGACTGGATACGCGCGTGCTTTGACCCGAAGCGCCACGCCTGCTTTCGAGAAGTGTATGTCCCGCCAGAACCTGATTTCGGCAGAGAAGCCGGTTCAGGTCGCTTGATGCTCTGACCGCGGCAGAGATGATGCAGGCATTGCTTGAAAACGCTTGGCGCAAACTGCGCGTCACAAGGAACTCCGAAGTGGGCGGTCGTAGACGCACCATGCTATTGAGCGTCTGTGCGGTTGCGGTCGCGATGCTTGTCGTTCCCGTGAGCGCCAACTCAGCGCGCCTTGTGTGGAATATCACGAAGAGTGCACCGACGGGACTTTACAGCATCCAGCAAGGCAGCTGGCATGTTGGTGATCGTGTTGCCGTCAGGCCAACCGAGCTGCTCGCCGATGACCTGGAGCGGCGCGGTGTGCTACGGCGCGGCAAGCTCCTTATAAAGCGAATCGTTGCCGGGCAGGGGGATAAAGTGTGTCGTGACGGTGTGGACATCACGGTGAACGGATCGGCAGCAGCAGTAGCCAAGGACGTATCAGGTTCCGGAGAGAAGCTGCCTGTCTGGCTTGGTTGTCAGACCCTCGGGCCTTCGGACGTCCTGCTTCTTGGCGACACTGCGGACTCCTATGATGGAAGGTATTTCGGCGTGACGTCCGTCGACGATATTCTCGGTCGCGTCAGCATGCTGGTCGCTCTCTAGAGGCCCGAATTGCGGCCTGCCGCGTTTGGCGCCAGCAACGCCGGTGTCGCTTGCGCGCGTTCTCCCACGTCGCCTGCCGCGTCCGCTGTTCAAGGGACGCTGGCGCTCTTCGCCCTTGAGCAGCGGCCTCAAACGCCAGGCGCGGGTGCGGGGTCGCGCAAGCGGCCCCGGCGTCGCACCCTGCGGCCGGGAATGCTCGATGGAGCTCGTCCAATGACTTCCGATACTCAAAGCTTCCAGAACATCCCACTCAACAAACTGATCGCATCACCGCGAAATGTTCGTCGAAAGGATCGTAAGGCCGACATCGACTCGCTCGCCGCATCGATCGCATCCTGCGGGCTGCTTCAGAACCTCTGCGTCGTCCCCGGGGAAGGGGACCGTTTTGAGGTTGACGCCGGAGGCCGGCGTCTGATGGCGTTGAAGAAGCTCGCCAAGGATGGCGTCATCGCAAAGGACTTTCCGGTTCCCTGCCATATCGTTACGTCGGAGGAAGGGCGCGAGGTCTCGTTGATCGAGAACATCCATCGTGTCGCCATGGACGCCATGGATGAAGTCGACGCTTTCGCAACGCTGGTTGCCGAAGGCGCCACGCCAGACGACGTCGCCCGCCGCTTCGGCGTCACACGTCGTCACGTCGACCAGCGCCTCACGCTCGCGGGTCTGTCGCCCAAGATCAAGGCCGCCTGGAAACGCGGGGATGTCAGTCTTGAAGCGGCGCGGGCGTTCTGCCTCGTCGAAAACCACACCCAGCAAGAAGCCGTATTCCGGAGTCTTGGCCGGCCCGTGACGCATGCGGGTTCCGTTCGCGCGCGTCTTATGGAAGGGCGTATGCGCGCTTCTGATCGGCTGGCGAAGTTCGTCGGTCTTGAAGCATATGAACTAGCCGGGGGCGCCGTGGTGCGCGATCTCTTCGATCCTGAATCTGTCTACGTTGAAGACCCTGCACTGATGGCGCAGCTAGCCGAGAAGAAGCTCGAAGGGGAGCGGGATAGCTGGCTGGCTCAAGGGTGGGGTTGGGTGGAGATCAGCCTGGGTCAGGGCCGCGCCGATGGCGGCTATGCCGCGACGCGACTTCAACCCGACTGGCGCAAGTGCACGGACGAGGAAGAGGCCGAGCTTGCGCGTCTGCGTGGCGACATGGATGCTCTGGATACGGCCCTGGACAATGACGGGGTAGAAGACGATCCACGCTGGGATACCCGAGACACTCTCGCTGGCGAAATCGAAGCTCTGCGTCAGTCGGCACGCGTCTGGGACAAGGAAATCATCGCGCACGCCGGCGTCGTCATGTCGATCAGTCACGATGGGGAGGAGCACGTGACCCTGGGTGTTGTCAGGCAGTCGGACGAGAAGACGGTCAAGGCGATCCGCAAACGACAAGAAGCGGACGACACGAACGGTGGCGACGCCAGTGAGGGACGTGAAAGCCCGGCTCCGGAAACAGCGCCTATGGAGAGCGGACTTCCAAAGACCCTCATCCGCGACTTGTCGCAGGCGCGTACACGCGCGATCCGGCTCCTGCTGGCAAGAGATCGCGAAACCGCTCTTGCCGTCACGGTCGCTGCGATGATTGCCCGTTCGGTGTTCAAAAGCGAGCTTTCCGGGATCGGCGTCGCGGCACATACTGCGCACGTTGACGATCTCGACGCTCTCGTTGAAACGCGCAGCGCAGTTCTCGCACACATTCCCGACGAAGCGGATGAGCTGTTGGACTGGTGTCTCATGCAACCGCCAGAAACTCTGATGTCGCTCCTTGCGGTCATCGTGGCTGATTCAATCGATTTGGTCCACGAGAAGGGATCCCCGGTAGATCATCGTCGCCATATGCTGGCCGATAGGCTGGCAGAAATCCTCAATCTCGACATGCGTCAGTTCTGGGAGGCGGATGCCGCGTATTGGACACGCCTTCCAAAGGCAGACCTCTTGGTCGCCTTCGCCGAGGCGCCAAGTCCCGCCGGCCAGTCTGAGCGATCGCGAGAAGCGATCATAAAGGCTCACGCCAAACTCAAAAAAGACGAACTCGCTGCCAAAGTTGGCGAGGCGTTCGCAGGGGTCGGCTATCTACCTGATCTGCTGGTCACACCGGCTTCTGCGGGCAGCTTCGAGTTGACGTCGGCGGGTGTGGCGGTTGCCGCTGAGTAAGAGTCGCCGGGTTGCAATCAAAATGGGCCGTCGGAAAACCGGCGGCCCCTTCTTTCGCAAGCCCTAGGTTGGGGGGACGGGCCTGCTAAGAAGAAACATGATCAATCTTCTGCTTCTCGCAACCAAAACCGCGTGAGGTCGGGAGAGTCAAATACCAAAGGACGATCCCGTCATGCTGGACTCGCAGCGGTACGCTAGATTGCGTCCATACCTTTTCCACAATACCGATGCGAGCAATCTCGCGGGTATCAGGAAATTTCATCACCTCTATAGCCCTTCTGCAGTGGGCGTTGGATTTCGGTCCAGGCGCCCCACGAACGAGCGGCACTACTGGGAGGGGCAAAGCTTCGTCCTTCGTGATCAACGACCGTTGCAGTTCGGGCATGTCGAATTCGAAGACGGGTGGACACGGGACGATCTCTTGGCCGCGTTGGCGGATCGAGTCTTCTTCTGGCCTGGCGATTCCAATGGCCCGATTACCCCCGCGCGTAGGTTAGCGCGGAGGTATCCGCAAAGCGTTTTGCTGAGAATCGACCTTGTTGACCTGCTCTGCGCAAATCAGGGAAATGACCCACAGTTCTGCAGGTATAATTCGGGCGGTCCCCGAACGACTGGCGGACGGAAGAGCCCGCGAGGTCCTTCGACCTTTCAGAGTGCGCATGAATGGAAATCCCGCTCCTGCGACGTGGTAGAAGTCTGCTTTCGCAACAGCGTGATATTGCCACCAACTGCCGAAGTTAGCGTCGATGGAAACTGGTCGATTCTTTGGTGAGCGGCCTCGCAGGCAAGTTCGCCTCTTCGGGGCGTGTAGTCACGATCCCTTCGAAACTGGCGCCACGGAGCTGGAGATTTTGCGATCAACCCAATCGATGAGCGGATATTTGGGGTCGTCCAGTGTCTCGGCAATTATTTGACAGATCTGTTGGTACGATAGGGGGCGGATTGCAAATGATGGGTCCGCAGGCGCGTGTCCCAATCCACCAACCCGGATCTTGTCCGCTGCTGGAAGGCCCGGGGCGTCAGCGAACGTAGCAACGACACGAGTGGCGATCCCTCGGCTGCTACTGAGACGGGCCGCCAAGACGCTATTCCGCATCCACTGAAACGCGTCACCTGAAAAAGGACAGGGGCGGTAGTCCTCGCCCGCGTCCAATCCGAAAACTTGGGGAATGTGATCCCAATACCGGATGCCCTTTCCTGTCAGCGCGCAGCGCGCTTCAACTCCACTGGCGGGATTGACCTGCACCTCGTAGCTTCCGGAGCACTGGCGTTTTCCCTTGTGCCGCCCGGATGAGAGTTTGTTCGGCTGACTGCACCCACCGCCCGGCTCTGTGAATTTGCACTCAAATAGAATTGCCGCCCTCGCGCTGAAGGCGATGGCATCGACCTGCGTCGCGCGGCGTTCACCAAGCAGTCGGTCCGGGTCAGTCCATTCTAGCTTGACGTCCCATGGACCCTCGTTCGGAAGGCCAATGACGTCAGCGATTCTTCCTAGAATGGCGTCACGCCATTTACTCATTGCAATCGCGCCAAAGACGTCAATCGCGAGAGCCTGAGATGAGTGAGCCTTGTGGGCTTGGATGCGTCCCTCATCGTCCCGGTGCCAGGGGAACGTCTGCCAGTCCGCGATGTAGCCATGCGCGTCGGCAAAGATATTCGCGCGGACCGCTACAAGCTCTGCGTCATTGGTCATGGGAAGGACTTCTTGGTTCGCGTCATACACAAGACCACTTCGGGCTCCGTGCCCACGTCAATGATATCATCCGCACTCTTACGAAGCTGATCAGCCGACGCGTCAAGCATTAGTCGACGAACCGGCCCGTGATCCAAGAGCTCAAATCCGTTGGAGCCTCGCCAACCTTCGAATCGGATGGGGTCCATGAAGATCCTATCTTGTTCGCCGGAAGAGGCCCCGCCAAAGCCACGTTTGCTTTATCCGCCCATCAAGCGTCCGTCGCATGACCGCTCAAGGGGCCGAGGCTTCGCGCTTCGCGCTGCAGGCCGCACCAACCCCTTGCGCGGTCACCGCTGCGCTTGCTTTCCGGCCGCTCCTGAGGGGCGTCGCAAACGCGACCCCGGCGGGGCTGATCCCCCGGAATCAGAAGGAACATCGTCATGGACCGCGCATCGTTCGAACTCATCGGCAATGTCGGCAAGCTCGAGATCAAGCCGATCAAGGACGGGAAGAAACTCGCCATCATCTCCCTCGCTACTTCCGAGCGCTGGAAACTCGAATCGGGTGACTGGAACGAGAAGACCTACTGGCATCGCGTCGCGGTGTTCGCGCCTGCCAAGGTGGCGCTGATCGAAGCCGCAGTCCAGAAAGGAACCCGTCTCCGCCTCGTCGGCCAGATCCGTCCGGGCTCCTGGGAGGATGAGCGTGGCAACACCCGTTACTCCGTCGAGTTCGTCGTGACGGGTTTCGGTGAGGTCGAAATCCTCGCCCGCGGCAAGCCGAGGACCGAAGCGGAGCCCGCAGCTCCCGAGGCCGAAGCGCCTGCGAAAGCCCGCAAAGCGTCCCGCAAGCAGGCCGCCTGACGGCCGGGCCGGCGGCTCACGCCGCCGGCCACCCGCCTTTTCCAGCAATTCAATTTCAAGGAGGTCACCATGGCCGCCAACGCGAAAGTGCAATCTCTGCACGACAACGTCACCAACCGCATTATCGAACAACTTGAACAGGGTTGCTTTCCTTGGGTCCAGCCCTGGGCGTCCTCCGGCGGGACGCCGCTCGGCCTGCCGCAGAATGCTGCGACCGGCCGGATCTATTCTGGGATCAACATCTTGCTCTTGTGGTCGGCAGCCATCGAACAGGGCAGGCCGTCTCAGCGCTGGCTAACCTTCAAGCAGGCGCTCACCCTCGGCGGCGCGGTGCGCAAGGGCGAGAAAGGGACGATGGTCGTGTACGCCGACACCTTCGTTCCCAAGGCAGAGCTGGAGAAAGTTGCAGCATCTGGAGAAGATGCTCGCCGTATCGGCTTCCTCAAGCGCTTTACCGTCTTCCATGTCGAGCAATGTGATGGGCTTCCCGCCGATCCGGACGCCGCGCTGCCGCCAGGACGAACTGAACCGCTTCCCCACGTAGAGGCCGTTATCGCAGCCACGGGCGCCGACATCAGGATCGGCGGCGACATGGCGTTCTATTCGCCGTCGCACGACTTCATCCAGGTTCCGCCGCAGGAAGCGTATTTCGAGCCGATCAACTGGTTTCGCACTAAGCTGCATGAACTTGGACATTGGACGGGGCATCCGTCGCGGCTGAACCGGGATTTCTCGGGAAAACGGGGCGGGGAGGCTTACGCCCGCGAAGAATTGGTCGCCGAGCTGGGCTCGGCATTCTTGTGCGCCGAATTGGGCGTCGCCCCAACCGTCCGCCACGCCGACTATCTGGGCGCCTGGTTGGAAGTGCTGAAGTCGGACAACCGCGCCATTTTCCAGGCCGCGTCGCTGGCGTCAAAAGCCGCCAACTTCGTCATGGGCCGAAATGTCGCCGGCTCGCTCCAGCCCGATCATGTCCCGTAAGTCCTTCAGCCCTTCCTCTACCAGCTCAAGCGCATGGTGGCGCCAGTCGAAAGGTCCTTGGACAGCCAGCCCAAGCTCGATCTTGGCGAGGGCCCCTTCCGCCGACATCGTTGGCAAAGCGTAGATGGCTCCAGCTTCTTCTTCCAACTCCGGATAGGCAGCTTCAATCCTTTGGTTGAGGATGCGCATGGCGCATGCCTCTGGCATGTCGCTATCGCAAGCTTTGGCGAATGTCTTATCTCGCCGCGTCTTGGCATGAAGGATTGATTCCAAGCTCTGCCATTGCCTTATCATCGACTCGAGCCGGGCTTTCCTGGTGATCCATGACGCAGCTCTTTCCGGCACTGGATCACAAGCCGCGCCTGCTGTGATCGATGACAATGCGATCGAGGCGGCGGCCACAGGTTTACGTGCGCGGGGGCTTTGCTTTTTTCGCAAGACGATCTCCTCAGAGTAGGATGTCGCCTAACAAATCGACGGTCGCGTTTCGTCACCGTTTCGAGGACGGAGGCCAATATATTCTGAGCGTGCCCGACCGGGACGTCGACGCCTCGTGAAAGTGTCGACTTGAGGGTGGGGAAATGGCGGCGGATCGGACCGGGGGGTTCGGCGCTCTTCCTATCTCTCCCGCCACGGGAATTGGCTGCTCATTTCGTCCCAGCATGCCGGGCGGGACAGACCGCCTCAAGGGACGCCGGGGCCCCATATGTGGACGGCCCCCTGCCTGCAAGAGCTGAGTGAATGAGTGACCGGATCGCTTGCGCTCATATGTCCGGTCTGATGTCGCGGTCGCATATGACCGCTGCCAAGATGGGTTCCGCA
>Ga0208492_1000176_pt1 | contig 62485 bp, 57 predicted proteins | sample Subbioar_CSW14AB_FD_184820 | JGI IMG/M metagenome (GOLD analysis project Ga0208492, IMG submission 184820) | Serpentinite rock and fluid subsurface biosphere microbial communities from McLaughlin Reserve, California, USA - CR12Mar_CSW14AB (SPAdes) | ecosystem: Environmental > Terrestrial > Deep... | reverse complement strand
GGCGGTCGCCGTGTCTGCGGTCGCCGTGTCTGCGGTCGCCGTGTCTGCGGTCGCCGTGTCTGCGGTCGCCGTGTCTGCCGTCGCGGTGTCCGTGGTCGCGGTGTCCGTGGTCGCGGTGTCCGTGGTCGCGGTGTCGGTGCCGGTGTCGGCGACGTTCGTGTCGGCGACGTTCGTGTCGGCGACGTTCGTGTCCTCGACGTTCGTGTCGGGAACGGTCGTGTCGACGATGGCGGAGTCGGCCCCCGAGTCCTCGACGATCCCGCCGCCCTGGCCACTGTCGTCGACGCCGCAGCCTGCCGCACACGAGATCACGACCGCGCAGATCGACCAGAGCTTCCTCATCAGGCCGGTTTTCGGCGAAGAGCCACCGGCTCGTCAAGGGTGTAAGGTTGCGGGGTGGCTCCCCGTTTCGGCGCTATGCGCCGAAAGCCTGTTCTCCGTCACCCTGACCTCGAGACCCCGCATCCCGAGCGCCCCACACGAGCTACGGCCGCGAGCACCTTCCGACTCCCGACGGTGGCGGCGATCGTCTCGGCGTTCGCCGCGCTCGCGGTGACGCCCTCGGCCAACGCCGTCATCGTGACTGGCTCCGACGCCGCCACCGATTCGATGACCGACGGGGCTGACGAGGCCCGAGACCGGGGAGACGCGGGAGACGATGCGGGAGACGCATTCGTCGCCCCGCCCTACGACGTGCCGCAGCTCGGCGGAGTGCCGCCGCCCACCCGGGTTCATGGAACGGGATGCGGCTGCGGCAGCGAGGGCGGTGAACAAGGCACCGCGAGCGCGATCACGACGAGTGTGACCGCGCTCGCGCTCGTGCTCTCGACTAGGCGGCGCCGCCGCGGGTGTTCACCGGCGGAGGAGGACCGCCGTCGCTCGTCCCCTGACCGCTCCCGCTGATCGCGGGTTGACCGGCCGAGGCGTTCGCCGCGACTTCGGCTTCGTCCTTCTTCACGGCCTCGCCCCACAAACCGGCGCGGAGCTCGTCGAGCCGCGCGCGCGCCTTGATCAACTTGGCCGAGGCGACCTCGGTCTCTGCGCGCTCGGAGGCGCTCTTCTCGACGCCCATGGCCCGCGCGTCCTTGGCGGACTTGAGGACCTCGAGCAGCTCGCGGTGCAGGTCTTCGCTCGCGGAGACGACCCACGCGTCGAGCTTGTTGGCGAACTCGCTGATCATCTCGTCGATCTTCGGACCGACCTTGGTGGCGATCTCGCGAAGGATCTGCGGGGTGCGCTCCTTGACGTTGCGCTTGTATTCCGCGTTGATCCGGTCGCGGGCGAACATGCCGATGATGGGCGCAGCGACGAGCATCAGGGCGCCGGCGACGATCGCGCCGGAGAAGATGCTCGAGAGGCCGAAGACCAGCGATGCCATCACGCCGACGTCGAAGGCGAACGAGTCGACCTCGATCTTCAGGCCGGGCATCTGGCCGCCGAGCTGGTCGCCCACACGTTTGGCGGTATCGGTCGCGTCCTCGCGGACGATGGCGATGGTGCGCTCGGCGATGCCCTCGAGGGCCGCGCCGATCTCCTTGGTCTCGCCCTCGGCCCACTGCTTGACGACGTGCTCGAGGTAGGGCGCGAAGTACCGCTTCAGGTCTTCGGGCTCGGCGTTCTCGACCTGCGCCAGGACCATGCGCGTCGCGTCGTCGACGAAGCGGTCGAGATCGCGGCGGGCCCACGCGCGGACCGACGAGACCTCTTCGCGAATCTTCGCCCGACGCTGCTCGATGGTGGAGCCCTGCCCCGCCAGATCGCTCTCGATCGCCGAGATGCGACGGGCGAGCTCGCGCTCGTCCATCGCCATCGCGCGGCGCTTGGCGTCGACGCCCTTGACCAGCGTGTTGGAGGCGGCGAGCCCCTCGCCGAGCGCGTTGTCGAGGAGGATGCGCCCGCGCTGCTCCGCGAGGAAGCGCGTGAGGTGCTCGAGCAGCTCGGGCATGCCCGACCCTTCGGCGTCTCCCGCGAGCGCCTTCTGCGCGCTCACTGCGTAGACCACCGGCTCGCCGGTGACGAACCTGGCGAGCTGGTCTCTGGCGTACTTCATGGCCTCGGCCTGCTCGTCGGCGTTGAGCAGGTCCCACTTGGTGATGACGAAGACGATCTTGTCGCGGGCCTGCCCGATGATCTTGTCTTGGAGGAAGACCCGCTCGCTCTCCTTGAGGATCTGCCCTGCGTCGAGGAGGAACAGCACCGCGTCGGACTGCGGGATGTAGCTGTAGGTGATGTCGGCGCGCTGGAGCGACAGGTCGTTCACGCCTGGCGTGTCGACGAGCACGATGCGCTCCTGGAGGAGCGCCGCCGGGTAGCTCACCTCGATGTGTTGCACCTGCTCGGTCGTCGACTCGCCGCCGACGACGAACGTGCGCACCCGCTCGAACTCGATCGAGTCCTCACGACCGCCCGCGAACACGACCTTGGCGCTCGGCTCGTTGCCGTAGCGCAGGTGGTGGATGGTCGCGGTCGTCGGGGTGACGCCGGTCGGGAGGATGGACGCGCCGAGGAGCGCGTTGACGAAGGTGGTCTTGCCGTGATTGAACTCGCCGACCACGACCAGGTGGAAGCGGTCCTCCTCGAGCTTCTTCACCAGCTCGCGATCGAGGCGCTCCTTGAGCGTCGCCGCCCCGAGCACTCCGGCCACGTCGGACAGGTCCTGCAGCGCGAGCTGGACGTCAACCTTGCGTTCACGGAAGCCCTCGAGGGCACCTTTGGGCAGTTCCATCGTTCTCTCTCTTCGTTCTGGGAGGTGGAGGCTTCGCGGAGCGTCCTTCTGGCCGTGGCTTCGTTGGGTCGAAGGTCGAAGGTCGAAGGTCGAAAGTGGGAGGAGACCAGGACGGGGCGATGCGAGCCAATCAGCGATGCGTCAACGGCACATGTTGTTCGCGTCCGGTCGCCGGTTTGACCTTCGACCTTTGACCTTCGACCCCGAGCAAACCCAACGCTCGGGCGGAGAGCAGCGGAGACGACGGTTCAGGCGACGACCTTGATGATCTCGTGCACCTTGTTGTCGCACTCCTCCATCGAGGTGCCGCCCTCGCCGAGACCTGCGGCCTTGCGATAGAGCTCGGTCTGCGCGAACGCCTGCAGGGCCATCACGCGCTTGGGCACGTAGGGGTGCGAGGCGAACAGCTCGGTGATGCGACCGATGCCCTTCTTGCCGTCCTCGTACTGCTCGAGGTACGCGTCGAGGTCGAGCTCGTCGTACAGCTTCTTGCTGCCGAGGGTGAGCTTCATCAGCCCCTTCATCGAGGTGGGAAGGTCCTTGACCACGAGGAGGCCGGCGCGGTCGCAGGTGATCTCGGCGCGGCGTGACCAGGCCATCAGCGCGATGCGCGCCGGGTAGGCGAACCACCCGATGAACGCGTTGACCACGTTGGTGAGGAAGTAGAGCGTCGTGAGGTAGACGACGTGGTTGTTCTGGATGTGGCCGTGCTCGTGGCCGAGGACGTCGAGGAACTCTTTGTCGTTGAAGTGATCGACGAGGGAGCCGTTGACCAGGATGAAGCTGTCGTCGGGGGTGCCGAAGGTGCCGGCGTTGAGGTGGGGGTTCTGCCCGACGTAGAGGGTGGGGGTCGGGATGCCGAGTGCCTGCGCGCTCTGCACGTTGAGCGCGTGGATGCGGGGGAACTGGCGCTCGGTGACGCGCACGGTGCTCCCGAGCAGCTGGTTCTTGCCGATGGCCTTCCACATGCGGACGGTCGCGGCGACGGCGTACTCCACGGGTGCCATCTTTTGGAACGCGGCGCGAGTCTGCCTATCGCTGATGTAGGCGTAGTCGTGCCCGTCGCCTCCGCCGACGTGGCCGGCCTTCTTGGCCGAGACGAAACCCTGGAAGTCGACGTCGGGGACTTGGGCCATTCGCTTTGCTGCTCCTCTCGAGCCTGGGTGCCTGGGTGATCCGTGAACGAAGGTGAGCCTAAGCACCCCCTTCCCCTCGGGCAACGAGCCCAACACTTCTTCAGATTCCACGCCGGAGGGAAACGGCGCGCCCTTCAATCCGACGCAAACCGTCGACCATCCTTGGAGATTCCTTCGTTCACCCCTTAAGAAGACGCCGAACGCGGCCGCAACCACGGACGCGGCGGGCTCACTCGTCGGGAACTCCGGGCCGAAACATGAGGGCGAGGACATGACGAGGTTCGAACGGCGACGCACGCTGGGCGCGGCGCTCGTGACGTTGGCAGTGGTTGGGGCCGCCGGGCCGGCGTTTGCGCAGGTGAACGAGGGTCGCACCGACGAGGAGTCCCCGCCGCCGCCCGCGCCCACCGCCCCCCCGCCGCCGGTCGCACCGCCGCCCCCGACGTTCATGCCCCCTCCTCCGTCGACGTCGGTCGCCGAGCCTCCGCCAGCGCCGAAGAAGAAATACGACGACAAGGAGTACGACGAGCCGTGGGTGACCGGCACGGCGCGCCTCGCAGATCGCTTCTACGAGGGCGGTCCCTTCGTCGGCTCCGGCGGCCCGCTCGCGGTGGCTGGCCTCGCTTCGCCCGTGACCCTCGGCGGCGTCCGCGTGCTCGAGAACCACGGGTACCTGTCGAAGCTGGTCATCGCGACGATGATGGCGATGGGTCAGGGCAACAGCCGCTACGTCGGCTCGTCCTACTCGCGAGATTCGGCGGGCAATACGTGGCGCACCGACTACTACCGTCCGCTCACCCCGGCGGAGCGCGAAGCGAACGCGCGGGCGATGAACGCGGCGATCAGCGCCGAGTACGTGATGGAGCTCGCGGTCTACTCGCCGAGCCTCACGCCCGGCAGCAACGACCCGGACAAGTCCGTCGCCAAGGGCTTCGAGTACTACCTCGGTGGAGAGTTCCCGCTCGGTCAGTCGAGCGGCAAGGACCTCCCGACGATCATGCAGATCGCATTCGTCGGCTCGCACGTCACGAGCGACGCGCTCTTCAAGCCCGGCGAGGGACCGAACCCGACCGGCGCGTCCACGGTGACCACCACTCGCCGCGAGACGCTCTATTACACGAACCTCGGCGTGATGATCCGCACGATCATCCCCATCACCACGTGGGCCGAGGCCTACATCCATTGGGACCTCAACCTCCTCTCGCTGTTCGCGAAGACCGAGACGAAGGAGAAGGGCTACGTCTGGACGAGCCCCCTCCGGGCGGGGCTCAACTTCAACGTGACCGACCGCGCCTACGTGCGCGCCCACGGCTCGATCAACGGCTTCGGCGCCTATGCCATGGGATGGCACGGCGAGGTCGGGGTGCGGTTCTGATCATGGAGCGTCCAATGAACAAGATCCGCACCCTCGTCACTTCGGTCCTCGCCCTCGGCGCGCTCGCGCTGGTGCCGACGCGGGCGCACGCCGGCGACACGGTGAAGCTCGAAGAGCACGAGGCGAAGGGCTACTTCGACAAGATCGGCCGCGTGGGCCTGTTCTACGGCATGGTGTCGGGCGAGCGACCGGTCGGTGGCAACATCGGCGGCGTGTCCGGCCCCTCGGTCCCGAGCGAGAAGTACACCCGCAACGGCTTCGGTCTCGACTTCGACCTGATGGGCTTCTGGGACGCCACCCGATTCGACACGCTGCTCGGCGCGGAGCTGATCACCAAGTTCGGCAGCTACAAGGCCGAGACGGTCGATGGGGCGACCGAGACGCAGGCCGACAAGAGCTTCTTCATGTTCCGGATGGACGCTGCAGCCGACTACGGCCTCCTTCATTGGGACGGGCCGATGAAGGGACGCATCTCGGGCGGCGCAGGCTTCGGCTTCGATCTCGACGGCGGCAAGTGGTACGCCGAGAAGGGCCGCGCGTACGCGTTGCTCCTCGCCCGCATCCAACTGTCGCTCGGCGGTCTCGGGCTGCACGGCTCGTATCACTGGGTCCCGACGACGACGAACGACCCGTACGTGCGCGAGCACCGCCTCGAGGGCGCGGTGGGCATCGGGCCGCTCCACGCGGGCCTGCGGTTCACCATCACCACCGCGAGGCCAGTCAACTACACTGCCGACACCCCGTTCATCGCCAATGAAGGCGGGCTCTTCGTCGCCTACGCGTTCTGATTCGCGGGCCGGCGTGCCACTCGTGTAGGATGCGCGCCACGATGCGTCGCCTCGAAACGAGCTTGTTCGCGGTGCTCCTGCTCGCTCCCGCAGTGACCGCACGCGCCGCCGAGGACGATCTGCCGGTCGGCAACGAGGCGCCTCGCTTCGTGCCCGTCGCCGTGGCCGACGCGTATTACGCGTACCACGACACCTCGCCCGGCAAGAGCGGCTCGGCGACATCCATGACCACCGGCAACACCCACGGCGACTTCGCGGTGAACCTCGCCGCGGTCGGCGGTCGGCTCGAGCACGCCAAGCTCACCGGCACGGTCGTCCTCCACGCCGGCACCTCCGTCGACGCCCTCTACGCCGGGGCGCGCGGCAACCTCGAGGTGTGGAAGCACGTCCAGCTCGCGAACGCGGGCTGGAAGACGGGCGACTTCCACCTCGAGGCCGGCGTGCTGCCCAGCCTCGTCGGCCGCGAGAGCTTCGTCTCGACCGACAACTGGACCTACACACGCGCGATGATCGCCGACGCGACGCCGTACTACATGGCCGGCGCGCGCGTGAGCTACCGCGCCACGCCGACGCTCACGCTCAATGCGACCGTGTTCAATGGCTGGGAGACCTACGGCGACAAGAACACGGGCAAGAGCGGTCAGCTGCGCTTCGCGTGGACTCCGAGCGACAAGCTCTCGATCGAGTCATCTACGCTCGTCGGCCAGGAGCAAGTCCCCGTCGAGGGCCAGACGAAGCCCCTTCGGGTGTTCGAGGATCTGGTCGTCGCATATCAGCTCCACGAGCGCGTCCACCTCGCGCTCGAAGCGTGGGTGGGCACCGAGCGGAACTACCGCATCGAAGACCCGCTCAAGGGTACCGCCAAAGACGCCTCGATCCTCACCAACCCGCTCTATTACGGCGGCGCGCTCTGGGCGAAGTGGGCCTTCGGCGACACTGTGTATCTCGCCGGGCGCGCCGAGGCGCTCTCCGACGATGCCGGCGTGATCACCGGAATCGGCGCCCGCGACGCTCTGACGAAGGAGCCGTACATCGGCCAACGCCTCGCCGCCGGTACCCTCACCTTCGGTTGGCGCCCGCACAAGAGCTTCCTCGCGCGGGTCGAAGGCGTGCATCGGATCTCCGATCACCCCTATTTCGCCGGCAGCCGCAACGAGTACGTCGAGACCCTCACCGTGAGCCCCGAGCCCCGCACGTTCAGCACCAACGCGCGGACCAGCAGCACCACGTTCGTCGTCTCGGCCGCCTTCGCGTTCTGACGATCTGTCGAAGAGTCCCCCGGACTCAAGTCCGGGGCACCGACTGCAAGACGAAGCCCTTCGGGCTGGCGGAGTTACGTGTCGACGACGACCTCGTTGTCGGCAAGCGTTGCTTCGTTCTGGTCGAAGTCGACGCCGACGCGCGCGTCATGAAGATGCCCGACGGCGGCTGTCGACCACAACATCCAGATGGCCACCGCGGGCTCACCGCTGGGTGGTCCACGCACCATCGTCGGCGTGCAGGTTACCAATGTCGGCAGCGACAGGGGCTCGGTCTCGCCGATGCTCGACCCAATCGAGCGCCGCACCGGCGCGCTGCCGAAGGTGCTCCTGGCGGAAGCCAATCACGCCAAACGCGGGTGTATCGAGCGCTGCGAATCGCGAGGCGTCGAGGCCTTAATTTCCATCCCCGCGCGCTCTCGGAACCCGGCCCAAACGCCGATCGAATTCGCGTAGCCAGCGTCTGCTCACCGACCGGCGACGCCACGTACCCGAAAGTCACGCGCCGATCGCGACTACAGACGCCTGCCGGCCCGTAGGATGCGGCCTCGCGGTCGCCGCGCTTGCTGTTGCGAGCCGTTCCTCGCTAGCCCGGAGGGCTTCGTCTTGCAGTCGGTGCCCCGGACTTCAGTCCGGGGGAATTCTCCGACGGCTCTCGAGCTCAAGCCGCGCTGCCGCGGAGGACCGGGGTCGCGCGCGGGAGGGAGAGCATGGTGCGGGTCTCGCCGCCGTTGCTCGCGAGCGAGAGCGCTCCGCCGTGCGCGCGGGCGACGCGATCGGCGATGAACAGACCCAAGCCGAGGCCGCGTCGGCTCGCGCGCGGACCGAAGGGGTCGAGGTTCGAGATGCGGCCGGGGATGATCTCGCCGCCGTTCACGATCTCGAAGAGCACTTCCTCTTCCGAAGCACGGATGGCGATGGTCACCGGCGCGTCGGGGGCGCCGTGCTCGCATGCGTTGCCGACCAGGTTCTCCACGCACTGCGCGACGCGATCGCGATCCCACTCGACCTGCACGTCGTCGTCGAGCTCGATGGTCCAACGCATCGGCCTGCCCGAGAACGCCGCGGCGGTCTCCTCCAGCAACTCTCCGAGGAAGCGGCGCACGTCGCCGATCTGCTCGGGCACGATGGGGATGCCGGTGCCGAGGCGACCGCGGGCGAAGTCGAGCAAATCGTCGATCAGCCGCGCCATCCGATCGGCTGAATGGAGCACGCGGCCGATCCCGCTCAGCACCCGCTCGACGATGTGCGCCTGCCGCACGACCAGGTGTGCCGACATGCGTATGGCGGCGAGGGGCGTGCGCAGATCGTGGGCCACCGAAGCGAGGAACCGCTCACGCGCCGCCGCGATCTCTGCCTCCTGCTGCAGGGCCGCGAGCGACGAGCGGGCCTCGCCCGCCCACCGCAGCTCGTGCGACAACAGACGCGCGAGGAGCTCGAAGTGCGGCACCACGCGATCGAGCCCGACGTGCGGCCGCCGATCGAACGCACACAGCGAGCCGAGGATCGGGCCGTTGCCGACCCGGAAGGGCACGCCCACGTAGCTCACCACGCCGAGCTCGCGGAACGCCGGATGGTCCGCGAACCGGTCGTCCCATTGCGCGTCCGAGACGACCACCGGTGCCCCGGTGTCGCAGACCTCGCGGCAGTAGCTCTTCTCGACAGGCATCTCTCGACCACGACTCGTGGAGACGTCGGCCCCGTCGGTCGTCAACGAAGCCCACACCTGCCATCGCACGTCGTCGACGTGCGTGAGGAGCACCGTAGGCATGCCGCTGACGCCCGCGAGCGCCGTCAACACGTCGTCGATCTCTGGTGCGGTTTGCTCCAGCAAGTCCTGCATACCTACTCCCCCCACTCCCCAGAATCCCATACCCGCGTCCCGCCTTTGGCGGATCCGCGGAACTCGTGATCGCGCGACGCGAGCATTGCCGACTGATCCGGCGCAGCCCTCCTGCAAATGCTGGAGCAACGACGATCCCTCGGAGATCATCCCAACGCGGCCGACGCGACGCGCAAAATCCGTGACGCGAACACGCAATGTTTGTCGTCGCGCCGAACATCCCCTCCGCTCGCGACGTGATCAACATGCGCATGTACCGAGCATCCCCGCGTCGACAGATCCACCAACGCGCTCGCGCAGTGTCGGTTTGGCTTTGTTTCCCTATTCGGACAACATATGAAACTCGTTCAGAAGACGGCGCAGGCATGAGGGGGCGATGGAGGCACAAATGACGCGGGACGCGAGCGGCCCGCCGTCCGGTTTCGGGGGATTGGTCGGCGCAAGCGCGGCCATGAAGGAGGTCCTGCGCGCGGCTTCGAACGTGGCGCGAGCGCGGGCCACGGTGCTGATCACGGGCGAGAGCGGGACCGGCAAGGGAGCGCTCGCTCGCGCGATCCACCGCCTCAGCCCTCGCGCCCACGGCCCGATGGTCTCGCTGCACTGCGCGTCGCTCGCCGAATCACTCCTCGAGAGCGAGTTGTTCGGACACGAGCGCGGCGCGTTCACCGGGGCCGAGCGTCGGCGTCCCGGTCGCTTCGAGCTCGCCAACGGGGGCACGTTGTTCCTCGACGAAGTCGGCGAGGTGCCGCTGCCAACGCAGGTGAAGCTCCTGCACGTGCTGCAGGAGCGGAGGTTCGAGCGGGTCGGAGGCGAGGAGACGCTCTCGGTCGACGTGCGGCTGGTCGCCGCGACCCACCGCGATCTCAGCGAGGATATTCGCGCCGGCCGGTTTCGAGAGGACCTCTACTACCGGCTCAAGGTCGTGCACCTCGAGATGCCGCCGCTCCGCGCGCGCGGCGAGGACATCCTCCTGCTCGCCGAGCACTGCCTCAGCCGGTACGCGCGGGAGAATGGCAAGAACATCCACGGGTTCACCGACGGCGCGCGCGCCGCGCTGCGCGGCTACGAGTGGCCGGGGAACGTCCGCGAGCTCGAGAACGCGATCGAGAGCGCCGTCGTCACCTGCGACGGCGACCGCATCCAGGAGGAGCACCTCCCCATCGTTCGGATCTCGGCACCGCCTTCGGTGCGCGTCCCCGGCTCGACCCTCGACGACGTGGAACGGTGGGCCGTCCTCGAGACGTTACGCTCGGTTGGCGGCTCCACGGCGCGCGCTGCCGAGGTCCTCGGCATCAGCGTCCGCTCGCTCCAGTATCGCCTCAACTCGTGGGGCGTTCGCCGCCGCAAGAACTGAGACGAGAGTCGAGAAAGCACCACGGAGACACGGAGGCACGGAGGTCGAGAGTGTCTGCCGATGCAGACTGTCGCCTCACGTTGGCCGTCGGTGGGTCAATCGTGGTCGTGGCGCGCCGCGGAATCGAGGCATGAGCGAACAGCGCGGCAGCACCACGATTCCTCCGTGCCTCCGTGCCTCCGTGGTGAGCTCTCGTGTCTCGGGCTCAGGAACCGGCGTCGCCCTCGCCGCCGCCCGGGGGGACGGCGCCGCGTTCGGCTTCGAGGTAGCGGAAGATCGTGCGCGGATCGACGCCGAGATCGCGTGCGGTCTGCGTGCGGTTGCCGTTGTTGCGCTCGAGGGCCTCGAGCACGTACTTGCGCTGGAACTCCTCTTTCGCCTTCTCGAGCGGGAGGATCGGCGACGTCGCCTCCGGACCGAGGTCGAGGTCCTCGGGCTGGATGAGCGCCTTGTCGCAGAGCACGAGCGCCTTCTTGATGCGGTTCTCGAGCTGCCGGATGTTGCCCGGCCACGGGTACTTGCGGATGGCCGCGAGCGTGGCCGGCGCGTAGCCGACGACCTTGCTGCCCATCTCGTCGCCGTACTTGCTGAGGAGCGCCTTGGCGATGATCAACACGTCGTCTCCCCGCTCGCGCAGCGGAGGCAGGAAGATGTTGACCACGTTGAGGCGGTAGTAGAGGTCCTCGCGGAACGCGCCGCGTTTGATCTCGTCCTCGAGCACGCGGTTGGTCGCGGCGACGACGCGGATGTCGACCTTCTCGGGTCGAGCGTCGCCCACGCGGTTGACCACACGCTCCTGCAGCGCGCGCACGAGCTTCACCTGCAGGTTGAGGGGGAGCTCGCCGATTTCGTCGAGGAAGAGCGTGCCGCCGTTCGCTGCCTGGAACTTGCCGGGACGCGACGCGATGGCGCCGGTGAACGCGCCTTTGACGTGGCCGAACAGCTCGGCCTCGATGAGGTTCTCGGGGATGGCGCCGCAGTTGATGGAGATGAACGGACCGTTCACCCGCGGCGAACGACGGTGCAGCTCGCGGGCGATCAGCTCCTTGCCCGTCCCCGTCTCGCCGGTGATCAAGACGCTGATGTCGGTCGTGGCGACCTTCTGCAGCTTCTTGAAGACCTCGAGCATGGAGGCACACGCGCCGATGATGTCGCCGAACTTCTTGTCGTGCAGCTCCTTGACGAGCTTGTCCTTGTCCGCGCGCAGCGAGTTCAAGAGCATCGCGTTCTCGAGGATGAGCGATGCCTGGCCCGCGAAGATCGTGAGCAGATCGAGCGCTGACTTCTCGAACAGGCCCTTGACCTTGTTCGAGCCTACGTAGAGCACTCCGAGCAGCTCGCCTTGTGCGAGCAGCGGCACGCACATGACCGACGAGAGGTTGAGCGCGACCACCGAGAGGCTCTTGGAGAACGAGGTGTCGGTGACCGCGTCGCTCACGATCAGCGGGCGGCGGGTCTCGAGCACCTTGCGCACGATCGAGTCCGAGATGGAGCCCGACGGATCGGTGATGGTCTCCTTCTTGATGTCGCGGGCGACCCGGACGACGGGGTTGCCGTCTTCGACGAGGAGCAGCGCGCCGCGATCGGCGCCGGTCAGCTCGACGATCGAATCGAGCATCAGCTGCAGGAGCGGATCGATCTCGCCCTTGGCGTGGACCATCAGCCGCTCGGAGAACTCGTGCAGCTTGCGGACGCCGGCGAGCTCGCCGCCGAAATCGCGGTGGGTCGCGTCGTCCCGGTCGGTGTCGCTCGCGTCACGCTGCGACGACGAGGTGGTCGTCTCGGCGAACATCGAGAACGCGAGCTCGACCTCACCGATGGTGAGGCGATCTCCGTGGACCAGGCGCGCGCGGCGCTTCTTCTTCCCGTTGATGAGGATTTCGCCCTGACGGTCGATCTCCTCGAGGTTGAAGTCTCGGCCATCGAACGCGATCTGCGCGTGGTGCTCGGCGACCCCGGGGCCGTCGATGGCCACGTCGTTGCCAAGGGCTCGACCCATGGTCGTCACCGGCTTGTAGACCGCGAACGCGCGCGGGGGCCCCTGGCGAGGGAACCAGCGGATCGTCGGCATGCGGCTGAAGCTCTACCACCACGTCGAGCGGGCGTCGCCGGGGATGGTCGTACCCACGAATTGCGCCGAGATCGGCACCAAGCGACCAGGCGGGTCAAAAATTTCGCGTCCAGCCTGGACCATGGTGTATCGTCCCTCGCGTCTCATCACAGGGACGATTTTCCGCGCGGCGACGCCGCGCACCACCTCGGAGGCTCGGTAATGAAGCAGTTTCTGACGGTCGTGGCAGTCGGTGTCCTCGGTGCGTTCCTCCTCATCGCGTGCGGCGGCGACAAGAAGCCGGCCGAGGCGGGTGGCGCGGGCGCGTCGTCGGCGGCGCCTGCCGAGAGCGCGGCTCCGGCGGCTTCGCCGGCCGCGTCCTGATAGGACCGACCGCAACGCGCGGCGGCTCACTTCGGTGACCGCCGCGCGGTTTTTTTTGTCGTAGCGTTGGGGGACATGGACCTCTTCGGCCAGATGGCCACCTACGACTACGGCGAGGTGCACGTCGCGCGCGACCAGGCGAGCGGCCTCCGCGCGATCGTCGCCATCCACGACACGCGTCTCGGGCCCGCCCTCGGCGGCTGCCGGTTCATCCACTATGACCGCGACGAGGCGGCGTTGATCGACGCGCTGCGCCTCGCGCGCGGGATGACCTACAAGGCCGCGCTCGCGGGCATCGACCATGGCGGCGGAAAGTCGGTGCTCCTCCGCCCCCGTGGTCACTTCGATCGCGTGGCGCTGTTTCGCGCGTTCGGCCACTTCATCGACGCGCTCGGGGGCCACTACATCACGGCCGAGGACAGCGGCACGAGCCTCGAGGACATGGAGGTGATCCGCGGGGTCACCAAACACGTCACCGGGGTGAGCCCGCAGAACGGTGGTTCCGGCGATCCGTCGCCGTTCACCGCTCTCGGGGTCCGCCGCGGCATCGAGGCGTGCGTCAAACACCGCTTCGGGCGGGACGACCTCGCCGGACTGCACGTCGCGGTGCAGGGCATCGGTCACGTGGGGTACTTCCTCTGCAAGGAGCTCCAAGACAAGGGCGTGAAGCTCACCGTCGCGGACGTCGACCCGCTCAAGGCCGAGCGCGCCCAACGCGAGCTCGGCGCAGAGGTCGTCCCGATCGAGCGCATCTTCGAGGTGGACTGCGACGTGATCGCGCCCTGCGCGCTCGGCTCTGCGCTCAACGACGAGACCATTCCTCGCCTGCGCTGCAAGGTCGTCGCGGGCGCAGCGAACAACCAGCTCGCCGAGCCTCGTCACGGCGACGCGTTGTTCCAGCGCGGCATCCTCTACGCCCCCGATTACGCGATCAACGCCGGCGGATTGATCAACGTCGCCGAAGAGGTCAAAGGCTACGACGGAGGCCGCGCACGCGAGCGCACCCTCCAGCTCTACGACACGATCCTCGAGATCTGCGAGCGCTCGGCGCGGCTGCAGCTCCCGACCTATCGCGTCGCAGACACGATGGTCGAGGAGCGCCTGGCGAAGAAGGCCCGACCGAGCTGAGTCTCGAGCAACGGTTCGGAATGACATTGCCGTCTGGCGCCCCTGCGCGGGCTTCGATACCACTCGGCGATGCGCACATTCTTCGTCGTCTTGGCCGCGCCGCTGTTCATTGCCTGCACCGGATCGGTCCAGGTCCAAGCGAGTGCGAGCGTCGAAGCCGGAGGGGGCGCGCCTGCACCGTCGGCCGTGTCGGCTGAAGACCAGCCCAAGGCCGACTCCAGCAGCTCGATCACGATCCGTTACGCCCCTCCGGCGGTCGGGAAGACGATCACGCGCAAGCGCGAGAACACACTGACCGCGCATCTGACGTCGGGCAAAGGCATGACCCTCACCGTGCACACCGTCTCGGAGCGCACGCTCAAGGCGCTGGCCGTCACCGGCGATCGGGTCGACAAGATCGAAGTGAAGTTCGTCGCCGAAGAGACGACGGTCTTCGCGGGCAAGAACAAGAGCAAGTCGTTCCAGTTGCCCGTGGCCGGTCGCACCTTCGTGCTCGCGCGCGGGGTGGTCCGCCCGCGTGTCTTCGCCGCAGAAGGCGTGCCGGCGTCGCCCAAGGACTCCGCGCTCGTCGCACAGCTCGTTCCTCGGATCGACGAGGACGAGGGCATCGAAAACGGCGGCTTCCCCACGGGCTCGATCGCGGTTGGCGATCGGGTGACCACGCTCGAGCGAACGCTCGCCTGGGAGCTCGCGCGGATGTCGGGCGCCGGCACCGTGCGCTCCCTCACCATCAAGCTCGCCGAGCTGCGCGACGGCGCCTCCGGTCGAGAGGCCGTGTTCGCGATCGACCTCGCGTTCACCGAGCTCCAGGGAGACCTGCGCTTCGACGAGCAGCTCACCGGCACCATGGTCTGCCGAGCCGACGGTCACCTCGTGTCGATGAAAGCGAAGGGACCGGCGGTCATCGAGGGCCCCTTCGGTCGCGCGGACGGCACTCAGGAGATGACCGTCACCGAGACCGAATGACGTGTGGCCGCGATTACTCCGCGAGTCGGCGCAACAGGACCGGCGAGCCGTACGCGTTGCTGCCGAACGCCCACACGTCACCCTCGCGCGCGCTCCACATCCGCAGGCGAAGATCAATCAGCGCAACGTGCGACCACTGCGCGCCGTCGTGGCGGTGGAGGCCAGTGGTCGAAGAGAGCCAGGTGTTCTGGCCGTCATCGGGAAACACGCTCGAAATGAAGAGCGAGCTCACGACGGGCAGACCGATGGGCTCGTAGCGGGTGCGAAACACGCCGCCCTCGAGCGTCATCACGCGCCAGGAACTGCCCGACACGACAGGGAACCACAGCGCGCCGCTCTTGTTTGCGCCGATTGGACCGGGCGACGTCCGCACGCCCCTGGCGGACGGGATCGTCAACGTCGACCATGTCGTGCCGTCCCAGTGCGCGAGGCCGCCGGTGAGTGAGATCCACACGTCGTCCGGGCGACGTACGACGACCGAGGTCGCGTCGTAGAGGCCGGTGAATGTGTGGACGAGCGACCATGATGCACCGTTCCACCTATGGACGTTGGTCTCGCCCGGGCCCCCTTCGATGGCCCAGACATCGTTGCGCGCGGCGGCGGCGACGAGGTCGATGCTGCGGGCGTTGGAGAGCTTGGTTCGACTCCAGGCCTTGCCATCGAAATGGTCGACGTGGCCGGTCGTCGAGATGCCGTCGACCACGGCTAGGCCCGTCCACAAGTCGTCGTTCGCCGTGCCGGTGAGGCTCGTGGCGTAGCCCTCGAAGGTGCGCTGGACGCTCCAGGTCTTGCCATCGAAGTGGAGGAGGCTCCTGCCGCCGACCGCGAAGACGTCGTCGGGACCCTGGCCCCACATCGCATTCACCCGCACGTCGGGGCCGAGCACGTCGTTGCCAGACGGCGACCACCACCCATCCGCGCGATGGCGAGCGATGCGTGTTTGATTGCTGATCCACAGATCGCCGTCGCGGGTGCAGTACAGGCGAGTGGGCGGGAAGGGAGAGACGACCGGCGTCAGTGCTTTGCCGTCCCAATGCTCGAGCGGGCTCGGGTTGCCGCGAATCCAGACGTCGTCCGCGCCGCACACCGCGAGCGACTGACTGTACTTGCGAGCGGCGACGTTCGTCCACGTGTCGCCGTCGGCGCGGAAGAGGCCTTCGTTGGTCGTGGCCCACAGCACGGTCGGCGAGGCTGCGGCGAGCTCCTGCACGCCGACCAGCTCGCCGACGCGCGCCCACGTTGCTCCGGAGTACCGGAACACGCCTTCGCGTCCCCCGGCGATGACCTCGTTGCGGGTCGTCGCGACGAGGGCGGTGGTTTGGCTCGGTAGTCCCACCACCGAGCCCCAGCCAGCGCCATCGTGGTGCATCAGGCCGCGTTTGAGATATTCACCGTGAAGCAGCCAAACGTCGTCGGACGCCCGCGCGACGATACGGACCGGCTGGGTAACGTCAGCGAGCCGACCTCCGTGCCAGCTCTTGCCGTCGAAGTGAAAGACGCCCGCGCGATCGATCGCCCAGACGTCGCTCGGACTCGTGCCGTCGAGCCCGATCCAGCTTTCGGCCCGCTGGGCGAGTTCGCCCGTCCATCGGGCACCGTCATAGCGCAGCATCGTGCCGTGCTCGCCCGCGAACCACACGTCGTCGCGTCCCGGGCTCCATGTCACGCTCAGCGAGGCACCGGTAGGATACGGGTACACGAAGCACCACGCGCCGTGGCCGCAATCGGTGGAGATGCCGCGTGGCACGATCCGCTCGTCGACCTGCGGGGCGTCGAGCGTCGCACCGGCAGCGCAGCCCGCGCAGCCGAGCAACACCCACGGGGTCAGCCGGTGCATGACGAGCAGTATGCGCGCTGCATCGAGAATGTCATCCGGTATGCTGAGCGAATGAGGCGCCATCGCAGCCGAACCGCGCAGGGCCTGGTCGTGATCTTCGCGCAGGTCCTCGCTGCGACGGTTGCTGTCGCAGTGCCCGCGTGCGGCGGCGAGGTGGCGCCCTCGGCGAGTGGCGGGGGGGATTCCGGGCTCTGCGCGCCGGCGGTTGCGCCAAAGGTCGAGCCATGCGCCGAATACGAAGTACCGCTCACCGGAGACCTCGCGACCTGCTCGGACTGCATCGGCCTGTGTGGACGCGAGGGCTTCTGCCGCGTCAATACCGATGCGGCGGTTGTGCGCTGCTTTCACGATTGTCCGAGGGACTCCGGCCCGGTGGTCGTCGACGGGCGTCGCCCGCCGCTCGTCCGCAACGCGCCGGCTCCGGTCACCGATCTCGGCACGCACTTCGCGCGGATGGCGTTCTTCGAGGCGGCGTCAGTCGATGCCTTCGACATCCTCCATCACGAGCTGGTCGACCACGGTGCACCACGCTCGTTGCTGCGCTCGGTCCGTCGCGCCCGCGCCGACGAGGTCGAGCACGCGCACCTCGCGGCGGACCTCGCCGGTCGATTCGGCGCCGCGTGTCTCACGCCCGATGTCCCTCGAACGCCCACGCGTTCTCTGCGCGACCTCGCACTCGACAATGCCCGCGAGGGCTGCGCGCGCGAATTGCTCGGCGCGTTGTTCGGCATGTACCAGGCCGAGCACGCCGACGATCCGGCCGTGCGGGCGTTCTACGCGCGCATCGCGCGGGACGAGGCGCGCCACGCCGCGCTATCGCTGCGCTTGCACGATTGGTTGCAGACCAAGCTCGCCCCCGAGATTTGGACGGAGGTCGAAGCGGAGCGTGCGCAGGCCTCGGCTCGCGCGGTCCTCCATGACGTTGGCGTGCCCGGTCTCGGCGAGCCCGCCGCTCGACACCGCGCGGCCATGGCCCAGCAGCTGGCCTCGCTCCTCGCCGCCTGATCCCGCGTCGGAGTAGCGGCCTCAGCGTCGAAGACGCTTCCACAGAGCCGCCGCGGCGACGACGAAGATCGCGTCGAACCAGCGCGGCGGCGCGGTGCTGTCGATCGGTCCCGCTGCGCAGGTCGCGTCCGGGCACTTCAGCTCTGAAGGGAGCCCGCAGCCGCCCTGGCCATCGCAGTGCTGTTGCACGCTGCCGCAGAGGATGCCGCACATCGTCTGGCTCCCGTTGGCGAGGAGGCAGTGGTCCTCGACCTTGCCGTTGCAAGCGTAGACCGAGCAGATGCTCCTGCCCGCTGCGGGACACCCGCGGCGATTGCCTCGGGGCTCGCCGAGCACGGGGATGCACACGCCGCGCGCACCAGGGACGTCGCAGGCCTGGCACTGTCCGGTGCACGCCTTGTCGCAGCAGACGCCGTCCGAGCAGTGGCCCGACTCGCACTCGTCGTCACGGGTGCAGTCGCAGGGGACCTTGATCGCGGGCGCGCGACACGCCGTGCGGTCGAGCGCGCCGACGCAGGTCTTCGCCTTGCACGCAGGCGTCCATTCGGGTGCACAGAGCGCACGTGTGCCGTGGGGCACGCCGTCGATCGGGCTGCAGGTGCCGAGACGATCGCCCGCGTCACACGCCTCGCATTGGCCGTCGCACCGCTGGTCGCAGCACACGCCGTCCGTGCAGAAGCCCGAAGCACACTCGGCGTCCTTCTCGCAGGATCGAGGCGGCGTGAACAGAATGCCGCTTCCCCCGCCGAGCAGGATCAACGCGCGCCCGTCGAGCAGCGGGGTGACCGTCGCGTCGAACAGGGAGTAGTTCAGCCCCGGTAGGCGCGTGATCTTGCCGGTCGCGAGGTTGAGCACCTCGGTCTCGGCCTTCGACGTGCCGTTCGGTTGGCCGAGAATTGCGACCGCACCCGGCAGCGACACCACGAGCACGGGGCCGCCGTGGTCGATCGCAGCAGGGAGCGCCGTCCAGGTGTCAGCGAGCGGAACGTAGATCGAGGGTGACTTCACGCCAGCCAGGAGCACACGCCCGTCGCTCAGCGAGTGGAGCACCACGTAGTCGCCCCTCGCCGGCATCGGCGCCGTCGCGATCCATTTGTCCTCGGCGGGCTCCCAGCGCATGCAAGCGCTCGTCGCGGTGCTGCATGCGAGGACGCCGCCGTCCGCAAGCGGCGCGAGCCATGCGCGGGCGAACTCGGGCGCGAGCTTCGCGCGAGCCGTCCAGGTCATCGTCCCGAGTTGGAGTGTCTCGAGCGAGCTCTCCAAGCCCATGCCGAGGAAGGCGGCGGGCGCGCCATCGGAGAGCGTGATCACGGGCCCGAGGTGGGGGGCGTTCGTCTCGGGACCGGGCGACCACGTATCCTTCGTCGGATCGTAGAGCTCGGTGGAGCTGCTCACGGTGCCGTCGATCGTGCCACCGACCACGAGCACCCGTCCGTCGGGCAATCGAGCCGCGCCCGCGTGCTGGCGGCCCTTCGGCAGTGGCTTCAGCGTCGTCCAGGCGTCCGCCTTCGGGTCGTAGATCTCGGCGCTCGAAGGAGCCGTGATTCCACCCGCGACGAGGACCCGACCATCCGCGAGGGGCGTCGCGGTGTGGCTGTTCCACGAGGTCGATGAGGCGTTGATCTTCTTGTAGAGATCGGCGCGCGCGCTCTTCGTTGCGCCGAGCGCGAGGACCGCGGCGAGCGCGAACGAGGCAAGCTTCATCTCAGAGCGTCTCGAGATACGCGACGAGATCCGCGACCTGTGCCTTCGACAGCTGCGAGGTCTTGCCGTGTGCGTCGCCGCCGCCGCACGCGCCGAAGCGATCGAGCAGCGTCTTGGCGCAGCCGTCGTGCATGTAGGGCGCGCGGAAGCGGATGCCCGCGAGCACGGGCACCTGGAACGGTGCGCCCGTACCGACGTCGACGGTCTGGCGGTTGGTCAACAGGTGACCGACGTGGCAGCTCGCGCACTCGGCCTCGCCCTCGTACAGCACCTTGCCGCGAGCGGCCGCGGCTGCGTCCGTCGGCGCGATCTTCGGCAACGCCGGCACGGTGTCGAGCCACCCCGCGAGCGCCGCGACCTGCGGCGCCGAGAGCGTGCCGCCCTGCATGCGCTTGGCGAACACGTCGTTCATCAGGGCGCCGATGTCCTTCTCGTCGCCCGACCAGTGGAACGGCGCGGTCTGGGTGATTCCTCCCCGGAGGGTCTGCGTGCGACGGCGGCCGAGTCCCTTGAACACCCACGTGCGCCCGTCGTCGCCGCCCTCGGGGTGACAGGAAGCGCAGGCGATGGGGCTCATCACGGACGCGGCGACGTGGAAGATGGTGTGGCCGGTGTCCTCGACGCTCTCGCTGGAGAGGGAGACGGTGCTCGTTCCGATGACCAGCTGCGCCGGCTCGCGCATCTGCACGATCAGCTCGTCCTTCTTGTCGAACGCCACGGCGATCGCCTGTCCAGTCAGGTGGGCGCGAATGGGCTCGATCGTGAGGCAGTCGAGCGGCTTGGCTGCGCCGGTGCTCGATCCGCCGCTCGGCGGCATGACCACCTTTCCAGCGAACAACACCACACGCGGATCGCCGCCCTTCCAGCTCCCCGCGCTGACCACGGCGACCTTCGACTCGTCGGACGAGATCGCGAAATCGACGGGGAGCACGGCACCCGGGATCTGCGGTGTCTGCGCGAGATCGCCGGCCGGGCCGACCGAGGCCATCGCGCCATGCACGATCGACCCGCCGCACGGCGAACCCGACGAGTAGCCGCCCGCCCCCGTCGACACCGGCGTCGCGCCGCCGCGTTGGTGCAACACCACCACGCGCTTCTGTTTGGGCATCGCCCTCATGCGCCACGCGACGGCCGGATCGAAGATGGCCGCGGGCGAGGAGCCGACCGGCTGCAGGTGCGTCTCCGAGAGCTTGTTGCCGTCGTGATCGATCGCGACGACCGCGCCGGAGCGAAACCGCGAGAGGACGAGGTTCTTGTCCTGCACCACGACGTCGCGCAGATCGTCACCGATCGTGAGCACGCGTTCGGGCCCGTCGCCGAACGCGGGGATGGTGTGGAGCTCGCCTTGCGCGCAGGCGACGTGGAGTCGATCGCCATCGGCCTCCCAGGCGATGCCGCGCGGGGCCGCGCACACCGGACGACGCGCGAGGAGCTTGCCCCCGACGGGATCGATCGTGACGATCGCGCCGCCGCGGCGGAGCGCGACGTGGACGCGACCGGCGCCGTCTTCGATCAAGCGACCCGGCTCGTCGTCTCGTTGAAGCGCGAGATCGTGGAGGACCTTCTTGGCCGCGAGGTCGACGACGTAGACCCGATCGCGGTCGGGATCGGACGCGACCGCGCGCGCGCCGTCGGCGGTCAAGAGCAGGGTGCCGCCGCTGATCGGAGGCGGCGTGTGCGTCGCCTTCACGATCGGACCGAAGTCACGCTGTGCCGTGGGGATCCGCTGCTCCTGGGAGGGCGGGTCGTAGTCGTAGTTGGAGGAGTTGCAGGCGCCCGCGGCGACCAGCACCAGGAACCCGAAACCGACGACCCCCCGCGAAACAGGCATCTGGCGAATCTCCCACAGAAGGGGTCGCCCGACGAATAGGTTTCGTTTCGGCTCGGCGCGCCCATTGCCTCTCGACCGAAGCGATGACCGTTCCCGAGACACTCTTCGCGGAGGCACAAAAATTAGGCTTTCGGCTTCCCCGCGAGGCGGCCGGGAGCATCGACGCCTTTCGACGGGCCTGCCTCGCGCGGCTCGACCACATCCGAGGCGGCCAGGACCACGCGCATGCCTGGAACGGTATCCGGAGCGCGATCGAGTCGGCGGAGGAGGGCAATTTCGAGTACGCGCGCGCCGGGCTATGGGAGGCGGCCAAGGTGCTGGAGCTCGACGCGTGGGATCGCCAGATCACCCGCATGGAGGGGCGGCCGAGCGCAACCGGTCTCTGACTGAGCAGGGAAACCTCAGCGAGGCGACCCCACCGACTTCACCGCGACGGTCCGCGCGGTCGAGTCCCTTGCTCGCGGCGCGTGACGGGACCACGTTCCCCCCCAGATGTCCCGTCCCTCCCCGACCTCGGCGCGCGTCTTTCGCGAAAAGGTGCGCCAGCGACTCTCGACCGAGGTCTCGGCGGATCGCAAAGAGGGCGCATTTCCCGTCGCGATGGTCTACCCGTCGCCGTATCGCACGGGCATGTCGTCGCTCGGTTTCCAGCGCATCCATCGGGCGCTGCAAGAGACGCCCGGGCTCGGCGCCGAGCGAGCGTTCCTCGACGATGACGCGCAAGCCGGCACGCCGCATCCCCAGCTGCTCACGTACGAGTCGCTCCGCCCGGTCTCGGACTTCCCGATCTTCGCCGTGAGCGTCGCGTACGAGATCGAGCTCGGGGGGCTGATCCAGACCCTCGAGGGCGCCGGCATTCCCGTGTTCCGCGAGGACCGCGACGACCGGCACCCGTTCGTGCTCGGCGGCGGACCGCTCACGTTCTCGAACCCCACGCCGCTCTCTCCGTACTGCGACGCGGTCATCATGGGCGAGGCCGAGGAGCTCGTCGTCGAGGTCGTGCAGACGATCGCAGGCTGCGCCACCCGCGAAGCTCGGCTCGCAGCGCTCGCGAAGATGGAGCACGTCTGGGTTCCGTCGATCCACGGCGAGCACCTCGCATCCCTCGCGCAGGTCGAGGACGATCGACTCCCCGCGTGGGGAAATTTCCGCGCGCAGGACACCGAGCTCTCGGGCATGTTCTTGATCGAGACCTCGCGCGGATGCTCGCGCGGGTGTCGCTACTGCGTGATGCGTCGCTCGACCAACGGCGGCATGCGTATCGTCCCCAAGGACGTCATCCTCGGGAGGATTCCCCAAGATTGTCAGCGCGTAGGTCTGGTCGGCGCCGCGGTCAGCGATCACCCGAACATCGTGGAGATCGTGCGAACGCTGACCGATCGCGGCGCCTCGGTGGGTCTCTCGTCGCTCCGGCCCGACAAGCTCAAGCTCGAATTCGTCCAAACACTGAAGGACGCGGGCTACCGCACGCTCACCACGGCGATGGATGGTCCGAGCGAGCGGATGCGCGTCCAGCTCGATCGCCGCGCCGAGGTCCGCCATCTCCTGCGCGCCGCCGAGAACGCGCGCGCCGTGAAGATGAAGCTCCTCAAGCTCTATTTGATGATCGGCCTCCCCGGCGAGACCGACGACGACATCGACGAGTGCGTGAAGTTCACGAGCGAGCTGTCGAAGATCGTGCCCGTCGCGCTCGGAATCGCGCCGTTCTGCCCCAAGCGCAACACGCCGATGGTGAGCGAGCCGTTCGCCGGCATCGAGGTCGTCGAGCACCGGCTCGATCGCCTTCGCCGCGGCCTGCGCGGTCGCGCCGACGTGCGCTCCACCAGCGCGAAGTGGGCGTGGGTCGAGGCCGTGCTCGCTCGAGGCGGCGACGCCGAGGGTCGCGCCATCTACCAGGCCATCCAGAACGGCGGCGCCTTCGCCGCGTGGCGCAAAGCGTTCGAGCCCTTCGCCACCGCCAAGAAGAAGAAGCGCGGCGCCCTCCCCATCGTCGCCTGATCAACGAGAGGTGCGGTCGGGGGTGCGGGAGGAGAGGTCGTCGAGGAGCACGGCGTGCAGGCGGGTCTCGGGGCCGTAGGTGGCGTCGGGGACGATCTGTTCGCGCGGGGTTTCGAACCTCCGGTACATGCGATCGCCGCGCGTCGCGATGAGCTCGCGTGCGCGCTCGAGGGTTGGTCGATCGCCCCAGAGCGACACTACGGCGTGCGGGGCGTCGTCACGCGTGTGCACCCGCGCCTCGAGCTGCAGGCTCTCCTCGCGCAAGACCTCGGCGATCGCCTCGAAGAACAGATCGGGGGCGCGGCCGTCGAAGCCGAAGAAGAGTGCGTCGGTCGGCATCGCCCGCGGCGGGATGGACACCGGCGGCGCGGCGCCGAGGACCAGCTCGAGCTCGAACGGGCCGATGCCCACCCGGTCGCCCGAATTCAAGCTCGCCTTGTTCACTCGCTCGCCGTCGACGCGGGTGCCGCCGTCGGCGCCCAGGTCGATGATCGTCCATTGGTCGCCGTCGTGCTCGAGGACGGCGTGCATGCGCGCCACGCTTTCGTGCTCGAGGTAGACGTGCGCGGACGAGAGCCGGCCGATCTTGATCACCGGATTGTCGAGGGCGATCTCGCCGACGAGCGCGCCTGCGCGGTACACGCGGAGATGCGGGCCTGCCAGGTGCGGGGGCTCCGGGGCGGGCGCGCGGTACGGCGCATCGCTCGGCTCTCGCTGCAAGAGGAGCGGCATCACCGCCTCGATCGCGAGCGGCCCGGTGCCGAGCACGTTGGTCGCTTTGAGCTCGGCCCACGCGGTGATCGCGAGGACGGCGAGCGCGCCACCGAAGTGCACCGTCCCGAGCTCGCCCACCGGCCACGCGAGAAAGCAGCCGAACCCCGCGAGCAGCAAGGCGACCACCGAGAGGAGGCGTGTCGTCGAGAGGAGCTGCATCGGGGCGAGCGCGACGTCGTAGGCCTCCCGAATGGCGGTCTCCGCGCTGCCATCCGCTGGGAGCGAGCCGGATTGGACGATCGCCGCCTTCATCGCCTCCCCGATGGGGGAGCCGACAGCGGAGCAGAGCTTCTGCGCTCGCGCTCGATCGCTCGCGAGGGTCTTCTGAATGATGCGGATCCAGATCTCGCGATCGACCGCCCAACGCATGACCAGCCAACCACGGATGACTGCCGCAGCGAACGACAACGCGAGCAGCGCGAGGGACACGCTCGTCGTTCAGGCCGACCGCTGCTCTTCAGCGCGGCGATCGACGAGGTCGTCGACCGTGTCTTCGGCAAGCGGATGAGGGACGAAGTGGAACCACTGCGTGGGGAATCGACGCAGGAAGCGCTCGACCGCGCCCATGGCCGAGGCGATCGCCCGGTCTTGATCGGCTTGGTTCGCGCGACGGGGAATGAGAATCGGTCCCTCGCTGCGCACGAGGTGGTGCAGATAGCCGAGCCTCGCGGTGAACACGGGGAGGATGGGGGCGCCGGTGACCTGCGCGAGCTGGAACGGACCGAGCGGCACGTTCCACTCCTTGCCGAAGAAGGTCGTCGCGCGCGTGCGCATGCCGGGTGGCACTCGATCGATCTGCAGCGCGACCGCGCCGCCATGACGAACGTGCTGCGCGAGCGGCAGCGCCGAGAGCGGATCATCGCCGACGTGGAAGACCTTCACGCCGACGCGGGCACGCGCGGCGTCGCTGATCCGGCGCGCCTCTTCGTCCCGTTCGGGCGCCATCGCGATGGCGAGGTCGAAGCCGCGGAGGTTCATCACGCCGCCGGCGACGTCCCATGACCCTGCGTGCGCGGTGACGAGGATCGCTCCCTTGCCCGAGTCGCGCGCGCGCAAGAGGTGCTCGCGCCCCTCGACGGTGTAACGAAAGACGGGCGGATCGTCGTCGGCGGCGGCGAGCCCTTCGGCGAGGCAATGCGCGTAGTTCGAGAGCGTCGTCGCAGAGTCGAGCGCCTCGACGATGGACGAGCGCTCGCCGTGCACCAGCCGGAGGTTGTCGCGGACCAGGTTGCGGATGCGCTCTTGGGTCAGACCGATGCCCGCACCGATGGGACCGGGTGAGTACTCGAGCCAATAGCGAGGCAATCGCGTGGCACCCCACCGGGCGAGCCCGCGCCAGAACCCAGCGTCGTATCGAGGTATGCGGAGCATCGGAGGATGGACGAGGAACCCGGGAAGTGGATTCTCGACTGTCGACTGTCGACTGTCGACTGTCGACTCCAAAAAGGCGGAGGGCGGGTGACGCACTTGCCACCCGCCCGCCGTTCGTCAGCCTCGAACAGAGGCGTCCGTCACTTGGTTTCTGGGCGCGTTTCGATGCTCCCCGTGGGGGCGGCATCGGTTCCGCGGCAGAGACACTGCATGTCCGTTGCGCGTCAGCGGTTGTTTCGAACCGCGTCGCACATTCAGCGGACCGGACCCTCCAGGTAGAGGCTACGGGTACTGTGCATGTTGTCTCTCCTCCTCCGGCCCGACGCCGGCGCGCGGGAGGGCCGCCTCGGTAAAGGAGCGACCGGACCGCGCGTTCCAAGGTGGGGACCTCCTCCGACTAGAGGAAGTCCACGTGCCCGCGGTCTCGGTCGGAGCGTCGGTTCGCTCCGTGGATGAGCCCAGGGGGAGCCCCCGGCCAGGACCGGTCGCTGCAGCAGGCCAGCAACGCGTTGATCTTAACGCGATCGTCGGTCCGCGCCAGTGGGGTGCGCGCGAATGTTGGGTTCCCGTTCGTGACTCGGCCCGTAACGGTTGCGTTACCGAAGCGTACCCAGGTGTGATCCCGCGCGATGTACGAGCGGCCTGGGCGTTTCGTCTCGCGTGCACGTGAGCGTACGCCAGGGTGCCGTCGGCCCCTCGACAGCCGCGCCCAACCACCGGGCGCCCATCTTGCCTAGTCAGGTGTTCGACCCACCCGAGGGCCGCGTCGCTTCGTTGCGACATAGACCCGTACTTTTCGTCCGCCCAGGCGGCGAGAAAGGACGACGCTGTGACCAAGAAAGTTCTCTCCGCGATCACTCTGTTGACCGCCGTCACGCTCCCTGCAGCCGCCTTCGCGCAGAAGAAGGAGGAGACGGTCACCATCGAGACTCCGCCGTCTCGCCCGGCGACGACCGACATCACCGGCGAGCCGTTGAAGAGGCCCCGCGACTTCGTCGCGGATCCGAGCGGTATCTCGGTCGGTGCCAACATCGGTTTCGGCACCCAGGAAAGCTACGGGTTCGGCATCGGAGGCAAGGCCGGCTACACGCTGAAGAACCGCATCTACCTCGGCGGCGCGTTGAACTACCACCTCGGAAATCAGACCGAGACGAACGTCGCCACCATCTCGACCCACACGTGGTTGGTGGGTCCGGAGGCCGGCTATGACTTCCCGGTCGGCGGTGTGATCCTCCGCCCTGTCATCGGCGCCGGCCTCGCGGTTCGCACCGCGAGCGGGAGTGGCCCGAACCTCGACTCTCACGAGACCGACAGCAGGTTCTACATCGCCCCCGGCGGGTCGGTCATCTATCCCATTGGCGCGTTCTTCGTGGGCGGCGACGCGCGAGCGATCGTGACCAACCAGGACACCACTCTCGGTCTCTACGCCAACCTCGGCGCGCACCTCTGATCGAGGGGAGTCAGCGAACGTCGTGCACGCGCACGACGTTCGTCGTGCCTTTGACGTTGAGCGGCGCGCCGTAGACGAGGACCACCCGATCGCCGGGCACGGCGAGGCCCTGCCCGATGAGATACGCGGTGGCGAGGTTGATGACCTCCTCCTCGACGGTGGCGCGCTCGTTGAGCACGCGCGGCTGCACGCCCCACACCAGGGCGAGGCGGCGGCGCGTGGTCTCGACGGGCGAGAACGCGATGATCGGGACCGACGGACGCCCCTTGGAGACGAGGCGCGCGGTGTCGCCCGAGTGGGTGAAGCACACGATGAGCTTCGCCTTCACCTCGTCGGCGATGTCACACGCGTTGCGGGCGACCGACTCGGCGACGCTGGTCTTGCCGACCTCGAGACGATCGACGGGCGGCGTGTAGAACGGCGAGCCCTCGGCCATCTGGATGATGCGGGCCATCATGCCCGCCGCGACGTGGGGGTGGTCGCCGTTGGCGGTCTCGCCCGAGAGCATGACCGCGTCGGTGCCGTCGAAGATCGCATTGGCGACGTCGCTCGCCTCGGCGCGCGTGGGCCGCGACGATTTGGTCATCGACTGGAGCATCTCGGTCGCGACGATCACCGGACGACGGTGACGACGGGCGACGGAGAGGATGCGCTTCTGCAGCACGGGCACCTGCTCGGGCGCCATCTCGACCGCGAGATCGCCGCGCGCGACCATGACCGCGTCGGAGGCCCGCACGATGCCGTCGAGGTCCTCGATCGCGCCTGGGGTCTCGATCTTCGCGACGATCGGCGTCGGGCGGTGGAACGCCTCGCAGATCTCGCGGAGCATCTCGACGTCGCGCGTGTGGCGCACGAACGACAAGCCGACGTAGTCGACGCCATGCGAGAGGCCGAACTCGAGGTCACGTTTGTCCTGTTCGGTGAGCGCGTCGATGCGGAGGTTTCTGCTCGGGAGGAACACGCCGGCTCGGCTCTGCACGCGACCGGCCTGCTCCACCGTGGTGCGTACGCGCGCGATGCCGTCTTCGGTGAGGATCTGGTCGACGCGGAACACCACGCGCCCGTCGTCGACGAGGATGCGGTCGCCGACGTGCACGTCCTCGGCAAGGCCCTGGTAGCCGATGGGGATCACGTTGGGGATCGGCTCGTCATCGCCTTCGACGAGGTCGACCGTGGCGCCCTGGGCGGCCATGAAGAAGCCTGCCGCCATCCTGCCGGCGCGAATCTTCGGGCCGCAGAGGTCCTGGAGGATGGCGAGCGGCCGGCGGTTGCGCTCGCCCGCGGCGCGGATGGCCTTGATGCGCGCGAGGTGCTCCTCGTGCGTGCCGTGCGAGAAGTTCAGCCGTGCGACGTCCATTCCGGCGGCGCAGAGCGCATCGAGCATCTCGGGGGAATCGGAGGCAGGGCCGATGGTGCAGACGATCTTCGCGCGGCGGATGGACGCGGCCTTCGGCGGCATTCCGGACGGGGCGTTCGACATGGCCCGCGATGCTAGCGCAGGTGACGCGGCGTGCCTCGACCATGCGTTACGGATTCTCGGCGCAAGAAATGACGCACTGCGCTCGCGCTGCCTCGTGCGTGCTACGGTGGCGCCCGAGAGAAACGCCGCTCGATGCGTGTGATCGACGTACCGCCCTGGCTGCTCCGAACGTTCGCGGTCCTCTACGGACTGTGCATCGGCAGCTTCCTCAACGTGGTCATCGCGCGGGTGCCGCGCGGCGAGAGCATCGCCAACCCGCCGTCGCACTGCGTCTGCGGCAAGCCGATCGCCCCGCGCGACAACATCCCGGTGCTCTCGTGGCTGCTCCTCCGAGGCAAGGCCCGCTGCTGTGGGGCCCCCATCTCGGTCCGCTACCCGCTGGTCGAGCTCATCGGCGGCGTGCTCGCCTGGGCGGTGATCGAGGTGTTCGTCCTCGCGATGCCTCCCGAGACGCGCCTGTTGCCGGCGATCATGCGCGCGCTCGCCGATCTATCGATTGCTTATGCGTTGCTTTCGGCAGCGTTCATCGACATGGACCACATGTACCTGCCCGACGAGATCACCCTCGGCGGCACGGTGGTCGCGATCGCCACGGTCGGACTCCGACCCGAAGTGCGCACGGTCGACGCGTTCATCGGCCTCGCGGCGGGGTTTCTCGGTATCTACCTGCCGTTCATCGCGCTCTACCGCGTGCTCCGCGGCAAGCAGGGGATGGGGCTCGGCGACGCGAAGCTCGAAATGCTCTTCGGCGCCTGGTTCGGCTGGCCCGGGGTGTTGTTCACGCTGTTCGCGGGCTCGATCCAGGGCACGCTGTACGCGCTGTTCACCTACGCGCGGCACGGCAAGATCGAAGAGCCCGAGGCCGTGCGCCTGGAACGCGAAGAGGCGCTGACCGCAGGGGAGCCGCTCGATCCCGAGGAGGATCCGGTCGCGCTGCCCCCCGACGAAGGTCTCGGCGGCGCCCGCGTCGCGTTCGGGCCGTTCCTCATTCTCGCTGCACTCGAGTACCTGCTCTTCGGCCGCTGGCTGCTCGCGCGATGGACCGGGTGGATGGTGGAGTGACCGGCATCCGAGCTCCATGGAGTCGCGCACGATCGAGCTCGATGGACCTCTGCACTACGTCGAGTGGCCAGGCCCTCGGGATGGTGCGCCGCTGCTCCTGGTCCACGGCCTCGGCGGTTCCTACGTGAACTGGGCCACGGTCGGCCCACGTTTCGCCCAACGCCACCGGGTGCTCGCGGTCGATCTCGCGGGCTTCGGGCGCACGCCGCTCGGGGCGCGTCGCTTCACGCTCGAGGGCAACCGCGAGCTGCTGATCCGATTCATCGAAGGCGTCGTCCGTGAGCCGGTGACGCTCGTGGGAAACTCGATGGGCGGCCTGCTGTCGCTGATGGTCGCAGCCACGGCGCCGAGGCGCGTGCACTCGCTGGTGCTGGTCAACGCGGCCCACCCGCCGGCCCGGGGAGTGCGCCCCGATCGCGAGGTCGCGCTCGCATTCGGCATGTACATGGTCCCTCGCCTCGGGGAGTACGTCATGCAAAGGCGGGCGAAGAAGCTGTCTCCTGCGGCGTTGGTTCGCGACACGATGCGCATGTGCGCTGCGGAGCCCGAGAAGCTCGCGCCCGAGGTCATCGCCGCGCACGTCGCGTTGGCCGAGGAGCGGCGCGCGATGGCGTGGGCCCACGACGCGTTCCTCGGGAGCGCCCGCTCGATCGTGCGCACGCTGCTCGCACCAGGTCGGGTGCAGAAGATGGCCGACTGCGTGCGCGCGCCGACGCTGCTCGTCCATGGCGATCGCGACCGCCTCGTGCCGCTCGGAGCAGCCAAGGCCGCGGCGGCGCGTCACCACTGGACGCTCGAGACCCTCCACGGCGTCGGCCACGTGCCGCAGCTCGAGGTCCCCGAGCGGTTCGTCGAGGTGGTGGAGCGCTGGCTCGCGCACCGACTCTAAGCGGCGATGCGCTCGGAGAGGATGCGGGCGATGCCGATCTGCGCGTCGGCCAACGCCTTGCCGTCAGGGCGCTTTCCGAGGCCGGCGAGCAGGAGCGGCGCGCCTTCGTGCTCGAACTTGAGGAGCTGCATTTCCTCGTCGTTCGCGTGAGACCAGATGGGGACGATGGGAGCGATCGCCGCGACCGCTTCGGCGCGATCGACGTCCATCGCCCCGTGCGCGACGAGCAATCCGGAATCGTCGCCGAGCACGAGTCCCGAAAGACCGTTCCGGGCGGCGACGGCCTCGAGCCAGCGGCCGAGGGCGATTGAGGTGTACGAGCTGCGGTTGTGTCGTCGGTCAGCCTGCATTGGCGCCATGATCGGACGGGCGCGCGCTCGGTACCAAGTTCCCGGTGGACGAGGCACGGGCGTAGCGCAGCTGTACGAGGCCGCTCGGGAACGCGCGGCTCTCGAGCAGGCGGAGGTCGAGACCGGGACCTCCGCTGGCGAACAAAGGAATGCCCTCGCCGAGCAGCACCGGGACGATCGAGAGCGTGAGATCGTCGACGAGGCCGCCGGCGAGGAAGTGCCGGATGACCTGCCCACCATCGACGTAGACGCGCCGCACCCCCTCGCCATGCAGTCGCTCGAGCAGCGGCTCGAGGTCGCCGTGGTGCCGCTCCTCGCCGTGCGAGGCGTCGAGCTCGCGATGCGTGAGCACGATGCAACGCCTGCCCGCATACGGCCAGGGCTCGAACCCGCGGGCGACCTCCCACGTACTGCGGCCGAAGACGATGGCGTCGATCGAACCGAAGAACTCGGCGTACCCGTAGTCCTCGCCCTCGACCTGCACGCGGTCGAGCCAATCGAGCCCGCCGTCGGGCCGGGCGATGAAACCGTCGACGCTGGTCGCGATGTAGACCGAGCACTGGGGGCGCGACATGCACGCACTCTAGCCACGCTCGTGCCGCATGCACACACGGAGCGACGACTTGGCTCGGTGAACCAGCACATCGACGTGACCGCGGGATAGGCCGAGGACCGCCGCGACGTCTTCGCCCGAACGCTCTTCGAGCAGCCGAAGCGTCACGACCGCGCGTTGCACCTCGCACAGCTCGGCGACGCACGAACGCAACCGGACGACGTCTTCGGCGTGCGTGAGGAGCTCGTGGGCGTTCTCCTCGCTCACCGCGAGCTCGTCGTCCCAGGAGAAATGGGGCAGCGCGCGAAAATGCCGACGCCGGAAGTTCCGGGCGGCGTTGCGGACGATGGTGCGGAGCGACGCACGTGCGAGCTCCTGATCGAGCTCGTCATCACGCGCGAGGAACGTACACAACGCGTCCTGCACGCACTCGAGCGCCTCCTCGGCGTCGAGGCCCTCGCTGCGCGCGAGCGCGACGAGCGCACGTCGATCGAGGTGCACGAGCGCGCTCAGCCGGTCGAGACGGTCTGCGGAGTCCACGGGAGGGAAGGTGTCGAGAAGGGCCGATCTTACAGCCGTAAGATCGATCGCGCTCGGGACCTTGGAGAGCATGGGAAACAACGTCCGCTCCATCGACGATCACAATTTCGAAACCGAGGTCCTCGCCTCGAGCGAGCCGGTGCTCCTCGACTTCACCGCCACCTGGTGTGGGCCGTGCAAACACTTCTCGAAGGTGGTCGACGCCTTCGCCGACGAGACCGCCGGCTCGGTCCGTGTCGCCAAGATCGACATCGACGAGTCACCCGCAATCTCGGCGAAGCTCGGTATCCGCGGCGCCCCCACCGTCGTCGTCTTCCGCGACGGCCGCGAAGTCGCACGCCACGTCGGCGCCACCAGCAAACAACGACTCCTGGCGCTGCTCCGCAGTTAGGTAGAGCACTTCTCACCCGCGTCGATCTGAAGGGATTCCCGTTCCCCCCGGCTTGGAAAGCCGGGGCCCCTTCGCTCGTTTCGATTGAAGCCCGCTGCCGCGGGCTCCTTCGCGCAGGGTCCCCAGCGGAGTCGCGATTCGCCGCTTCGTCCACGCAAGGAGCCCGTAAGGGCTTCAAGCTGAAGACGGGTGCGTTCGTGTGATTCGCGATAGGGCCCCGGCTTTCCAAGCCGGGGGGAACGGGTCACCAGGAAACAACCCGGTCGAGAAGACCTCTACATCTAGTCGACCATCACACGACTTCTACGAAGCGGCGGAGGATGGTCATCCGGCCCCAGCCAGGGAAGTCGGCGACGATCTTCGGCTCCGGGCCGGCGACGAGCTCGAGGACCGAGCCTTCGCCGAACTTCTTGTGGCGGACGCGGGTGCCGCGGTGGAGCTCCTCGTCGTCACCACCGCCGTGGGAGTGCTCGTCGCGCTCGATGAAGCGTTCACCGGGTGCGCGTTCGTGCTGCCGGGACGACAGAGGTCGTTCGAGGTTCTTCGGCGGGTTCGAGGCCCACATCGGGTGGCGCCACGGCTCTTCGGAGCGAGGTGCGCGATCCGAGATGGGGGCTTGGCCCCAACCGCGCGGCGCCATCGACGAACGACCGCCGACTTGCTGCACGTCGTCCTGCGGTAGGTCGCGGAGGAAGCGGCTCGGGCGGTTGTACCGGGTCTGGCCGTAGAGCGTGCGCTGCGCGGCGTACGTGAGCACGAGCTTCTCGCGGGCACGGGTGATCGCCACGTAGGCGAGACGGCGCTCCTCTTCGAGGTTCTCGGCCTCTTCGCCGCTGTCGTCCTCGTCGCGGGCGCGCATGCCCTTGCTCGGAAAGAGCTCGTCCTCGAGGCCCACGATGAGCACGCCGCGGTACTCGAGGCCCTTGGCCCCGTGCACGGTCATCAACGTGACCGCGTCGTCGCTCTTCACCGTGTCGGCGTTAGTGACCAGCGCCGTCTTCTCGAGGAAGCCGGCGAGCGAAGGAGCCTCGCCCTCGGCGCGCGCGGCCTCTTCGTAGTCGCGGATGGAGCCCACGAGCTCGAAGAGGTTTTGCAGCCGGGTCTCGGACTCGCTCGTGCTCTCGGCCTCGAGCATCTGTTGGTAGCCGGAGCGCTCGAGCGCCAGCGTGGCGACGTCGGCCGGACCGAGCTCGCCCTGCTTCTTTGCGAGCTCCTCGACGATTGCGACGAACGCCCCGAGCTTCTTGCGCGCCGCGTTGGCGACGCCGGCGTCGACCGTGCCGAGCGCGACGCAGCGGACCGCATCGAGCATCCCGAGCTTGTGCTCGTGCGCGGCGGCCTGCACCCGATCGACGGTGGTGTCGCCGATGCCGCGCGCGGGCACGTTGATCACACGCAGCAGATCGACGTCGCTCTTCGGGTTGACCGTGAGGCGGAGGTACGAGAGCAGGTCCTTGATCTCGGCGCGGTCGAAGAACCGCAAGCCGCCGACGATGCGATAGGGAATGCGCGCGGTGCGGAGCGCCTCTTCGAGCACGCGGGACTGGGCGTGCGTGCGATAGAGCACCGCCATCTCGTTGCGGGTCCAGCCGTCGTCGGCCCACCCGCGTACGACGGAGACCACTTGCGCGGCCTCGTCGCGCTCGTCGGCGGTCGCACGCACCTGCACCAGGTCGCCGTCGTCGTTCGCGGTCCACAGATCCTTGGGGACGCGCTCCTTGCTCTTGGCGATGACGCCGAGCGCGGCGCGGACGACGCGCTTGGTCGAACGGTAGTTCTGCTCGAGACGGACCACGGTGGCCCCGGCGAAGTCGTGCGCGAAGTTGCGGATGTTGCGCACGTCGGCGCCGCGCCACGAGTAGATGCTCTGGTCGTCGTCGCCGACCACCGCGAGGTTGCCGTGGGCCCGGACCATCGCGCGGACCAGGCGATACTGCACCGAGTTGGTGTCCTGGAACTCGTCGACCAGCACGTAACGGAACTGCCTGCGAATCGCCGCACCAGCCTCGTCCGCGAGATCGATCTCGGGCGGCGGGAACTGGAGCTCGTCGCCGAGGTCTGGATCGGGGCGCTCCACCAACCGGAGGATGTGCAACAGCAGGTCGTCGAAGTCGCACGCGTTGGCCGCGCGGAGGTGCGCCTCGTAGGCGGTGAACACCTTGACCGCGACGTCTTGGATGTAGCCGTCGACCTCCATGTCGTCGGGGCCACGCGCCTCTTGTTTGTGCGAGTGGATGATCGACAACAGCAGGCGCGGCGGGTAGCGCTTGTCGTCGAGCTTGAGGTCTTTGACGATGCGATTGACGAGGCTCTTCTGGTCGGCGTCGTCGTAGATGACGAAGTCCCGACCGAGGCCGACAGCGGCGTGATGACGCCGGAGCAAGCGCGCGCAGGTGGCGTGGAAGGTGCCGACCCACAGGTCGCGCGCGACCTCGTCGCCGAGCAGGTGCTTCAGGCGCTCCCGCATCTCGCCCGCCGCCTTGTTGGTGAACGTGACCGCGAGGATGCGGTACGGCGGCACGCGGTGCGTCGCGACGAGGTTGGCGATGCGGTAGGTGATGACGCGCGTCTTGCCCGAGCCCGCCCCGGCAAAGACGAGGAGCGGCCCGTCCACATGCGCGACGGCCTCGGCCTGCGGTGCGTTGAGCTCGGCGTCCACCAAACGTGGGTAGCCCGCGACGCCGCGGCTGGAAAGCGGGCCGGACAGCAAACGTCCGCGAAGAGCGTGCTCGCAGCGAAGCGAGAACACGCGAGGGGGAGCTCGAGGGGGTGTAGCCCCCTCGAAGCTTGAAGCGTGGGCTCGCCGGGACTAATCCCCGGTCCCCCCTGTCATGACGCCGTTGCCGCCTTCGTCCGGCCTGCCCTCGAGCCGCACGCCCACCATCGGTGGTCGCGTGCAGCGCGACGTGCGCTTGCAGGCCGCGTTGGCGCTGGTCGTCGGCATCGCGGTCGTCGCGGTGCCCTTGTTCATCTGGGGTCGCGGCAAGAAGCACAACACCGATGGGGCTGCCGCCAGTGCGTCGGCGAGCGCATCGGTCGAGGACGCGGGCGCGCCGACGGTCATCTTCGGCGACGCGGGCGCGCAGCTCTCGGTGGACGCGGGTGGGCGCACGGTCACGTTCGCCGAGCCGCGCTACCTCAAGTGCCAGGATCCGGGCCCGGCCAAGACCACTGCCGACAAGTGCGATCACCTCGGCGTGATCGAAGAGCTCGTCACCAAGGCGATCACCGAGCGCATCGCCACGTGCCTGCCCACGTTGCCAGCCGCGCAGACGGTGAACTTCGTCGTCGACGTGAGCTTCAAGCGCAAGAAGATGCGGCTCAAGGACGGCAAGGAGGGCAGCTCGATGCCCGCCGCTCAACGCAAGAAGCTCGTCTCGTGCATCGAGAAGGGCCTCGCCGCGCCGAACTTCGACACGGTCGGCCATGCGCATCAGCGCTACCTCTTCCAATTCGTCGCCACGTTCGGACCGACTTCGGCGCCGGTGATTCCACCGGGCCCCGCGGTGCCTCCGCCTCCGCCCGGCGGGCCTACGACTCCGCCCTGAGCCCATCCTTGCTGATCCGCTTGCGAGCGGGACCGACGGCCGCTAAGGTAGCCGCCCCCTCGAAAGAGGGTGTGGTGGCCGTAGATCAGCTGGTAGATCGCCGGATTGTGGCTCCGGTTGTCGCGGGTTCGAATCCCGTCGGTCACCCCACGATTCCTCACGCTTCGTCGCCATCTGCCCGAGGCAGATCGAACCGGAAGGTGGTCACGACGCCGGGCACGCTCTCGACGTCGAGGTGGCCTCCTTGGGCCTCGACGAGCGCGCGCGCGATGTACAACCCGAGGCCGAGCCCCGGAATGCCGGACGCCCTCGCGCGTGGCGATCGGCGGTAGCGATCGAAGACGAACGGGATCTCGTGCGGCGCGATGCCGTCTCCCTCGTTGACGACGTCGACCTCGACCCGCTCGCTCCTCGCGCGCAACTTGACGACGATCTCCGAGTCGCGGACCGAGTACTTGCGAGCGTTGCCGATGAGATTCTCGAGCACCTGCTCGGTGCGCGAGACATCTGCGACGACGGACGGAATCTCACCGAACCGAATCAGGCGAACGGGTTGCACGCCGGGCTCGTCGTTGAACCGGGCAACGACGCCCTCGACGACCGAGCACAGATCGACCGTAGCCAGCCGGAGATCGAGCTTCGCGGTGTCGAGCCCCGTGGCGTCCCGCAGACTCGTGATCATCCGTTCGAGACGCGCAATCGCGGCGAACATCTTCTCGCGGTCGGGACAGTCGCCCGCCCGTTCGCCCAGCCGCTTGGCGTAGATGCGAATCGCACTCGCAGGCTGGCTGAGATCGTGCGCGACCAGCGCGGTCCAATCCGCTCTCGCTCGCTCGCGCACCTCGAGCGCCGTGACGTCCTCGAACACGCAGAAGGCCCCTTCGAGCGCGAGTCCGACTCCGTCCATCGTCCCGACACTGCACGTGACCCGCATTCGGCTGCCGTCCGCCCGGAGGACCGAGTACTCCTCGGCGGTGAGCCGTTCGCCGCGGAAGGCGCGCGCCCACGGGAGCTGCTCGGACGCGAGCTCGTGGCCGTCGAGGTCGAGGAACCGCCCGGCGAGGTGGTCGACCCCTTCCTCCGCGAGCGAGCGTCCGAACAACTCCAAGGCACGCGGATTCGCGTGCAAACCGCCGGCGCGGTCGACGACGACGACCGCCGCGGCGAGACCGGACACGAAGCCCTCGGTCCCGGCAGGTTCGATGTCGCCTCGATGGAAGGCGCGCTGTGATTGCCGCTGAACGCGCTCGGTGTCTTCCTGGAGGACGAGAACGAAGTGGACCGGACGTCCGCGGCCATCGCGCCGGAGCTTTCGATGCAGCGCGACGTAGGCGATGGTCCCATCCTGCCGGAAGCACCGGAGCGACAGGTCGGAGCGCGTCAGCTCGCCTCGACGAAGTCGCTCGACGCTCTCCTGGTCGGCGGCTCGATCCTGCGGGTGGATCAGACTCGCGAGCGAGAGTGCTCGCAGCTCGGAAGGAGTGCGGCCGAGGAGCTCGCAGACCTCCTGATCCGCCCGGAGAAACCGGCCATCGAGCGCGACGAGCGCACAACCGAATGCAGGCATGGCGCGAAGCGCACGCGGGCGCAGCGCGGTATCAACCGGGTCCAGGCGCGGCACAGCGGAGTGCCGGTCGGTGCTCGCCATCAATCCTCCCTCCGTCCACACCAAAGACTATGGGCAAACTAGTGGAAGGATTCGCCGGGATCCATCATCGAAATCGATGATGCGCCGCATCGCGCAATGCTCCTGTCGTGTATTGGTGCCACGACCGATGCACTGCGACCGTGCTACCTGCACGGCGGCCGACCGACTCGTCAACGTTCGAGTGGAGTGAGCCCTTCACGGATCGCCCACTTGGTCAGCTCGGCGATCGTCCGGAGCCCGAGCTTGCTCGTGATTTGCCGCCGATGCGTCTCGACGGTCGGCAGCGCGATTTGGAGGCGGCTCGCGATGTCCTTGGAGCTGCATCCCTCGGCAAGGAGCTGAAGGACCTCGCGCTCGCGTGCGCTGAGCTCTTTGCCCTGCGGTGAACCGTCTGCGGTCGCGTCCTCTCCGATCGGCCGGCGGGCAGGTAGGACGCCTTCTCCCGAGTCGATCGCAGGGCTGACGAACTTGCCCGAACGCGTGATCGACCGACTCCATGTACGACGCGACTATATCGAGCGGATCACTTCGGCGGCGCCGATTTAGATCCAAATAAGGTCAAATCTAATCGCGGGGCCGGTCACGAGCGGCCGCGAGCGAGGTCGTTTCGAGCCAGCGCGAGCATGAGTCGCCGCTCCGCCGCGTCGATGTTGCGTCGCGTGCGGTCGACCGAGTCGGGGTTCACGGAAATCGAGTCGATGCCCGCGCGCACCAACAGCTCGGCGTACTCGGGGTGTACCGACGGAGCCTGACCGCAGATCGAGCAGGTGAGCCCGCACGCGCGCGCGATATCGATGATCGCCCGAATGGCCGCGAGCACTGCTTCGTCGCGTTCGTCGAACAACGATGCGAGTGCCGTGCTGTCGCGATCGACGCCTAGGACCAGTTGCGTCAGGTCGTTCGAACCAATCGACACGCCCTGCACTCCCAGCTTCGCGTACGTGGGTAGCCAGTGCACGACCGAGGGAACCTCGGCCATGATCCACAGCTGGAAGTCACGAGATGCGCGGAGGCCGCTCCGCTCCACGAGCTCGGCGCACGCGCGCACCTCGATCGCCGTACGCACGAACGGGATCATCAGGTGCACGTTGCCGAGCCCCTCGCGGGCCCTTTCGAGCGCCGCGAGCTCGAGCGCGAACAGGTCGGGCTCGCGCACGTAGCGGAAGCAGCCGCGGTACCCGATCATCGGGTTGTCTTCCTGCGGCTCGAAGCGGTCTCCGCCCTCGAGCCCGCGGAACTCGTTGGTGCGGAAGTCCATGCTCCGATACACCACCGGCCGCGGGTGGAACGCCCTGGCGAAGGTGCGGATGCCTTCGGCGAGGCGGTCGACGAGGCGAGCGCTCTCCCCGCGTTCGAGGAGCAGCCGCGGGTGTTTGCCTTCGAGCGCACGGAGGATCATGAACTCGGCGCGGAGCAGCCCGACGCCGTCGACGTCGAGCGCGGCCATCTCCTCTGCGCGCTCGGGGTCGCCGATGTTGACGTACACCCGCGTTGCCGTGGCGCTCACCGAACGCGCGGTGATCGCACCCGTGGCAGGGGCGGGTTTGGTGGTCTTCTCGATCCCTCCGCGTACGACCCCTTCGGTGGCGTCGAGCGTGACGACGGTGCCGGTCGTGAGGACCTTGGTGGCGTCACCCGCGCCCACGATGCAGGGAATGCCGAGCTCCCGCGACACGATCGCCGCGTGACTCGTCTTGCCGCCGCTGTCGGTGATGATGCCTCCTGCACGACGCAAGACGGGCACCCAGTCAGGAGTGGTCATCGGCGCGACGAGGATCTCGCCCTTCTCGAGGCTTTCACCGAGCTCGGGCCCGAGCAGCACGCGAACCGCGCCGCTGACCTTGCCGGGGCTCGCGAGCAGGCCGCGGACGAGGACCTCGCCCTCGCGGACGGCTTGCTTCGGCCTCGTCGTGACGGGCCTCGTCTGCACCAGCCACTCCTTGCCATGCGCGATCGCGAACTCCGCGTCCTGCGGCGCGCCGTAGTGGCGTTCGTCGGCCAGCGCGAGCCTGGCGATGGCGCGCACCTCGTCGTCGCTCAACGAAGGGGCATCGGCCCGTTCGGGCAGAAGATCGTGACGCTCGTTCGGTTCGCGTTCGCCGCGCACGAGCTCGAATGCCTTGTGCCCGACGGCGCGGTCGACGATGGCCAGCGTCTTCTTGTCGACCACGTAGCGATCGGGCTGCACCAGCCCGCCGACGACGACCTCGCCGAGACCCCACGCCGATTCGATGACCATGACGTCTTCACGGCCGGAAGTCGGATCGATGGTGAAGAGCACCCCTGACTTGTCGGAGTCGATCATCGCCTCGATCACCACCGCGAGCTCGGCGTCGACTGGCGCGTGCGAGGTCGAGCGGTAGAAGAGCGCGCGAGCCGTGAACGCACTCGCCCAACACGCGCGAACGGCGTCGACCACCGCGTCGTCGCCTCGAACGTTGAGGAAGCTCCGGTGCATGCCCGCGAAGGAGAACTGCTTCGTGTCCTCCGCCGTCGCCGACGAGCGCACGGCGACGAACGGGTTGTCCTCGCCCACGCGCGTGGCGAGCGTGTGGTAGCTCTCGACGATCCGCGCGCGCACCTCGTCGGGTACCGAAGTCTCGCGCACGCGGGTCTGGATCTTCTCGGACACGATGCCCAAGGCCGCCGTGTCGTCGACGTCGAGCCCCTCGCGCAGCTTACGGATCTCGTCCGCGAGTCCGCTCTCCGAGAGGAACGCGGCGAACGCGTCGACAGTGACCACGAAGCCGGGTGGGACCGGGAGCCCCGCGCGGACCATCTCGCCGAGGTTGGCGCCCTTGCCACCCGCTCGGGGTACATCGGAGCGCGAGAGCTCTTCGAACCAGGCTGTGTTCGGCATCGTCCCCTCCCTCTTCACGCGCTCGCGTGGCCCGCGAGATAATCGACGCACCCGGACACCGTGCAGACGGTCCGGTACTCGGCCTCCGGAATCGACACGCCCGTCGCCTTGTGCAGAGCTCCAACGAAACGGAGGAAGTCGAGCGAGTCGAGGTCGAGCGCCTCACGGACGTCGGCATCGACCGCGAGGTGCTGGACGTCGGCGTCGGGCGCGACGGCGGCAAGCTGCTCGAGGACTTGGGTTCGGATCTGCTCGCGGTTCATGGCTCCTCCGGTGCGGTGACCAGCAACTTCTCCATCTCGAGCAAGAAGCGGGACGCGCGATGCCCATCGGTGACGCGGTGATCGACCGCGAGCGTGAGCTCGACCAACGGACGGGCCACGACCGAGCCGTCGACGACCCAGGGCCTGGTCCGCACCGAGCCCGCGCCGACCATCGCCACCTGCGGTGGGAACACGACCGGAACGACCTCGTCCACGCCCCGCTCGCCGAGGCTCGTGAGCGTGATCGTCGCGTCGCTCATCTCGGAGCTGCGGAGCGTGCCCGCACGCGCGCGGGTGGTGACGTCGACGAGCGCGCGCATCAGGTCGTCGCAGCCGAGGCGATCGGCGTCGTGGATCGCGGGTGCGACCAGCCCGCCACCGCGCAGCGAGATGGCCACGCCGACGTGGACGTGGTCGAGCGGCTTGGCCTCCCACTCCCCGTCGACCTCGCGCATGTGGGCGTTGAGCTCGGAGACCGCGCGCGCGGCGCGGGCGACGGCACGCACGAGCAAGGCCCCGGCGATCACCCGCTCCTCCGGTGCCCGCGACACGTTGTGTCGCTCGAGCCAGCTCGTCGCCGTGTGCAGATCGATCGTATGGCGGAGGTAGAAATGGGGAATCTCGCGCTTGGCGCGCGAGAGGGTCGCCGCGATCGCACGACGCATGCGCCGCTCCGGAGACGGTTTCGTCTCGGCGGTGGGGGCCTTCTTCCCCTCGGCGGCGCGCTCCACGTCGGCGACCGACACGATGCCGTCGGGCGACGACGGCGCCACCTCGGCGAGCTCGACGCCGAGCTCGCGCGCACGACGTCGGGTGAGCGGCGACGCACGCGGCAGAGCGGCCGGGGCGGCCCTCTCGCGCGGCACAGGTGAAATCAGCGCGCCTGCCTCGTCGTGAATGATCGCGAGCACCGTGCCCACCGGCACTTTGGCGCCCGGCTCGACGACGAATCGGTCGATGACGCCGGAGACGAACGTCTCCACCTCGATGATGCCCTTGTCGGTCTCGACCTCGGCGAGGATGTCGCCACGCGCGACGCGATCGCCGACCGCGCGACGCCACTTCACGAGGGTGCCGGCCTCCATGTCCGAGCCGAGCGAGGGCATGATGAAGTCAGCCATGAGGGACCAGCTCCTTGGCGCGGGCGACGATCGATTCGACGCGCGGGAGCGCTGCATCCTCGAGGTGCTTGGCGTAAGGGATCGGCACCTCGAGCGAGCACACGCGCGCGATCGGCGCGTCGAGATCGAAGAACGCTCCTTCGACGAGGACCGCGCAGACCTCGGCGGCGAAGCTTCCGGTCTTCCACCCCTCGTCGACGAGCACGGCGCGATGGGTACGACGAACGCTCTCGACGATGGTGGTGACGTCGAGCGGCCGGAGCGACCGCAGGTCGATGACCTCGGCCTCGATCCCCTCGGTCGCGAGCTTCTCGGCCGCGGCGAGCACCTTGGGCACCGAGCCCCCGTGCGCCACCAGCGTCACGTCGCGTCCTCGCCTGCGGATCGCCGCGCGCCACGGGCTCGACGGCGTGGCGCTCTCGTCGAGATCGCCTTCGACCGGGTAGAGCCCCTGGTGCTCGAACACGAGCACCGGATCGGGGTCCTCGAGGGCCGCGAGGATCATCTCGTAGGCGTCCTGCGCAGTCGCGGGCGCCAGCACCTTGAGCCCGGGCACGTGTGCGTACCAGTTCTCCAGGCTGTGCGAGTGCTGCGCGGCGAGTTGCCGCCCGGCGCCCGTCGCCATGCGCACCACCAGAGGCACCGCGAACTGTCCACCGGACATGTGCCGCAACGTCGCGGCGTTGTTCACCAGCTGATCGATCGCGAGCAGGCTGAAGTTCACCGTCATGATCTCGACGATCGGACGCATCCCGCCGAGCGCCACTCCGATGCCTGCGCCGACGAAGCCCGATTCGGAGAGCGGGGTGTCACGCACGCGTTCGGGACCGAAGTCTTCGATCAGCCCGAGGCTGCAGGCATAGGCGCCGCCGTAGCGGCCGACGTCCTCCCCCATCAGGAACACCCGCGGATCGTCCTCTAGCGCCTTGCGCAGAGCCGCGCGCACGGCCTCCCGGTAGGTGACGCGCCTCATGGGACCTCCCTCACGAGGACGTTGCGCCCGAGCTCCTCGATCGGCTCGAACGGCGCGTCTTCCGCGAACCGGGCCGCGGCCTCGACGCGGGCCATCGCCTCGGCTTCGACCCGTGCACGCTCCCCCTCGCCGAGCATGCCGCGCTGGCGCATGAACGTAGCGAGGAGCTCGATCGGATCGCGGCGCTTCCACCGTGCGATCTCGTCTTTGTCGCGGTAGCGATCGGCGTCGTACATCGAGTGGGCGCGGAACCGGTAGGTGACGAGCTGGAGGAACCGCGGCGTGCCGGTGGTGCGCACCGCTTCGGCCGCGGTGCGCACGGCACGCTCCACCGCGAGCACGTCCATCCCGTCGACGGTCGAAGCCTCGATGCCGTGGGCGCGCGGCTCGGCGACCAGGTCCGGCACCGCAGCGTGCCGTTCGAGGGCGGTGCCCATCGCGTATTGGTTGTTCTCGAGGAGGAACAAGAGCGGGAGCTTCCACAACGACGCCAGGTTGAGCGATTCGTGCGTCTCTCCCTCTTGAGCCGCACCGTCGCCGAAGAAGCACCCGACGATGCGGCCGCTGTTCTGCATCTTCTCCGCGAGCGCGAGACCGACCGCGATGGGCAGGCCGCCACCGACGATCGCGTAGCCGCCGTAGAACCTCCGCTCCGCCGAGAAGAGGTGCATCGAACCGCCATGTCCCCGGGCGCAACCGGTGGCCTTGCCGTACATCTCGGCGAGCACGCTCTCGGGGGACAGACCCCGCATGAGCGCGTGCGCGTGCTCGCGATAGGTCGCCACGATGGCATCGTCGTCGCGCAGCACCGGGATCGCTCCGACAGCGATCGCCTCTTCGCCGTCGTAGAGGTGGAGGAACCCACGAATCTTCTGCTGCTGGTAGACCTCGGCGCACTTCTGCTCGAAGCGGCGGACGAAGATCATCCGCTCGAGCAGGTCGAGGGCATGGGTCTTGGTGACGTCGGCGTCGATCATGACGGACCCTCCAGGGTCGAGAGATCACCCTCCGGCAGTCCGAGCTCTCGGGCACGCAAGAGGCGGCGCATGATCTTCCCCGTCCGGGTGCGCGGCAGGGTCGCGACGAACGCGAGCTCCTTCGGCGCGACCGCGGCCCCGAGCTCCTTGCGCGCGTGCGCGATGATCGACCGGGTCGTGGTCTCGTCGGCCGAGAACCCGGGCTTCAGCGCGACGAATGCTTTGACCATCTCGCCGGCGATCGGGTCGGGCTTGCCGATGACCCCGGCCTCGGCGACCGCAGGGTGACGCAAGAGCGCGCTCTCGACCTCGAACGGACCGATCAGGTGTCCGGCGCTCTTGATGACGTCATCGGCGCGGCCGACGAACCAGAAGTACCCATCTGCATCGCGACGCACGAGATCGCCGGTGAGATACCACCCGTCGCGGAAGCACTTCGCCGTGCGCTCCGGATCGCGAAAATACTCCTGGAACATCGAGGGCCAGCCCGGTCGGAGCGCGAGCTCGCCCTGGACGTCCGGCTCTTCGATCGGCCGGCGTGCAGATAGCACGCCGGCACTTTCTCCCTCCGAGTCGATCGGCTCGATGCCACGCTCGGTGCGATGCACCACGGCCGCGTGGATGCCCGGCATCGGCAACCCCATCGATCCCGGCCGCACCTCGGTCGAGGCGAAGTTCGCGATCATGATCGCGCCGGTCTCGGTCTGCCACCAGTTGTCGTGGAACGGACGACCGAACACCCGATCGCTCCACAGCACCGCGTCGGGGTTGAGCGGCTCACCGACGCTCGCGAGGAACCGCAGCGCCGAGAGATCGTGTTTGCGAATCGGCTCCTCGCCGGCGCGCATCAACATGCGAATCGCGGTCGGCGCGGTGTACCAGACCGTCACCTTCTGTCGCTCGAGGATGTCGTACCAACGTTCGACGTCGAGATCCGCCTCGTCGACGATCATCGTCACCCCAGCCACCAGCGGCGCGACGATTCCATACGACGTGCCGGTCACCCAGCCGGGATCGGCGGTGCACCACAAGACGTCGTCGGGATGCAGATCGAGCGCCAGGCGCGCGGTGAGATCGTGCATGACCACGGCGCGGTGGACGTGCAGCGCGCCCTTCGGGGTTCCGGTCGTCCCGCTGGTGAAGTGCAGGAGCGCCCCTTCGTCCGCCGAAGTCTGCACGGTCGCGAAGCTCGGAGACGCCGACGAGAGCAGCCCGTCGAGCGTGTCGGTGAGGATGACGTGCTCGAGCGAGCCGAGCCCACCCAGCACCGGAGTGACCTTCTTGTCGAGGAGGGCCTTCGTCGTGACGAGGAAGCGGCCGCCGCCGATGGCCATGCGCGCCCGGATGGGCTCGGGACCGAACGCCGAGAACAGCGGCGAGAAGATGCCGCCCGCCTTGAGCGTCCCGAGCGCGGCAACGTAGAGCGCGGGGATGCGGCCGGTGAGCGCGAAGACCCGATCTCCCCGGGTCAGGCCGAGGCCGGTCAGCACGTTCGCAAAGCGACTCGAGAGCTCGTCGAGCTTGCCGTAGGTGAATTCCTCGACAGCCCCATTCTTGCCGAGCCAACGGATGGCGACCTTGTCACACAGCGAACCCGCTGCATGTCGCCCGACCGCCTCGTGGGCGATGTTGATGTGGCCCTGTGCGAGCCCGGGAAACCGGCGCTCCGACACGGCCCAGTCGTGCTCGTTGCACGCACGCTGGTAGTCCCCGAGGTTGGGCTCGAGCTCACCGGGTCGTTTCCGCCAAGCGATCCGCGCCACGCGCGCTCACCCGCCACGCCGGAGCATCACCTCGGATTCGACGTGACCGGTCGGGCCTTCGAGCAGGACCGAGCCGTCCCCGCCGGCGAAGGCCTCGGCCTCGGTGATCGCGTCGGCACGCCGGGCGAAGACCTCGGAGAGCTTGTTGCCGTGCTCGCCGAAGACCGCGTAGCCACCGGCGACCGCCCGCACCGAGAGCATCCGTTTCTTCGCGCGAGCGGCGGGCTCGTCCTCCATCTCGACCGCACCCTTCTGTTCCACGAGGCCGCCGAGAATTCCACGCCATTTCCCGGGATCCGCCGGAGGCTGGACCGGGGTATGTGATTTCTTCTCAGGTGTCGCCATCCCCGCCGAGTGAGCAAGCAGCGGACCCCACTCAGTGGTGGTGCCGGTGCGCTTCCTCTTGGAGCTGCCTGCGCGAGATCGACGTCGCCTCGGCCAGGTCCTCGCGGATCCACGCGAGCACATCGTCGAGCGCGAGGATTCCGAAGAGACACCCCGCGCCGTCGAGCACGGGGACGCGACGGACGGCGAAGGCCCGCATGCGACGGAGCACCTCGCCGAGGTCCTCGTCGTCGGTCGCGGTGACGAGATCGCCATGGATGACCTCGCCGACCTCGTGCCTCGCCGGTTCGGCGATCTCCTCCGCGAGGACGGAGACGACGAGATCGCGATCCGTGAGAATGCCGATCGGTCTCACTCCGCCCTCGATCGTCTCGACCACGACCAGATCACCGACGTGTTCGTCTCGCATCCGCTTGGCCGCGGTCAAGACGCTCTCGCCCGGGTCGATCGTCGCCACCATGCGCGTACAGAGCTCACCGGCTGTCATGAGCGCCTCCTCGAGCGTGCGCGTGCCGCGTGAGCTCGACGAACGTCGCTTGGGGCCCCTTTTCGCCGATCTCTGCCGCGTAGCGCACGCGGTCGTCGATCATGAGCCGATCGAACCCGTCGTCGAGCACGGCGTTCCGGTGGAAGTAGACGTCCTCCCCCGTCTCGCTCTCGAGGAACCCGTAGCCCTGCTGTGGGAAGATCCGCGTCACCCGACCGTGCGTCGCTCGCTCATGGGTCTTCACGTCCCCCCGGCGGCGCCGCACCCAGTCCTCGAGCCGGCGCTCGACGTCGTCGAACGCGTCCTCGATGCACGCGTGAACGTCCTCGTGCTGGATGTTCTCGGCAGGGTCGCGCGCGACGACGATCTCGCCACCGGGGACGGTGAGGTCGACCCGGACGTGGTAGCGCTTGCCCTGGTGGTGGTGTCGGTGCGCCGCCTCGACGACGACGCGACAGCCGACGATGGCTTCGTCGAAGGTCGTCAGCTTCTCGGCGCGGCGACGGACGTGGTCGCCGATCGCGGGGCTCGGGTCGAGCTCACGCAGAGTGATCTGGGTGTTCATCGGTCGTAGCCCGTGCGCCGGTCGTGCCAGTCCTCCCCTGTCGCAGTCGGCCAAGGAAAGGCACTCGGCCGAGGGTGATACCGTCGAGCAACCGCTGCATCGCCGCGCGGACCTGGTCGCGGCACGCGCGCACGACCTCATCGTCGTTCGCGGCCTCGGGCCCGAGCTTCGGCCAGCGGAGCGGCGCGCCGAACGCGACCGTCGTCTGCGCGGGCAAGGGAATGTACGGGAGGAACGCCGAGGTGATCCCCCAGGGCAACGAGAACGCGATCGGGAACACCTCGGTGCGCGCCCACCGGTGCATAAGGAGGAGCCGCGCGAGTCGATCGCCGCGGGACAACACGATGAACTGCTCGTGCGTGCCGGCAGAGACCACCGGCACGATGGGCACCTGCGCCCGCAGCGCGAGCCGGACGAACCCGAGCCGTGGTCCGAGCTCGATCTCGTTTCGCCGCCAGAACGGTCGAAACGTGTCGAGGTCGCCGCCGGGGTAGACGAGCACGAGATCGCCACGCTCGAGCGCGCAGCGCGCGACCTCCTGGCCGGCGCGGATTGCCCCGAACCGCTGAGCGTGCATGCGCAGGGTCGGGTCGTCGAAGACGAAGTCGTGCGCCAACGGTCGCACCACGCGCGCGATTCCCTGGCGCTCGGCGATGGCGGCCATCGTCAGGTAGGTGTCGGTGACGAGGAACCCGCCGTTGTGGTTCCCGACCAGGAGCGCCGGACCGTGCTCTGGGACGTGCTCGACCCCTTCGACCTCCGATCGGAACCAGTACTGTCCGAAGAACCGCGCGACGTCGAGAATGGCAGCCACGAGCGCCGGGTCGCGCGCGTCGAGGTCGATGGCGCCGGTGCGTCGATGGAGGTGCAGCCCGTAGCTCGCGAGCATGCGCGCCGCGCGATGCGGCATCGTCATCCGCAGAAGATCGCGCGGCGGGAGCTCGGTGCGAAACCGTTCGAGGAGCGAAGGCACACGCGACCTCGTCAGCGGTAGTCGATTGCTCTAGTGCCTTCGGACCGCGTGGATCGCGTCCGAAAGGATGCTGCGGACGACGCGCCTCCGTTCGCGCGTCGCGCTCGATCCGGCGGCGCGGAAGCGCAGATCCTTGGGGTGCGCGAGGACGTCTTGCAGCCCCTGCGGCTCGTCGGGCGAGTAGCCCATCATCTTGAGGAGCCGGTCGCGAACGTCGTCGCACGACTCTGCCCAGACCTTGCGTTCGGGCACGCCGGCGCCGCCGCGGATGAGGATGAGCACGCCCGGCCCCTTGGGGGCGAGCTCGGCATGCTCGAGGTCGAACGGGAGATCGTCGGACCACGTCATGCCCGTCGCGAGATCGAGGTGCGGGAAGGTGGCCGGGTGCGACGCCGGGACTCCGGTCATCCCACGGAGCAGGTCGAGCGACGACGCGACGCCGATCGCTCGGCCGTTCTCGTCGACGACCACCACGCGGTGCACACCGCGCTCGGCGAGCATGCGCGCTGCGACCTCGAGCTCCGCCGCCGCGGTGACGGTGATCGCGGGCGTGGTCATCCGATCGCGCACGGTGGTCCCCGCGCGGTTCGGCGCGACCAGATCGCGGTACGAAACGACCCCGACGGGCTTGCCGCCCTCCACGACGGGCGCGCCGCTGATGCCGAGGACGTTGAGGTACCCGAGCGCGTCTTCGACGGACTCGGACGGACGGAGCGAGAAGATCTCGCGGTTCATCACTTCGCCGACGGTGAGGGCCATGGGGCTGAGGGCAGCAACGCCCATGCCCGAGGTGGAAACGAGGCATCGCGCGCGAGCTCGACCGAGAACGCACCGAACGAACGCAATCGCTGCGTACGCGGCGCAGCATCCGCTAGCCTGCGCGCATGCCGCGGCGCATCGTGTTTCGGAGGTTTGGCGAGGTCGACGTCCTCGAGCTGGATGAGGTCGCGGTCCGAAAGCCCGGCGCGGGCGAGCTGCGGGTCGCGGTCGCGTATTCCGGGGTGAACTACGCCGACGTGATGGCGCGGCGCGGGTTCTACAAGTGGGCGCCGCCCTTTCCCACCTGTGTCGGCTTCGAGCTCTCGGGCACGGTGGTCGAGGTCGGTGATGGCGTGACGACGCACAGGGTGGGTGATCGCGTCTCTGCCGTGACCAGGTTCGGCGGTTACACCGACGAGATCGTCGTCGAGTCCGCGCGCGCGTGGCGCGTGCCCGAGGGCATGTCGCTGCAAGACGCCGCGGCGATCCCCGCGGTGTACATGACCGCGTGGCAGTCGCTGTGCGAGGTCGCGCGCATCCGTGCGGGCGACACGCTGCTCATCCAGGCCGTAGCCGGCGGCGTCGGCCTGGCCGCGCTGCAGATCGCCAAGAAGCTCGGCTTGCGCACGTACGGGACCGCGTCGAGCGAGGACAAGCTCGACTTCGCCCGCGAGCACGGTCTCGATCACGGCATCGACTACGCCAAGCGCGACTTCGAGCAGGAGATCGCTCGGATGACCAACGGGCGCGGCGTCGACTTCGTGCTCGACTCGCTCGGCGGCGAGGGGCTGCGCAAGGGATATCGCTGCCTCGCGCGCGGCGGCATGGTCGTCACGATCGGCGCCGCCGGCGTCGCGCCGCCGGCCCGTGAGCCGCTCGCGTTCCTGCGCGCGGGCGTGGAGTTGGTCAAGGGCGGTGTGTTCCACCCGTTCCAACTGATCGAAGACAACCGCGGCATCGCCGGGGTGCAGGTGCTCCTCCTGTGGGACGACCTCCCGCGCCTCGATCGTGGCATCGAGCAGATCTTCGCGTGGTGGCGCGAAGGCGCGATCAAGCCGCACATCGATCGCGTCGTCCCGCTCGCCGACGCCAAGGAAGCCCACCGCGCGATCGAGTCGCGAAAGACCCGCGGCAAGCTCCTCCTCGCCTGCGCCGGCGCCTGAACTGGCTCGAGAGAATTTGCACCACGGAGACACGGAGGCAAGGAGGTCGAGATGGTCTGCCGATGCGGGCGACACCGCCGCGCCTGCCGTTGCGGCAACAGACTCGACGAGGTCATGGTCGAGAGAGTGTGTGCGTGCGTCGGCGCGAAGCGAGCGGCAGCACATCTCGACCTCCGTGTCTCCGTGCCTCCGTGGTGAGCTTCTCTTCTCGTGTCCTTCTCTTCTGATTTCTGCCGACCGAGTGAGTGAGCAGGTCACTGAACGAGGGTGAAGACGTTGCGACGGTTGGTGTCGCCGACGCCGAGTTGCCCTGCGACGTTCTCGCCGGTGCAGGCGACGGCGCCGGTGTTCTTGCGGGCGCACGCGTGGAAGCGGCCCATCGAGACCTGTGTCCAGTCGAGGTCGGTGCCCGCGCGCGTGGGGGAGGAACGATCGGTGAAGTCACCGACACCGAGCGCGCCCTCGACGTTGCGGCCGAAGCAGTGGAGAGATCCATCACGCTTGCGCGCGCACGTCGAGAACGTGTCGATCGAGACCTCGAGCCAGTCCCTGTCGGCGCCGACCTGCCTCGGCGCGGTGATCGCCGTCGAGGGCGCGGTGCCCGCCTGGCCGAAGGCGTTGCCACCCCAACACCACAAGCTGCCGTCCGCGCGCACGCCGCACGCACCGTTCTGCCCCGTGTCGAGCTGGACCCAATCGCTCGCGTCGCCGACGCGGGTGGGGGTGCGGATCTGGATCGGCGCGCCCGCGCCCTGTCCGAGCTCGCTGTCGGAGTTGCGCCCCCAGCACCACAACGTGCCCGGCGCGCGGATGCCGCACACGTGGCCCTGCCCCGCCGACACGCTCTTCCAATCGGCGTCCGTGCCGACCCGCACGGGTGAGAGCACGTTCGCACCAGGGTACGAGTCGTTCTGCCCCATCTGCCCTTCGAGGTTCTCCCCCCAACAGACGAGCGCGCCGTCGTCGAGGATCGCGCACGCATGCTCGTATCCGGCAGCGATCTGTGCGGCGGAGCGCGGCAAGGTCAATTTCGTCGGCGTCGAGCGCGGGTTGGTGTCGCCGACACCGAGCTCGCCACGCGCGTTCGCGCCGAAGCACCACACCTCGCCCTCGACGGTGCGCGCGCAGGTGAACCCCTCGCCGAGCGATACATCGAGCAACGCACGCGCGAGCGGCACTCGGGCGGGACGAATGCGGTTGCTGGTATCGCCGAGGCCGAGCGCGCCGTTGCGACCATCGCCCCAACAAAGAAGCGTTCCGGTGATGATCGCGCACGAGTGGTACTGACCGGTCGCGACGAACGCGCCGGAGCCCATCACCGGCGCGTCGGCGATCCCGCCCTCGGGCACGACGCCCGCGTCGGTCGCTCCGTCGAAGGCCGCGGCGTCGGTCGAGTCGGTCAACACGTCGACGCGTAGACCGCAACCGACGAGCAACACGACGGGCAGGACGAACGAGGCGCGCATCAAAACCCTCCGAGGCCGACGAAGACCGCGCCACCCCAGTGCAATCCGTCGAGACGCACCGGGTCTTCCCCGCTCACTTCGCCCTTCAAATCCGGGCCGATCCATCCAGCGCTCGCCTCGGCGCCGATGCGAAACGGACCGGCGAGGAAGGTCGGTCCGACGGCCGCACCGAGATCGTAGCCCGTCCCCGCGCCGCCTCCCGCGACGGTGCCGGCGCGACCGTCACGCCCATCGAGCCGCGCGAAGACGATCGACGCAGTGGCGCGAGCGTCCAGCACCAGCGATCCCACGCGAGCCGAGCGCCACATGGCGCCGAGGCCGAGTGTCGCGAGGGTCGCGTCGACGTGGCCTCGATCGCGCTCCACGCGCAGCGTCTCCCACGAGGCGACGACCGTCGCGCGCCACGCCCCCCCGACCGAGGCACGAAGGTGGGCACCGAGCGCGTCGGGTGCGCGGAGCGCGAAGCCGAGGAGGACCTCGCCGTCCCAGGTGCGCACGGCGGCGACGGTGGTCTTCTTCACGACGACGGCGCGCGCCTCGGTCGCACCCGGCGCGTCCTTCGGAGGTCCGACGGGCTCGGGCGGCGGTTGCATCACGAGCTCCATCCACGACGTGAGATACAGCTGCGAGATCGCCAACGCGAACGTCCGCTCGCGCCCCTTTTCGCCGGGCTTTGGCGCGGGGAGCTGGCGTTCGAGGCGTTTGTCGGTCACCGGGTCTTCGATCACGATCCGCATCTTCCCGCCGTCGCAGGTGACGCGTGCGGGCGGGAACGCGTCCTTGTGCTCGTCGACGACGCTCGCGAGATCGAGCGCGACGAGCCGTTCGATCTCCGGCACGTCGATCGAGCCGCACCCGTCGACCTCCACGCGCACCGCAGCCGACGCGCCTTGCGCGAAGAGCAAGATGGCGATCGCGAACCCACGCCTCATTCGGACAGGGGCATCATACGTGCTGCGTGCGCTCCTCCGGGGTGGAGCTTCAGGTACCGCTTCGCCGCGTCGCGCGCCTTGGCCGAGTCGCCTGCGCTCTTCCACGACACGGCCTCCTCGGCCATCGCGTCCTCGGCGAGCGCGCCGTGGGGCGCGAACTTGTGGCAATGGGCGAACGCGTCGGCGGCCGCGGCCTGACGACCACGCGCGCGCTCGACGCGCCCGAGCGTGAACCAGGCGCTCGCCACGCGCGGATCGCCCGGGTAGCTCGCGATCATGGCGCGGAGCGAGGTCGTCGCGTCGTCGTAACGGTTCGCCGCCCGCGCCTCGTCGGCCTTCTGCAGGAGCGCCTCGATGGTCGGGGGGCTCGGCTTCTTGTCGAGGGCGCTCGAGGGCATGGGCGAAGCGGCAGGCTCGGGTACGTGCACCGCGGGCACCTCGAGGGTCTCGCCGAGAGCGAGCACGGTCGTCTTGCCTCCGCCCTCGACCTCGACCCGGCCACGGTGCACCACGACGCGGACCTTGCCCTTGACCATGGCGACGGTGAACGCGGTGCCGAGCACGCGCACGGTCACGTCCCCCGCACGCACCGAGAAATGCCGCTTGGGGTTGGGCACCACCTCGTAGCGGGCCTCGCCCGCGCTCTGCGTCAGTCGGACCTGCTCTTCGCCCTGTTCGTCGATGTGCACCGATGCGTCGGACGCGAGCGCGACCTCCGAGCCGTCGGTGAGGGACATCTTGGCCGGGGTCACCGAGGCGATCGGCGCGGGGCTCGGAGAGACCTGCGGGCGTAGACGCGACAGCCCGAACGCACCCGCGATCACGACCGCGGCCGCCGCGACGACGAAGAAGGCGCGCGGCGTCTTCTTCTCGGCGAGGCGAGCGCGTTTGCTCTCCTGGATGCGAGCCAGCACGCGCTGCTCGCGCAACTCGTTCCAGTCCGGCTCGACGTTCTTGCGCACGCGCGCGCCAAGGTCTTTATCGGTCATGGAGCCTCCGCTCGAGGCGGACCTCGGCGTCGGCGATCCGACGCTTGATGGTTGCGAGAGAAACGTCACACATCTTGGCGACCTCGGGGAGGGTCTCGCCCTCGACGTGGTGGAGCACCCACGGAACCCGTACGTCGGGTGGAATCGCGTCCAGCGCCTCGTACAGCTCGTCGACCATGCGCTGCTCGCGTGGATCCGAAGCCTTCGGGTGCACGAGCTCGATGGCGCGCGAGAGGAAGCGGAACCGACGCCGCTTGGACAGCCGCTTGTGGATGCGGTTGATGACGATGCGCACGAGCCATCCACGGAACCCCGCGGGCTCGCGCAGGTCGTCGAGCGCGAGCGCGGCGTCGGTGAACGCCTCCTGCATCACGTCGTCGACCTCGCCGTCGTTGCCGAGCACGCGGTAGACCACCCCCGCGACGTACCGCGCGTGACGCCGATACAACGTCGCGAACGCCCGATCGTCCCCGCGACGCGCCTGCTCGACGAGCGTGGCGTCGTCGAGCGGCACCGCCGAAAGGGCGCGTTCGGGGCGTGACATGTCGGACATGAAGAGGCCCGGAGGGTCGGAGACCGGCTCACCATTGTTACACAGCAGGGTTTTTCCGCGGTTTCAGCGGGCGTATAGCCCCGAGCCAGCCCGTGACGAGCCCCAAATTGTCGGAACGCACCCACTTTCGCCTCGAGCAGAACGCCCTCTCCAAGGCCATCGACGAGGCGCGCACCCGCGGGCCGCTCGTCGACCTGACCGAGTCCAACCCGACCCGTTGCGGCATCGCGCCTGGTGTCGAGATGATCGGCCAGCTCGCGCATCCGCGCGGCGCGCGGTACGAGCCGATCGCCATCGGCATGCGCGAGGCACGCGAGGCGGTCGCCGCGTACTACGGCGATCGTGGCGTGAGCGTCGATCCCGACCACATCGCCTTGAGCGCGAGCACCAGCGAGGCCTACGGCTGGCTGTTCAAGCTGCTCTGCGACCGCGACGACTCGGTGCTCGTACCGCAGCCGAGCTACCCGCTGTTCGACTACCTCGCGTCGCTCGAGGACGTGCGTCTCGTGCCGTACCCGTTGATGCGTGAGGAGCGGTTCCGCATCGACCTCGACGCGCTCGAACGCGCGATCGAGCCCAGAACCCGCGCGATCCTCGTGGTCCACCCGAACAACCCGACCGGGACGTTCGCGCGACGCGACGAGGCCGAGGCGCTCGAGCGACTCGCCCACGCGCACGGCCTCGCGCTGATCGTCGACGAGGTGTTCGCGGACTACGCGTGGGGCCCGCTGTCGCCGGATCGTCTGCCGACGTTCGCGGGCCGCGATCGCGCGCTCACGTTCGTGCTCAGCGGGCTGTCCAAGGTCGTGGCGCTGCCGCAGGTGAAGCTCGGATGGTTGCTCGCCAGCGGCCCCAAGGTCGCGTTGTCGGCCGCGTTCGCGCGGCTCGAGGTGATCGCCGATACCTACCTCTCGGTCGGCACGCCCATCCAGCTCGCCCTGCCCGAGATCCTCGCCCAGCGCGCGGGCGTGCAGGAGCAGATCCGCGCACGCGTCGCCGCGAACCTCGCGGTGCTCGATCGCGTCCTCGGCGCACATCCCGCGGTTCGTCGGCTCCCAAGCGACGGCGGTTGGTGCGCGATCCTCGAGGTCCCGCGCACCCGAGGCGACGAAGCTTGGGCCGAGTTGTTGGTCCGGGAGCTGGGCATCATCGTCCACCCGGGCTGGTTCTTCGATTTTGCACGCGAAGGTCACCTGGTCGTCACGTTGCTGCTCGAACCGCAGACCTTCGCCGCGGCGATCGAACCCGTCATTTCGCGGCTCGCCGAAGGCTGAAGAACTCTCGGAAAATCGCCCCCGGACTGAAGTCCGGGGCACCGACAGCGGACCTCAAGTCCTTCGGACTCACCGACTCGCGGGGCTGGCCCGAGGTTGTCGCCGCAAACTGAATTTCGCGTCGCACGTGCGGGAAATCGTGCCGATCTGCAATCGTGCTCGTGAACGAAGGACTGCACTTCCTCGCTCGAACCCCCCGCCAGCCCGGAGGGCTTCGTCTTGCTGTCGGTGCCCCGGACTTCAGTCCGGGGGAATTCCTGACAGCGCTTGAGTCCTCCCTGCTTTTGATCGCGCGACAACGCGCTCAGGGGGAGGTACTCTGGCGCCCGAATGGCCCGCCGAATCGCCCTCGCTTCCTCGCTTGGAACGCTCCTCCTCGCCGCCCTCTCGGTCGGCTGCATGAGCAACAAGATCAAGACCTTCGCCGCCAACGACATGCAGTGTTCGTTCGGACAGGTCGTGATCGAAGACCTCGACAACGGCGCGTATCGCGCGTCGGGGTGTGGCAAGACGAACGACTACTTCTGCAACGGCAAGTCCTGTGTGCGTGCCGAAGCCGAGGCCGCAGGTGCGAAGAAGGCGCCTCCGCCGAAGGCCCCCGCCGACGAGCCAGTCGAGTCCGGGTCTCGCTGGGTGAAGAAGGGCAACGCGAAGTTCAAGCTGAAGAGCAACTTCCTCAAGGACGGCTCCGACGGCGACACCTACAAGGACGAGGACGCGCATCACGTCGTCAAGCTCAAGATCGTGCCACACAAGGGCACCGACGACGACTACTACGACACGGTCTTCCCCGAGGCCAAACGCTTCAGCGAGGGCAGCGCCAAGCTCGCCACCAAGATGGACGGCGGCGGCTCGCGTCGCCTGTCGGTCGCGGTCATCGTCCGCGACGGCAAGGCGTACGAGCTCACTTGCACCTTCGACGACGCGGCCTCGACCAAGACCGACCCGGTTTGTCTCGACGTGCTCAGGTCGCTGAAGGTGACCGAGTCTTCCGAGGAGTGAGGCCGTCTTCGAGCGGCCGTCTCGAATGTCGGATTCCCAACTCGAGCTGACCGAGCGAGAAGCCCTCCTCTCCGAGGCGGAACGCATCGCCAAGGTCGGCAGCTGGATCTGGGACGTTCGAACATCTCGGGTGCGTTGGTCCGACGAGCTCTATCGGATCCTCGGCTACCCGCTGGGGAGCGAGGCGACGGCGGAGCGGTTCTACGCGCGGCTGCACCCCGAGGACCAGGAGCGGATTCGGGAGCAGTCCACGCGCGCAGCACAGCTAGGCGAGACGCCTCCGGCGTCCTGCCGAATCGTGCGCCCCGACGGCTCGGTGCGACACGTCGAGATGACCGGCGCCTCGCTGCGCGACGCCAACGGAGCTCTCGAGCGGCTCGTCGGCACCGTGCTCGACGTCACCGAGTCACGCGCCACGCGTGACGCGCTCGAGCACACCGCAGAGGTCTTGCGGAACGCTCAGCGGATCGCCCACCTCGGATCCTGGCGTTGGCTGTTCGCGAACGAACGCGCCGAGTGGTCCGACGAGCTGTTCCGGATCCACGGCCTCGAGCCGGGCCAGACGCCAACGCTCGCAGAGTTCGCCGAGCTCATTCACCCCGAGGACCGGGCCTACGCCGCCAGCGAGCTCGAGCGGGCGCGCACCAGTCCCGAGGCGCGTTCCTACGAGATTCGCGTCGTGCGACCGGACAACACGATCCGGCATGTCTACTCCGAGCTCCGCCCGGTCTTCGACGAGCGAGGCCAATACGTTGGTGTCCACGGCACGGTGCACGACGTCACCGAGCGAAGGAACCTCGAGCGACAGCTGCTCCAGGCCCAGAAGCTCGAGGCGCTCGGACGCCTCGCGGGCGGAGTCGCGCACGACTTCAACAACCTGCTCACCATCATCATGGTGTCGGCCTCGATCGCCGAGAGCACCAAGCGGCTCGACACGCTGAAGGACATCGTCGCGGCGGCGGATCGCGCCAAGTTGATGACGCGCCAGCTCCTGACGTTCAGCCGGCAGGCTGTGAGCCGGACGCGCAGCTTCGACGCCGTGTCGAGCACGCTTCAGGGCCTCGCCTTCATCCGCCGTCTCATCGGCGAGGACGTCACGGTCGAGTTCGACCCGCCGCGATCGCCCCTCATCGTCCACCTCGACGACGCTCGATTCCAGCAGATCCTGGTCAATCTCCTGGTCAACGCGCGCGACGCGATGCCGGCCGGCGGGAGCGTGACGGTCTCGCTCGAGTCACGAACGTTCGAACGACGCTCGACCGCCACCCAGCCCAGCCTCGATCCGGGTCGATACGTCGTCCTTCTGGTCCGCGACAGCGGCGTCGGGATGGACGAGCCGACCGCGCAGCACGCGCTGGAGCCGTTCTTCACGACGAAGGAGATCGGCACCGGCACCGGGCTCGGTCTCTCGACGGTGTTCGGGATCGCGTCGCAGGCGGGCGGTGCAGTCTCCATCGAATCCGCGCCAGGCCGGGGGACCACCGTCTCGGTGTTCTTTCCCCAGACGGAGCTGGCCACACAGGAAGAGAGCGCCACCACGACGGACGCGCCCGTGGGAGGAACGGAGCGAATCCTGCTCGTCGAGGACGATCCCGGCGTCGCCCGGCTCGTCGCGCAGACGCTGTCGATGGCTGGATACTGCGTCGTCACGCACACTCGACCGAGCGAAGCGATCGCGGCAGCCACTTCGGAGCAGCCGTTCGATCTGCTCCTGACCGATCTGATGCTCCCCGAGATGAACGGCGCCGAGCTCGCCCTCCGCCTCGGTCGTGGAGGACGCGCGCGCAAGGTCCTGTTCGCGACGGGTCACGCCCCGGCGACGCTGGGCGCAGCGCTGCCCGACGACGCGTCGATCCTCAACAAGCCGTTCACGCCGAAGCAGCTGCTCGCCGCCGTCCGCGCGGTGCTCGACGAGCTGCCGCTGCCCGTGGGCTGACTCCACGGATCCGCCGAAGGCAGGACGTGGGGATGTGAATTCAGCCGAGCGCGTTCAACACGCGCTCTTCGATCACGGCCGGAGCGAGCTCCATCGCGGCACCGACCGCGTTGATGTACACGAGCTCCTCGGGGACGATCTTGCCGTCGGCTGCCGCGGCCTCGAGGAGCAGCGCGAAGGCCTCCTCCTGCACGGGCTTGGGCAGCGTCTTGATCTCGTCGGCCGCCTCTTTGGCGTCGACGATGGGGAACAGCTCGTCGCGCTGGTCGGCTGGGACGCCGAACTTAACCATCAGGCGATCGATGAACGCGTCTTCCTTCGGGTCGAGATCGTCGTCCGCGACGACGATGCCTGCAACCAACCGACACACCTTCTTGCGGAGATCTGCGTCCATCACGATCAGCGTCGACGAATCGAGCCGATCTCGTCAATCTCCGACGCGAGCGCGACGGTAGAGAACGAGCAACAGCAGGAGCGCGAGCGGAGCGCGGGGGCGGCCCCCCGGCGTGCGACACCCACAATCACCCGAGAGGTCGTCGGCCTCGCGCGCGCTCGGATCGTACGGATTTCCGGCATCGATCCCGGCCTCCGGCGAGCTTCCGCCGTCCGGCGCGGTACCTGCGTCCGAAGGAGCTGGCCCCGCGTCTGCGGGGAACGCGATGGACCCCACGTTGGCGTAGGCGATGGCGTACACCTTGCCGCCGGGGTCGGCCCGAAACGTCGCGCGGTGGGTGCCGGTCGGCCCCAGCGTCGCGGTCCACTGCCAATGGAAGTCGGGCTTCGCCATGCCCTTCCAGGTCGTGGTGAGGACCCCCGAAGGTGAGGCGAGCTCCATCGCGACGTTGGTCAGCCCGGTGGTGGCGAACGCATCGAGCACCACCGACTTGCCCGGATCGTAGGGTGGCGAGAGCACCTCGAGCTTCGCCGAACCTCGCTGGACGGGCACGCAGTCGAACGTGCCACTCCGACAGAGCTCGCCAGCGCCGCACGCCCCGCCCGCGCCGCAAGGCTTGGTCGCGGCGCACTTGGAGGTCGCGAGATCGCAGATACCGGGACAATCCGCGTCGCTCGTGCAATCCCCCGTCGGCGTGCCGCAGGTGGCCGGCGTGGTCCAGGTCGCCTTGGCGTCGAACGCCTTCTTCAAGTCGGAGAGCAACGTGGCGCGATCGCCGATGGCGAAATCACGCCCGGTGCCGTCGTCGTTCTTGGTCCATCGATACGGCGTGATGGCGCGCACCTTGGTCGTCGCGGTGGCGTTCCAGTCGGCGATCTCCTTCCACAATGCCTGGAAGTAGCCGAGGTCGGCGTCGGGGTAGCACTTGTTGCCCGCGGCGGGCGCGCATGCGTTGCCGCTCTCGGTGATGAACACCGGTGAGCCGCCCTCGCCCTCGGCCTCGATCGCCTTGATCCAATCGCGGTAGATGCGGAACTGCCAATGGAACGGGTTCCCGCACGCGTCGTTCGAGCCTGACATCGCCTCGGACGAGACGAGCCCGGTCATCCCGGCGAGATCCACCGCGTTCTGCGCCTGCGTGTACGCGTGCACCGCGTAGCCGTCGGGTTTGACGCCGCGTGCTTTGACCTTCTGGATCGCCTTGCGGAGCGAGCAGATGCACGCAGGCGAATAGGGGCTGTCGGGCGCGAGGAGCACGGCATCGGACGCGTGTCCGGGCACCGCGTGGACGGCCTTGTGCACCTCGGCGTACGAGGCCGCGTTCGCGGTGGTCGTCGTCTCGACGTCCGTGCTCCACCCGACGTTCGGCTCGTTGCCGACGATCCACACGTGCAGCTTGGGGCACTTCTTCACCGCTTCGGCGAAACCCGCGCCGAACGATGCGGCCTTGCTCGGATCGTGCGGGAACGGCTCGCTGCCCGACGCGTCGAGCCGCTGGATGTACGAGATGCCCGCGGCGACGTCGGCGTCGTGGCAATCGATCGAAGGCGAGCCGCCCACACCGATGTACTGCAGGTCGGTGATCCAGCCGCGATCACAGGTCGTGGTGTTGGACTTGATCCAGCTCGCGGCCTCGCGATCGTGCACGCCGCGCAGATACGCGCTCTGCCCAGCCGGCGGCGCCGCGTGCGCAGTCAACGGGATCGCGAGCGACAGCAGAACGAGCGCGCGACGCACCATGCCCGGAGGATACGTCAGGCGGCGGCGCGACTCTCGTCTTTGCCGGACTCGAGCTGCTCGGCGAACAACCGCGCGAGCGCCATGATGGTGTGCTGGGGGTTGACCCCGAGGTTGGTCGGGATGGCCGACGCGTCGGCGATCACGAGCCCCTCGTAACCGTGCACCCGCCCGCGCCCATCGCAGACCGACGTCGCCGGGTCCTTGCCCATCACGCAACCGCCGAAGAGGTGCGACAGGATGGCCACGTAGGCGCGCGGATCGAGCGGCGCATCCTTGAGCTGGTCGATCTGGTTGGGCTCGAGCTGGTAGGGCATGCCGAAGGTCGCAGGGATGACCGCGCGCGCGCCGGCAGCGACGTGCATCTTCGCGATGAGGTACATCGCCTCGCGGAACTTGAGCATGTCGTGGCGATCGAGCGTGTAGTTCACCGCTGGCTTGCCGGTGAGCGTGCGCTTGATCTCGCCGACGGCATCGGCGCGACAGGCGTGCACCCACATCGCGATGTGGCGGAACTTCTCGAGCCGCTCCATCAACTGCTCTCCGCTGCCCGAGAGACGACCGGAGAGCATGTCGAGCGGGAGGCTCAGCGTCTCGAGCTTGAAGCCGGGCTTCTCGCGATACGCGGTCGAGGCCCAACCCTGCGTCGCGCCTTTGTTCATGTCGATCGGCTCGTCGTACAGGCCGAAACACGGCGTGCCCGGGTGGGCGCGGAAGAACTTGCCGAGCGCGCGGCTCTTGATCCCGGAGGCCATCAAGAGGAGCGGCGTCTTGGTGACCGAGGCCGCCATGAGCACGGCCTTCTTGGCGCGGACGACGAAGTCCGCACCGCGCTCCTTGGTCTGCGGGTGGAGGAACCGTCCGCTCACGCCGACCGCGCGGTTGCCCTCGAGGAGCACGCGCTCGACCGGCGCGCACGAGAGCACGTCGCCGCCGCGCTCGAGCACCTCGGGGACGTAGTTCCGGTTGAGGCTCTGCTTCCGGTCCTCGCGGCACCCCTGCAGGCACTGCCCGTCGCCGCGGCAGTCCTTGATGTACCGACGCATGTAGTGGTTGTCGAAACCGAGCTTGTCGGCCGCCTTCTTCGCGAGGAGGTTCGAGCGACCGCGCGAATTGGGCGGCGCCTCCTCGACGCAGAGCTCGCGCTCGATGTCGTCTTGGTATCGCCACACCGCTTCGGCCATGCCCTTGCCGCCGATGCCGTGCTCTCGCTCCCACTGCTCGAAGATGTCGGCCGGCGTGCGGACGGCGATGGCCGAGTTGACCACGGTGGTGCCGCCGACGAGCGTGCCCTGGACGATGGGCCAATAGGCGCGGCCGCGGGTGAAGTTCGAGCCCCACGCGTCGAGCATGTCGCGCATCGCGCCATAGACCGACACGGCGTAGTCCGAAGGGTCGCGCCAGGCGCCGGCCTCGACGATGATGACCTTCGCGCCCGCGCGCGCCAGCGTGACCGCCGCGGTCGCGCCACCGGCCCCGCTGCCGACCACCACGTAATCCGCATCGAGCGCGACGTTCTCGCCGCGCGGCTTGTAGGCGAGGTGGCTCATGATTGTTTGAAGGTCCCGGGGTCGGGGGAGTAGGGGCTCAGGGCGAACTTGGCGCGGACGGCGGGATCGGCGCCCCAACACATGCCGGCCGAGAGCCGCACGAGGAACACGGCCTGGCGGAGCGCGTAGAGCTTCGTGTTGAGAATCCTGTCCGTGTGACGGGCGAGGAGCTTCTTCGGCAGCAGGAACGCCGGCAGCGGGATGAACACCGTGATCAGCGGCGTGAGCGCGAACACCCACGCGCCGGCGAGCAGGCCGAGCCAGTACATGAAGTCGGCGTCTCGCTTCATGCGCCGCAAGAACCCGTCGAGATCGGTGTCAGCGATCCCGGGCAGCTTCTCGGTCCGCGGCATCATCGTGGTCATCGCGAACTTGATCAGCCAGATCACGCGCCGAGTATGCCCCTTTCTCGGCGGGGCGGGCATGAGAAGCCCCCGCGGCTGCCTACCGTCCTGCTGCCCGTCATGTCGCGCTGCGAATCCTGCGCTTCCGCAATCAACGCTGGGCGGAACGGGTCGCTCGGCGAGCGCACGAGAGCGAGCAAACGCGACGCGATGGCGCGCCTTGCGCTCGGCAACGCGATCACGAGTTCCAATCTCTGATCGTCTCGACCCTGGACGATGACGTCGAACGTGGACCCGCGGTGCGCACGGCTCGCTATCATCGGGGCCTCGTATGATCTCGGCAGCGTTGCTCGAGCAGATTCCGGATGGGTTGCTCCTGGTCGATGACGACGGACGCATCCGCTTCGCCAACCGTCGCGCCGAGACCATCTTCGGATACCCGCGTGGATCGCTGGTGGGCGCGAACATCGACGCGCTCTTGCCCGACGACCTGCGTGACGGTCACCGCCAACACCGCAAGACGTATCTACTCGCGCCCGAATCGCGTCCGATGGGCCAGTTCCGCGATCTCCGTGCCGTGCGCCGCGACGGCAGCGAGCTCCAGGTGCAGATCAGCCTCG